>Ga0116202_10002847_pt1 | contig 10376 bp, 13 predicted proteins | sample LakKivw325mmetaG_FD_94479 | JGI IMG/M metagenome (GOLD analysis project Ga0116202, IMG submission 94479) | Anoxic lake water microbial communities from Lake Kivu, Rwanda to study Microbial Dark Matter (Phase II) - Lake Kivu water 325m metaG | ecosystem: Environmental > Aquatic > Freshwater >... | reverse complement strand
GGACTAGAATATGTTAAGAAAAATGTAATTCCAGAATTAAACAAGCATAGAAGGTATTCAATAGATGAAATGTCCCTGGCAGAAATCATGGCCAGCGCTCATATCGGGCTCGCCCGCTCATTCGCAGAAAGAAACACTAAGATCTGTCTGGATAGGGCGCTTAAAGAGGTTCAAGAGTCAGAAGGTTACATAAATCTTTTAAAATCCGGGGATGAAAAGACGAAATGTCAGGCGATGAGCAGCGATTGCGAAGGGTGGATCAGATATAAACAGTACCAGATTTGCGACAAAAAAATCTCAAAAACGATCAAACTGGAATGCAAAGAATTAATTGAGCTGTCCATTAGGCGTCTCGAAAGTTCCGTCTCGATCAGGGCGGAATCCAGAGGTTATCTGCATCTTGCTTTGGCCTATAAAGCCAAGTCAGAGATCAAGACGGAACCTGAGCCGAGTAATCTGCTCACGAGGGCCAAAGGTTGCTGCAAACTCGCGAGAGATCTTGATATAAAAGGCGAATATAAGAAGGAATTAAAATATCTGGAAAAGGATCTTGGTATATTCAAAAATGATCAAGCAGAGTCGGCTCAATCTGAGCCGGATAGATGATCTGCCTTTTTGAGTACGCCGCGCCCCCGAGCCTACTTCTTCCTCCTCACCTTCAGGACCATCCTCTCCTTTCCCAAGACCTCGACCATCTCCCCGGACTCTATCGATTCTGTGGCCTCGGCGGCCCAGTACTCGCCGTTATACATGACATGGCCCCGCGGGTCGATCCTGTCCAGGGCCTCGGCCTCCTCTTTCTCCATCCTCTCGGAGTAGGTGGGACGCCGCCTCGCCTCCGCCACCTTGTAGAGGGCGAAGACGAAGAAGGCCCCGATGACGAGGGAGGGGACGATCAGGGCGACGAAGGCGTCGATCTTGTACTCGGCGGGGGTGTACCAGTCCGTCGATCCGATGGGGACGAGGAGGATCGATCCCACGATCATGCAGGCGAGCCCCGCCGCCCCGAGGAGGCCGAATCCGGGGCTGTTCAGCTCGACGAGGAGGAGGACGAGGCCCAGGACGATCAGGAAGAGGGCCCCCAGGTTCACGGAGAACCCGAGGCCGATGAGCCCCAGGGCGAGGGTGATGACGCCGACAAGCTCCGCCCCCAGGCCGGGGTTCGATAGGCCGAAGATGAGGGCGTAAAGGCCGACGATGAGGAGGAGCCCCGCCAGCAGGGGATCTGATAGTACGGCAAGAACCCGAAGCCTGAAGCTCGGCTCGAACCGGACGATCTCGGCGCCACGGGTCTCGAGGGTCCTGTTCTTCGCCTCCATGCCGTCGGCGTCCTCCATCAGGGACTCGAGGTTCGGGCTGACGATCTCGATGACGCCGAGATCGAGGGCCTCCTCGGCGTTGAGGTTGAGGTTGGATAGGACGAACTCTCTCGCCGCCGTCGTGTTTCTTCCGTGAACCCTCGCCTTCTCCTCGGCCAGGGCTACGACGGCGTTGATCACCTTCGTATCGTTCACAGGCTCGGTCCCCGTCGGCCCGATGGAGACGGGCTGGGCGGAGCCGATGATAGTTCCCGGGACCATCGCCGCTACGTCGGACGAGAGGAGGATGATCGTTCCCGCAGACCAGGCGGTGGCCCCGGAGGGGTAGACGTACCCGATGACGGGAAGGCTCGTCCTCTCGACCAGGCCCGTGATCTCCTTCGTCTCGGCGAGCCCCCCGCCCGGCGTGTCGAGGGTGATCACCAGGGCCTCACACCCTTGCATCTCCGCCTCGACGATCGCCTCCCTGACGATGTCGTCAGTCGCCGGGGTGATGTCGCCCTCCAGGGCGACGACCATCACGCTCCCCTCGCCGAAGGCGGGGACGGCAAGGCAAAGGACGGCTATCGCGGCCAGAAGGAGAAAAGGGGGGAGAGACCCCCGGGGGGCCGAGCCCTTCGAAGTTGAGGTCTTCATCTCTCACCGAAGGCCTTTGTCAGCCCCGCCACCGTCCCCGCCGCCTCGCCGACCTCGCCGCCGGAGGTGACGACGATGAGGTTCTTCTCCCTTGCTATCTCGGCGAGGGTCTGAAGCTCCCTCAGCTTGATGGCCGCTGGAGCCGACTGGTAGAGCTTCGCCGCCTCCACCATCCTCTCGGAGGCCTGAAACTCGCCGTCGGCCAGGATGATCCTCGACCTCTTCTCCCTCTCGGCCTCGGCCTGCTTGGCTATGGCCCGGAGCATCGACTCGGGGAGGCTCACGTCCCTCAAGGTGACGCCCGTCACCTTGATCCCCCAGGGGTCGGTCTGCCGGTCCAGGATCTCCTGGAGCTTGACGTTCAGCTCCTCCCGCTTCGCCAGAAGGTCGTCGAGCTCGATCTGGCCCAGGACGTCCCTCAAGGTCGTCTGGGCGAGGAGGCTCGTCGCCACCCTGTAGTTCTCCACCCGGATCACGGCCCTGTCGGGTTCCACGACCCGATAATAGAGGACTGCGTCCACATCCACCGTCACGTTATCCTTCGTTATGACCGCCTGCTTCTGGACGTCGATCGTCACGACCCTGAGGTCCATGGTGATGGCCCTGTCGACCACCGGTATGATGACGGTGATCCCCGGCCCCTTGATCCCGCTGTAACGGCCCAGCCTGAAGATGACGAGCCGCTCGTACTCCCGGGGTATCCTGATCCCCTGGTAGAGGATCAGCAAAACGATGAGCAGAGGCACAAAACCGACTGATAATACGTCAACCACAGAAACACCCTCAAGTAGTTAATCCTCCCCCGTTTAAATAACCGACGGCAAGAGGGTGCGGCATGTCCCCTTCCCGTCCAGGAAGGGGCGCTGACAAAAAGCTCACTTCTTGAACTCGGTATACCCGCACTTTCCACAGGCGAGCCGGTCCTTGTGCTCTCCGAGGAAGACCCCGTTTCCGCATCGGGGACAGGTCTGTTTCTTCCTCTTTATGGCATCGCCGCTGACATCGTAAAACTCGTTCGCCGCCATCTAACCCGACTCCTCTGCCTCGGCGGCCGGTGCGGGCACGTTCCTCGCGATGACGTGAGCCCTCTCCACCTCTTTCGCCCTCTCCTCGGTCTCGTAAATCTTGGCGTACCCGACGGTCTCTCGCTTCCCGAACTCGGACTTCAGGCTGTCCACCATCACGAGGCCCACCTTGGAGTTCATGGTGGCGGCGATCTTCTCGATGACGCTCTTCCTTGAGGGGGTGGGGCCGTCGTGCTCGACGACGAACTTGACCTCTCTCCGGTTCAACAACGGGTTGTTCTTCTCCTCGATGACCTTGATATCCATCTCAATCCTCCACAATCATCTTGTTCATTATGCTCTTGGCGTACTCCTTTCTCTCGGGGGTCACCACCACGGCGACGCTCCCCTCGTTCGGCTGGCCGTAGACGACCGTCGACCCGAGGGGGGCGTAGAGGATGGCCGGGAGGGTGGCGAGATCCTCCTCGCCGTCGACGACGATCTTGACCCTCCGATCTTTGGCCAGTTGGTCTCTTATCACCTCGACGAGCTCCGAGGTGAGGGTTGCCGGGGGGTTTTCCACCTCGATCATCTCGTACTCGTCGAGATCGCCTATCCCCTGCTGAACGTGATCTGGCACCGGCATCCTCTTCGTCTTGTGGTCGACGATGCAGATGTCGGGCTTTCTCCCGGACGAGGAGAGGAGGCAGAAGGTGGTGACGTCGCCCACCGCGACCACCTTCGGCGCGGGAGCGAGGAGATCCTGCATGGGAATTATGCACTCCTGGCCCCGTCCCTTGAAGAGCTTTCCGAGGGGGGGCTTCAGCTCGGAGCGGAGCTCCTCGGGGAGACGCAATATATTCAAATCTATCGCACCTTCAGGGCGTACCTTCCTGGAAGGGTTATCCCCAGCTTCTTGGCGACCTCGGACTCTTTCGGGTCGATGATCACGACGTAACCGCTCCAGTCCTTGCTCAGGGAGGACGAGCCGCAGGTGGGACAGACGAGACCCTCGATGATTCTGTGACACTCCCTGCAAGCCTGTTCGGTCATTTCAGCTCAACCTCTGCCTCTTCCCTTCGCCGAGCGGCCTCCAGCCACTCTATCTTTCCCAGGCCCGTCTGTCTCATGGTGAGGCCGATCTTGCTCTCTCGAGGCTCCTTCTCGTTGAGGCTGATGGCGATGATCCGGGAGCGGACCCTGTCGCCCTCCCCCAGAGACTTGTTCGACTCTTTGCTCGCGAGCCGCGCATTCTTCTCGTCGTACGATATATACTCGTTGGTTATCTGGCTTACGTGAAGCAGTCCGTCGAAGGGCCCGATCCCTATGAAGGCCCCAAACTTCACGATCTCCACCACCTCGCCCTCGACGATCTCCTGCATCTCGGGCTTGAAGACGATCGCGTCGAAGGTCGCATCATAATAGACCGCCCCGTCTCCCGCCAGGATCCTTCCTTCGCCGATGTCGTCGACCCCCAGCACCGCCACGACGGTGCCTAGGGTCTTGTCCACCCTGGCCTCGTACTTGTTGCGCAGCGCCATCTCCACCGCGTCTTCGAGGGGCTCCCCCATCTGGCCAGGAGGTATCCTGACTATCCCCTCCAGCTTCATCTTCTTATACATCAGAACTCCTTTCTGCTAGCGATCTCCAGCCGTCGTCTCTGACGCAGGTGTATAACGGTAACACCTCTAGTAGATAACTTTTTCTTCAGTTCCTTATCGTTGGTGAAGACCGCCGAGCCCGTCACCAGGGCCAGGTCGACTAGACAATCGTCCGCCTCGCCGGAGGCCTCGACGATCTCACAACCCTCGGCCAGCGCGAGGCCGATCCTGGCGGCGGTCCGGTCCCGCCGGGAGTCGGCGAGATCTGCGAGAGCTCCGAGCTCCCGGAGGACGGGACGCGGCACCAGATACCGCCGATAGCCGAGCCGTTCCAGTTCCCCGAATACGTCCACCCCGAACTGGCCGGGGACCATGAGGGCGTTGGCGTCGAGGAGCACCTTCATAAAGCTTGGACATCCCTTCGAGAAACGGCACTCGAGAAGCCGAACGGTTATTTGTTGATGGTGCCGACGCCGATCAGACGCCACCTTGCGCCGATCCGTCTGCTCACGGCAACCCGATCTCCCGCGGCGGCGCAGACCGGCCTTCTCAGCTGAACCTCCACCATGCCGCCGTCTCTCGCGCTGGAGACGACTCCGACGGTGGTGGCGGTGCCGACGTTCAGCATCAAGGGCTCGCTGGTGTGGATCGGCTCGACGTCGGCCTCGTCGGTGGCGCCGACGACCCTCTCCAGGAGCCTCATCTTCATGGTGAAAGAGTTCCAGACGGGGGGGAGGGTTTCCGGCTCTCCCGCCACCTGGCCCACCAGGATGTCGCTCTTGGTGAGGGATGGGTCGAGCTGGGTCCCGACCCCGACCAGGCCTCCGGGGGTGACCTCCTCCTGGGGGCCTCCGCCCGCCATCAGCGCCGTCACCTTCGTCTTGATGGGTGCCCAATGCTTCCTCCCCTCAGACTCCACCGACCTGCCCGGCTTGATCTCTATGATGTCTCCGGGCTTGAGAATCCCCTGGGCGAGGGTGCCCCCGATGACCCCGCCGACGATCTTCTCCGGTGGGGTTCCCGGACGATTGACGTCGAAGGACCGAGCGATCTTGAGGAGGGGCGGCTTCTCCAGGTCCCTCTCCGGCGTGGGGATCACCTCCTCTACCGCCTGGATCACCATGTCGATGTTGACGTTCTGCTGGGCAGATATGGGGACGATGGGAGCGTTCTCGGCGACGGTCCCCTTGACGAACTTTTTGATCTCGTTGTAGTGCTCGATAAGCCTCTCCCGGGAGACGAGGTCGATCTTGTTCTGGACGATGACGATCTTGTCGATGCCGGTGATGTCCAGGGCCATGAGGTGTTCCTTGGTCTGGGGCTGGGGGCATGGCTCGCTGGCGGCGATGATCAGGACTGCGCCGTCCATGATGGCGGCGCCCGAGAGCATCGTCGCCATCAGGGTCTCGTGGCCAGGAGAGTCGACGAAGGATACGGTCCTGAGGACCTCGCTGGGAGATCCGCATCCAGGGCAGGTCTCCTCCACGGTGTAGGCCTCCGGCTCGGGGCAGTTTGGACATTTTCGAAAGGTGGCGTCGGCGTAGCCGAGCCTGATGGAGATCCCCCTCTTTATCTCCTCGCTGTGCTGGTCGGTCCAGACCCCCGAGAGGGCTCTCACCAGGGTCGTTTTGCCGTGGTCGACATGGCCCACCATGCCTATGTTCACGACCGGCTTTTTATGCAAATTGGATTCGCTGGACAAATCGGGTCTCCTCGAATGATCTTGATGGCCACTAACTGGGAACGACTACTATTTAAATGCTCAGGACTAAAAACGAGATACCTTTTCGGCGACGATTTTGGCACTTCGGGCCCCAAGGACGAGGCTTTCGAAGCCCAACTCGGAGATGGTCTTGGGCACGAAACCGTCGTCATCAGACGTATCCTCGATGGGCATCGCTCACGCCCTGGATCGCCTCCCGGACGAAGAGGCGGAAGGACTGGATGGAGAACTTTGACCATCCTTCAAACTCGTCGTAGAGCTCGACCCCGAAGGCGTCCTCGTCGTCGTCCTCACTTTCTGTGCCGAACTCTTCGAGGCGGGAGAAGTTCTCCTCCAGGTGGGCGAGGAGGGCCGTCTCGGCGTAGGGCTTGGGGATGACCGGTTCGGATTCGGATAGGGATGCCATCAGCCTCTCCTCGTCGATGAGATCCTCCAGGGAGATCCTGGATTTCTTCACCGAGGTCTGGTGGGCTATCCTGCTGATCTCCAGCTTCTCGCCGGGGGAGAGCTTTCTCATCTCGACGAAGGCCTGCTGGTAGAGCCTTCCCATCTCAAACTCGTGCTCCAGGGCGTAGGCGAGGATCCTGTCGGAGACCCGCCTAAGATACTCAGAGTTGATGGAGATGATGGAGAACCACCGGCCCCGATAGTAGTAGCGACGGTTCATCGCCACGGCGAAGTCGAGGGCACCGGGGTTCGACGAATCGATGGAGGGAAAAAAGGTGATGGCGTCCGTCTCCACCAGGATGTACCCTTTCGCCTCCTCGCCTCCGATCTTCGAAATCCGATCCGGGTCTAGAAGGGGGCGAAATACCCTTTTTGGGTCCTCCATCTCCTGGTAGGCCTGGAGGACCCTTTTGCGCTCTTCCGGGCCGGATTCTGTCAGACGGCCTGCCACGTCCTTCGCCACCGAGACGAGCCAGGCACTGTACTCCCGCTCGAAGCCGTCCCGGTTAATCGCCTTCTCCTCCCTCGGAGACCTCTATCTCGTCCAGGATCGCCTTGAAGGATCGCCACTGGTCGACGGGTATCCGGATGCCGTTCTTCGACCAGCCGGTGTACCTATCAGATGTGACGTACTCCCTGATGTCGATCCCTGCTGAGCCTCGAAACTCGGTCCTTCGAACGACCAGCTCCGTCGTCTCGCTCTTTCTTATTCTGCCGAACTCCTGCTCCATAAGATCAGCTCCGGAGAAGATCGAGCTTCAAGTTATAAATAGCAAGGCGTCAGCCTTATATATGACATGTGCTATCGTGCGCCATGTTAACACGCAGGAGACTGACGATTGAGCGAAATTGGCAAAAGGGTGCGGATGGAGAGGATCATCGATCGGAACAGCGGAAATACCGTCATCATCCCCATGGACCACGGGATATCCGTCGGTCCCGTCAAGGGGCTGGTGAACCTCTCGGATATGGTGGACAGGGTGGCCGAGGGGGGCGCCAACGCCGTCCTCCAGCAGAAGGGGATGGTGAAGCACGGCCATCGGGGCTACGGAAGCGACATCGGCCTGATCGTCCACATGAGCGCCAGCACCGCCCTCGGCCCCGACCCCAACAACAAGGTCCAGGTATGTCAGGTGGAGGAGGCCCTGAAGGTGGGGGCCGACGCCGTCTCCGTCCACATAAACATCGGGTCTGAGACGGAGGCCGATCAGCTCAAGAAGCTCGGGTCCGTCGCCGAGAGGTGCGACTTCTGGGGGATGCCCCTCATCGCCATGATGTACCCCCGGGGCGACAAGATCACCGACCCCAACGGCGTCGACGTGGTGGCCCTGGCGGCCAGGGCGGGAGCGGAGCTGGGGGCCGACATCATCAAGACGAACTACACCGGCGACCCCGAGACCTTCAAGGAGGTGGTGGCTGGCTGTCCCGTCCCCGTGGTGATAGCTGGCGGCCCCAAGACCGAGACGGACGAGGAGTTCCTCGAGATGATCCGGGGCGCCATCGATGCCGGGGGACGGGGGGTCGCCATAGGAAGAAACGTCTTCCAGCACGAGAACCCGACGAAGATGACGAGGGCGATCGCATCCATCGTCCACCACGACAGGTCCGTCGAGGAGGCGATGGAGAACCTGAGGTGAAGCTGCCAGGATCTCAAGGCCGAGTCTCGTGTTCCTGATTCGAGGTCCCTTCTCTTTTCATCCGAGAGGGCCGGAGGCGCCGATCCCTCGACCGTCGCCTCCGCAAGGCCCCTTCTCCAGTTCCCAGTTGCCCCTTCCTCACGTCAGGGATCTATCGAAATCTGGAGGGGTAAAAGGGATCGGGAGGGGTAAAAGGGATCGGGGGCAAGGCCCGTCAGCAGGGCGCCTGACGAAACCTGAAGGCGATGCACAAGCTTTATATGATGGGAGCGGGTTTGGAATCTTTCGTCCTCCAACCGACGCAGCGGGGTGGGGTAGTCAGGAAATCCCGACGGGCTCATAACCCGTAGATCAGTAGTTCAAATCTACTCCCCGCTATCATTTTAATGGTAATTTTTCCAAATTTCCGATGGCCGCGGAGGCGGGGCGAGGCTTTTTTTTGCGAAGGCGTGATTTAAACTGTTACTTATAATATTATCGATATCCGATGCAGCATATATGTATTATAGATTTTAGGATGATCGAGCAAGCTTGACGGGCATGTGTGTCAGCATTCGATAAAAATACCTCATAAGAATTAATATTGCATCTCAAAGCTGAGACGATCGATCCTGGGGATTTTAATCGATCATGAATAAAAATATACGGCTTCGCCTCATTTATCTCTTAACAACAACTATAGCAAGAGCCGGCGAAGCCATGATCAAATACAACAGCACATTGATCAAGGCGATCTTGACTCTAGTACTCATAGCATATCACCTCCTGTTTATAATAGATCTGCTATCTTAAATAGTTAATCATTATGTATTTAAGAAACTATATCTGTTTTGAGTCAAACCTTGGCGCAAGCTTTATTTCGAGTAAAGGATTCTCTATGAAATTTAAATCGATCTAGACAAAAAAAGAAGACAGAGATCCATTATCATCTGCCATTTTTTATGAAGATTCGAAGCCGCTCTATTCTTCCTCATTTTTTCTCCTCGCAAGTACCCTCCCATTTTTCGGCCGCCGGAGAGCCCTGCGACCGTCGAGTCGGGGATGAAAAGAGGATAGGCCGGGCGACAACCGACTCCACAGAAGCCCGCGCAGAGGAATCATCCTCGCCTCCCCTTCCCGTTCTCCCCTGGGCGCGGAGGTTGTGGAGGTGAAATGCAAAGATGGAGACTTTGAAATACACGTACGTATAGGTGCGTGTTCACCAAGACGATCAGCATAACCGAGGATGCATACGATCGGCTGAGAAGCCTCAAGGAAACGGAGAGGATGAGCTTCTCCGAGGTGATCCTCAAGTACTACGAAGAGGAGAGGCCTCTCCGAGACCCTTGCCGAGATCGCCCGCGGCGAGGGGAAGAGGATCGGCGACTTCGACGGGGTGATCGCAGCCATCGCCCTCTCCCGCGACCAAGAGATGGTGACGAGGGACGGCCACTTTTCCGAGGTCCCGGGGCTTGTGATGATGGGATGGTGAGTCGGAAATGGGCGACGGGGAGGGGCGATGGAGTCCCGAAATTGGGGAAGGTAGAAGGCAAACGAGGTGGAGACGAGTTCGGGACCTCTGATGCCAAAGATTAATACGGAAGTCTTCCATTATATATTGCAGATTGCAGATATCGAGGTTTGAGGAGGTGAATTTGGATGAAAACTTCAGGAATTATGGCGCTCCTGGCGGCGCTCTTCGTATTGGCGACGGTGGCCGCAGGAGCCGGGATGTTCCAGGGGGTCGGCGGCGGGCCGTCGATGAGCTACGCCGGGGTCTCGGGGTCGATGGAAGGCGTCTTCGCTCGATATGCCGAGCCGCCGACCTTTCCGGCTCCCGCCTTCATGACCGGCGAGGAGTTCTGCGAGATGGTCGCAGCCCACCTGGCCAATCCCCCGAAAGCCTGGGATTGGTGACGGGCCCTGATCGCCAAGGATTGGTTCTCGATTCTCAGAACGGTCGGCATCCCAAAACGTTAACGGGGCGAGGGCGCCGACGACCTGGCCGTCGGGGTCGAGAGGTCCTCCGG
>Ga0116202_10002846_pt1 | contig 10378 bp, 3 predicted proteins | sample LakKivw325mmetaG_FD_94479 | JGI IMG/M metagenome (GOLD analysis project Ga0116202, IMG submission 94479) | Anoxic lake water microbial communities from Lake Kivu, Rwanda to study Microbial Dark Matter (Phase II) - Lake Kivu water 325m metaG | ecosystem: Environmental > Aquatic > Freshwater >... | reverse complement strand
GGTGCGCAACACCTCCAATCAGCCGATTGTCGGAGCCACGGTTGCTGCCGGAACCGCAACAGCCACCACCAATACCACAGGCGCCTACTCATTGCAGGTTAATGCCGGCACCTACACTGTGACTTGCACTGCTGCAGGTTATGTCACCGGAACCCAGACCGGCGTGGTTGTGGTAACAGGTCAGACGACTCCAGTCAACTTCATCCTGGCTCCTGCCAATCTGGTCACAGACGGATACGAAACCTATAATAACTTTGCCACAGATTTCGCTCCGTGGGTGAATGTGGACGTTGACCAGTCTCCCACTTACACCATCACCGGCGTTACCTTCCCCGGAGGTGGGGATCCCATGGCATACATCGTCTTTGTTCCCAGTGCCACGACTCCTCCTCTGACCACTGCTGCCTGGCTGCCGCATGGCGGCATCAAGTTCGCCGGCTGTTTCGCGGCCACTACTCCTCCCAATAACGACTGGCTGATCTCCCAGCTCTTCGAGAACGTGGGTGAGAACGCCAGTGTCGGTTTCTGGGCAAAGTCAGTGACCGCACAGTATGGACTGGAACGCTTCAAGGTCGGTCTTTCCGGCGGCGGAACCGCTCCTGCCAACTTCACTTTCATCTCCGGTGCCAGCTATGTCACAGCTCCGATCGACTGGACCTGGTTTGAGTATGATATTCCCGCTTCCTATGTGGGACAGGATATCAGAGTCGGCATCCAGTGCGTGTCCAATGACGCCTTTGTCTTCATGGTTGATGATTTCGTGATGGATCTGGGTGAGGTATCCAACGTTGATCCGGTCACTCCTGTTGTGGCAACAGCGCTGAACGGCAACTTCCCCAATCCCTTCAATCCTGAAACCACCATCAGCTACAGCATCAAGGGCACCAACCCCGTCACCATCGAGATCTACAACACCAAGGGCCAGAAAGTCAAGACCCTGGTTAACGAGACCAAGGCTGAAGGACACTATCAGGCCAAATGGGACGGCAGGGATGACAACAACCAGCCCGTCACCAGCGGCGTCTATTTCTTCCGGATGAAATCTGGCAAATTCACTTCCTCCAAGAAGATGATATTGCTGAAGTAAACCTGATCAACCAATAACAATAGAAAGCACTGTCCTTAACCGGGCAGTGCTTTTTTCATGGGTGGAGATTTCTTCACGCTTGAACAGATGCGGTCACCCGCTGCCTGACCACCTGTCCCGAGGCGCAGGAGGCCGGGGAGAGGTTCGCTGGGGGAGACCCGGCTGCATTAATGCAGCAAGAGGGAAAGTGCTGAAATTTTGGTAGTTTACCTTGATGGTTAAATTGGATGATGTTCAAGTTATAACACTAACCGGTTCAGGCAAAAAGCCGGCCAGATGTTTGCACCCAACCGGATTTCCTGCGCAAAAATGGAAAATATCTATTGACAAAGTTTTCCTTTTCATTCTGATTGATATGTCAGTATAATTTTGTGATTTAATGCTAAAAAGAAGACGAGGTTGGCATGCACATTGTTGGACTCGATCTCGATTATGAGATTGATCTGAAACGGGCTTGGCGCTCCGGTCAGTGCCGAAAAACAATAAGCCCTGTCTTTGAAAAGTATCCAAATCCCGCTATTGAAATTCCTGTCCAAAATACATCCAATCCTAAACCTGTGATCGATCAGATCACAGCCGTTCATCAGAATCCAATTTCAAAATCGTATGCTTCCATTACCATCCGGGACTTTGGAGCAATACCACCAACTCTAACTACAGATCAAGCAGATCAATACATGCAAAGGAGAAAAAGATGAGAAAATGCGCTCTTGGAACCTTGCTGTTCGCTTTGTTTTTATTGGCGACGGCATCCGTCTGGGGTCAGTCAATGTTTTATCAGGAAACATTTGACACCAATGTCGGTTGGACCTTGGATTCCAACTGGTCAATTTTATCCGGTTATCTGAGGCTTTACTATTCGCCTACGATTACCAATTATGACCTGTCTGCCGTATCACCCGTGATTACCCTTCCGGCCAATGCGGGAGATTTGGTCGTAACCATGTTTTTCGATGATTATTCAGTTCAGGGAGACCCGCCGGAAACCATTGAGATCGGAGTTCTGGTGGGCGGAACACCAACCGTGCTCTGGACCTATGACCAGAATGCGGACTGGGGCGTATCCGGAGGACAGGACCTGACCCTGTCCCTGGCACCTTTCAGCGGACAGGATGTTCAGCTCCGGTTCCGCAGTTATGGCGCTTCCACCTATAACATCAACTACTGGTACATCTACGAGATCAAAGCTTATGCCACCCTGTCACATGACCTGGCGGCCACTGCCATAACCGGCCCCACCAATGCCAGCGTCAACGCTCTGTCAAATTATACTGTGACTGTCCGCAACGGCGGCCAGACTGCTGTCACTCCTGCCGATTACACGGTTCAACTGATGAAGCAGGGCGATGTCCAGATAGCGTCTGTCCCAGGCGTTGCTTTATCCACGGGTCAACAGGCTGATTTCACCCTGCCCTGGACACCATCTGTTGCCGAACAGACTTATGTTTACGGTAAGGTTACCTATGGCGCGGATATCTATCCCGGTAATGACCAGACTGCGAACTTCAATGTCAATGTGTTCCCTCAGGGTTCGAACATGGTAAACATCGGCACCGGAACTTCTGCGCAGAGATATCCTTTGGGTTCGCTCTACGGATATGAGCGCAGCGGTTCTCTATATATGCAGACCGAACTGGGCAATCCGGGACTGATCACGGGAATTCAATGGGATTGCGCTGTCCAGTACGGTAATACGGTGCCCTACCGGATCCTGCTGAAAAATACGACAGCGACCGCTTTCATTCTGGAACCCTGGGACACCACAATCACGGATGCTCAGGTTTGTGCGGAATCAAGCGTTACCTTTGACCAGACGGGATGGGTCTTCTTCAACTTTACCACACCTTTCTTCTACACAGGCGATAACCTGATGGTTTTGGTGGAAACCAACTACGGCGGAACGGGAACCACCTCTTCGCAGACCTTCAGATATACCACCAGCACCACCGCCAGTCACCATTACATGTATCAGGAAACTACTCCGCCTACAACCAACGGTTACCTGAGCACTTCACGGCCCAATGTCGGCATCCTTTTCTCAACCGTGGGCATGGGTTCATTGAGCGGTTTGGTGTCCTCCGGCGGCAATCCTTTGGAAGGCGCTAATATCGTGATCGAAACCACTCCGCTTCACCAACTTACCAATACTGCCGGAACATATAACTTCCCTTATGTGCAGCCGGGAACATACACCGTGTCCTGCACCAAGCTGGGGTATATGACACAGACCCAGCAGGCAGTCATTGTGGAAGATCAGGCAACCACCCTGAACTTTGTCATGCTGCCTGCTCCTAATGTCGATGTATCTGGACTTGTGGTCGGAAGCGACGCTCCGACTGTCGGCCTGGCGGATGCCACGGTCAATTTGTTTGGGCCGATTAATTATACCGGCACGACCAATGCCACCGGACATTTCACCATTCCCGGAGTGCTGGCCGGCAATACCTATAACTACGTGATCTCCAAAGCCAGCTACCTCAATGGCACCGGAACCATAACAATCGGCGCAACCAATTATGACATGGGTACGGTCGTCCTCACGGAAGTGGTCACCCCGCCTGTGCAGGTAACGGCCACACCCAATGCTGACCACACGGAAGTGCTGATCAATTGGAGAGCTCCCGGCGCCACGGGACCCGGATTTTTCCATGATTTCGAGTTTGATGATGGCGGATGGGTCAAGTCCTCAAACTGGACCGGAACTTCCCTGCCCAATTACCCTGACGGCGACTGGCAATGGACAGATACATATGATGTGACTCTGTATAATCCCGCAGGCAGCACCTCAACTCAGCAGCCACCCAGTGCTGCGCATTCCGGCACAGGATTATGGGGGACTGTGGTCTACGGGCCTTATACAAATGTCACTGTTTCCGGCCAACGCTCTTTCCTGAGAAAGACCTTTGACCTGAGCGGATTTGTGGATCCCGTTCTCAATCTGTGGCATCATATGGATGGATTTAACACCTGGGACTATGGCCAGATCCTGGTCAACGGGACCGTGGTCTGGGGAACTGCCGCTGCGGCGGTATTCATGCCCTGGCAGGTGATTAATGTCGATCTTTCTGCTTATGAAAATCAGACCAATGTCGAAGTCAGCTTTGAATGGAGCGCAACAACCGTCGTCAATTATGCCGGCTGGTACATTGATGATGTCTATATCGGGCCTGCCTCATCCATTCCGACCGCCAGGTCTGTTGCTTTAAATCATCCTCTGATCACACCTTATGACAATAACAGAGACCGCGCTCTGGAAGGGTATAAGGTCTGGCGTCTGCTGCAGGGACAGGAAACCAATGAAGCATCCTGGACCCTGTTGACTGCCGCCACCATTGCCGATACCTTCTATGTGCATACGAACTGGCAGTCGATCCCTGACGGAGAGTACAAGTTTGCCGTCAAATCCGCCTATACGAACAACGTCTATTCACTGCCTACTTTCTCCAATATGGTACTGAAACATGCAGTCGTGAACGTGACCGGAACCGTGGTCGGCAGCGATGCTCCGACGGTCGGACTTGCCGGAGCGGAAGTTACCTTGACCGGTATGGCAGATTACAGCGCCACTACCAATGCGCAAGGCCAGTTCACCATTCCCGGCGTCTATAACCTGGAAACCTATAACTACACGATCACTAAACTTGGATATACGACTGCCACGGGACAGGTGAACGTGGGTGTTGGCAACTTTGACATGGGTACCATAACCCTGAATGAGATAGCTCTTCCTGCTGCAGCAGTGCAGGCTGTGGAAGCTCCGCCCAATGTCAACCTGACCTGGATGGCACCCGGAACCGGCGGCGGAGAATGGATCCAATGGGATGACGGAACCAACTATGACAGCATTGGCCTGACCAATGGCGGCACTTTTGACGTAGCTTCCAGATGGCCGGTTTCCAATCTGACCGATTATGTCGGGCAGTCTTTGTATGCCATCAAGCTATGGCCTGGAGACACTGGCACCTACCGGATCCGTGTCTGGACAGGCGGTTCAATTTCCGGACCGGCTCAGATGGTGTATGACGAACCTTATACCGGTTACACGGTCGATGCCTTTAATACCTATCTGCTAAACACTCCAGTTCCCATTCAAGCGGGACAGGAACTCTGGTTTGGATTCAACGTCACACATGCCGCAGGAGCATATCCTGCCGGTTGTGATGATGGCCCCGCTCATGACGGCCTGGGTAACATGATCTACAACAGCGGTGCCTGGTCCACGCTTTATACTTTGGCATCTACGCTGAACTATGACTGGAACCTGTCCGGCTATGTCGGCTATAGCGCTCCCGCTGCCGCACCCATCCGTCTGGCTCCGCTGGCTGCTCTACCTCCTGATGAGATCAGCTTCAATGACGGCCAGTTCTCTGCCTCCGGCAGTACAGCGATCTCACGGTCCGCAATGAATAATGAAACTCCCTTCCCGACCCGTTCCCTGGAAGGGTACAAGGTCTGGCGTCTGCTGGAAGGACAGGAAAGCAACGAAGCTGCCTGGACCCTGCTGACTCCAAATAACATTACTGCCACAGCTTATCAGGATGTTGGCTGGGCACAGGTTCCTGATGGCTTCTACAAATGGGCCGTCAAAGCTGCATACAGCAACAATGTCTTTGCTGTTCCGGCTTTCTCAAACGTAGTTCAGAAACTGACCCAGGTTGGCACCATTGCAGGCATTGTGCGCAAAACCGACAATACCCCGATTCCCGGTGCCACCATCACGGTTGGAACCGCCACTGCCACCACCAACGTGATCGGTGCCTACTCGATCCAGGTCCCTGCCGGAACGCACACAGTTACCTGTTCCGCCGCGGGATACAATACAGCAACCCAGACCGGAGTAGTCGTTGTTACAGGACAGACGACCAACGTGAACTTCATTCTGACGGTCGCCAATCTGGTCACTGACGGATTTGAAACCTACACCAACTTCGCTCTGGACTTCCCGCCCTGGGTCTGCGTGGACGTTGATCAATCCGCCACTTACACCATCACGGGTGTTACTTTCCCCGGCGGCGGCAGTGCCATGGCATACATACTCTTTGTGCCAAGCGCAACCACCCCGCCTTTGACCACAGCCGCCTATACTCCTCACGGCGGCAGCAAGTATGCGGCCTGTTTCGCCTCCACCACTCCCGCCAACAATGACTGGCTCATCTCTCAGCAGTTCAATAACATTGGCACGGATGCCAGCGTCGGTTTCTGGGCGAAATCCGTCACCGCGCAGTATGGACTGGAACGCTTCAAGGTAGGTCTCTCAGATGGCGGAACCGCTCCTGCCAACTTCACCTTCATCTCCGGTCCCACCTACATTCAGGCTCCCGTGGACTGGACCTGGTATGAGTATGACATTCCTGCTTCCTATGTCGGTCAGAGTCTCAGAGTCGGCATCCAGTGCGTGTCCAATGACGCCTTTATCTTCATGGTTGACGATTTCGTGATGGATCTGGGAACCACGGGAATTGTCGATCCCGTCACACCTGTTGTGGCAACCGCCCTCAACAGCAACTTCCCCAACCCCTTCAATCCTGAAACTACCATCAGCTTCAGTGTGAAGGGCACCAACCCCGTCACCGTGGAGGTTTATAACACCAAGGGCCAAAAAGTCAAAACTTTGGTCGACGAAACCAAAGCTGAAGGCCACTATCAGGCCAAGTGGGACGGCACTGACGACAACGGTCAAAAAGTCACCAGCGGCGTCTATTTCTATCGCATGAAGTCAGGCAAGTTCACTTCCTCCAGGAAGATGATCCTGCTGAAATAAACCTGATTAACTAATAACAATTGAAAGCACTGCCCTTAACCGGACAGTGCTTTTTTCATCATCTGAATATTCTGATCTTTACATCAGGGGCGGCAAGCTCCCGCTTGCCGCTTGTCAAGAGGCAGCCTTACAGCGAAACAGTGCCCTGAAATCTTTATTGACAGGATTTGCCGTCCGTTACCAATGTAAATCTTAAGATCTGTAATGGAATTATCCAAAGGAGAAAGTTTCAGATGAACATTTCACCGGAAAAGTCAGGCACACATTGTTTCAAGGATGCTTCGTCGCATCAAGGCAATTATCAGCTTCAAAACAATCTGAATAAAACAATATAATAAAAGGAGTTACACATGCGGCACAATTTAGCTAAGCTCTGGGCAGTGCTCTTGTTCATTGGTTTTATTTCTTTAGCGGGGGGCCAGGCGATTTTCTATCAGGAGACCTTTGACAGCAATGTCGGTTGGACTTTGGACGGAAACTGGAATATCGACATGGGTATGATGTATCTGTTTTATGAACCGGTTGTCGAGAATTACAATATGACAGCCCTTTCGCCTCTCATTACATTCCCGCCCAACGCATCTGAAATGGTCATCAGCATGTATGTTGATGAGTATATTGACCAGGGTGACCCTCCCGAAACTTTTGAGATCGCGATCATGGTGGGAACCACTACCAATGTCGTGTGGTCTCATAACTCAAATGATGCTTGGGGAGTTAACGGCGGATCTGACTTGGTGATCCCGATCAATGCGTATTCCGGCCAGTCAGTTCGTCTGCGCTTTCGAAGTTTTGGCGCATCAACCTATAATTTTAACGCCTGGATCATATACTCACTCACGGGATATATGTCTTTTACCTATGACCTTAGCGCTCTCAGCATCTCAGGACCGAATATTGCCAGTGTCGGTTCTGCCACATCCTATACCGTCAACGTTAAAAATGTAGGTCAAAACGCTGTCACTGCCGGAAACTATACAGTTAAACTGATGCAGGAAGGCGACATTGAACTGGCTTCTGTTCCGGGAATCGCTTTGGCACCTTTGGCAACCAATGCTTTCACTCTTTCCTGGACCCCTGCCCAGACCGGCCCGACATTTGTCTATGGTAAAGTGGTCTATGCGGCCGACCTCTATCTTGCCAACAACCAGACCTCCAATCTGAGCGTATCTGTCATGCCTGCTGGAACAATTACAGTAACCCTGGGTGACGGCATGTTGACGCTCCCGATTCCTGTATACATGGGTTTTGAAGCCAGTCTCTCCGAAACCATCTTTCTGGCAGGTGAGATCACATCACTGGGAACAATAAATTCCATTGCCTTCTATAATTCTTTCATTGAAAACCTGCCCGCCAAACCAACCAAAGTCTGGCTGGGGACAACCGCTTTGACGGATCTGACAGGCGGTTGGATCCCTTCTTCCCAGTTGTCATTGGTCTTTGACGGCAACATTGATTATCCTGCCGGAGACAACATAATCACGATCCCTCTCGCCACACCTTATCCCTATGTGGGCGGAAATCTGGTCCTGCTGGTTCAGCGGCCGCTGGACACAGAGTACTATGCTGAAAATAATGCCTTCTATAGCCTGGACTGCGGGACCGATCGGGGATTACTGGTTGCCGGTGATGATCTGGATATTGATCCCGCCGCTCCACCCGAAGGTCTGATCCATACCTACCTTCCCAAAACCACTCTGTTCATGACCCCAATAAGCCTGGGAACCCTACAGGGAACTGTCACCAGCGGAACCACGCCTCTGCAGGGAGCTACTATCACAGCCGGATTGCTATCCACCACCACCAACGCTTCCGGAAACTACTTCCTGCAACTCCCCGTCGGAACTTACACGGTTTCCTGTTCTTATCCGGATTATCTGACTTCAGAATTCCCCAATGTGAATATCTATACCGGACAGGCCACAGCCCTGAATTTCAATCTGCATCCGCTTTCCGTTTTTTATGACAGTTTCGAGGCGTATGCTGATTTTGCCACATCATTTGCACCCTGGACCACCCTTGACCTCGATCTGTCTGATACCAAAGGGCATGGCTCTTTCAACTTTCCAGGCGAAATGGAACCCATGGCGTTCATGATCTTTGCGCCTTCGCAAACCACGCCCCCTTCCACCGCTTCCATGGGCTCGCCCCACAGCGGATCCAAAATGGCGACCTGCTGGAGCGCGCCTTTGCCTCCCGTCGGAAACGGACCCAATAACGACTGGCTGATCTCACGCACCTATCCTGCCCTGACTGCCAATGCTGAAGTCAGCTTCTGGGCCAGGTCTCTGACCGCGCAGTATGGCCTGGAACGCTTCAAGGTCGGCATCACCTCAGGCGGAACCGATCCCGCCGATTTTAACTATATCTCAGGCCAGAATTATATCGAAGCGCCGGTTGCCTGGACCCATTTCAGCTTCCAGATCCCTTCCTCCTACAGCGGACAGAACGTCAGAGCGGGCATCCACTGCGTTTCCAATGACGCCTTTGTCTTCATGGTCGATGATTTTGCGCTGAGTGTCAATTCCGCCAACGACGATCCGTTCACACCTGTCACGGGAACCGCCCTGATCGGCAACTTCCCCAATCCCTTCAATCCTGAAACCACCATCAGTTACAGCGTGAAGGGCACCAACCCCGTCACCGTGGAGGTCTATAACCTTAAGGGCCAGAAAGTCAGAACCCTAGTCGACGAAACCAAAGCTGAAGGTCACTATCAGGCCAAATGGGACGGCACTGACGAGAACGGCCGGAAAGTCACCAGCGGCGTCTATTTCTACCGGATGAAATCTGGCAAGTTCACTTCCTCCAGGAAGATGATTCTGCTTAAGTAATAACTGATTAACTAATAACAATGGAAAGCACTGCCCTTAACCGGACAGTGCTTTTTTCATTACCTGAATAGTCTGCTCTGTGCATCAGGGGCGGCAAGCTCCTGCTTGCCGCTTGTCAAGCGGGAGCTTGACAACCCTAATTGCTTCGCTGTTTTAATCCGCCGTAGGGGTCGGTCTTGTGCCGATCCTTGTTATACAAGCCGTAGGGGTCGGTCTCGTTCCGACCCAAAATGCGGGCTGACACAAGGTCAGCCCCTACGATTCTTCCTGTCCGTGGAGACAAGCGTCCCCGCTTGTCTAAGTACAGGCGGGACGCCTGTACCTACAACCCTTGTTTTATTAGCCGTAATTGTGTCATTCCTGCGACCGGGGACCCCAGACAGCTTGCTGGCTGGGGTGGTAAAGCAGGAATCTTCCTTGCATCACCCATTATTGCACTACTTTACCATTACTATACCATTACGGTATCATTACGGTTATTTACCGTATTGGTACCGTAGTAGTACCGTAATGATACCGTAATGGTTGGATGGATGATGAAGCATAACAGCAATCATACATCCCGGAGTTCAAATTGGGAGGTAACCCTTTAAAGTATCCATATTGAGATTTGGCAAGGAAATCTTTTCGATAGGTATCGCAGAAGATAGGTAAGTAGCATAATTTTGATGCAGATATGTTCTTTCCTAAATCTGC
>Ga0116202_10002843_pt1 | contig 10380 bp, 2 predicted proteins | sample LakKivw325mmetaG_FD_94479 | JGI IMG/M metagenome (GOLD analysis project Ga0116202, IMG submission 94479) | Anoxic lake water microbial communities from Lake Kivu, Rwanda to study Microbial Dark Matter (Phase II) - Lake Kivu water 325m metaG | ecosystem: Environmental > Aquatic > Freshwater >... | reverse complement strand
GTATGTGTGATAGCTTCGTTGAGGTCGGTGAACATCACCTCCTCACGCCACTGGGACACTCCAGCAGTGTCTATGACCCGAACGTCGCCCCCAACCTGCACCTGTATGCGGCCATTGCCGGGATTTATTGCATAGCGCAGCGAGACAGCCTGGCCACGGAACCTCCAGCTTACACTGTCGCCAGTGGTGCTCGCCTGAATGTAGGCGTCGCCGCTGGCCGTGCCACTGGGCAATGTAGTCCAGACCCCCACTTTTGTCACCGTTGGACCCTCGGCCTCATCGTAGGCATAGATCATAGACCCAGCCGTGGTCTTGAAGCCAACCATCGTTCCATTAGGCACCAGGTTGCCGTATTGATCCACCACTATTGCTGTGAGCAGTGAGGTGGCTGTGCCATTGGCCGGGATTGAACTCGGATCGGCAACCAACGACGTGATCGCAAATGGAGGCCCGGCAGTAATCTCAACCTGGGTGGTGCCAAAGATATACGGGCCAAGGCTCCAGGATGCCCGGACTACGGCTGTGCCGGCAGTGGACCCGGCAAACAGCGTAGTTGCAGCGACACCACTTGTCGTACTGCTGGTGGGCGGGAGCGTGCTGCCCAATGTGCTGGTAATATGAATTGACGTGCCATCTTCCACCAGGTTGCTATAGATGTCGCGCACCGTGGCCGTGACCAGCGAAGTCCCAGTGCCAACCGGGATCGAGGTGGGGAATGCGCTCACCACAATTGACGTCGGATACCCAGGTTTGACCGTAACCACGACCGTAGCCAGGCCAGCGTTGGGCACTGAGCTGCTGATCGTGGCTGTGCCAGCAACAATCCCTGGGGTGAACATCACCGTGGCCTGACCACCACCCATAGTGGTCACTACAGTAGAAGTCGGAGGGCTACCCAACCCACCCAGGTTCGTCGTAAAAGTGATCGGCGTCATATCGAGGAGGCAGCAACCTCCTCCGCAGGCAGTGGCGGTGATCACAATCGCTGGCCCACCCGCATTGACGGTTGCTGTCGCCGCTGTCAGAGTCAAGGTAATGCGTGGCGTGTAATCCACATTGCCTGCCGCGAAGATATCCCGCGGCGGCGTGACACCTGTAGTAGGTGAGTTGCGTCCCCACCAGTTGCCTTCAGCATTCACCGTGGTAGCAGTGCTGTTCCGAATACCAAAGCGGCCATGGCCGTAGATATGGTTGCAGTGCACTTCGGGTGGCGAACTGAAGCCAGACAGCAGAATGCCATCATTCGTATTGCCAATGATGCGGTTGTAGCGGATCATGCTACCCGAGTCCGTGCCGCCTATCCAGATGCCAGCAGTGTCAGTACTGCTGCCACCAGCATCACGAATGTCATAGACCGTATTGTGCTCAACCGTCGTGTTCGTTGCATTGTAGAGCACGATCCCGCCCTCATTGAAACCTGAAGAGCCGGTGTCCAGGTTAGTCGTGTGCACGGTGTTGCTCAATACGCTGGTGTTAATAGCATTCGCTCCCACGCTGATGCCATTCAACCCAAGGTCATGTACATTGTTGTAAAATAGCACGTTGCCCGTGCTTGTGGATGCCGAACTGTGCACATACAGGCCAAAACCTGTATTGTCATAAATCTGGTTGTTCACTATCGTGTTGTTATCACCCGTGTCCAGATCGAAGCCAAACCCGCTGCTATCATGGATAACGTTGTTGGCGATATAGCTGTTATAGACATAGGTTGCGGTGATGCCCCCTGTCCCACTCCCCGTGATCACGTTGCTGGCAAGAGTAATGCCCAGAAGGCTATTCGTGCTCCGGCCATCCAGATAGATGCCATAGTTGAAGTTGCGAATTGTGAAGCCCTCAATGGTCACATTATCGGCATCGTATCGGACACGGATGCCATTGCCCGGACCGGAACCAACGATGAACGTAGTGGCACTGCCCGCACCGAGCAGATTCAGTGTCTTGGTGATGAGGACTGGCAAGGAATAGCTGCCACCGAGCACATACACGGTGCCTCCTGGCTGCACAGCAGCGATGCCACCCGGAATGGTATCGAAGGCATTGTTGCCAATATACGCTGTGCCACCAGGCACTGCGACAGGAGTCCCGTTTGGCAAGCCGGTCCAGTTGTCGTCCACCCAGACGACGCTGGTCTGGCTGAACACCACGGTGGTGTTCACAACCAGTTCGGGCCAGGACGGATGGCCAATGCGCGACGTGGCATAGACTGTTGCCGTTCCGGTAATGGGCAGAACCGGTGCTCGAAGGATGGCCGTAGCCCGGCCGCCGTTGGTGACTGCGCCAGAACGGAGGAAGTCGAGCCGGATCGTGCCGGACTGGTGGGTGACCTCAATCTGATGCATGATATCTGGGTTCAGGTTGGTAGCGATGACTTGCTCCAGCCAGGCTGCACTGCCACTCGTATCTATGACCACGGGCGTGCCGCCATCCACGCGCGCATGCATGATCCCACCAGAAGCAAAGCGCCGATAGCGTAAGGAAACAGCTTCGCCATAAAAATTCCAATAGGCAGCAGCACCGGATGAACTAGTCTGAATGTAGTTGCCGCCACTCGCTGTGCCATCTGCCACCACTGACCACCCAGGGGCCCTGATCACGGCTGAGGATTCGGCCTCCACATACTCGTACCGGAGGATCGTGCCCAGCGTGGTTACGAAACCTACCATGGTGCCATCAGAGACAGGATTGCCCACACAGTCAGTCATGGCTACCATGATCGTGGAAGTAGCCACACCATTAGCGGGTATTCCGGCCGGAATCGCCGCAATAGTCATGCTGCCCGTGCAGACCGGACCTGCGGTAATCGTGATGTTCGTGGACGCGGTGAGCGTTACACCGGCAGTGGCCGTGACCACAGCTATGCCTGTCAGCCCGCCCGAAGTGAATGTGGTCGTGGCAGCGCCCGTTCCGGCCAGGGTTGTGCGTACCGCAGGTGCAACGCCGCCCAAGGCATTGCTGGTGAAGGTCACCACTACCCCTGGAACAGGGTTCTCGTACATGTCTCTGACAGTAGCTGTAACAACAGACCGACCCTCCAAGCCACCGCCAACTGGGATGCTCTTCGGATAGGCAGTGATAGCAAGGCTATGCGGGCCGAGGGCAGTCAAAGTCACATTTGTCGTCCGCCCTTCAATCCCAGGCTCGGCAGTGCCGGTAATCGTCGCTACGCCAGCGATCGTGCCTGCTCTGAGGATGGTATTCGCCTGCCCAGCAGCAAAGGCAGCAATAGAAGGGTAGACGAGAGTGCTAAAGTCGCTGCTGAAAGTGATCCAGGTGCCATCCAGTATGTTGTAACCAAAACCAGAGGCTGTAGCCGTAATGTTAGAAGTGGCCAAACCGTTGGCCGGAATAGAGCTCGGCCCCGCTGCTAGGGTCAGCGAAATGGGCGGTGTCTCGATCACATTAGGGTTGATCTCCTGTGGCTCGGGCCCGCCCCAGCTCGGCGTGTTGTGCCCCCACCAGTTGCCTCTGGCATTCACGCTGCCGACCATCTGGTTGTTCACGCCGTAGCGCCCGTTGCCATAAATGCTATTGCCATGAATCGTGGGATTCCCACCGTTGGCAGCGATGTAAATGCCATGTCCAGCGCAACCCTGGATAAGGTTAGTCTCGATCGAGATCGGCACTGCATTGCCCCATAGGAATATGCCAGCGGCATCGGTACGATGGCCTTGAGCGTTGGACACGGCCGAGATGCGGTTGTCATAGACCGCACTATCGGCCGTAATGCCCATCAGCAGAATGCCAGCAAAGTTGTGGTAGCCATCAGGCGTATTGCCGTCCGCATCAAGCCATGCCTGGTTCGTGCGGGAGATAACATTGGCCACCACTTCCACGCTCGCGCCTCCACTGCCATTGACTAGAACGCCGTCCCACCACAGGTCGTGGAGAACATTGCCATAGATGCCGTTGCGCAGTACTGTGCCGGCCAGTTCAACACCCACATTCTGATTGTCATAGATGTTATTGTTGTCTATCGAGTTATTGTTGCCAGTATCTATCTTGACGCCAAAGCCCTGGTTGTTGTAGATGTTGTTGTAGCAGATCGTTGTTGCGTGGGCATTCTCCAGATAGATGCCGTTGTATCCCAAGCTGATGTCGTTGCTGCAAAGGGTACTGGTGTAGATATAGCTACCACGTAAAGCGTAGGAACTGCTCCCGGTATTGTTGCTTTCGAACTTGTTCTGCATGATAGTCGCATTCTTGACATTATTCGCGAGAGTACCACGCAGGTAAATGCCTGTCTCAAAGTCTTGGATCTTAAAGCCAGAGATGGTCACCTCATCTGCCCGGTCAACGTAGAACCCACGGCTCCCAGGAGCGTCAGTGCCATCAACAATCGTGGTGCCGCTTCCGGCTCCCAGCAAGCTAAGCGGCTTGTCTATGGTCACGCTTTGGGTGTACGTACCCGCTGCGACGTGCACTGTCCCGCCGCTCAAGACCTTATCCACGCCCCCTGGGATGGTCTTGAAGGCGTCATAGTTCCATATATGTCCGTCGTTAGGGCAACCGCTGCAATAGTCATCATCCACCCAGACCTCGGACGGCCCAGGGAAGGAAATAGTGGTCTCGGTGTAAGGTCTGCTGGAAGTCGGCGCGCTAAAGCCAGCGCCAATGGCCACGGCGCGCACCCTAGCCGTGCCCAGCGTCATTGGCGCGGTCAGTGTGGTCGTGACCACGCCATTGACAGTCTTGCCACCTGAGCGCAATGCATCTAGCCAGATGGGGCCTACGCCCCAATTCGTGACCCGCACCGTGTGCAGTCCCGAACCGAGTGTACCAGTGATCAGGCGTTCGACTTGCCATTGCAGAGATGTACTGGCAAAGTTGATCGTCCCAGCAAAAGACCCATCTACGGTAACATCAGCCATCCCGCCGCCAGCATTTGTGGCGTAGATGAGCGAGACCGCCTGACCCCAGAAGGTCCAGGATACCTGGTCACCGGAAGTAACGGAGAAAATGTACTTGCTACCGCTTGCTCCTGGATCAGAAGCTTCGGTCCAGGCACCCAATTTGGTTACCGCGGCGCTTTCCGCCTGGGTGTAGGTGTAAGGCACGGTGCCCAGCGTTGTGGTGAACCCCACCATATTGCCATCCGCCACCCTGTTTCCGTATTTATCTGTGACCGTCACCACGATTGTAGAGGTGGCGACGCCATCCGCCGGTAGCACGGTCGGATTGGCAGACATGGTCAAGGTGAACGGCGGGCCAGATACGCCGGGGCGAGGAATCCAACGTATGGCGTCGGCGCAGGTATCGCCAGGGCTGGATGTGTTCAACCCCACGTATTCGCCGGTCGCCGTATAGGTGCCGGCGTGGAATGGGTACAAACCCAGGCTGTACCAACCCGATGGCGAAGAGTCTGGTACGGTATTGCCCTTGGCATTCTTTCTCTGATTGACATAGACAGTTGCAGTGCCACCATCGTAGTGGATTTCATAGGGCACAGCCACTGGTCGGGCGGTGTGTACACTCCAGTGTGCTAGTACCTCGTACACGAGATCGGTCGGTAGCGGATTGGCCGGACATGGTCCCCAGCGCGCCGTGTAACCCGTGCCAGCCGTCATTTCGTACTCATAGTTTCCACCATATCCGCCTGCGGTGCCCAGTTGCCATACACCGCTTGGTGGAGTATGGCTGTAGCACGGAGATGTGTTGTCCAGCACAACCTCCGGGCCAGGCGTAGCCGTTGGAGTCGGCGATGGCCCTGGTGTAGGCGTCCGTGTCTGGGTCGGCGTGGGGGTTGGCGTTGGCGCTTCGACCGTCCAGGTGATGATCAGCTTGGGACGTTGTTCAAGGGTAGAATGCTCGGCACTGTAATAGTAGTAGATTACAGCCGGATCGGGCCCAATGAGAATAAGCCCCTTGTTCGACGCGGGATTAGAGACCCAGTCCTGCACAGCGGAGGTCACATCAAAATAGTGGAAAGTGTTACGCTCAAAAACGACCCTGCTTGACAGAGGGGTCTCATAGCGGTCGGTCGCAGGATCGTCACATCCCTCGGTACCCCAGGCATCAGTGGCAGTTGCTTGATACCAGGTTGCCTGTAGCGGGTTCCAGCGGCGTTTGACCTGGTAGACCTCGGCCTCCATCGAATTGAATATATTTCGTGCGTAGCAGTAGATGCCAAGCTGGGCGCTTATGATCCTGGCAAAGGAAGGTATTCGATACTGGGCTGGCACGGCATTCAGGTCAAAGAGGATGAGCGGGCGATAGGCCCTGCTCTGCCCCACCAAGAGTCGGGCCTCGTTGGCAAAGTTAGTGGTAGGTCTCCAGCGATTGATGTACGTATCCTTTGTGCCGGTATAGGCAGTCGTAGGATACTTGCCCTGCTGAAAGACCACTGTAGTTACTGCTCCGGAGGCATAAACCCCGGAAAGGCGCTCGTCAGCCTCCTGGCTAGGACCGGCGGCTACCATGGGGCCTGCCATTAGCCGCAAGGCAAGAGCAGGGCCAGCGAAAAGCACAACAAAGGAAAGCACAGCAACAATGAGCGATAGGACGACGCTCCGTGAACTTGAAGGGGATTGCTGCTTCTCTGCGGAGGATAACCCCGGTCGCTGCTCATCCTGAGGAGAATGCGTGAGAGTCATCTCATTCATAAACAAGTGCCTCCCTGTCGTTCAGTAGCCACTTTCTTCGCCCGCCAAACACGTTTACAACTTAACTAGTTGTGGTAGTTAGACACTATTATATAGTAGATAATGAGAAATGTCAAAAGTGATAAAAACGAAATCTATTAACAACGAATATGAGACATAGCAGCTACCTAAGGCAAACACCATCCCGTGAAATTATTTGGGTTATCACCGGATGTCTCTTGGAGCTGACAAACCGGACTTAAATAACAAACAGCAAAACAAGAAAAGGAAATAGTTCCTTCTCCCTCTTTTTGAAGACGTGGCAACAGCACAAAAGATACGTCCACAACGGCATACCGATTTCTCCCGCCTCACGCGCCTGAGTATAATGGTGTTGTTATGCGTATTTGCTTATCTACCGAAAAGGACTTTCTCACCCCCCAGGAATGGGACGAATTTACAAAGCATTCGCCTTCGGGTCATTTGCTGCAATCCTGGGCTTGGGGCGAATTCAAAGCTCACTTCGGCTGGCAACCTCTACGTCTGGCGGCAATCGAGGGGCATCGTATCCTGGCAGCGGCGCAGGTTCTGTTCCGGCCATTAGCAGTTGGTCAGCTAAGTACAGCGTACATCCCCAAAGGCCCCCTGCTTGATCATTCCACGCCCTTGATACCTTCCATCACCACCTTGCTATCAGTGCTACACGAGGTCTGTCGCCGCAAGCGCGCCATCTTTCTCAAAATGGAGCCTGACTGGGAGGACGGAGTGGAGGCGCGAAGCTGGCTGGAATCGCAAGGCTTTATCCCAAGTGAACAGACCGTACAGCCACGACGTACAGTCCTGATTGACCTGACGCTGGATGAAGAAGCAATACTCGCTCAGATGAAGCCTAAAACACGCTACAACGTCCGCCTGGCACAACGCAAAGGGATTTCTGTACGACTGGGCACAGCAGATGATCTGCCACTTTTCTACGGACTGCTGAAGGCCACGGGCAAACGTGCGCGGTTTGGCATACACACGCAGGCTTACTACACTCGGGCCTGGCAGCTCTTTATGGCCCAGGACTCGGTAGCACTATTCCTGGCGCAATACGAGGGCCAGACTCTGGCAGCATTAATGGCGTTTACCTGGGGCAAGAAAGCGTGGTACATGTACGGCGCCTCCTCCGATGAGGAAAGGCAGCGCATGCCCAACTACCTCTTGCAATGGGAGGCCATGCGTTGGGCCAGAGCACAGGGTTGTGAAACGTATGATTTGTGGGGCATCCCAGACGTGGACGAGGGCGAAATAGGCCCGCACATCGCCATGGCGGAAGAACAAGGCGTGCTAAGTACAGGTCTGGGAGGATTATATCGTTTCAAACGGGGCTTTGGTGGCAGAGAAGTGCGTTATGTGGGCGCTTATGACTATGTCTATAACCAGCCCTTCTACCGTCTGCTAACCACCCTTTGGAAGTGGCGGAGGAGATAGCAATGCAAGAGAGACGAGGTTGTGTAACCTCGCCTCTCCAGTTTATGTTGAAATCCTTATTGACCCTCTTGCCCTTCGCCAGCGATGAAAGCCTCCACCATTGCTTTTGCCTGCTCGTCAGGATACTGCACTGGCGGAGATTTCATGAAATAGGCAGCAGGCCCAAGCAATGTGCCGCTCATTTTCCGATCCAGCGCCAGTTTGCAACAGCGGATAGCATCAACAACCACTCCGGCCGAGTTGGGAGAATCCCACACTTCGAGCTTGCACTCCAGGTTCAATGGGACGTTACCAAAGGTGGTCCCCTCCATGCGGATATAGCACCATTTGCGGTCGGTCAGCCAGGGCACGTAGTCGCTAGGGCCCACATGCACGTTGTCGGGGCCAATGTCATAGTCCAGCATGCTGGTTACGGCATTCGTCTTGGAGATTTTCTTGGACTCCAACCGCTCCCGTTCCAACATGTTGTAAAAGTCGGTGTTGCCACCAAAGTTGAGTTGATAGGTGCGGTCCAGGCGCACGCCCCGTTCACGGAAAAGTGTCGTCAACACCCGATGGGTGATAGTAGCTCCCACCTGGGACTTGATATCATCACCTACCAAAGGCAACCCACGCTCCTTGAACCGCCTTTGCCAATACTCCTCGCGGGCAATAAAGACGGGAATGCAATTAACAAAGCCGCAACCAGCATCGAGAATCTGTTCAACGTACCATTTGGTGGCCATTTCACTGCCTACGGGCAAATAGCTGACCACCACATCCGTCTTGGTCTCCTTGAGGATGCCCACCACATCCGCTGTTGGCCCGGGTGCCTTGGTGATGATTTCCTTGAGGTATTTCCCCAATCCGTCATGCGTCATGCCGCGCGAGACCGATACGCCAATGTGTGGCACTTCACAGAATTTATAGGTATTGTTCGGAGGCGTAAAGATCGCCTCTGACAGGTCCTTGCCCACCTTATTCTGATCAATGTCAAAGGCAGCGCTGAACTCGATATCCCCTACATGGTATCCACCCAGGCGGACGTGCATCAGGCCTGGCACGAATTCATTCTCCGGGGCGTCCTTGTAGAAGTACACGCCCTGCACCAGAGACGAAGCGCAATTGCCCACGCCAATGATCGCTACTCTTATTTTAGCCAATGGACTCACACTCCTTTCTGAGATATGACAGTCTGTTCCTTACAAGCACTGCAAGCAGAGCAGCGGGAACTTAACGCACACGGCGCGCTAGCTTACCACATCCGCGCCGAATCGTCAAGGCGGGCTGACCTGGTAATTACCCAGATCTCAACGCAGAGCACGCAGAGACCACAGAGAGGGCAAGAAAGGGCCTTCTCTGCGCACTCTGCGCTCTCGACGATGAAAAGAAGACACCCCAGTGCACTCGTCTTCCGATATGTGGGTAATCACCAGAGACTGACCAAGCATCTAGGCGTCCGCAGTAATCTGTGGGTTAGCATAGCAATAGCGACATCCGTTTGGACAACGCATCAGGTATGAGCCAATGTCTACGCTCAGTGTGCAGCCACACTCCGGTCGCTGGCCTGGATCCTTGTCTGTGGCGGCAGGTAGCTTATAGGGGTGCAGAGCACAAAGCAGTTCCCCATCTATGCAGCGTGAGGGGACAGCGCCTGCCAACTGCAAGTCACTCTGGCTGCACGAATAGAGCGTTAACCCCAATGAACGAGCCAATGTCACCAGTTCTCGTGTTATCTCCAGGCGTTGCGTAGGTATTGGATCATACCAGTGCCAGCCTTTGCGCTTGCGCACCTTGCCGTAGAGCGTAGCGAATGATACACGCACAGCAGTGATGCCTGCCTTGCTAACCTCCCGCAGGATAGGTTCAGCAAACGGAAGATTGCTCTTGATCTGCTGGCCTTCATACCAGTGCACGATAGGGTCGTAGCGCACAGAAATGCGGCGTGGGTTGCCGGCAAACTCGATCAACTCTGGCAACTGGGAGACCACTTCCGGCCACGGCGGAATGCTTGGCTCCAGTGACGTGCCACCAAGGCCGGTGACCGTCAAATGACAGAATACCTGGTCGTAACTTGCCACAGCCCGTCTGACCCCACCCACGTCTTGCAGCAGGGGACGGAAATCCTTGGACCACAAGACGAGGGTGTGTACATCCTCAGGCAACAAGGAGACGCGCCTCACCCGTGCGTTATATGGCTGTGGTACGTCCACAAACCCCTGGCGAATAGCGCTGGCCAGCCAACCTGCATAGTGCATGGGAATGTCCGTGCGCCTTGATGCCGAGATAACCTGCCTCACTTCTTTCACCTTCCCGCTGCAATTATAGCGCGTTGGGCTACATTGCCAAG
>Ga0116202_10002842_pt1 | contig 10381 bp, 11 predicted proteins | sample LakKivw325mmetaG_FD_94479 | JGI IMG/M metagenome (GOLD analysis project Ga0116202, IMG submission 94479) | Anoxic lake water microbial communities from Lake Kivu, Rwanda to study Microbial Dark Matter (Phase II) - Lake Kivu water 325m metaG | ecosystem: Environmental > Aquatic > Freshwater >... | reverse complement strand
GGATTACTGCGGACCACCATGATTCTCGGAATCGCCTTCGTCGAAGCGCTGGCTCTCTATGCCTTGGTGATCAGCTTCCTGTTGATCTTTAAATAAAAATTTTGATTTCACTAAATCACCCCTCACCCTTCTCCTCTCCTCTTGGGAGAGAGGAGAAGGGTGAGGGGGTGAAGAAGGAGCCGACCATGTTTAAGGCAGAACCCGGATTGATCGTCTGGACGTTGATCTCGTTCTTTCTTCTCCTCATCCTCCTGGCAAAATTGGCCTACCCGCAAATTCTGAAAGGATTAAGGAAGAGGGAAGAGACGATTCAACAACAATTAGAGGAGGCCAAAAAGACCAGACAGGAGGCGGCCAATCTCCTTGAGGATTACAAACATCAACTCACCGAGGCCCGTACAGAGGCGCAGAAGATCATCAATGAGGGGAAGGAGCTGGGCGAGAATGTCCGAAAGGAGATTCTCCAGAAGGCCCAACAGGAATCGAATCAGATGGTGAAACGAGCCCAGGAGGAAATCGAACTCCAGAAGCAGAAGGCCATCCTTGAGCTTCAAGAGAGGATTGCCGATCTTGCCATCATGGCGGCATCAAAGGTCATTCACAAATCCCTCAATCCGGAAGACCATCGCCGCCTGGTGGAGGAGTATGTCTCCAAAGTAGGTGATCTCTATGGCAAGTGATCCGTTGGTGAGAGGCTATGCAGAGGCCCTCTTCCAGGTGGCAAGGGCTGAGGAATCCCTCGATCGGACCGAAGAGGAATTAACGCGTCTGAAGAGTTCTCTGGAATCGAATGCCGAATTAAAAGAATTTCTGAGCAATCCTCAAATCCCCCCGGATGGGAAGAAGAGCGCCTTCTCTCAGATCTTCGGTGAGAAGCTCTCCCCCCTCACCCTCCACTGGATCAATATGGTGGTAGACCAGGGCCGCCAAAGGAAGCTTCCGACCATCATCGAAACCTTCTTCGGCCTGGCCCAGGAAGCCCGTGAAAAGGTGACTGCGGAGGTCATCTCTTCAATCCCTCTTTCCGAGGAGATGATCGAACGTCTTGAGAAGGAGCTCTCCCGAACATCCAAAAAGAGGGTCTTCCTGAAACCGACAGTGGAGGAGTCGATCCTCGGTGGGGTCATTGTCAAGATCGAGAACAAGATTATTGACGGGAGCATCAAACATCGCCTCGAAGAGATTAAAAAAGAGATGGTCAAAACCTTTTAACCTGTTCCCCCTCACCCTTACCCTCTCCCTTGATGGGGAAGGGTGGGGGTGGGGGTGAATGAATGATTAATGAGGGGTGACAAAGTGGAAATAAAGATCAAGCCAGAAGAGATCTCAACGATCCTGAAGCGACATATCGAACAATACCAGGTCAGGATAGAGGCCGAAGAGATCGGGGAGGTTATAGAGGGAGGAGATGGAATTGCCCGGATCAAAGGCCTTGCCGGCTGTATGGCCTCCGAGATGCTCGAGTTTCCGGAAGGGATTTACGGAATGACCCTCAACCTTGATGAAGACCATATCGGTGCCATGATTCTAGGTGACTATACCCGAATCGAACAGGGGGATCCTGTTCGACGCACCGGTAAGGTCCTCTCCGTCCCGGTGGGAGATGCACTGGTCGGAAGGATTGTCAATTCGGTAGGGCAACCGATTGATGGAAAGGGTCCCATCCATACCGATAAATTTCGATTGATCGAGGGGATGGCTCCCAATGTCATCGAAAGACAGCCCGTGAAGGAGCCGCTTCAGACCGGACTGAAATGTATCGACTCCATGATCCCCATTGGCAGGGGACAGCGTGAATTGATCATCGGAGACCGGCAGACCGGCAAGACAGCGATTGCCGTGGATACCATTCTGAACCAGAGAGGTGGAGATGTGATCTGCATCTATGTGGCCATTGGTCAGAAACAATCCACGGTCGCGGCGGTGGTCAACACGCTTCAGGAATATGGAGCCATGGAATATACGATCGTTGTCTCCGCCACGGCCAGTGATCCTGCGCCCATGCAGTATGTGGCGCCCTATGCCGGGTGTGCGATGGGAGAGGAGTTCAGGGATACGGGCCGCCATGCCCTGATCATCTATGACGACCTCTGGAAGCATGCCGTGGCTTACCGTCAGGTCTCCCTTCTGTTGAGAAGGCCCCCTGGCCGGGAGGCCTTTCCGGGGGATATCTTCAACCTCCATTCGAGACTCCTCGAAAGGGCAGCCAAGCTGAATGATGCCCTGGGAGGAGGCTCCCTCACCGCCCTGCCCATTGTGGAGACCCAGGCCGGCGACTATTCGGCCTATATCCCGACCAACGTCATTTCGATCACCGATGGCCAGATCTACCTCGAGGGTGACCTCTTCTATGCGGGTGTGCGGCCTGCTGTCTCGGTTGGCCTCTCCGTTTCCCGAGTGGGCGGCAACGCACAGATCAAGGCGATGAAAAAAGTGGCAGGGATGTTGAGGCTCGATCTCGCTCAATACCGGGAGCTGGTCACCTTTGCAAAATTCGGCTCTGAATTGGATAAGGCCACTCAGGCCCAGATCACCCGTGGGGAACGTCTGGTCGAGGTTTTAAAACAACCCCAGTATAATCCCATGCCCGTTGAAAATCAGATCATGATCATCTTCGTAGCTGAGAACGGCTATCTTGATGACATCTCGGTCGATCGGATCAAAAACTTTGAGACGGGATTCTACCCCTTTGTCCGTGAAAAGTATCCACAGATTCCCAAAGGGATTCGAGAGAAGAAGGAACTTTCTGAGGAACTCGCAAGCCTTCTCCATCAGGCAGCTCAGGAATACAAGAAAAATTTCGTTAGCACATAAGATTTGAAATATTGGAATAATGGAAAAATGGAATAATGGGTAAAGGGATTCCAATCTGTATTTAAAACAATATTCCAGTATTCCAACATTCCATTCTTCCATTGGAGTTCAAGGCAGATGCCCGGGACCAAAGAGATCCGGAGAAGAATCCGAAGCGTCATCAGCATTCAACAGATTACCCGCGCCATGGAGATGATTGCCGTCTCCCGTCTCAAGCGAGCGGAGGAGCGCCTTCGTTCGGCCAGGCCCTATGCCGAAAAGATTCGGGAATTAATGGAAAACCTTGCTCCCTCCCTTCCCCGCATCGACCATCCTCTCCTGGTTCATCGGGAAGTCAGAAACATCGGTCTCGTCCTGATCACCTCGGATAAAGGCCTCTGCGGGGGGTATAATGCCAATGCCATCGGCCAGGCCATGCGATTTATTCATGACCATTCCGGCAAGGAAGTCCGGCTCATTCTGGTCGGAAGAAAGGGCCATGACTTCTTCAAAAGGAAGGACTATCCTATTGACCACATCCTCCCTCAGATCTCAAAGGAGATCACCCTTCAGGAGGTGAAAGAGATCTCCGGGGTCATCGTCAGTGGATTTCAGGAAGCACGCTATGACGAGGTGGACCTGATCTATACCCGCTTCCAGTCAGCCATGGTGACCAGGCCAACCGTGATGAGGCTCCTGCCCCTGGAAAGCTCCGAGGTGTTGAAGAAAGGCGCAGGGATCAGGGGTGAGCCTCTCTTTGAGCCCTCCGCTGAAGAGATTATGGCACTCCTGCTGCCAAAATATCTGGAGGCACAGATCTATAAAGGGCTGGTAGAATCCGTGGCCAGCGAGCAGGGGGCCCGAATGGTTTCCATGAAATCGGCCACGGAGAATGCGGAAGAGATGATCTCCACACTCACATTGAGTTACAACAAGGCAAGGCAGGCCTCGATTACGAAAGAACTGCTGGAGGTGACCACAGGCGCGGAAGCCTTACGGTTTGCCAAAGGGAAGAAATAAATTCGCTATGCACATAACGCTTAACACTTAGCATTAATTTAAAAAGGGAGGAAAGACATTGAAGGTCGGAAAAGTATTGAGGGTGATTGGCCCGGTTGTGGATGTGGAATTCTTCACTGAAGAGTTGCCCGCCATCTACAATGCCATACGAATTGATAAACCTGACGGAACGCGGCTCATCGTGGAAGTGGCCCAATATCTCGGCGAGAATGTGGTCCGTTGCGTAGCCACTTCCTCAACCGATGGGCTGGTGAGAGGAATGGAAGCGGCCGACGAAGGAACCCCCATCACCATGCCCGTAGGAAGGGAGACCTTGGGAAGGGTCTTCAACCTCCTGGGTGAACCGATCGATAAGCTGGGGCCCTGTGAAGCCAAGAAACAATACCCCATTCACCGGCCCCCTCCGCCTTTTGAAGAACAGGTTCCTTCGACCCAGGTCTTTGAGACAGGCCTCAAGGTGATCGACCTTCTTGAACCCTATGCCAAGGGAGGAAAGGTAGGGCTCTTCGGTGGTGCGGGGGTGGGAAAAACCGTTCTGATCATGGAACTCATTCGAAACATCGCCACCGAGCATGGAGGATTTTCTGTCTTTGGCGGAGTGGGCGAAAGGACAAGAGAAGGCAATGACCTCTGGCTCGAGATGAAGGCATCCGGAGTGATTGACAAAACCGTTCTCGTCTTCGGTCAGATGAACGAGCCTCCTGGGGCAAGGCTTCGAGTTGGTCTTTCCGCTCTCACCCAGGCCGAATATTTCCGGGATGAGGAGGGTCAGGATGTGCTCCTCTTCATTGACAACATCTTCCGTTTCGTTCAGGCAGGTTCCGAGGTTTCCGCCCTCCTGGGCCGGATGCCTTCAGCCGTGGGATATCAACCCACCCTTGCAACCGAGATGGGAGAGCTCCAGGAAAGAATTACCTCCACCAAAAGAGGTTCCATCACATCGGTTCAGGCGATCTATGTTCCTGCGGATGACCTTACCGACCCGGCCCCGGCCACGACCTTCTCCCATCTGGATGCGACTACCGTTTTGTCGAGGCAGCTCGCTGAACTTGGAATCTATCCCGCGGTGGACCCCCTTGATTCTACCTCAAGAATTCTTGACCCCCGCATCGTGGGCGAAGAACATTATCGGGTGGCCCGCGGGGTCCAGCAGGTCCTCCAACGTTACAAGGAACTTCAGGACATCATTGCCATTCTCGGGATGGAGGAACTTTCCGAAGAGGACAAACTGATCGTCGCCAGGGCAAGAAGGATTCAGAGATTCCTCTCACAGCCTTTCTTTGTGGCAGAACAGTTCACCGGTTCTTCTGGAAGGTATGTCCCGCTACCGGACACCATTAGAGGGTTTAAGGAAATTCTTGAAGGAAAACACGATGACCTTCCGGAACAGGCTTTTTATATGGTGGGGAAGATTGAAGAAGTGGCCGAAAAGGCACAGCGATTAAGAGAAGGAACACACTAATACAAGGAAGATTGGAATACTGGAATAATGGAATATTGGGACATCCTTCTTTTTCCTCATTATTCCAACATTCCATCATTCCATGATGTTTAAGCCATGGATACTCAACCTTTTACCCTTGATGTCGTCACTCTTAAGAGAGTGGTCTTCAGTGAACCCATCGAATCCGTGGTCGCGCCCGGAACGGTGGGTTACTTTGGGATTCTTACCGGTCACACCCCTTTTGTATCGAGCTTAAAAACAGGGATCATCAAAATCACCAAACCGAACGGAGAGAAGATCATCCTTTCAACCAGCGGTGGTTTCCTGATGACCGATGGGAAAAAGGTGATCTTACTGGCAGAGGCCGCGGAGCGTCCGGAAGAGATCAATGTGGACCGAGCCCAGAGGGCAAAAGAGAGGGCAGAAAAAAGGCTGGCCGAAAGAACGCCGGAGATCGATATCGATCGGGCAAGGGCCGCTCTGCTTCGAGCCATCATCCGCCTCAAAGTTGCCGGCGGACAATAATTCTCTCCTCCACTTTCTACATTCAACTTTCTACTCGCCAATTTCTATTGACACCTTCATTCAACTTTTATAGATTGGTCTCATCATCAATGATTCTCCTTGCTGATTTTTTTATCACTTTAGGCACTTTAGCTCACTCTTATCTCTATGAGCAAAATCACCCGTCCCATCTAGACAGGGGTTTTCCCAAGGAAGCGATTGTTTCGTCTCCTGGACCGCATGCGAAAACATCCCGTGATCTGGATCTCAGGGCCCCCGGGCTGCGGGAAAACAACTCTAATTAATACAAACGCATTAAATCGTTTTACATGTAGCGCAAGGCTTTAGCCTTGCTTAAAGCAACCTTGAAGGGTTGCCCTACAAAAGATATAATGCGTTTGTATTAATAGGTATTCATGAAGCGATCATTTGTAAAGTCTGAAAATGGGTTATGCCTTTTCTAATTTTATATTTTTCAACAACTCTCGTGAGGTCTGTGTAAAAACGGGGGATGTCTTCTGTTTCGTTGACTAAGATATCGTGAAGTGTTTTGGTATCAATATGGTTATAAAGATGCACAATTCGGTTTCTGAATTGACCGGCAAGTGCCCCGCAAGCCCCGCCTTGTAGGCGGGGTCAAGGGGCACAATATAAATGAGATTTCCTTTCCGGGAAGCCCCGCCCAGTGGGCGGGGAGCTTCACTTATTTTGATATAGGTCTCTCGTTTTTCCTTTGGGAGATAGTCACCTTCGCTTAGTATTTCGATGATCTCTGCATTGGTACTGGGCGTCCGTAAACCAAGAGAGGCGATAATATAACTGCCAATGTCGAGCAAGGCCTAAATAGATGTTTGAAATCTGTGCAAGGTGGAATCGATATTTTTGAAATCCGACATAAATTCTTCAAATGTCTTTTCCTTCCCTTCAAAGGGACGGGTTCACATTTAATATTTAATAGAAATGCGGACCCGTCCCCAATTATGTCCTTCATGCTGGCCTTTTCCATGGGACTTCTGAGGTGAAGCGTGGCGGTAATCGTGAGTCAAGCGAATCAAGGCCAGGGTAAGGACCAGATCCATTTTTTTAACATCACCTTCGGAGGAAGGTTTCCAGTTACCCACGCATGCATTCTGCTCCCTGAAGGAGGAGCCTATGGGGAAGCCCCGCCGGGAATATAGCCTTTTTAGATGGGTGCCCCTAATATTTCTATGCAATGGGAAGACAACGTTTTTACTTCAGGCCGGCTCTGCGCAGGGATTCAAAATAGCGTTCTCTTACAGCCAAATCTTTTTTATATGGATGAATCTTTTCTAAATGGTCAAGTGAAAATTTTGGGTTTATCCTGAGGACCTCAGCCGCAGCATCACGAGCCTCCTTCTCCAATCCTGCCATACTATACGTAGATGCTAAGACGATATATGACATGATATCTCTTGGTTCCCGCTCGATCGCTGTCTTAAGTTGAGCGATGGCCTCTTCATACCGCCCTGTGTCGCGAAGTGCAACCGCGAGGTTTCTCAAATAAACATTTGGTGGCTTAGGATTAAGCCTCATTGCATTTTTGTAGAAGGATATGGCTTCCTCTCCTCTCCCTGTGTAAATTAAGAGATTGGCATATGTGGAAATGACGTCAGCAGAATTGGGCTCAAGTTCAATAGCTCGCTCCGCCTGGTCAATGGCTTCATCATATTTCCGCATCATCGTCAATGCATAGCCTAAACCAGAGTGAGCGATAGCAAGAGAGTCATCCAGAGTGATGGCCTTCTTATATAGCTCAATGCTTTTCCTCAGAGACTCTTGAGGATTCTTGCTCAATCCAAGCCATATATCAACCACTATGGCGTGCGCAAGGGTCCTATATGCAAGTGCATAGCTTGGGTCAAAGCTAATCGCCTCTTCCGCGAGTTGCCTTGCCCTGATATTCCCTTCAATGGTGGTCTGATAGGATAAATACCTTGCCTCCATAACCTTCATATAGGCATCAAGTTTCTGAGTACCTTTCGAGTATAATCGGGCTTGTTCACCATCCGTTAATTTCACCTGCAATGCTGTTATGATATTCTTTGTAATTTCATCTTGAACAATAAATATATCTTTCGGATTCCTGTCATAACGCTCTGCCCATAAGTAATGCCCGCTCAAGGCATCCGTCAACTGAGACGTAATTCTTAACCGGTCCCCGGCCTTACGTGTGCTCCCTTCCAGTACGTACTGGACCCCTAACTCCTCTGCAACCTGCTGCACTTTCACCGGCTTCCCTTTGTAAGTGAACGTTGAGCTTCGAGCAATCACAAATAGTTTTGGAATCTTTGAGAGCGTCGTGATGATCTCCTCGGTCAAACCATCACAAAACGATTCTTGGCGAGGGTCATCGGTCATATTCACAAATGGGAGCACTGCGATGGAGGGTTTATCAGGCAAAGGAAACGCCATCCTTTCTGAAGATGAAACTCTGCCTGGAGGAGTGTGAAAATAACCTCTCCAGATGGCGAAAGCTGCTGCGATTATCACGATAGCCACAGCCACCCACTTCCATCGTCTCAATAACGGAGCCTTTTCTATCCTGGATGGGGTTACCGGAACCTCAGATTCTTTAGAGACGGGCTCAACAGACTTCGGTTTCTCCTCTTCCCGTTTAAGACTTGAAATAAACTTCTCCCATGCCTCCGCATTCTGGTATCCTTCATAGATAATGACGATATCATCCAAACCCGCTCCGAGTTTATCAATTGAAAACCTGAGCCTCACATTCTCCTGGCTTCCCCTGTACTCAAAAAGATTAGCCCAACTGTCTTTCTCAACCTCTGTGAATTGATACGTCTTGCCGACCCCATTTTCTAACCCTTTCTTTCGTCCGATCACCTTGAAAAGAGGTCCATTCTCAAGGTCAGGCAGGGCATCTTTCCATTTCCTGTAAATCCTCGGAAGCAGACGCTCCTTATCCGATGACCCGGCTGCCCCTCCAATGGTCTCGTTAAGTAAGCCAAGAAGGGTTGAATGCTGTTCCATTGGGACGGATGTGATTTTTCCCAGTTTTCTCATTTCGTTAACGACAAGGGCTATGACCGTAAGGTAAAACATTCGTGATGGCGAGTCGAAGTGGAGGGTCAATTCGGTTTTATGTTTGAGATGGATATTGAGTTTGAACTGATTCAGGTCGATGATTATAGCCTGACTGGTTTTTTCTTCCATTTTTTGGCCCCGACCCGATTTTTAAATAACTGCGTGATTTAAAATGGTTGGAGATAACAATAAAAAAGTTTCACGGTTTAAACCGTGAATCATTATATACCTGATTCAAAATGGAGCAAAACATTTTTTTAGCTACTTTATAAGAGGAAGGAGGTGAAATGGGAAGGTCAATTTGGAACAATCTAAGGAATAATGAATTCGTAAAAAGCCCGATTCACGCCATAAGAGTCATTCTCGTGAAACCTGTCTTGAAGGTATCAATCGAGGGACGGGAACCCAGTAAATTCAAGTGATTCTGGATTCCTGTTGGAGTTTATCCTGATGAAAATCAGGACAGGAGTGACAGATTAGTGGATTTTTACGAGAACAGCGAAGGATGAGTTTAAAAAAGAAAGGGGGACACCATGGTTAAGTTGAAATGGTCAGTTGTTTTGGTTTTGGTTTTAATCGTAGTGCAGCCGACTTTTGCAGACGATCGTGCAAAGCTTCTTGGCATCTGGAAACTTGTCGCATTCGAGGGTGAGTTTCAAGATACAGGTGAGAAAATTTACGATTGGGGAAAAAGTCCGAAAGGCTATGCAATCTTCACGCATGAGGGCCGGATGATGGTTATCATCGAGGGAGAGGGGCGAAAACCCCCGCAAACCGATCAAGACCGTGTTGCCCTCCACCGGACCATGATTGCCTACACGGGCATGTATCGCGTTGAAGGAGACAAGCAAATTACCAAGGTCGACGTTTCGTGGAACCCCCTGTGGACCGGCACTGAACAGGTGCGATTCTATAAATTTGAGGGCGACCGACTAGTGATCTTGACTGGATGGGGTCCTTCGCCGAGATTTCCCGGAAGGACAACGCGAGGTCTCTTAATTTGGGAACGACCGAAATAGGATGAAATGGGAACCTGTCCCCGATTATATTATTGGGAGAGCTTTTCTTTAATCTGCATCCTCAGCCAGATCGCCACGATTGGGTCCACAGGGCGCCACTCCCTTGTTTCTTCATTCTTTCCGATTAAGTCCAGTTCCTCCAGTTCCCTAAGAAGCCGCTGCTTGGATTATGCAAATTCCATTGTGGTAAACTAATAATATTGAATGTCAACGAAAAGTTAGGCCGATACTGGCAGGAATCAGGGCAATGGGGGAAAGGCTTCAGATTGTTATCTCAGGGGATTAGAAATCAGTAATCTTGCTGAGGAACTTTACCGGGGTCTCATGGTTTGCTGTCATAACCTCGGTCAGAAGGCCAAAGCCTTCTCTGTCTACAACCATTGCAGGAAAACCATTTTTTCAATCCTTGGAATCTAACCCTCTGCTAAAACCAAGGCAATCTTCAGACAATTACTGCTTCAATAAAAGTGGGTTAAATACCATTGATCGGCTGAACGCCCGGCATGGCGAAGAAAACCAACTGCTACCTTGTGTTCCT
>Ga0116202_10002841_pt1 | contig 10383 bp, 10 predicted proteins | sample LakKivw325mmetaG_FD_94479 | JGI IMG/M metagenome (GOLD analysis project Ga0116202, IMG submission 94479) | Anoxic lake water microbial communities from Lake Kivu, Rwanda to study Microbial Dark Matter (Phase II) - Lake Kivu water 325m metaG | ecosystem: Environmental > Aquatic > Freshwater >... | reverse complement strand
GTGCCAACCAGTTACAGAGAAACCAATCCGACTACGGCGATGGCAGCTCTTGAAGGTGCTGGCCACAAGTTATGGAGCAAACAACCGGTACCCCAAACCGAGACTCCAAAGAAGAGGTATCACGCAAGAGCCACAAGGCATGTTTCGGCAACTATTTCGAGGCGCTTGCCTATCCTTATGGTAATTCTAACTCCAAACGAGAGGAGGCCGTATGAGGTTTCGACGACTTTCTTGACCCAAGCTTTCATCCGGTCAATTCCGTTGGTATGTTGAGCAGTTCGGTCGTCTTCGTGATCCAATAACGGCTGTCGCAATCGTGAAGACCGCTGCGAACAACAGCAATGATGGAAACTCTGGCACAGGAGTTGTGGTTGGTGAGGCTGTCAGGCTCATCTTCGCAATCCTGTGGCCAGGAAAGACCCCTATTCCGAAATATGCGAATCCGTTGACTGTGTCGACCACGGCTGGTCCCGGGGCGGTGTTTGCTGGATCTAGGCATAGGGTACCAACAAATGCAAAATCTGACAGTCTCACTTTCAACAGGGTGCTGTGCTCTGTTGCCAAGTATAGGAAGCCATTGGGATCGAGGACAGCGAAAGATATTCCAGCGGTGAACTTGACAAGTTCAACAGCTGCGACTTCGGTAAGATCCGAAAGCCCGATTTTCAAAACTCTTGTCGGTTCCAGATTCGTGGATTGCAGCAAGAAATATACAAAATCATTGGATGCGTCAATGATGACTGCGCCGGACTGTATCGTATCGCCTAACTTCAAGATCAGCGTCTTTCCAAATGTGAAATTAGCGAGGTCAACCTTCACAATTGTGCCTCGTGTCGCGAAGTACGCGTAACCATTCGCGGGATCCATTGCAGAAGCGACAACGGGAGAACTTGGAGCCGGAGTCAATGTCCCCACTTCGGCTAGGTCCGATAGCCTGACCTTGACAATTTGGCCGGCATCTGTTCCGAAGTACGCGTAACCATTTGCTAGATCAGCAACGACTGTGCTGCTGCTGAAATCCCAAAGAGGTTTTGTCTCCACAACGGCAAAGTCTGACAGCCTAATCTTCACGAAGAACTGGGCGTAAGTCATCAAGTACATGTAACCTGCCACGCTGTCGATAATGGATTGCGTCATATCGTCCACCGAGATGTCGCTTGCAAGAATCAAGGCTCCCACTCTGGTGAAGTCTGATAACCTAACCTTTACGACAACTCCTGGTCCTCCGCCCGACCCTCCGCGTGCCACGAAGTACGCAAACCCGTTGACGGTGTCTATCGCAGCCGTTACGAGGCGATATTCACCAGGGTTCAGGGTCAATGTCGCAGCAACCCTGAAGGCTGAGAGGTCGATCTTCACAACCAATGAGGGGACATAGTCGCCACTGAATCCGAGATATGCATAGCCATCGACCGAGTCAATAGCGACAGTAACCGCATATGGCGTTGAAGTATATGGTGTGCTCAATTCACCCAGGAGAACAGAATTGCGTAGGTCGAACTTTGCAACTGCATTGTATCGGGTCACATAGTATTCGAGACCATTTGCCGGGTCAAAGAGTATCATACGAGTGCAACAATCAGGCGGCATCGACAAAATCCCGATGCGCGTGAAATCCGATAATCGTATCTTCACAATGCAGTCTCCCTCAGGGCTCGTGGCTTTGAAGTAGGCGAAGCCATTGTCAATAACCCCGTTGCTCAAGTTGTACAAATCTAGGGGCGTATCTAGGACCAGAGTATCGATGACTACAAGATCCGATAGCCTCACTTTGAGCACTCTGGCAGCACCCCCTACGTCTGGTGGCGTCCCAATTCCAAAGTAGCCGAAGCCACTGTCTGGATCAATGACCTCAGCAGTGACCATGTCTGCTGGGGCATCCAGCACCAGAGTATCAACGAGTGCAAAATCCGATAACCTCACCTTCAACACTCTGCCCGCAACTGTATTCTGATTCTCTGCAATTCCAAAGTAGCCGAAGCCATTTTGGGAATCGATGACCTTGGCAGTCACCATATCATCATAGTTCAAAGACAGCGAAGTCACAGTGAAGTCCAGCAACCTGACTTTCATGATCCTTGTTGGGTGCGGAAGACCAACGAAGTACGCATACTCGCCTCCCTGGTCGACCAATCCATCGTTTGGTGGTCCAATCCCAAGATCGAATTCTCCGACACGTGTGAAGTCGGAGAGCCTGATCTTCACGATGGGTGATCCCCCGAAATATGCGAAGTCATGTACTTCGTCGATCGCGGCGAATGCACCGGGTGTCTCGCCCTCGTTCAGGGTCAATGCTCCGGCATCAGCAAAGTCAGATAGCCTGATCCTAACAATCCTGCCGTTTAGACTTGCAATCCTAGTGTTTGAACTCTCAAGATACAGGAAGCCATTCGTATGGTCTACTACGCTTGATTGAAGCACGCCCACCCCGGGATCCAGAGTCAGGGTGGCCACCAAGGTTTGCGCGCTAACACATGTGATTGCAAGCTGTGTCGTCAGCACGCTCAGTAAGAATATACAGACTATGCAAGTAGTCTGTCGTCTCGTGACAGAGCACCTTCTTCAGCCAGACCGACGACAGACTATCAATGTTCGAGGATGCTCTTCAGAATTCTGGCTGCATGTTCTAGGCCCTCGTGAGCCGAACAACTCCCACCCTAGAAGACGACTCCTACTAAGAGCAACCCATGGGACTCTCAACGCATTCTTTCGGGGACTTTTTCGATGTTCACACCCACCCGTGGAGGTGACTACACCTCTAAACGAGAGGCACCCGGGGGCAAAAGTGACCTTTTGTGGCCTTTTCTTCTCAGGAAACCTTGATGTTCGATTCGTGCTTGTCTTAGGCTAGAGTTAGCGTGTCTGTTAGATGAGGTCCTGTCCCAGTAGCGGGCCAATTCGTCTCTCCAATTTCCTGGAGAGCTGACAATTGATCTGGAAAACAGGCACTTGCCGTCAGTTGTAGGCAGATCAAGACCCTCCAAATCAAACTCCAATCTGTTTCTCCTCCAATCCGTTCTGGAGCCAGTAGGATTCACGAGGCAGTAACAGCTCATGTCCACGTCGGCCTTGACCTAGTCGAAGGGGCCCCGCCCTACTGATCATCTTGTCCAAATAGCGTCTAGCCGTGATGGAGCTGATGCCTACCCGTTCGGCTGCCTCATTCAAGGCATCGTAGACAGTGAGACCCTCACTTCGACCAATGGCGAGTTTAAGCACCATTCGCCGAAACAAGGGTTCCTTCTCCCGGTTAATGATCAACTCAAGAGACGCGTGCTTCACATCCGGAAGAGACCTGTCCCCAGAACATTTCCTCGCCTCAACATCATTTCTCTCACACTCACCACTCCTCTCCTTGCCAATTTCTGACATGACTGAGTTCGGCGCAGTTTTCTCTCTCTCATGACCTGTCACGATGGCATCAACGCGTCTGTGATATTCGTTGACGTTGCACCTATGGCACAGGAGCCGCAGGTTCTCAGGAGAGTCGTCTCTTGGGTCTCCGTTGATGTGATCGATCTCGAGTCGGACCCCTCTTCCATCTGCTCGACAGATCATGCAAGAACTACCATCTCTTTCCCGCAAGTAGAGCACCTGCCACAGTCTGACGCTTGAATGCAACCTGGCGCTCTTCTTTGGAAGGCGACTTGTTATTGCAGTCGTGCCGATCAAGGACGTATATCTCCTAAGCCACAAAGATCGGCTGCGGATTCGCCAAGTCGGTTCGCTCGCCTCAGAAGAACGCTCCCATCTCGTGTCTGGATGATCTCAAATGACTCGCCTTCGCCTATTCCGAGCAACTCAACAATTCTCTTGCCAAGTTGAGCGACGGAGATGGACTTCAATTGCGGGCTCCTGCTCTTTGGAGCAGCCGCCGGATGATTGCCTCAAAGGTGTCGTCTTTAGAGCCTAGACTCGCAAGTTCGTTTCTGAGTTGCTTTGAGACCTGTATGGTCGTCATATCAGACATCGTGGATCGGAAAGCCATAATAGCTGCATGGGATATAGTGTTACAATTGTGTAACGATTGACACTATTGAGTAGGAGACAGATCGATGTTCTAAGGACAGTCTTCACAGACAGGCGATTGAACGTACGTGCCATAGCTGACAAGCTAGGTTCCCCAAATCGCTTGAGTGGCGACCTGATCGACCTTGTTCAGAAGCGTTGTCTCCACATGGAGCGTGAGGGGAATATGCACATCTACACAATCACCGCCCTGGGAGCCAGAACTCTGGCCAAGTACGAAGAGATGAGCGTCGGGGCCTCCATCAAGAGACTTGGTGAAATGGAACTACCAAGAGACATCACACTTCGGTTGCAGAGCTATCTCAAGAACCATGTCAAGATGACTTGGTGCCCCAGTTGCATGGGGACTAACATAGATCCCAAAGGCGGGGTCATCGAGCACGGCGACGGATCAGAGGAGTGGATCAGAACATGCAAGGACTGTGGCGAGGCGAACCTAACAGACGGGACGCTAGGCCAGTACGAGAGCCTTCTCAGAGATCAGGTGAAGCAGATAATTCTCGAGAAGAAGAACCGGAAAGATGTCTGGTAACTCGGTCTATCTGTTCTTTTCCGAGTGTGGTTTTTCTGCCCTCGGATTTCCCCCAGCGCAGCCATGTGCTCTCCTACTTGTTGAGTGTCAATTGCTCCGTGTAGACTGCTTCCAGCTTGGTCAGGCGTTCTTCGAGTTCTCTGCGTAGTCGCTGGACTTCCTCATTGTCTGCGACAAGTTCGGGTGTGGTTAGGAATGTTAGGCGGTCGACTGCTTTCATGTAGTTTCTTTGGAGTTCTTCGTCGCTCATCCGTAGGTAGGATGAGTCGAGGGCAAACGTGTGGCCCATGAATCCTTCCACTAGGCCACGGTCGACGCCAGCCGCTAGACTGTTCGTATGGAAATACTTTCTGAGGCAGTGCGGATGCAGGCTGTACCGTGGTGATTCTGAATCCTCTTTCTTGCGGAGTCCGGCCAGGTTGAATGCGTAGACTATCTGTTTGTAGAGGGTCGAGGCTACGTGTTTCGTGTCGACGTCATCTTTGGTCCTGGGGAAGATGTACTGGTCTGGATCCTTGATTCTTTCACCAAGGTACTGGCGCAGTATGTCGGTTGCTTCCGGGGAGATGAATGTGATTCGGTTCTTGCGGCCTTTTGTGGCTCTCGCCTTCAGCTTGACCTTGCTCGGTTGGCCTGGCTTGCAGAATTGCATGTCGCAGACGCGAAGTGAAGCAACCTCGCCTATGCGCATTCCGCTGCTACCCATCATTTCGATTGCGACTTTCGTCTTGAGTTTGCTTTGGAGGAGCGTCTGTTTGAGTTCTTCTTTTGTTGGGGCTCGGTCCGTGCTGACGAGATAGTATGATGGCAGAACGATCTTGTTTCTGACTCGCTCCGAAAGCACCTCAATGTCACAATCATTGAGGAATCGCTTGACAGCGGAGAAGTGAACATGAATCGACGCCGGCGCTAGCTTCCGTTCATGCAGGGCAGTCACGTATTCCTGTAGAACCTGGTATGGATCCAGGGACCGCGTCTTGATGTCCTCGATCGCTTCGTCTGGCGAGTCGAATCCGCGAGTCTTAGCCCACCTGCGAACAGTCAGACCATATTCTCGCGCTGTACGCTCGGACTTTATAGCAACCTTACCAAGCCAACTGTCAAACGTCAAAGCAACCGCTACAGAACGATGCGGGGGCTAGGGTAATAAGTTATTCCGCCAAAAAATGCCTACTTTAACACTTTTGTCTGCACGGTACCTTGTGTGAGTTTCCCGAGCCGATCGATGAATGACCCATAGAGTCCGGCCGGCATCTCAACGAGGGCCACCAAGGACCCGTCTTTTTGCCACTCTTCCTTCGTGATCGTCCCGAACCCTTTGATCGAACCATACGCCTTTGCTGCGTGCTCTGGGAAGACTTTCACAGCGACCCTCATCTTGTCGATCTTTATCGGTATGAGTGTTCGAAGCTCGTCAATTACGGCCTTCGCCTGCTCCTCAGCCGGTTTGAACGGATCGACAACTAAACGGATCTGGTTGAAAGCCTGCTCAATCCTAAGTGGGGGATGAGGTGTGCCGGTTCTGGGGTCAATACAGTTGCGGGAAACGAAGGCTACGATCTGTTTCCTCTTGTCTTCTACGAGTTGTCGTCTTTGCTCGGTGGTGAGCTGAAGTTCACCATGTTTCATGATGTCTTCGGCGACGAGAAGAGGATCAGTTGTTCCGAACGCCTTCTGAAGCTTCTCGTCCGATGCGTGTGTTCCTTTGTTGGCGTCAGCGTAGATCTCGTCGATTACAAGCATTTGTGAGATCGGCGTGGGCTTGCCCATCTTGTAGTCAAGGGCAGGCTCAGGTTTGACTAAGATTTCGAATTTCTCGCCGCTCTTGGTGATCCTTGCCGTTGTATACTTGTCGCTCATTTGGTGCCAGGCTTTTTGGCTGACTCGAGCTTCTTGAGGTATTTGTCGACGTCGGCCGGCGCGAGCTTGGTGAACTTCTTTGTCGCTGATGAGATCAAAGCGATCCTGATCTTCTGTGCATCGATCTTGTCCTCAAGCACTTTGCTCATGCACTTCAGAGCTAGCACGACACTGTCGTCGAGGGTTATCGAGTCTTTGTACTCGGCTTCGAGGATCTCGTTCGCGGCATCGCCGCCAGCCCCGATCGCCCAAGCTTTGTAAGCTAGGTAGGCACCGCTAGGATCTGTCCAGAAGATGCGACTGCCCTTTCGATCTATCCCCCCGAAAAGAATTGAAATTCCGAAGGGCCTAACACCAGCGTGCTGCGTATAGAGTTGCTTGATCTCCCCAATCCGTCGAGTCAGAATCTCAACATCGATCGGCTCATCGTATAGTAGCCGATTGCTCTGCGCATAGATTCGTGCCTGATCAATTAGAACGTGAGCATCACAGCTGAGGCCTGCAACGGCGGCTCCCACGTGCTCGTCGATCTGAAAGATCTTCCACATGAAGGTGGGATCCTGAAGTTTCGAGGTCGCCCGTTCCTCCGCGGCCAAGACAACGCCCTCAGGCGACGCAATCCCCAACACAGTCGCTCCTCTCTTTACGGTCTCGGAGGCATACTCAACTTGGAAGAGCCGACCGTCCGGAGAGAACACTGTGATTGCACGGTCGTATGCTCCAGGCACAGAGAACATTGACAATCTTTTTCACCCTTGTAGACTGCTATTTCTAATTGGCAACCTCAAGTCCCTTGGCACAACATCTGTGCGGGGATAGTGCTCGGTTGCTTTCTCCCCTTAGTCCAACGACCCACTATCTAAATCCAGCGCTTTGAATGAAAGACGGCCACACGCAAAGAGAAAGCAGCAATTCTTGTTCCGGGCGATATCGCAATGCCACAGCTCGGGTGTGATTGGCCCATTCTCAGGTGTCTCCGAGGCGCGACCGAAGCAAAAACCCGAAAAGGAGCGAGCTAGCATCGTAGGAGCAGTGACACAATGCTGGCATTGTGTCCTCCGACTCACAGATGTCTGAGTGCGAAAGTAATGATAGAAATCGATTGTGGGGACTTCCATGGTGACCGACACGCCCTAGCCGACTATCTGCGAGAGAAACTTGAGGTTGAAGTTCAAGCGGAACGGAAGGTCCTCCGAATTGTGTCCAGCGGCAAACTTGGTGCTGGACCAAGTACACAGGAAGTCAAAGACTCGGTCAAACGAGCCCTTCACCACATAGGGGCGGAGGAATATCATGTCGTCACTCAAGAGGGTGTTCTCAGCATCAGACAGCGAAAGACTCGAGAACACTATGTGAAAAGGAAGGGGTCTGCGCCTTCGGTTAAACAGACTGTGCCCTATTTCTTCCCCGGTTGACCACTCGATGTGGTCATGTGACTCGGGAACAATGCGCTGTCAAATCCAATCTGAATCTGTAGATATGTGGGTCCGACCGTCGCAGAGTTCGTCATCGCCCCTCAGCATCGAGGCATCTGCCTGGGACTGGCGTCGTCATACCCGAACTTGACTCTACACGCCGATTCTATAAGGTGTCGTTCTTCGCTGGGAGGAGAGTTCAGTCGTGAATGGCGCCTTTTCGGTGAATAGTTCAAGCGTCTCCTTCCGGCACGTTGTTGTAACGCAGCTTGTACGAATCATACCGGAATGGAGCTCGGACCAGTGTCTGCCAATGTGGGAATGGCTGATGGAAAGGCGTAAGTCTATTGAATCATGTCAGTAGGTCGTTACTGCATAGAGTAGTGGTGTAAATTGGAGCTCTCGAAAGATATCGACTTCCTTTCACGGCTAGTTGAAATTGATACAGATTCCAACCTGAAGACGGGATACGTGGCCTGTGCGGACGTCATCAAGAAAGAGGCTGAATCGATCGGACTGAGGACTGAGGTTTATGACTCAGTCGAGGTCGCTCCCGACAAGAAACCTAGGCCGAATGTGATTGCGCGACTCGATGTCGGCGCACGGGAAACGGTTCTTCTCGCAACCCATTACGATGTCGTTGCCGCCGGGACCGGATGGCGACATGACCCGTTCAAACTCGCTGTCGAAGGAGACAAAGCCTTCGGACGAGGTTCCGCGGACGACAAGAGCGCCATTGTCTGTGCGATGAGTGCGTTGCGCGAGTTGAAGGAGAGGACACCAAGGGCGAATGCTATCCTCCTGGCGTGTCCTGATGAGGAAGTCGGAGGCGAACTGGGTCTTGGATACGCAGTTAATCACGCGAATGTGCGTGGCGAAGCTGCGATTGTGATTGATGCCTCGCCAGCCGTTGTTTCGATCGGTGCCAGCGGCATACTGTGGGGCAAGGTTGTCGTGAAAGGGAAACAAGGGCACGCTGGTTACCCGCAGATCGCGAAGAACGCCATAGACGAGGCGCTCCCGTTCCTTCAAAGACTCTCCCAGTATGCAAAGACTCGAGAGCGAATCAGATCAAGGATCCTAGCGCCGCCCGGTTCTCCCCATAAGCAAATCTGGGGGAGATTCACCCTCACCATGCTCAACGCAGGCGAGAAAGAGAACATCATTCCAGGAGAGTGCGAAGCGAGGTTCGACATGCGCGTGTGCCCAGATGAGAACTACGCAAAGGCAAAGAGGGATCTCGAAAGATACTTCAAGAAACTCCGGTCGGCGCAAGGAGTCAAAGCTACACTGGAGTTCACGCAACAAACACCATCGAACTACTTCACGGATCCCAAACATCCTATTGTCGCTAGGTTCGCTCGCGCAGCAAGTGAGGCCTTCGGACGGAGAATCCCCGTGGCAGGGGAGCTGGGCGGCAACGACGGTCACTTCTTCTCCAAAGTTGGAATTCCGGTCATCAGTTTTGGCCCGATTCGCGACGACTGCCGGTTCCACGGTGTAGACGAGTTCGTCTATCTCAAAGATATCGAACTAGTGAAGAAGACCCTCGTGAACCTCATGTGTGATTGGGATACCACCACCTGAACCACAGTCCTTGTGGCCGGTCCTCAGCTCACCGTCGAATACACTGCTCTCCTTGTCCAAAACGGATAGCTGGAAGCGTCGTTCCTCCATGAGGCAACTCCTGACGGCGGATAGGCCGGCTTTTCTCTCACTGGATAAGCCGATTCGATCATGACCATCGGCGTGATGCTCCCTGTATTGGCAATTATCGCATTGGTGGGAGCAATATTGTGTCTCATGCTCCAAACGGACAGCCTGCTAGCTTGCACTTCATCTCTGTCGCCGGCGCATCCGGACTTTGAGCGCCTTTATCGTCCCTGAAGATCGGATGACCATCGCCGCCGCAGGTTGTTGATTTATCTGCGAGATCATTGCGAGCGCCGCTCGCAATCTCTCCACCGACTCGAGCGTGCAACGAAGCACTGCCTTGTCCCCTATCGGGTCGAGTCCGATCAGCCTTACCTTCATTTCTGCGACTCCAAATCTGCCGAAATTTCGCTCAACCGAGCCAACGACAGCTTCCTCGATAGCTTGTGCGGAAGCTGGATCCTTGGTCAGGAACCTAATGAGAAGGTACCGGTGACCTCTTCTACTCGTCGTGCGTCGACCTCCTCACGATTCTCACGCCTTCCTCCAATTGTGGCTGCTCCGCTCTCAGGCGGTTCTGCCTGACAATCGTCAGGGGGATCTCCGAGACGCCTGCCAGTGCGGCTTGAGGCGAAAGGCCGAGCATATGCAGAATGGCGGCCACGTCCCTCGGGGCTCTCAGCTCACAGGGGTTGGAGGCATTAGTGGATCCAATGACTGGCGTAGATGCGTCAGCAGCCACCTCGAGCTCTCGTCTCTGCCTGCCAAGTCTCGCTTCACACCCTGGTCCTTGAGTCAACTCCGACATGTTGAACTCCAGAGCAGCCCGGCATGTGCTGGCTAGGTTTCTCCGGAACGAGCTGCCTGGTCCCTGTTTAGGGAAATGTACGATAT
>Ga0116202_10002839_pt1 | contig 10384 bp, 8 predicted proteins | sample LakKivw325mmetaG_FD_94479 | JGI IMG/M metagenome (GOLD analysis project Ga0116202, IMG submission 94479) | Anoxic lake water microbial communities from Lake Kivu, Rwanda to study Microbial Dark Matter (Phase II) - Lake Kivu water 325m metaG | ecosystem: Environmental > Aquatic > Freshwater >... | reverse complement strand
CCCGCGCCGTTCGGGCCGATCACCGCCGTCAGTTCGCCGCAGTGCATGTGGAGGCGGATGTTCTCGAGGATGGTCCGGCGCCCGAGATGGACACCGAAGTCCTCCAGCCGCGTGCAACACGCGCCGCAGGCGGGAAGGGCTCCAGTCGACTCGGGCGCTGCGTTCATGGCTCAATCCGTCCCCTGCCCCAGCGCCTGGTCGCGGGCCTGGCGCACGAGTTGCAGATCGTCGAAGGAGACATTGCGCCGCTGGTACCGGTTCTCCATGCGTTCGAGGAGCGCATCCCAGTCGGCGGCCGATGGCGGCGAATCATAGTCCCACCGGTCGGTGGCCTCGGACCAGAACTGCCATTTCACCTGGCTGCGCTGGACGGCGACGCGGATTTCGCGACGGAGGCCTTCCTCATCCCTTTCTTTCCAGCAGATCTGGCGCAGCATGGTGGCGGTATGATAGCAACTCGCGGCGCGCCCGCAATGGGGCATTTCGCCCGGTTTCCTGCCGCGCGAAACGTCCCGGCTTGCAAAATGGGGGCGATCCGCTCATACTGCTTCGCCATGAATGTCGCGGTCATTGGCGCGAGTGACAATCCGGAACGCCACAGCCACAAGGCCCTCCTGCGACTGAGGGAGGCGGGGCACAAGGTCTTCCCCGTGCATCCGGATCTGGAGGGGATCGAAGGGCTTGCGGTGTATCGCTCCCTCGCGGACATTCCGGAACGGATCGACACAGTCAGCGTCTATATCAACGCAACCCGTTCGGATGCCATGGCCGGCGAGCTTCTGGCTTGCGGGGCCAAACGGGTGATATTCAATCCCGGCGCGGAGAACCTCAAGCTGGAATCCGCATTGCGCGGTCGGGGAAAGCTGGCGCTGGAGGCGTGTACCTTGGTTCTTCTGGCATCAGGCCGGTTCTGAGGTTCCCCTCTTATCCCGTGTCCGGAGCCGGTTACGGCCAGACTGTGTACGCGAGGTTGCTCCGCTCCTTGCCATCGCTGGAAGTCCAGGCGAAGGCGCAGCGTGTGCCTGACGGCGGCGCGCTGAGGCCGTTGTATCCCGCGTGAACATTCTCCAGCAGCTTGGTGCTTTGTCCGCCTTGCCGGATCCAGTCGAACTTTCCGCCGGTCCAACCGCTGCCGTTCCACACGAAGAAATGCCCCAGTCCCATGCCGGACCAGGGATAGCGGTCCCAGGAGAAGGAAACCTTGGATCCGCCGCTCGTGATCTTGGCCGAGAGATTCATGACCTTCCGTGCGCCCTTGCAGGACGGGCCCGAGGCGGTGCGCCACTGAATGGAATCCCATTCCGCCTGGGCGGCCGCATCCTCGGCGGTCGTGGGAGCCGTGGTTGCGGGGGTCGTGGAATCGCTGGCGGTTGACGACGAATCACCGGAGTCGCCGTCTTCGGTGCGGGTGTCAATTTCGCAACCCAACGCCAGAATCATCGGAAGCAGCAGTATCCAAACCTTCATTGTCCATCTCCTGTTCTGCCGGCCTGCGGCTCACAATCAGCCTTGCCCGTGAGCGGTGGAGAATACTGCAAGGAAGCCGATGCTGTCAACCTCGAAAGAATTTCCGTGATTCTCTCCGGACGCGGACTCATAATGCGGCTGGCGGGGAAAGGCAGGATCGCATGAAGTCTCCGGAAGGATTCCAGAATGTCGCGGAGGAAAGGACAGCCGGCGGACGGATTCCCGTTTCGATGATCATCGGTGAAGTGCAGTTGTTGCTGGCGGAAAAGCGGACGGCGCTTTCCGTGATGCGGACGGCCATCGCGGTGTTTGCTCTGCCACTATCCGTGTTCAGTGTTCTGATCGCCACTTCCAGGCTCTATACGCTGTCCCACGTGCTCTATTGGATCGTGCCGCTGGCGGTGTTGAGTCTTGGCTTCGTCTTCCTCGGGATTTATCTCCTCGCCAGATCGCTGTACCGGATCAAGGAATTGGATGAGCGGATCCGCCTGCTGAAGCAGCGCATGCCGGATCTCGGCAATCCATAGGTTCCCCATTCCTGTCGGCCCTTTCTGATCTGCTCTTTCCAGCATTATACTCTTTTCTGCTTCACGAATACAATATGATACTATACGGTCACACATGACCGTATAGTATCATCTCTTTCTTCCGCGTTTGATGGCAATTGCCAGAATGGAAATATCCGCTGGCGTAATCCCGGAAATCCTGGCAGCCTGACCTATGGATTCAGGACGGAACCGCTTCAGTTTTTCCCTGCATTCATACCGCAGAGCCGGAAGGTCTTCATACTTTATCCATTCTGGAATCAATTGATGCTCAAGCTCTTGCAACTTTGAGGCCTGAGTGGATTCCCGTGAAATGTACCCTGCATATTTGACCTCAATCTCCACCTGCTCCGCCACCTTCGGATCCAGCAGAATTGACCCTGGCAAATCACGATATTCCATTCCCGGCCGCCGTAGCCATTGTGCCAAGGTTCCGCCAGAAAAGGCTGTGCGCTCCAGCCGTGCAATCTCATCTCGTATCTCGCAGGACTGACGCTCCACTCTCGAAATAACATCAGGTCCTACGATCCCAATGTCACGAGCATGCGAGAGCATCCGAAAACAGGCATTGTCCTGACGCAGGAGAAGACGATACTCCGCCCTCGACGTGAACATACGGTAAGGTTCATTCGTTCCCTTGCTAACAAGGTCATCTATGAGAACACCGATATACGCCTCACCACGACTCAACGTCCAGGACGGCATCGCCATCGCTTTTCTCGCCGCATTCACCCCTGCAACAAATCCCTGGCCGGCCGCTTCCTCATATCCCGTTGTCCCATTGATTTGACCGGCAAAGTACAATCCTTCCACCAATTTCGACTCCAAACTGTGAAATAACTGCGTCGGATCCGAAAAATCGTATTCAATCGCGTAGGCCCACTTGCTGAATACGGATTTCTCCAATCCTGGAATCGATCGTATCATTTCCTCCTGGATACACTCCGGGAGACTGTTTGAAGTACCATTCGGGTATATATCCGGATGATTCCGCCCCTCCGGCTCCAGAAAAACATGATGGCTATCCTTGTCCGAGAACTTAACGATCTTATCCTCGATCGAAGGACAATACCGGACTCCAGTTCCAGTAATGCTTCCACCATACATTGAGCTTTTCGACAAGTTATCCCGAATAATCCGATGCGTTTCCGCAGTGGTATGGGTTATGTGGCATGCAAGCTGATCGGATCCGGGCGCCCAAGGCCGTAATGCCGTTTGTTCCACGTGGAACATTGCTGGAGCGGAAGCGGGGTTCTCTTCCGGCAAAGACCTAGCGTTTCCTCGCTGTTCCACGTGGAACATTCTTTCCTGCCTTGCTGTATCAGAGAAGAAAGGAGCGGGAATCTCACCCGGTTGCGGAGTCAGGATATGCCAATTAACGGAATCCCTCCGGATCCGAGGCGGTGTTCCCGTTTTCAGTCTGCCGATTCTGAATCCGATGTTCTGGAGCTTCTGACTGAGATTGTTAGCGGACGGCTCTCCATTGCGTCCTCCTGGATAGCTCTTCATCCCTATGTGAATCATTCCGCGGAGAAAAGTGCCTGTCGTTAGAACAACCGTCTTTCCTTTAATAATAGATCCTTCTTGCAGTATGACGCCGCTGATCCTTCCGGAGGAGAAATCCAGATCCTCCGCGATTCCTTCCATCAGGCTCAGCCGTGGAGTTGACTCCAATACTGCCAGCATGCGTCTGGAATAAGCATCCTTGTCGCACTGTACCCGGAAAGCCTGGACAGCCGGGCCTTTCTTCGTATTCAAGGTGCGAAACTGGATCCCCGTGTAGTCGGCATTCCGCGCCATCTCACCACCCAGAGCATCGAGTTCACAGACAATATGGGACTTTGCGATTCCTCCGACGGCTGGATTGCAGGACATTCTGGCGACAGCCTGCCTTTCCATGGTGATGAGTGCCACCTTGCATCCCATCCTGGCGGCTGCCAGCGCTGCCTCGCACCCGGCGTGACCTGCTCCCACAACAATGACATCATAACAGGTCAGGAGAACGCCTCACTTCCCAATACAGAATCGCGAGAAAATGCTCTGCAGCAATTCCTCATGATAGACCCGTCCCGTGACTTCTCCGAGCATCTCAAGGGCTGACCGAAGGTGAGACGCCGCCAATGTAACTTCGGAAGGCGTATGATCCAGCAGCAGCAAGGCCTCCATAATGTCTTTCCGCGAAAGCACTACGATCCGCCTATGCCTTTCAGAAATCACAGCATTAGGGTAGGGGAATGACCCAGAGTCCAGCTTCTGTGATATGCCTCTGCGTATCTCATCCAACCCTTTACCGATAACCAATGAGCAGAGTATGGATGGGCATGTAGTCATATATGACCGAATGGAGTCACTATTGCGGAGATCGGACTTGTTGATCACCACCAACGTCTTATCCCCGGGCTTTCCCCGTAACCAGCCCCAATCCTCCTCATTCATCTCCTGCGAGGCATCCAACATGTATATCAGGATATCCGCCTTCCGAACATACTCCCTGGCCCGCCGTATCCCTTCACCTTCCACCTCGCACTCCGTCTCACGTAAACCAGCCGTATCAATAATGCGGACCGGATAGCCATCAATGACCATTTGCTCTTCAATAAAATCGCGTGTCGTGCCGGGAGTACCATGTACAATCGCACGCTCTATGCCAAGAAGCCCATTGAGCAGTGTCGATTTCCCCACATTCGGTCTTCCACCAATGACAATCAGAACCCCTTCGCGTAACTTATGCCCCTCACCCCACGTCTGTAAAACCATCGTCAAGTCCGATTCCACAGCCTTTAGCCGTACTCCGGCATCCCGCAAAACCTCCGGCGGAAGCTCCTCCTCGGCAAAATCCAGTGTCGTCTCAATGTCCGCCGCCACCGCCATGAGCCGGTCATAGATGGTATCAAACGTCCGGCTGAGGCTCCCGGACAACTGCTCCAACGCCGCCTCGGCCGCCCGATCCGACCGGGCGCGGATCAGATCCAGAACCGCCTCGGCCTGCAACAGGTCGATCCGACCGTTGAGGAAGGCCCTCTGCGTAAACTCGCCTGGCCCCGCCGGCCGCGCCCCCGCGTCGAGAACCGCCCCCAGAATGCGCCGGGCCGCCGCCGCACCCCCGTGCCCCTGGATCTCCACCGAATCCTCCCGCGTGTAACTGGCCGGCGCACGGTAGACCAGAAGAATGACTTCATCCGCAACCTGCCCGTTCACCACCACATGACCATGCAGGAACGTCCCGCCAGCCCGCCGCGAGGGCAGGGGACCGCTCCCCCGGAAAACCCGGTCGGCAATCGCCAGACTTCCGGGACCGGATACCCGCACGATCGCGATGGCGCCCTCCCCCGGCGCCGTTGCCATGGCGGCAATGGTGTCGCTGCTCTCCTTCATATGGAGCGCAGATTATGTCACATTCCGCCGACAAGTCCACGCCATGCTTGATCAACAATCGTGACGGGCCGCGCAAAATAGGCTACACATGTGCCCCAAGGCGCCTGCCATGAACCCGAAACCTGAACAACTCGCTCCGGGGTTCGCCCGGCTGAACGTGGCCCAGTTCTGCGGGGCCCTGAACGACAACGTGTTCAAGGTCCTCGCGATCCTGTTCCTCATCCACCGGCACGGCGCCGCCGCGGCAGCCACCATCTCGGCCCTGGCGGCCGTGACGTTCATCGTGCCGTTCCTCCTGTTCTCCGCCGCGGCGGGCGTGCTGGCCGACCGCTGGAGCAAGCGGAACATCCTGGTGTTCTGCAAGATCCTGGAAGTGGTCGCCATGACCGGCGCGGTGCTTTCGTTCCACTTCGAATTCGAGACGGGGCTCTACCTGGTGCTTTTCCTCATCGGCACCCACAGCGCCCTGTTCAGTCCGTCCAAGTACGGCATCGTGCCGGAGCTCGTCGCGCGCGAGCAGTTGCCGCGGGCCAACAGCCTGCTGGTGATGGCCACTTTCATGGCCGTGGTGCTCGGTTCAGCCATGGCGCCTTTCGCTGTCGGCGTCAGCGGCTCGAACTACACGCTGGCCCAGGGTGTCTGCGTGGCCACGGCCCTGGCGGGGCTGGTGTCGTCCCTGCTGATCCCGCGCACGCCGCCGGCCGGCTCCGACAAGCGGATCACGCCGCTCTTCCTCCGCGATATCTGGCGCACTCTCTGGTCCATCCGCGGCGACCGGCCATTGCTCCAGGCCGTCGTGGCCTCCGCCTATTTCACCCTGCTGGGCGCGTTCATGCAGTTGAACCTGATCCCCTACGGCATGCAGCATCTCGGCTGGACCGAACAGCAGAGCGGCTACCTGTTCTTCGTGGCCTCCATCGGAATCGCCGGCGGCGCCCTGCTTTCCGGAAAGCTCTCGGGGCGCAACATCGAGTTCGGCATCGTCCCGCTGGGCGCGCTGCTCCTCGCCGCCGGGGCGGCCGTCCTGAAGATCCTGCCGCCCAGCGGAGGGTGGGTCGGCGCGGCCGTCTTCCTGGCCGGGGTGGGCGCGGGACTCTTCATCGTGCCGGTGGATTCCTTCGTCCAGGCCCAGGCGCCGCCGAAACAGCGCGGCGAAATCCTGGCGGCCTCGAGCTTCCTGAGCTGGGTCGGCGCACTCCTGGCCTCCGCGCTGGTCCTGCTGACCGTTCGACTGGGATGGTCGGCCGCCACGGGCTTCCTGCTGCTCGGCGGGCTGACCGCGTTGCTGCTGGTCTACACCCTGAAGACCCTGCCGGATTTCCTCCTGCGCTTCCTGCTGCTGGTGATCACCCGCCTGGCCTACCGCATCCGCGTCCTCGGCGCGGCCCATGTCCCGCTGGAAGGCCCCGCCGTCCTGGTCTGCAATTCCGTCTCCCATCTCGACGCCCTCCTCCTGGCGGCCACGCAGCAGCGCCGCCTGCGGTTCATCGTGGATGCCGCGCTGTATGCCCGGTGGCCGCGCCTGCGCCGGGCTTTCGACCTGCTCGGCTGCCTGCCGGTGGACCCCAAGGCATCCCCCAAACAACTCGCCCAGTCGCTCGCCGCCGCACGCAAGGCGCTGGATGACGGCTACATGGTGTGCGTGTTCGCCGAAGGCACGCTGACGCGCACCGGCAACCTGCGGGAGTTCAAGCGCGGCTTCGCCTATCTCGTGCGGGAAACAAACTACCCCGTCATCCCCGTCTTCATCGGCGGCACCTGGGGCGCCATCACCAGTTACTATCACGGCCAGCTCGTCCGCCGCCGCGCCGCCCTCCTGCGCTACCCCGTGACCGTCCTGTTCGGCCCGCCGCTGCCGCCCACCTCCGGCGTCAACGATGTCCGCCTCGCCGTCATGGAACTCTCCTGCGAATACTACCGCGACCGCAAGGCGGCCCGCCGCCCGCTGGGCGAGGGGTTCGCCAAGTCGGCCCACGCCAACTGGGACCAGGTCGCCATGACGGACGCCTCCGGCCAGCGGCTGACCTACGGCCGGCTGCTGGTGGGCACACTGGCGCTGGCGCAACGGCTGCGCGCGCCCGCGGCCGGACAGGACAAGGTGGGGATCCTCCTGCCGGCCTCCATCGGCGGCGCCATGGCGAACCTGGCGGTGACGTTCCTGGGCAAGACCTCGGTGAACCTCAACTTCACCGCCTCGGCGGAGGCGTTCCGCTCCGCCATCCGCCAGTGCAACCTCGCCACCATCATCACGGCGCGGGAATTCCTGGAGAAGATCGGGATGAAGGAGGCGCCGCCCGGCGCGCTCTACCTGGAGGATGTGCTGGCCTCGCTGACGCCCGGCGAGAAGCGCCGGGCCTATCTGCGCGCCATCCTTCTGTCGGCCCGCGTCCTCGGACGCGTCGCGGACTTCGACCCGGACCGTGTCGCGACCATCCTGTTCTCGTCCGGCTCCACCGGCGAACCCAAGGGCGTCATGCTGAGCCACCACAACATCCTCTCCAACATCGAATCGCTCCGCGCCGTCTTCCGCTCGACCCCCGCGGACAACGTCTGCGCCGCACTCCCGTTCTTCCACTCGCTGGGCTACACCGCCACCCTCTGGTTCCCGCTCCTGAGCGGTTTCCCGGCGACCTACCACGCCAATCCGCTCGACGGCGCGATGATTGCGCGGCTGGTGCGGGAGAACCGATCCACGATGCTGTTCGCCACGCCGACGTTCCTGACCCTGTACCTGCGCAAGGCCTCGAAGGAGGATTTCGCCTCCCTGCGGTATGTGGTGGTGGGCGCGGAGAAACTCAAGGAGCGGCTGGCCGCGGCCTTCGAGGAACGCTACGGCCTGCGCCCGCTGGAAGGCTACGGCGCCACGGAACTGTCGCCGGTGGCCACTCTCAGCCTGCCGCACGTCTCCGCGGGCGGGGTCTCGCAGAAGGGCTGGAAGGAAGGCTGCGTGGGCCTGCCATTGCCCGGCGTGGCCGTCAAGGTGGTGGATCCCGATACCGGCCGGGCCCTGCCCGTCGGCGAATCCGGACTGCTGATGGTCAAGGGCGAGAACGTGATGCTCGGCTACCTCGGGCGGCCGGACCTCACGGCGGACGCGCTGCGGGACGGCTGGTACCGCACGGGCGACATGGCCGTCCTGGATCCCGAGGGCTTTGTGACGATTACCGACCGCCTGTCCCGCTTCAGCAAGATCGGCGGCGAGATGGTGCCCCACCTGGCGGTCGAGGAGGCGTTGCACCGCCAGTTGGGCAGCGCCGTGCAGGTCCTGGCCGTCGCCTCCGCGCCGGACGAACGGCGGGGCGAGAAACTGGTTCTCCTCTATACGGACGAGGCCGGTGACGCCGCGCGCATCGCGGCGGCCATCGGACAGGCGGATCTCCCCAACCTGTGGAAGCCCGCCCGCGAGGACTGCCGCCGGATCGAGGCGCTGCCCGTCCTCGGCTCGGGCAAGCTGGACTTGAAGACATTGAAGGAGCTGGCGGCAAAAGGAATTCAACATGCAGAATATCGTGATCGATCAGCCGTATGAGTTCGTGCCTCCTTCGGAAGGCGCCTTCTGGCCGAAGCTTCTCAAGGGTCTGCTGCCGTCCTACCTGCGCAAGGCCCAGGGCGTCGAAACGGTCGAGTGCATGGGAGTCGAGCGCCTCCGCCGTTCCGTCGAGGCCGGCCACGGCATCATGCTTGCGCCCAACCACTGCCGGCCGCCGGACCCCATGGTCCTGGCCCACCTCGGGTATGCCGTCGGACGGCCGATCCATATCATGGCCAGTTGGCACCTGTTCAAGCAGTCGGCGCTCCAAACGTGGATTCTGCGGAAAGCCGGTGTCTTCAGCGTCTACCGCGAAGGACTGGACCGGGAGGCGCTCAAGTGCGCGACCCGCATCCTGGCCGCCGCGCGCCGGCCCCTGGTGCTGTTCCCCGAGGGAGTCATTTCCCGCACCAACGACCAGCTCAACCACCTGATGGACGGCACCGTGTTCATCGCGCGGGCGGCGGCCAAACAGCGGGCGGCGGCGCCGCCGGCCGGCAAGGTGGTCATCCATCCCGTCGCCATCCGCTACTTCTTCGAGGGCGATCTTCCCGCGGTGCTCTTCCCCGCGCTGGAGTCCATCGAGCGGCGGCTGTCGTGGCGGCCCCAGTCGCACCTCGCGCTCGTGGACCGCGTGGTGAAGGCCGGCGAGGCGCTGCTGACCCTCAAGGAAATCGAGTATTTCGGCGAGCCCCGCTCCGGCGACCTGAAGCAGCGGCTCGCCGGACTGATCGACCACCTGCTCGGGCCGCTGGAGGCCGAATGGCTCAAGGGCAAGCGGGAAGGCGACGTCGTCACGCGCGTGAAGAGCCTGCGCACGGTGATCCTGCCGGAAATGGTCGCCGGCGAGATTGACGAGAGCGAGCGCAACCGGCGCTGGCGGCAGTTGGCCGATATCTACCTCGCGCAGCAGTTGTTCTTCTACCCGCCCGGCTACTTCTCCCCGGAACCGACTCCCGAGAAACTGCTCGAAACCGTGGAACGGTTCGAGGAGGACCTGACCGATGTGTCGCCCGTGCATGGTCCCCTGCGGGCCGTCGTGCAGGTGGGCGAGGCCATCGAGGTCAGTCCCGCCCGGGAGCGGGGCGCCGATACGGATCCGGTGATGTCGCGGATCCGGCAGGACCTCGAGGCCATGCTCGCGGAACTCAAGGCACGGAGGCGGAAATGAACCGGGCCCGCGCGGGGAAATGGGGTATGGCGCTGGCGCTGCTCGTCCTGCTGGCGCTGCTGGTCGCAGGGATATCGCGGCAGGCGAAGATGCCCGGCGACGCGCCGCTGGCCGCGCCGTGGGCGAGGGTGGCGGCAAAGGGCCTGCTGGTGGCCGTCAGCCTCGCGGCCTGGTTCCTGACCCAGTCCCTGATCGGCAGCCGCGGCGACGGCGGCGGGCGGATCGGCGACCTGCTGCACGATCTTACGGAACCGTGGAACGACTGGCTGCGCGAACACCCGCGGACCACCAACGGGT
>Ga0116202_10002838_pt1 | contig 10385 bp, 10 predicted proteins | sample LakKivw325mmetaG_FD_94479 | JGI IMG/M metagenome (GOLD analysis project Ga0116202, IMG submission 94479) | Anoxic lake water microbial communities from Lake Kivu, Rwanda to study Microbial Dark Matter (Phase II) - Lake Kivu water 325m metaG | ecosystem: Environmental > Aquatic > Freshwater >... | reverse complement strand
CTCTTACCCTCCCCGCTGGAAAGATTGAGAGCGGTCACCCCGCAGATCCGCAGCAAGAATATCCTGTCCGAACAGACGTTTATAAGGTAATTATTTCCTTTTTGGATGGAGTCAATCAGGTCCTTCTTAACCTCCAGGTCGCAGAATGACAGATTGTAATCTTCCGAAAGCATGGGGCCAAGGAACCCGAGAGACAGCGCTCCTGCGCCGAAGATAAGAACGTTCTCTTTCACTTTTCATTCCCAGGGATACAGCACGGGTTTCAGTCCTTCTGCATTGAAGAATTCTTCCGGCTTATCGTTAAACGTGAAATGCCTCGGGTTTGTAAGTCCTTTGAAGGAAATCTTTTTCTCGCCGAGCCATCCGGCAATCGTTTCCATCGCCCTTGTTGAACAGCCTGAAGTGCCTATGGTTTTTGCGCACCTGTAATGGTTCTGATCTATGTCCGCGCCGTCAACCAGTTCGTGGGTTCCGCCGAAACAGGCGCCCACCGCGTATCCTTCGGGCGTGTAGAGTTTCAGCATCAGCTTCTGCGCGTCACCGCTCGGGCAGGCAGGTATGACATCGTCAAAAAGGTATCCGCCGGTCGCTTCCTTGAGTTTTGAAATTATTTCTTCCTCCGCCTGCAATTTCTCTTCAAGGGGTTTGCTTCCGTAATCCCCTGTGGCGACGACGGTAAACCTGTCGCCCATCAGTTTCCTGACCAGTCCGGCCTTATCCTCGGAACGCACGAGGATAAAAACTCTCTCCGCGCCTTCCAGGAGACAGAGCAGCGCATAAATCATGCTCACAGTCCCTGAACCGATTACGCAGGCATTGCCTCCTTTCTTGATGCCGGAGCGGTAGATATGCCTTCCGTCGTTCTCCACGCCCACGGGATGGGGCGTGGCAAAAATGGATTCAAGTGCGCATGCCGCAGGTTCCACCAGTGCTGCATCTTCATCGGTAACCCATCCTGGTATCTTTATGAGGGAACCGGATAAAATGAGTTCCCTTGTAATTTTCATGTATTGAGAATAACCGGCATAAAGTATAAAACTCAAAATGGTTATGGGATTGTTCAACAGCATCAGGCCGTCTTTGTACCTGGCAATCCTGGACTGTACGGTGACCCTGTCGCCCGGCTTAAAGTCAGCGCTTGTTTTTTTCCCCTCCATGTAACCGATCCCGTCCGTCAATTTCCTGACCTTCGGACCGATCTCAATGACCTCGCAGGACAGCTCGTGTCCGAGGACCGCGGGAGGCTTTACCTTGTAATGCCCTTTGCGGAAGATCGTCTTATCCGTGCCGCAGCGGGCGGAAGCTTTCACCTTTACGATAATCTCTTCAGCTCCGCAGTCAATATTTATCTCTTCGCATTTCACGTTTCCAGGGCCGTAGTAGACAAATGCTTTTGACCTGTACATATCTCCCCCGTCTCTTTTTCAGGGAAGCAGCCTTCTGGCCGACCTTCTTCCCCATACCTCGTATTCCCTGAATCCTTCGGCATATTTCACCTTGCAGTCAAGGCCGCGGAATCGGGCAACCACCTCTATGGTCTCCATCATGTTTGCGCTGTCGTGCTCCTCCAGCCATTCCAGCTGGCTCTTGTGGCAGTCCAGCATCTTCTTCTTTTCGTCAAACGTGTCCGTGATATCAACGTAAAACGTGGGCAGGAAACTGACTCCGCAAACGTTATCCATGAAATATATGGGTGGTATCAATTTATTTGCCTTGTTCCGCGTCTTGAAAAGCGGCGCGGCGGCAAGGAAGCTTGCTCCGCAGACAATCTCCGATGTTGCATTGTGGTCGGAGTAATAATCGTTGGGGGAATGGGTGATTATGACATCCGGGCGTACCGAACGAATCAGGTCCATCATGATCTTCCTTGTCTTGAGATCGGAAAACAGTTCTCCGTCTGGGATGTTAAGTCCCATGCTTTTTGCCCCGATGATTTTTGCGGACTCGCGCGCCTCTTTTTTCCTCATTGCGGCAAGTTTTTTTGAAGGAATGTTGAAAGAGCCTTTGTCTCCGTTGAGCACGTGAGCCATTACCACTTCATTGCCCGTCTTTGCATATTTCGCAAGGGTTCCTCCGGCAAGTATCTCAAGGTCATCCGGATGTGCCCCTATCCCCAGAATTTTCATTTTCCCTCCATCCCGGTCTTTAAGGATTAGAGAGCTTCATATTAACACTAACCAGCGGAAGTTGCGATAAGAATATCAATTATAAAGCAATTTTTCAAGGGCAGTTCGGATTCAGGGTTTGGAGAGGGTGAGGATGGTTACGCGCGAGGCGCCGGCGGAAAGGAGTGTTGGATTGGATAGAATAATGGCAAGTTATCTATACAAAAGTTCCTATGCACGCAGATTTTTGAGAATTTTTTCTATGGTAGGACGTATTTCCGGGCATCTTTTATGAATCGTCTGCCACAGTGTCTGGTAGTCAACGCCAAAATACCCATGTATAAGTTTATCTCGCATGCCTGCAATTCTCTTCCACGGAATTTCAGGATACTCTTTCTTTATCTTGTCCGGCAACCTTTTAACTGCTTCGCCGATTACTTCAAAACACCGTATGACGGCGTAAACGGTCTTCTCGTCTTTTATAAAATCCTCATACGAAAGATTTCTTGTGAAAGTATTTATCTTGTCCAATTGGTCTCTGATGTCGGTCACGTAATCTATGTAACTTCTCTTTTCAGGCATATATGACCTCGGAAAGAATTTGTTTTCCGATTTCCGGTTTCAGCACTGGCTTCATAACCAGATCGACCTTGCTGCCCAGTATATCCGTAAGATATTCTTCAATTTCAAGAAACTCAAAGAAATCAATCACTTCAGAAAACTCTACCAGGATGTCAATGTCGCTTTCTTTTTTCTGTTTGCCTTTTGCATATGAACCGAACAAACCAATCTGTTTTATCTTGTACTTTGTCAATACGTCCTTATTTTTTTTTAGCCGTTTGAGTATCTCAATTCTTGTCAATTTTCTTCCCATTGTATCTCCGTTTGTTCACACGGTTATGATAGCTTTTTTTCTCTGTTAATGTCAATGGATGAGAGTTTGCGTCAGGGTTTGGAGAGGGTGAGGATGGTTACGCGCGAGGCGCCGGCGGAAAGGAGCGTCTTTTTCGCTTCTCCGGTTGTTGCCCCCGAAGTGTACACGTCGTCCAGCAAAAGTATCTTCTTTTCTTTTACGAGTCTGGGTCTTCTGACGCGGAACGTGCCCCTGACATTCTTCTTTCGTTCGCTTTCGCTCAATTTGGTCTGGGATACGGTGTTTTTAACTTTCACCAGGATCCCGCACAGGCATTTCTTTTTCAATATTCTTGCCACAGTAATTGATACGATTGCAGACTGGTTGAAGCCTCTCTTGAATTCCTTTTTCCAGTGGAGGGGTACCGGGATGATTACGTCAAAATCTTCAAGCCCGTTTTCCCGTATGAAATCCGAGGCAAGGAATGCAAATTTCTTCCCGTAATATGTTTTTCTGTTATACTTGAAATTATGTATTGCGTCTCTGACCGGGCCTTCGTACTTGAGGATATGGAAATCGTCCGTGCCGGCCGGCTGTTGAAGCAAAATGATCCCGTCCTGGCACGGCCTGCAGAATCCGTAACGGTTCAGGTCTTCCGCGGACCCGCATCCCATGCACTGTTCCTTCCACATGAGTCTGAAAAGTTTTTCAATAGACATAATCGCCCCGATATTTTACAATATTTATCATGACAGCAAAAATCAAGAGCCGTTACGTCGGCAGGGAGTTCGTGATTAACTTCCTTTTTTCCATGATTGTCTTCGGATTCATTTTCTCCCTCCAGGCAGTATTCCAGATAATAGAATTTCTCGTGAAGGGCACCTTTTATCCGATGCTGGTTGTCGGAATTTTCCTTATCTCCCTTATATCGGCTTTCGTTTACATTGTTCCGCTGACGTTCCTGTACGCGTCAACGGCGCTGTTCTCACGCATGGCGGGAGACAGGGAACTTCTCGTGCTGTCATCCACCGGCATAAGTCCGTACAAGCCGGTCAGCACCCTAATGACTTTTGCGTTCTTCGGGGTGATTTTTCTCCTGGCGTTCAATCTTTTCATGCTTCCGGAGTTGAGCTATAAGAACCGTGACATGATATACCGCATCAGGTTCAGGAATCCGCTGTCGCTCCTGCAGGAGAAGAACATCGTCAGCGATATACCCGGCATAACGGTGTACGTGGAGAAAATCTCTCCGGACTACGAACTCGGTAACGTTTCCATAACCTACCGCGAGGACGGGAGAACCAATTTCCTGAAGGCGGAGTCAGGCAGTGCCGGCTATGACGCGGCCGGGAACAACCTTGTATTTAACCTGAACAAAGGGTTTATAATAATATCGGATTCCGTGCGGACGATATCGCGGCTTAATTTTGAAAAATACAGGTTCGCTTTTCCGGTGTCTGCGGGTTTCAAGGGCGTGCATATGAGGAGCCGCCTCTCGGAAATGCGTCTGGGCGCCCTGCTTTCAAACGGGGGATTAAATGAGAGGATAGAGGTTCAGAAGAGAATCGTGTTTTCCGTCATCCCCCTGATTTTCGTTCTGCTGGGCGCGGGTATCGGGATAAAACTCCGGCAGCAGAGCAGGATGCTGCACATAGGCCTCGGCGGCGGCATCACCCTGCTCTTCCTGCAGTTCATGATTCTGGGAGAGACGCTTTCGCTTAAGGCAGGCACTCCTGTTTTTCAATGGTTTCCGGTTGTGCTGTTTGTCATAACGGGCGGGATTTTCCTGAAAATGAAATGATCATAAAAACACGGTACACGCTTGCAAGTTTCCTGAAGGTGTTTTTCCTGGTGAGTATATCAATCCTAATGGTTTTCTTTTTCATAGAGATACTTGAGAACATGAAGGACGCGGTGAAGCACGGGGGCGGTTTCAGCGCCGTTACCGCGTTCTACCGTCTTCCCTCCATATTCGTTGAAGTTTCGCCTGTCCTGACCTTCTTGAGCGGAATGTTCCTGCTCGGGGAGATGATAAAATACGGGGAGGTCAGGATACTTGAGATTTCAGGGATAAAGCCTGTGAAGATACTGATCGTTCTTTTTTTCTGCGGATTTGTCGTATCCGCCCTCTCTTTCTACGTGAAAAACTTCACCGCACCCGTTTTTCTCAAGCGGCTCAACAGCACCTCGGAAACACAGAAGATAGTCAATTTTTCCACTCCGCGGTACCTCCTTTACAGCGAGAAATTCACGTCTCCCGGAACGTTTGAGGAGATTCAGGTTTCCGAGATAAGGCCGGACGGCGGCATTATCACCGTGAACGCGGAAAAGGCGAGGTACCTCGGGGAAAATATGTGGACTTTCACCAACGGAAAAATATGGTCGTTTGACAGGGATGGCGGACTTGAATCTTCTAAAGAATTTGAGAATATGACACTGGGTATCATGCTTGAGCCGGAACTCATCATGGATACCTCAAAGAACATAGATGAGTTCTCTTACACCGAGCTGCGCGAACTCATGCTGAAAATGGAGAAATTGAAGATACTGCCGGTGGCCATCCGGGGTTCGTTTCACGAGAGGTTCGCTTACCCGCTCCTCAACCTTTTTCTCCTGTTTATGCTCTTTCCGTTTTTTTACGTCAAGCACAAGATTTCAAGGGTGTTTGTCCTGGGACTTGCAGTTTTCCTGTCGTTCATATGTTACGGGATATACTCTTCGGGGCTCACCCTGGCAAAGGGAGGGAAGATACCTGTTTTCTTCGGGGTATGGATGGTGCATATCCTGATACTTGCAGGAGTGGCGGTCTATTTTTTCAAGTTGTCCGGGAAACCAAAATCGGATATAATGTAGCAATTTATCTTCATTCTAACTCTATAACCCTCACCCTGACCCTCTCCCCTCAAGGGAGAGGGGAAGAGGTGATGAAATAGTAATCGAAAAAATGGAAAATAAAGACGTACTCATAGAAATAGGATGCGAAGACCTGCCTTCATGGTCCGGAAACTACCTGAAGGAGAACTGGCTGCCCGTTCTTGCTTCCCTGCTTACGGAAAACAGGATTGAGCACGGTACCGTAAATTTTTTTCATACCGGCAGGCGGCTGATTCTCTTCGTCAGGGACGTCGCGGGTATGCAGAGAGACCTGACAACGGAGGTCTACGGCCCGCCCGTTGATATCTGCGTTGATAAAGACGGGAAATACACGCCGGCGGCGGAAAAGTTTGCGGCATCCCACGGGATAGAGGCAAAGGACCTTCTCGTCAAGGAGAAAAAGGGAAAGAAAGTCCTCGTGGCGGTGAGGGAGGAAAAGGGAGAGTCCGTGCCCGGGATACTCGGAAGAATACTGACTGAAAGCATAAGGAAGACCGAAATCCCCAGGGCGATGAGATGGAACTCCGGGGATTTCAGTTTCATAAGACCTGTCAGGTGGATTCTGGCGCTCTTCGGTGAGAAGGCCGTAAGTATGGAGATAGGCGGGGTGAAAAGCGGCAGGTTCTCGTACGGCCACAGGATTCTGGCGCCGGGCAGGTTTTCGGTTTCAAGTCCCTGTGACTACCTGGATAAGGCGCTCAAGAAATTCGTCATATTTGATCCCGAAGTCAGGTTTGAATTCACAAAGGCGGCGATAGTTAAGAAAATTCAGGACAACGGCCTCTCGTTTGACGAAGAATACGTGAGGTATATCTCCGCGCTCGCGGAATATCCCTTCGTTGAGGTATGCAGTCTGAAAGACGAACACATGAATCTCCCGGACGAGGTCGTGAGCGCGGTGATCAGGAAGCTCAACGGCATTCCCCTGACCGAGGGAAGCGGGAAACTCCATTCCCGTTACGTCGCCGTATTTGACGGCGTTGGAGGGGATGGGGTAAGGAATAACTACCAGAGCGTTCTGCATGCCAAGATGGAAGACGCGGGTTTTTTCATGGAAAAGGACATGCAGGCCGATTTCGCCTCCTATACGAAACAGCTGAAAAACATAATGTATAACCCGAGGTGGGGGAGCGTCCACGACAGGGTTGAAAGATTCAAGAAGATAGGAGGTATCCTTACCGGCTGCATGGATGTCAACGACGAGGAAAAGAAGAACGTATCCCTGATAATTTCGCTCTGCAAGAACGACCTGCCCACCCTCATGGTTGCGGAGTTTCCTTCCCTGGAGGGCGTAATAGGAAGGATATACGCGGAGAAGAACGGCTATAACGCCGTCGTCTGCTCCGGTATTGAGGAGCATTACCTCCCCAGGTACAGCGGGGACCGGCTCCCGGGAACAAGGGAGGCGTGCATAGTCTCAATGGCGGTCCGGCTGGAAACGATATGCGGCCTTCTTATTGAGGAAGTGAAGGTCGGGGGAGGCGGAGACCCGTACGGGCTGAAAAAGCTTGCCAACGGTTTCATAGAAATTGCCTGGAAAGAGAAGACGGAATTCCCGCTCCGGGAAATTGTAAGGAAGGCCGTGGAAGTTTTTGACGGCAATGCCCCGGCGGATGTGTCCGGCAGGATACTTAATTTCATACTGCAGAGGGCTGAAAATCTTCTTGCCGGAGAGGGAACCACTCCGGGCATCAGGAGAGCCGTCATCTCCGCGCACGGGGAGAATCTCGTGATGATGAGGGAGAAGATAGACGCCCTGGAAAAATTTTTCAAAAGCGGCAGGGGCGCCAAGAGCATACTTGTTCCGTTTATCAGGGTTGCCAACATTCTCAAGCAGGCGGAGGAGAAGGGCCTGAAGCCGCAGGCGTTTGACGAAACGCTTCTTCCGGAAAAGACAGAGAAGGAACTCTATGAATTCTACAGGTCGGAAGAAGCCATGAATAAGCTGTGCGACGAGAAAAAGTACGATGAATTTCTTCAGCATTTAAGCGGATGGAAAGAGGTAATTGACAGGTACTTTGATGACATTCTCATTATGTGCCCTGACGGGAAGCTGCGTGACAACAGGCTGGCGCTCTTGAGAAAAATCAACGGCCTCTTCAATCTTTTCGCCGATTTTTCCCAAATACCATTAGTGGAGGTTGAGAATGCTTAGAGAGTCAGACCCTGAAGTTTACAGAATACTGAAAAAAGAAGAGGAAAAGCAGAGATACACGATCGGGCTGATCCCGTCGGAGAACATCGTCAGCAGGGACATCATGCGCCTGGCAGGATCGGTCTTCACAAACAAGTACGCCGAAGGCTACCCGGGCAGGAGATACTACGGCGGCTGCAGGTACATAGACCAGATAGAAGCGCTGGCGGTTGAGAGGGCGTGCAGTCTCTTTTCCTCCGAGCATGCAAACGTCCAGCCGCACTCCGGCAGCCAGGCGAACATGGCCTGTTATTTTGCCTCCCTGAAACCGGGCGACAAGATTCTCGCGATGAACATTAACTCCGGAGGCCACCTGACACACGGCCTGCACTCAAATTTCTCCGGGACTTTCTACAACGCGGTCTTTTACGACGTTGACAGGGAGACCGAGACGATAGACTACGAGAACGTCAGGGAGATAGCGCTGAGGGAAAAGCCCCGGATGCTCATCTGCGGCGCAAGCTCGTATTCAAGGATAATAGATTTTGAGAAGCTTTCGGCGATAGCGAAAGAGGCCGGCGCGTTAATGCTGGCGGACATAGCGCACATTTTCGGGCTGGTAGTTGCAAAGATTCATCCGACGCCGGTCGGTCTTGCGGATTTCGTGACGGGAACCACCCACAAGACCTTGAGGGGTCCCAGGGGCGGACTCATACTCTGCCAGGCAAAATACCGCGACAGGCTGGATAATTCCATAATACCCGGTATCCAGGGCGGTCCGCTCATGCACATAATAGCGGCCAAGGCGGCGACGTTCAAGGATGCCATGAAGCCCGAGTTTACGGAGTACCAGAAACAGATAGTCATCAACAGCAAAAAGTTGTGCGAGGAATTCAGGAAGAGGCAGTACAGGGTCGTCAGCGGCGGCACCGATAACCACCTCATGGTGCTTGACTTGAGGAACAAGGGAATAAAAGGAAATGAATTCCAAGTGCTCCTGGAGAGCGTCGGCATCATATCCAACAAGAACCTCATCCCTTTTGACCCGGAACCGCCCAGGACCGCGAGCGGCATACGTTTCGGCACGCCGCTGGTTACGAGCAGGGGAATGAAGGAGAAGGAGATGGAGCTCATCGCAGGCTGGATAGACGATGCGCTCAAGCACAGGAACGACGACAGGGTTTTGAGAGAGATTGCAAAGAAAGTGAGGAGGTTCGCAGGTGAATACCCAATCCATCCATAGCTCCGCTACAAGTAGGCCGGGCTGGGACGAGTATTTCATGAAGATCGCGGAACTCGTCAGCACACGTTCCACGTGCATAAGAAGGAGTGTCGGGGCCGTGCTCGTGAAGGAAAAAAGAGTTCTGGCAACCGGATATAACGGAGCGCCGTCGGGGATAACCCACTGCGGCGAAATCGGCTGCCTGCGCGAGAAGATGAAGATACCCTCGGGCGAAAGGCACGAGCTTTGCCGGGGGCTTCACGCAGAACAGAACGCCATTATACAGGCGGCGCGGTACGGAATTTCAATCAAGGGGAGCATTCTTTACATCACGTGCCATCCGTGCAGTGTCTGCGCCAAGATGATTATTAACGCCGGCATTGAAGAGATAATAATAAAGGACGGGTACCCGGACGCCATCTCCGGCGACCTGCTCAAGGAAGCCGGAGTGAAGGTGCGCACCCTATCCCCATAATGTCCTCCCCATTGAGGGGGGAGGATTAAGGTGGGGGTGAAATCATGGGTTTCCTCAACACCCTCACCCTAAACCCTCTCCCCTCAAGGGAGAGGGAAAATGCGGATTAAGTCATGGAAAGACAGGCAATATCCCCGCTCATAAGAAAGATTCTCGCCGGAAGGGGATTGAAGACGGAAGAGGAGATGCATGAATTTCTACATGCCGGGATCTCAAGCCTTTCGGAGCCTTTCACCATACCCCGCATGGGCGAAGCCTGCGAAACCCTTAAGAAAGCCATCCTCAACAGGGAAAAAATCTTCGTATACGGCGACGGGGACACCGACGGCATCTGTGCGGTTTTTCTTATCCTGAAGTACCTTGAAGCCGTCTCCGCTGAATTCTCGCTTCGGCTGACTCACCGCCTTGACGAGGACTACGAGATAGAGGAAGATCTGATAGCCGACCTGAAGCAGGAGGGGTATTCGGTTCTTGTTTCGGTTGACTGCGGGATATCCTCCTTCGCCGCTCTCAAGAAAGCGGAGAAGGAAGACATCAGGTGCATAGTGCTTGACCACCACATGTGCAATTCGCTGCGCCTGCCGGAGAGCCATGTGTACGTGGACCCGTGTCTTGCGGACGACTGGCCTGAAGGAACGAGGAACTTGAGCGGGGCAGGCATCGTCTTCAAATTCATAGAAGGCATGGCGCTCATCCTTCCGGGCATCAGCGAGAAGTATTTT
>Ga0116202_10002834_pt1 | contig 10390 bp, 9 predicted proteins | sample LakKivw325mmetaG_FD_94479 | JGI IMG/M metagenome (GOLD analysis project Ga0116202, IMG submission 94479) | Anoxic lake water microbial communities from Lake Kivu, Rwanda to study Microbial Dark Matter (Phase II) - Lake Kivu water 325m metaG | ecosystem: Environmental > Aquatic > Freshwater >... | reverse complement strand
GGAATGGGGCCTGTGGGCGTCTTGGGTACCGCTGGCGCCGACCCCTGCGCCAGCCCCGGCGGTACCCAAGCCGCCCACAGGCCCCATTCCCTTCCGCCCCCTGGCCCCGGCGCCGTCCTCCGGAGAAACGCAAGCCCTGAAGGCGGAACTGCAGGGACTCCGGGAACAGCTCGGCCAGGCCAGGAGCCGCATCACCGAGTCCGAACACCGGGCCATTGAAGCGGAAAAGGCATTGCACGAAATAGCGGGCCAGCGGGCGATCGAAAGCGTCACCGTGAACCGGAAGATCTCGGAACTGGAACGCAGGATCGCCGAGCTGAAGGCCCTGTTCGCGGACATCGTTGCCGACTACAGGGGTGAGATCGACGCCGCCGAAAGACGGACCGCCGCATTGCGGCAGCGCCTGTCCAAGCTGGGCGCATAGGGACTGCGGCCTGCCGCCACTGCCGTATTGTCACTGCCGTTCTGCCATCCCGCATGGCGTATATCAGCCGTATTGCCGTTAGAAGTCTTTCCGGCGCAGGCAGGAAACGGCAATAATGCCGCATCATTGCCCGTGTGCGTTCTGACGTGCGTTCTTGCCAAGCGGTCCGTATGCCGCTACCATTCGTTCCCACTTTGTACCGGCGATCCCGGCGCTTTCATACATACAATCAACAAGGAGAGACGCGCCATGCCTCGACGGGATGATATCAGGAAGGTCATGATCATAGGTTCGGGCCCCATTGTCATCGGGCAGGCTTGCGAATTCGATTACTCCGGAACCCAGGCGTGCAAGGCGCTCCGGGCCTGCGGGTACGAGATTGTGCTGGTGAATTCCAATCCCGCCACGATCATGACGGATCCGGGCATGGCGGATGTGACCTATATCGAGCCGCTGAACATCGAGCGCCTGACGCAGATCATCGAAAAGGAACGTCCGGATGCGCTCCTGCCCAACCTTGGCGGACAGATGGGGTTGAATCTTTCCTCCGAACTGAACAAGGCGGGCGTGCTCGAAAAGTATGGCGTCAAGGTGATCGGCGTGAACCTGGGCGCCATCGAGCGCGGGGAAGATCGCCTGGTGTTCAAGGAGGCCATGAAGGAGTTGGGCATCGATATGCCCAAGAGCGAGCTGGCTTACACCGTCGAGGAGGCGGAGAAGATCGCGGCCGACCTGGGCTATCCGGTGGTGATCCGTCCGGCCTACACCATGGGCGGGACCGGCGGCGGGCTGGTGTATAACGTGGAGGAATTGCGGACAGTAGCGGCGCGGGGTATCCAGGCCTCGATGATCGGCCAGATCCTGGTGGAGGAATCGGTCCTGGGTTGGGAAGAGCTTGAATTGGAAGTCGTTCGCGACCACAAGGGCCGCCTGATCACGGTGTGCTTCATCGAGAACGTGGATGCGATGGGGGTGCATACGGGCGATTCCTACTGCACGGCGCCCATGCTGACCATCAGCGAGGCGGTCCAGAAGCGACTGCAGGAACAGGCGTACAAGATCGTGGAGTCCATCGGCGTCATCGGCGGGACCAACGTCCAGTTCGCGCACAATCCGAAGGACGGGCGGATCGTGATCATCGAGATCAATCCCCGCACGTCGCGCTCCTCCGCGCTGGCCTCGAAGGCCACGGGATTCCCGATCGCCCTCGTCTCGGCCAAGCTGGCCAGCGGCATGAGCCTCGACGAGATTCCCTACTGGCGCGAGGGCACGCTGGACAAGTACACGCCGTCGGGCGATTACGTGGTGGTCAAGTTCTCCCGCTGGGCGTTCGAGAAGTTCAAGGGCGTGCAGGACAAGCTGGGGACCCAGATGAAGGCCGTGGGCGAGGTCATGAGCATCGGCAAGACCTACAAGGAGGCCTTCCAGAAGGCCATCCGGTCCCTGGAGAACGGCCGGCATGGCCTCGGGTTCGCCAAGGATTTCAACAGCCGGTCGCTGGAGGAACTGCTGGGCATGCTGGCCGAGCCGTCCAGCGAGCGGCAGTGGATCATGTACGAGGCGCTGCGCAAGGGCGCCCCGGTGGAGAAACTGTTCGCCCTGACGCACATCAAGGCGTGGTTCATCCAGCAGATGAAGGAACTCGTGGAACTGGAGGAGCGCCTCCTCAAGCACAAGGGCAAGCTGCCGCCGGACGATCTTCTGGTGCAGGCCAAGAAGGACGGGTTCGCGGATAAGTACCTGGCCAAACTGCTGGGGATTCCGGAGAAGCAGATCCGGGAGCGGCGCATCGCCCTCGGGATGGCGGAAGGCTGGCATGCGGTGCCGGTCAGCGGCGTGGAAAATGCCGCCTACTATTACTCCAGCTACAACGCGCCCGATACCACGACAGCCACCGCGAATCCGAAGAAGGTCATGATTCTCGGCGGCGGTCCGAACCGGATCGGGCAGGGGATTGAATTCGACTACTGCTGCGTGCATGCCGCGTTCGCCCTGCGGGACCAGGGTTACGAGACCATCATGGTCAACTGCAACCCGGAAACGGTGTCCACCGACTACGATACCTCCGACAAACTGTATTTCGAGCCGCTGACCGCGGAGGATGTGCTGGCGATCTATGCCAAGGAGAATCCCGCGGGCGTGATCGTCCAGTTCGGCGGGCAGACCCCGCTGAATCTGGCGGCGGATCTGGCGGCGGCCGGGGTCCGTATTCTCGGTTCCAGCATCGAGACCATCGAGATTGCCGAGGACCGGGATCTCTTCCGGCAGATGATGCAGCGGCTGGATGTCCCGATGCCGGAGTCCGGCATGGCGGCGAACGTGGAAGAGGCGCTGGCCGTGGCCCGCGGCATCGGCTATCCCGTCATGGTGCGCCCGTCGTTCGTGCTGGGCGGGCGGGGCATGGAAGTCATCCATGATGACACGATGTTGAGGGAATATGTGGCCAAGGCGGTGGGGGTGACGCCCGAGCGGCCCCTGCTGATCGATCGTTTCCTGGTGGACGCCCTGGAGTGCGAGGCGGACGCGCTGGCGGACGGGCGGGAGGTATTCATTCCGGCGGTCATGGAGCACATCGAGCAGGCCGGCATTCATTCCGGGGATTCCGCCTGCGTGATTCCGCCGGTGAATATTGCCAAGGAGAACCTGGCCACGATCGAGGAATACACCCGCCGGATCGCCCGCGAGCTCAAGGTCGTGGGGCTGATGAACATGCAGTACGCGATCGAGAAGGGGAAGGTGTATGTGCTGGAAGCCAACCCGAGGGCCTCGCGGACGGTGCCGCTGGTGTCGAAGGTGTGCGCCCTCCAGATGGCCGGAGCCGCGACGCGCCTGATGCTCGGCGCCCCGCTGGCTTCGCTGGGGCTGAAGCACGCGGCGCGAATGCGCCATTACGGGGTGAAGGAATCCGTCTTCCCGTTCGACAAGTTCCCCGAAGTGGATCCCGTGCTGGGGCCGGAAATGCGGTCCACCGGCGAGGCGCTGGGGCTGGCGCAGGATTTCGGCACGGCCTTCCTGAAGGCCCAGGAGGCGGCCAACAACCGCCTGCCGATGTCGGGCACGGTGCTGATCAGCACCGTGGAGAAGACCGGCGCGGTGGTGGAGGTGGGCAAGGCGTTCGCGGCGCTGGGATTCAAGATCCGGGCCACGGAAGGCACCTGCAAGTTCCTGGGCCGGAACGGCATTGCCTGCGAACGGGTCAACAAGCAGCATGAAGGGCGGCCGAACATCGCCGATGCGATCCTCAACCGCGAGATCCACGCTGTGATCAATACGCCTGCCGGCAAGCTGGGGATGACGGATGACTCCTACATCCGCAAGGCGGCGATCAAGTACAAGGTGCCGTATTTCACGACCCTGGCGGCGGCCGCGGCGGCAGCCAAGGGTATTGCGGCAGCTTGCAACGGCAAGGCGGATGTCCGCTCGCTGCAGAGCTACCACGCCAGCATCAAGTAGAAAAGGCGGAAGACGGGGGCTGTTGTGGCCCCCTTGCGGGGGATGGTGGCATACGCATGCCGTGGCCGTTTGTTCCACGAAAGAGGTGGAAGCGTTCGGGCCACTTGTGCTACTTATCCCCGCCATGCGATCCGACCGCATCAAGACATGGCCGAAAGGGGAACGTCCCCGCGAGAAGTTGCTTGCCGAGGGGGCGGAGAAGCAGACTGACGCCAATCTGCTGGCGGTCATCCTGCGTGTGGGGCGCGGGACGTTCAAGAAAGGGGAGCCGGGCCAGAGCGCCCAGGCGCTTGCCCATGCCCTGCTGACTGATTTCAATGGCCTCAAGGGCCTCGACCGCGCCATGATACAGGATCTTCTCGCCGCCCCCGGCCTCAGCGACGCCAAGGTCGCCCAGATCAAGGCGGCTTTTGAACTGGGAAAACGGGCCTGCACACGGAAACTCAACGCCGCCTCCGTCCTCTCGTCACAGTCCATTGCCGACCGTTTCCGGCCGGCTTTTTCCGGGCTGCGTCAGGAAACCGTCATCGCCGTCTTCCTGAACGGACAGAACAAGATCTTGGGCGAGAAGGATATCACGGAGGGCACACCCACCTAGGCCACAGTTTATGTCCGCCGTGTCATTGAGGCGGCGTTGCATCTCTCCGCCGCCGCCGTGGTGCTGGTTCATAACCACCCGTCCGGTATTCCGGAGCCGTCCGCGGGCGACGACGCTACCACGCGTGATTTGCTGAAAGCCTGCAAACTCGTTCAACTCATCCTGCTGGATCATGTTATTGTCGGCGAATCTGAACACTACAGTTACTCCGACGAGGGGCGGCTAAGGGAACTGGAGAGAGAATAGAAGGAGACCTTATGGCCAAGAAGAAGACGGACCCACAACCCTACGCCAAAGCCGATCAGATCCATATCCGGGGCAACGAGGTCTTCTGCCCGCTCAAGGAGCGTTGGTTCAAGGCAACCCCGGAAGAGCGGGTCCGCCAGGAGTTTATCCTTCATCTCCATCACCATTATGGCTACGCGTTGGAACAGATGGCGCAGGAGAAGAAGACGCAACACGGTCGCCGCAGTCCCAAGGCCGACATCGTTATTTACCCGTCATCCCAAGCGAAGGCGGAGGGCAAAAGCCCCCTGATCGTTGTGGAGTGTAAAGCGGAGACCGTGGACATCCATCCCCGCGACTACTACCAGGGGGAGAGTTACGCCCGCGCTGTCGGCTGTGAACTATTCGTAACCCACAATCAGCGGCAAACGGCCGTGTTCAGGCTTGTGCCCGGCACACCCGGCGAGGCTGTTCAGATCAATGACCTCCCAAAGGCCGCCGACTGGGGCGACGCAAAACGGATTGAAGCCATCAAGAACAGCACCCGTGCCTTCAGTCGCAAGGAGTTCCAGGATCTTCTGTTCAAATGTCACAGCATCCTGCGGGACGTCCACAAGATGGAGCCAGGCCGCGCCTTTGACGCCATCTCGAAAGTGCTGTTCATCAAGATGTACATCGAGCGCACCGGCAAGTGGGGTACGTTCACCACGGATTTCCTGGATAAACGAAATGCCGTGCGCCTGCCCACGGACAAACCGGTACACGAGCAACTTTTTGACCAGACCACCCAACACTACGAAGCCGACGAGATCTTTGCCAAGGCAGCGACAAACTGGACATTTCGGAAGAGACCTTTCGCCGCCTGGTTAACGAACTCACGCCGTTCAATCTTTCCGCCACCGGCGACGATGTGAAGGGTTTGGCTTTCGAGAAGTTTCTTGGCGATACGTTCCGTGGCGAACTCGGCCAGTTCTTCACCCCACGCCCCATCGTGGATTTCATGGTGGATCTTCTGAATCCCCGGGAAGGGGAGCTTGTCTGCGACCCCGCCGCGGGATCCGGCGGTTTCCTCATCCGCACATTTGAACACATGCGCCAGGTTATCATCGATGACATTCAGGCAAAGAAGGACGCCGCCCGCGCCGCGATCGAGGCCAAACAACTGAAGGAAGATGAGGAAGTTCGCCGGATCGACGAGGCTTTCGCCAGGCTTAATCGTGACCTCGATCCGGAGCAGACGGACCCGCCGTCCCGCATTCGAACCCTTGCCCGTGACCGCATCTTCGGCACCGATGCCGAACCCCGCGCCGCCCGCACCGCCAAGATGAACATGATCATGCATGGCGACGGGCACGGCGGCATCCACTATCACGACGGACTCGTGGACATCAACGGCGTCTTCGCCGGCCGATTCAACGTGGTGCTCACGAATCCCCCGTTCGGCCAGAACGTGGGCGAAGATCAGAAGTTTGGCAGCACCGAGGAAACGCGGGTGCCCAATGACCGCGCCTATGTGGAGCGGTGCCGCTCCCGCTACGCCGAGGCATGGGAGGAGAGTCACCGCCAAACCCTCAAGCACGCGGCGGACAAGGATCCCATCCTTGAAGCCTACGAGATCGGCAAGGACAAGCCCAACCGCCCGACCGAACTCCTCTTTCTGGAGCGGTGCATCCAGCTCCTGCGCCCCGGCGGTCGCATGGGCATTGTTCTGCCTGACGGTAATCTCAATAACCCGTCGCTCGCCTGGCTGCGCCGCTGGGCGGAAGGCAAAGCCCGTCTTCTGGCCGTTGTCAGTTTGCCGGAGGAAACCTTTGTCTCGGCCGAAGCCACCGTGAAGGCATCGCTGGTCTTCCTGCGGAAGTTCACGCCCGCCGAGGCTTCCACGTGGGAGGATGCCTGGCGGAAGGCGCACGTGAAGCATGATGCCACGTTTAACGCGGAACGGACGCGCCTGTGCGCCGACTACGGGCGGCGCATAGCCTCTGGCGACACGCCGGCTCTGGCCGCCCTCATGCGCGAGGCCGCCGCTGTCGGCCTGGCCCGCCAACTGCCGGAATGGAAGCAAACCGAACCGCCGAAATACCCCCGCGGCATTGGCATGACCTCGGCTGGGAAACCCCGCTGGGTTGGTGAGCCGACCGACAAGAAGCGCGCCCGCGAACTCAGGAAGCAATTTGAGGACGGGTGGACGGACGAAGCGGGCCAGAAGGCCGATGCGCTCACGCGCGAACTCCGCATCGCCTTGCGGAAGGTTGACCGCCTCCACAATGAGGCTCTCTGGCGCGAGGTACGCGAGATATTCGACTACCCCGTGTTCACCGCCGCGCCGGATGCCGTGGGCATCACGTCCACAGGCGCCGACGGTCCGAACCAGTTACCGCAGGTCCTGGCAGCCTATCGGCAGTTCGAGGCATGGGTTTCCGCCGGGGCTGAAGCGGCGAGCCAGCCCACTTTTCCAGGCTCGACCGGCCATTGACGACATAGTATCAAGGTAGTACTATATGCCTCGAAAAGTCAGAGAGTTGGTCCGCGATCTGGAGCGGGTCGGGTTCGTGAATCGCGGCGGCAAGGGCAGTCACCGGAACTACCTCCACCCGCGCGGCGTGCGGATCACGATCAGCGGTGGAATGGGTGACGACGCCAAGCCGTACCAGGAGCGCGATACGGCCAAGGCTCTGCGGGAGGCGCGGTCATGAAGCCGAGCGACCGATACCTGAAAATTGTGGAATGGTCCGATGAGAACGGCTGCTACGTCGGCGCCTGTCCTGGTCTGATGCTGGGCGGTGTCCATGGCGACGACGAGGCCGCGGTGTATGCGGAGCTATGCCAAGCCGTCGAGGAATGGGTCGCCATTCACGAGCAGGACGGCACTCCGCTCCCGCCACCGACGGCCGACAAGGATTACTCCGGGAAATTCGTGGTGCGGGTCGGCAAGGAACTGCACCGGGAACTGGCGATCCATGCCTTGCGCGAGGGAGTGAGCCTCAATTCCTACTGCGCCAAGGTGCTGCGCGAGGGGCGGGCTTCGTACGGGTCCGCTCCCGCCGGGCAGATAAGAAAGGAAACGCCGTCTCAGGGGAGGAAACGGTGATCCAAGGCCCCTTTACGACACGCCACTACCCAAACCTGCCGTCCGGCCAGCACGCGGTCCAGCGGCTGGCTGATGAGTTCAATGCGGCTGAACGGAAGTGGGAACAGACGCACCCCGCCCAACCGAAGCGCAAGGGCCATCGCAAGGGGCGGAAAACCGTCAAGGCGCGTATGGTGAACAAGAGTCGGCCCCGGCAACAAGCCATCGGATTCGCGAAGCCATGATCTGCCAGATTCAAAGATGGAAGGACCTGGACCGGTGGGACTGGGTTCGCGTTTCCAGTGTGGCGGAACATTCAGATCTGCCTGCGACAAGCATTGGTGAATTCTTGCGCCGGCGGATTGACCCGGTCGACAGGAAGATCACTTCTTTTGCAGACATCACCCCGATCTCTATTCACTTCGACGGCTCGATCAGTAGGCGTGTCCTTAGTGCAGGTCGTGAGTACACGTTGCCCATGCTTTGGGTCCGGTCGGGCGACGTGGTTTTGTCAAAGATCGACCTCAAGAATGGGGCCGTAGGCGTCCTGCCAGATGATTGGCCTTTTGCGGCCGTCACAACGCACTTTGCGGTCTACGAACCTGACACACGCAAGGTATTGCCTGAGTTTTTCCGTTTTCTTGTCCAGCTCCTCGATTCAAGGCGTGGTTGGCTGAGAACAAGTCCGGCCAAGACGGTCGAACCGAGGTCAAACTCTCAGACTTTGAGGATTTGGAAGTTCCTCTTCCTGCGCTGAGTATCCAGCGTCGCCTGGTTGCCGCCTATCAGAAGGCCTTGGACAAGGCCGCCAAACTCGATGCGCAGGCGCATCAGGTTGAACGCGACGCCCAACGCGAGTTCGAGGCGGCGCTGGGCTTCACTCCGCCGCCAAACCTGCCTAAACGACCCTTCCAGATCGCCCGCTTCCGCGACATCGAGCGCTGGAGTCACGAGGGGATTCTCCAGACGGCGTTGCTGGGTGACGCCCCGCCCGAATCCAAGTTTGAAATCGTACAACTTGGCGATATCGCGACTGTCTCGTACGGACTCCAGAAGTGCCCCGGCAACCGGCCGGGCAAACATGCCCGGCCATATCTTCGCGTCGCTAATGTCCAGCGTGGCCACCTCGATCTGCGCGAGATCAAGACGATCAACGTGACGGACGCCGATATGCCAAAGTACCGGTTGGCGGTTGGGGACATTCTGCTCTGCGAAGGCAACAGCCCCGACTTGGTGGGTCGTGGCACAATCTGGAGAAACGAGATTCCAGACTGTGTGCATCAGAACCATGTCCTTCGCGTCCGCATTCGGGGGGGACGCGTCATGCCTGAGTTTCTGCTCGCGTACATCAACTCGCCATCTGGGCAGGCATACTTCAGGTCGAAGGCGAAGCGAACAACAAATCTTGCATCCATCAACAGCAAGGAGGTCGCTGGCCTTCCGTTTCCGCTTCCTGATGACAGGAGGATTCAGGACGGAATTGTGAAGAGGTTACGGCAAGGCCAAGACGCCGCCGCCGCGAAACGCAAGGATGCCGCCGCGTTGCGCGCCGCCGCCTGGAATGAATTCATCGCGGCAGTGTTTGCGTAGCACCGATAATCGAAAAGGCACGCAAGGTTGGGCATGGTTGAGTCAGCCATGGACATGAACAGTCAGCCCGGGCGCATGATCGGGATCGGCTGACATCGCTTGCATCGTAACTACCCGCCTGTTACCGTCCCGCTGTATTGCTTGTCAGCGGGGGACGGCAAGCGGAAGAAGGAGAGCCTCTTATGCTGTTTCGCCATCTCACGTCCCGCGGCGTCAATCCGGTCGTCTGTTCGGCCCTTGCGCTTCTCGCCGTCCTTCTCGTCACGGCCCTCGCTTACGCGGCCGATAGATTCGTCGACGCTCGCCAGGAAGCGCTGGTTGCGGACCTGAAAACCAACTTAGCCGATAGTACCCAGTCGCTTGTCAACCAACTGCGTCAAGCCCAGACGGAGTTCGCCATCATCACCCCGCCCGGCCCGGGCCACCCGCTGCACCAACCTTTCGGGATGATGTCATTCGAGCCCAAGGCGTTTCCCAAGGAGTTTCTCAAGGGCTTGGTCTACGATCTGGAAGCCGATTGTCCCGTCTACACACTCACGGTGCAGGAAGATCCCAAGACCCGGCAGATCCATTTCTATAACGGCGAGGATGTCCACATCTACTCGCTTGATCCGGACAAGGATTACGATTCCCGCTGGCTGGCGTGGCTGCTGCGCCCCGAAATCTACGACGCGAAGACCCCGGCGCAGGAGCGGACGGAGACCGAAGACTGGCTCGATCCGGCCCGTGTCGAAATCGAACTCAAGCTGATTCCGTCCGACTACATCGAAACCTATGCCGCGAACACCATTGCCTCGCTTTCCGACGCGATTCAGTCGCTTGGCGCGCGATCGCCGGGCGGCGGCATGATGCTTATGCGCCTGCCCGCGGCCGACAGTAACATTGTGTTCCAGGCCATTACCCGCGTCACCAACGGCATGAGCCTCGAAATCGGCTATCCGAACGGCTTCACGAACCGGCTGGAAATCTTCGCCAGCACGGATTTGGTGGCGTTCGCCTGGACGCTCGCGGCGACGAATCTTTCGACAGC
>Ga0116202_10002833_pt1 | contig 10392 bp, 8 predicted proteins | sample LakKivw325mmetaG_FD_94479 | JGI IMG/M metagenome (GOLD analysis project Ga0116202, IMG submission 94479) | Anoxic lake water microbial communities from Lake Kivu, Rwanda to study Microbial Dark Matter (Phase II) - Lake Kivu water 325m metaG | ecosystem: Environmental > Aquatic > Freshwater >... | reverse complement strand
GCGTTTGTATTACAAAAAATATTAATAATTCTTACAAATTAGTTATTAATTCTTACAAATTAATTTATTAATTCTACAAATTAGTTATTAATCCACTTAATATTGAATAAGTATGCGACTGACACTATTCAATTGACATCGATTATTTATGATAGAAGCGTTCTAAGGCGGCCTTCAGGTCCTCCAGATTTATTGGCTTGCACAGGTAATCGTCCATGCCAGCCTCAAGACATTTTTCCCTATAGCCATGAATGGCATGGGCGGTCAGGGCAACAATCCTGGGATCATCCGGTGAGCACTGCCTGCGTATCTCTCTGGTAGCCTCCAGACCGTCCATCTCGGGCATCTGGACATCCATTAGGATCAGATCGTAAGATTTGCGCTGCAAGGCCAAGAGGACCTCACGGCCGTTGGCTACTGAATCAGCTTTATATCCCAGCTTCTTGAGCATGAGAATGGCCATCCTTTGGTTAACCATGTTATCCTCAGCCAGGAGAATACGCAGATCCAAAGCTTCTTTTGGCTCATCATGCTGTGTCAATTTCGGCTTCATCATCTTGGCCGGACTGGCGGTTGCATTTGCCCGAATAGTGAAGTGGAAGATGCTGCCCTTGCCTTCCTCACTCTCGACCCAGATCCTTCCGCTCATTAGTTCCACCAGCCTCTTGCTTATAGCTAGCCCTAGACCGGTTCCGCCATATTTTCTGGTGGTGGAGGCATCGGCCTGTGAAAATGGCTGGAATAGCTTTTCACTGGTTTCCTGAGATATGCCGATCCCAGTATCTCTGACTGAGAAATATATCTCGTAGCTATCATCCGCAAGTTTAGATGCCACTGTCTGGACCTCTATCTCGCCTCTTTCGGTGAACTTCACAGCGTTGGAGAGCAAATTGACCAGAACCTGTCGAATCTTTGAAGCATCGCCCGCAACCATTTCTGGGATGTTACCGTTTAAGCCATAGTGAAGCTCCAAGCCTTTCTCTGAGGCCAGGGGAGAAATGATGTCCAAGGCTTCTTCAATGCAGAACTTTAATTGAAACGGCTGGCATTCCAGCTCAATTTTTCCTCTTTCTATTCTGGAGAAGTCAAGAATGTCGTTTATTATGGCCAGTAGAGCCTGGCCGCTATTCCTGATGGTCTCGAGATATTCTTTTTGCTCCTGATTCAAATCAGTCTCAAAAATGAGGCTGGTCATCCCAATTACGGCGTTCATGGGTGTTCGGATCTCATGGCTCATATTTGCCAGGAACTCCGATTTTGCTTTTGCCGCAGCCTCCGCAGCCTCCTTGGCCTTCAACAGGTCTTCCTCGATATGTTTGCGTTCGGTGATATCCAGAGCGGTTCCCACAATTGCCGGTCTGGACTCAAATTCCGTCCTCGATCCAAAAACCTCTATGTGAACCAAATCCCTTTTTTTTGTGATCCCTCTGATATCGTAGTAAAGGGACGTGATCTCACCGGTGAGCCCATTTTGAAGGCCCTCTTCAACTTTGAACCAATCCTGCGGTAGAACTATGTCCTTTGGCCCCATTCGTTGGGTCATTTCCTCAACACTATATCCGAACATCTCCGCAAACCTGGGATTGATGTACTTAAACTTCCAATCCTGGATGATATAAATTCCTACTAACGATTTCTCTGCCAGTCCCCTGAACTTATTCTCGGATTCTTTCAATGCTTGCTCGGTTCGTTTGCGTTCGGTTATATCCAGAAAGATTCCCCGAAGCCCGACAGTCCGACCTTCTTTGACCACAGGTATCGAATAGGCAATGGCTGGAAATGTGCTGCCATCTTTCTTTTGCAATCGGTACTCTCGCATCTGCGGGTTTCCTTGCAACGCGAGCCTGATGTCGCAATCGACTTTCTCTTTATCTTCCTCTGCCACAATCTGGAGAATGTTCAAGCCAGCTTTCAGATCTTCAGGAGTATACCCGAATACCTGGCAGCCAAAGCGGTTAATGAATACTATGTTGCCAGAAGAGTCCAGTTCAAATACGGTCTGAGGTAACAAGACCCCTAGCTCCCGATACTTTCGCTCACTCTCTTTCAGCTCTCTCTTTGTGCCGGATCGCTGCCTGATGTTCAAGGCCGAGATGGTCACCAGACCAAGGACTATGGAGAGAAGCATGGTAGCCAGTGCCAGGATCAAGGAGTTATTCTGCTCAAAAATTGAAGGCTGGATATTGGTCACCTCGCTTCCTTTGGGCAGGGATTCGAGAGCAATGCCAAAGCGGTTCATCTGTTGCAGATCAAATTCCAGCACAGCAGAACTATTTTGGATTATAGGCGGAATGTCTCCTTTCAATACCTCAATAGTGAGAGCGGCTGCCTTCTCCCCTAAAACTCGCCCTGATACTAGTTTGCCTCCCACAATACCGTGCCCGAGCTGAGAATCCCAAAGGCCGTAAACAGGCACCCTGCAATGAGAACAGATCTCGGCCGTGGCCTCGCTGGAGTTGAAGATCCGCCCATCTCGATCCCAGTTGAAGGGACCGCAAAGGACAAGGCTACCCCTGTCAAGAGATTCCACTGTCGAGAGCACCTGACTCATATTGGCATCCTGTAGCACCTGGAAACTCAGCCTGTTTTTATAAGAAGGGATCTGTTCGTTTAGCTCCTGGCTAATGGCATTTCTGGTATCTGTGGAATCCAATACCACAAGGACCTGTCTGGTGTCAGGGTGAAGCTGAAGCATAGTCTCCAGGGTGCCGATTATCTCAGACCGCTCCGCAACGCCAGTGATTCTCTCGCTCTGGCCAGTGATCGTGGATAAGTTATCGATGTCGATTCCAGCGAAGATCAGAGGTGTTCCAGGAAAGAGTTCCGCTCGGTGTTGAAGGGCAAAGGCCAGTGCCTGTCTATCGAAAACAATGATCGCGTCTAACTTCTTGCTTGAATATCTATAGCGATAAAGATCAAATAAGTATCTTGAGTTTTCCTTTTCTGGGAATCGAATCCAGTTCATGTATTCGATCATGGGATCAAGAGCGTCTGGAACTTCTCGATGGTACACTTCCATGAAGCCCTTCATCTCATCATCCGTCCAGGAGCAGCTTTGCGAGTAGGAGTTAAGGATAAGAAGCCGGGGCCTGCTAGCTTCAACCCCAGCTGATATCGTCCCGAGATCAGCCAAGATCAGGAAGCAAAGAACTATGCAAAAGCCTATACGATCTGGAGAAGTCGGCATGATGCTATCTCCAGGTTCTAGCTGTGCATATAGCTATCAGGATATGCGTACCACAAGCCTCCATTTCAGATTGGATCAACCGACTCTCGATCGAAGCATCAGGTCAAAAGCCTTTCAAATAAATGGCTCAAACAAATGGCTTCAACTATAAAAAGCTCTCTTTAAGGCTAAACGACCAAAATCATTTCATCCGGAAATCAGAAGGTGGATGGACGAACTGCTCGAAGATAGCTTGGTCCATCGATCATTTTCTTCTTATAAACGAACATTGATAGACAGAAGATTCAATTTCGGGAAGTTCAAGTGTTCCTCAAATCCTGTTCCTAATGTCATTCCTCTCATCAATAATATCGCCGTGCTATTTTTTCATTCTTGCCTTTCGTCAATTATGATAATCACTGACAATTCAACCTTAGGTGCAGCCCAGCGGAGTATTACCGTGAAATAAGAGGAGGGAATAGGCGAAATGGATGATACTTTTTGCTGCCCAAACAGCTCGGAAAGGGCCGGGTGAGAGGTAGGAGGAACTACTAAGCAACCACGCCGGCGCCTGGAGCTTTCGGACTCTTGACGTGTGAGGCCTGATTTATCTATTATCTTTCTTAGTTCCTCTCTTTTAGCTTGTTAAGTTTAAGCTCGTTCAATTATGGATATACCTATCAGCAAAGCCTCCGAAACACGGAAAAGTTTTTTGACACTGGCATGGCCTCAATCAAAAAACTAGCGGGGCTCTCAGCAAACATACAAAAATTAATTAACTTTAGGCACGTAATAGAAATGGTGGTTTTGTAATGGATGTTAAATTATCAATAGTTATATTGATAGCACTTCTGGCTGCATGCACATTGGCCTCTGCCCAGGAAGTCGGCATCGATCAGCTCAAACAAATGATAGATCATTCGGCAGGAAATCTCACGACCTACACTTATTCCAGATCCTCTGATGCTAGTATAACGTACACTAACGTGACTATTAATAAGACATTCAGCGCCGATAAAGTCACCAGCGGAAAAGTTGATCTGGTGAACAAGGCCGGCTGGTGGGGTTCAAACCTTACAGATAGGAGTACCGGAGAGGTCCTCACATGGCAAGGCTACTTTGTGAATGGCTCTGAATACTGGAAAGAGGGTCAGAACTGGACCAAGTTCGAAATCAATGACACGGCTCGAATCATGCAGGATTACAACGAGATTCCTGGCCAGGTGGAGCTCATCAATGAATCCAATATGAATGTGACAGGCTCAGAGAAGTTCAATGGAGTGGATTGCTACAAGCTTACGGGTACACCCGAACCCGTGATCTGCCTGGGCTGTGCTGGGTTACAGCTGTTATCTGCTTACGTAAATTCACCATTCCCAATTCCTGCGAGTCTGAAAAACCGCACGTTTGATATCAGGCGGACCAGTATAATGAACCACAGCAGCTCAGCTGTGACCGCCTGGGTTTCCAAAGACAAGTTCCTTCTGATGGGAATGGACATCAATTCCAGCCTGACTGTCACTCCCCAGATTCTGAACATCTCGTCGCCTGAATTCAAGATCGTGTCCGTCCTCAACGAATCCACAGTGTATAGTAACTTTGGGCAACCTGTAAAGATAGCACTGCCAAAGGAAGCTCAAAATGCATCCTTCAGGATGATGCCCACGGATTGGAGATGGGCGGTCTTCGGATCGGTCAGACCTTGATTTGGGGGCATGGATATGATTGATAAGCTCAACAACCAAAAAGGAAAGTTCTTGATTGCAGGACTAGGCGTCTTGGCCATTTTAGCGGCCAGCCTTCTGACAGCAGCCGGCCAAGGCATTGATACATCAGGTCCTGATTCTGCATATTGCACGGGCAACGGTTATCTCTACACGACCATATCTGGAGCAAATAACGGAAAGGCGGTCTGCCAGTTCCCCGATAACTCATGGTGCGATGCACATTCCTACTTCACGGGAAATTGCACTTCCAGTGCCAGTGCCGCCGGTACCTACAATCCCTATGCCTTCAACTCTCCGCAGGGAGCGCTAGAAATTGCCGATGCGTCCAAAATATGCCAGAATTATGGCGGAGGAGTTCAAACAGTGCATACCCCTTACGGGGATGTCAGTACGTGCATCTTCCCTGGTGGCGGCAGGATCGACCTGAAGGGGCTCTACAGCAGCGTCTATGGTGGATGGCCTGGCTATTATCCCGGCTACTACCCAGGTGCTTATTACGGCGGATATCCTGCCGATAACTGGTATTACGGAGCCTATGCCTGGCTGAATGCGCCTTAGTAAAGCCCCAAGTTAGAACGTTCTAGGGGGATATCATAAGGGCAAACCATGACACCCGATATCCCTTCATAAATTTCTTAGAAGCATTAAACTATTTGTGTCTGAATTGACAGATGGCAATCGCAAAATTGAGTTTTTTTGGTTACAAAATGAATAGACCATTTCGGTGTGGAAAAGATCTTACGAAACACGCCCAGGATATCTGTCTTAAGGCGTCAAGCGATGCCCGGAGCAGTATGACGATCCCGAAAAAGAGCGGATCCTATGAACCTAGAGGAGACTGTGCATAGCTTTTTTGGTATGCCACGAAAATAAATCTATGATAAAGATGAAAAATAATTGGAAGAAAAAAATAGTTCCTAATATGTTTAATTTTGTTAGTGGTCATCCTTGGGTTGCCATCGCCTGATCCATCTAAAGTGCGGTCGTCAGGGCGAGAGATTCTCCTCAGAGACAAACAGGATTCGCCAAGAGGACATCCATTAGTAGAAATTGCCTCCATGGAATAGACCAAAGGTTCCAAGCGGGAAGGATTCGAGGGGGTACCCATAGTAGTATGGGTAATAGTATGGGTAGCTGTTATATCTGTACGGCAGATAGCTCGGATAGAAGCTCGGATTGGTGTAAGAATAATAGTATGGGTAGTTGCTAGAGTAGTACACGGGCGAATAGCCCAAATAGTCATTGGGATAATTCATCCAATATTGTCCCTGTGCAGCGGAAAAACAAGCTAACAGGATTAGGGCTGATAGAATGTGTGGTATATATCTTTTCATTGAATCATACCTCCATGATTTCAAGCAATTACTATTATCCTATACATCTGAATGAATAAATAAATTTTGATAGCTTGAAGAGACTAATTCTCGTTGCATACCACTGAATTTCTCTGCCAACCCTACTTTCGGTGACAATCGAATATTTTCATATCAGTTATCTGGCACACGCTTCTGCGAATAGATTCCAGAAATTTCGGGATTGACTTCGACATTTGACCAAACCGAAATCGTCATATAGTAATAATATAAGGACCAATTGGGTTCAGAGACTGTGCGCGATAGATGCCTTCAGTAAAGTGTTTCAGTCATTCCACACCAGGTGTAAACCCGGTCGAGTTTGGAAAGATGGCACGCATTAGTCGGATCATCCGGGAGAGGTCGATATGAGATACCACAAGTTGCTGCTTTGCTTAACGGTTATTGCTTATTCTCTGTTACAGGCAGATGCCCTGCCGTCCATGCTCCTGACTGTCGATAGCCTTGGATTTTCAGGAGATTCCGTGGGCGATCCGCTCGATCCCAGCCAGCTGGGAGAATCCATGTCCACACCCTTGCCCCAGGATCTTATTCAGGCGGCCAAGAATGCGGGAGTGATAACGAAATCGAATCCGCTCTACAAATCAGACAGTGAACAACCGAGTTTCTCAGCAGGAACTCAGTCCGAGGCGGATGCGGATAATTCTTTGGATAATATAAATGTGACCGGCGCCTGGTCCTTCGACCTCAAGGGCAAAACTCCAGAGCAAATGAAGCTATATCTGGTTCAGAACAAAGACCTGATAATGGGTCAGGGAATCATGAACAATGGAAATCAAACGGAAAACGCCACAGCCAGCGGATCAATATTCGGAGACAAAATGAGCTTGAACGTGATGCCCGTGGGAGTTTCCGAGCTATACGAGCTCAATCTGTCACTATCCTCCCTAGATTCAGGGACTTATGCCGACTACTTAGCCGATGGCAGCAGCAGATCCGGAGAGGTCATGTTCGCTGTTTCCTCAAATATTTTCAAGCCTGCATCCACAATCTGAAGAGAGGCCTGGCGCGTATTAGATGTTGAATTCGGCAACGGCTAAACGGGCTTAGCTGTAGGGCTTTGGGACCCGGGTGAAATCATTTGGATCTACCATATCAACAAGCGTGTCTGGCTTAGCGAATCAATTATCGAAGAATCATCCAGCGATGCGTTCTATTGCTCCATTCCTTGTTGCTCCTCAATGAATCCTTTGGCTTCTTTTATCCAGCCTGCCAAGCGTGGCCGCCACCAGCAGTGGAAGAGTGATGGTCGCGTCACCGTAAACGGTCATGTAGCGCGCGCCAGCCGAGATCTTGCCCCAGGATACTGCCTCGGATAATGTGGCCCCAGAGAGGCCCCCTGCTTCCGGAGTGTCGGTGGTCAGTTGAACTGCAAGCTGGAAGCTGTTGGGGGTGACCAGCATGGACTGCAGGGCGAAGTTCTTGGGCACTCCTCCTCCTACTATCACTATTCCTGTCCGGGGAGCCTGGTAGCAGATGTCCACAATCAGCTTTATGTCCGCGAAGGCATCAACATTCAGCTTCTTGGTCTGGCTGTGCAGCCAGGCCTGGAGGCCGATCATGGAATCGGGAAGTGCAGGACAGAAGACCGGAATATCGCGATCGTGGGCCGTTCGCAGTATCGATTTCTTATCAGATATCTGCGAGCCGATGATCTTCATCAGTTCCGCGCCCGAGATCTTTTCAGCTTTGTCAGGCAGGATGCTCTGCATTAGCTCTTCAAACTTAATAAAATCCTCATCTTTGAGATAGAGGTCGTATATCCTGCTCAGGCCCTCGGCCCTAAGAGCGACATCGTCTGATTCGGGCGTGCCCAGGCAGTGAGCGCCGAAGGACTCGATGATGTCATGCACAAGGTTTGCTCCAGAGGTTATGAGGACATCGATATGGCCGCGCCTGATGAGTTCAGAGATGATATTTCTCATGCCGGCTGGCACCATCGCGCCGGAGAGCGTGAAGAACTTGGTGTATCCCTCCGCAAGCATTTGCTCGTAGATATCCACCGCACCTGCCAGTCTCCTGGCCCCAAAGCCGCAATGGCTCATGCCCTCAACAATAGCTTCCACGCTCATCCCTTGCTCTATCTCCAATTGGCGCACCGTCTCCATTTGATCACCTTAATAATGATAATCTTCCCAGGATAGTCCCGGAAAAATTGCGATTGAACTTGTGCAACGCGAAATCTTTTCTCATAAACCTTTTATACCAGGCCTTATGTTTAGCTTTTACGGAGGATAAACAATGGCCGGCGAACCGATGGCAGTGGATTATTATATACCACTTATTATATTCTTGATAATGGGAGCTATCGTGCCCATAGGGGCTCTGGCTGCTATAAAGATCATAGCGCCTCTAAAGCCAAGCCGACAAAAGCTATCGATATACGAAGGTGGCCTGAGGCCTGTCCGCGACGCAAAGATCCAGTACAGCGTTCAATATTACCTTTTTGCAATCGTCTTTGTGATATTCGATGTTGAAGTTCTGTTCTTGTACCCCTGGATCTACATCTACGCGAGTAAGGCCATGCAACAGTTCTCGGTCTTCGGGCTGATGAACATTGCCGTTTTCGAAATGCTCCTATTCATCGTTGTACTGCTGGTTGGACTGATCTATGCTATTAAGAAGGAGGCTTTGCGTTGGGTATAAGCGATGTCATACCCGTGCCCGTAGCTGTTGATGAGGAGATCGAGAAGTGGACGATCTTCGGCCAGCCCGTGGCCGAGGTCTGGTTCACCACCACACAGAAGATCCATGAAATCATAGAGATGGGGCCCATCAAGAACATCTTCAATTGGGGCAGAAAGAACTCAGTATACTTTTTGATGCAGCCCATGGGTTGTTGTGGTGTGGAGATGTTCGTTTTCGGAGCTGCGCCCTATGACTGCGACCGGTTCGGATGCATTCCAAGAAACACGCCACGTCAAACCGATGTTATGCTCATCTCCGGCTACATCACCAGGAAGTACCTGCCGGTATTCAAGAGCCTCTGGGAGCAGATGCCAGAGCCCAAATGGTGTGTGGCCATTGGCGAGTGCGCCATCTCGGGCGGACCTTTCTATGATTCCTACAACATCATCCAGAATACGGCCGATTACTTCCCCATTGACGTTTTCATTCCGGGATGTCCCCCCCGGCCAGAGCAGTTCATAGAAGGTCTGGTCAATCTTCAAGAGAAGATCAAGCAGCGCAAGGACAAGCGGGGCTACTAAAGGAGGGATCTTTTCTTGACTACAGCAAGCGAGGTCCAAAGCAGCCTTCAGTCCGCCTTTCCTGGAGCCGTACTGGAGTCCAGGGTCGAGTCGGATCGTAGGCTCTGGGCCACAATTGATTCCGCAAAGCTTTTGGACGTATGCAAACATCTTAGAGATAAGTTGAACTTCGATCACTATTCTGGCGCTGGAGGTTTGGACTGGATCGCCAGGAAAGAGATGGAAGTTGTGGAGATCATGGCCAGCCATGGTAGCCATCAGGTAGTGGCCATGCTGAAGGTCAAAACTCCCAGGGACAACCCATCGGTTCCGTCGCTCACCGGCCTATTCTGGAACGCCAATTGGTATGAGCGCGAGGCCTGGGAGATGTTCGGGATCAACTTCGAAGGCCACCCGGAGCTTTATCCTCTGCTCTTGGGGGATGAACTGGTGGGCGTCTGGCCCTGGAGAAAGGACTTCAAGGGATATCCTGACCTGACCACGGGCCAGAGGGCTGTGGAGAGGATCAATCCCCAGGGCTACATGGAGTACACCATACCTCCGACTCCAGCTGAGATCGAGGCCGGGACGGTTCCAAAGGAAAGGCCAAAGTATCCGTCGCTGCGGCAGCGGGAGGAGCAGGATCTCAAGTCTGACTCAGAGATGATCATGCACATGGGGCCGCAGCACGCCATGGTCCCCGGTCCATTCCTCTTGGATGTTCTGGTGGAGGGAGAGCGAGTCAAAAAGGCTTACCTCGACCTGGGCTACATCCACAAGGGCATCGAGAAGATCATGGAGAACAGGACCTGGCTCCAGGGAATAACCTACACCGATAGAATGTGCTACGTGGCATCTCTCTCTAATAACGAGTGCTACTGCGGAGCCGTGGAGAAGATCCTTGGTCTCGAAGTTCCGGAGAGGGCACAGTACATCCG
>Ga0116202_10002832_pt1 | contig 10396 bp, 9 predicted proteins | sample LakKivw325mmetaG_FD_94479 | JGI IMG/M metagenome (GOLD analysis project Ga0116202, IMG submission 94479) | Anoxic lake water microbial communities from Lake Kivu, Rwanda to study Microbial Dark Matter (Phase II) - Lake Kivu water 325m metaG | ecosystem: Environmental > Aquatic > Freshwater >... | reverse complement strand
TACGTGGACTTCTGACGGATGTTTCTTCTACCCGGATTTCGTTGGTTCAAAACGTGAAATGTCACCTAACCGGCCCCACCATTCTACACGTTCAAATCACACAACCATTAACTACACTTTTTGTTTAGGGCGTGTTATGATTCGTATATCTCATGGCCGTGACCCGCGAAGTGAAGCGAGCTCTCGCCGGTTCCGCAACCGATATCTAGAATCGAACCTTTGATCTCGCCTCCCTTTTCCAAGAGCATAATTTCTCTTTGAGGCCGACCAATGTCCCGTGGAGGAGTGCCCTTGTAAGACTCGTCAGAGAAATCGCTCGTTTTTTGCTTAGCCGCCCCGGTTACGATCTCTTTTTCTTTGCTTTAGGTCGGGTCTTGGAAGTTTTCTTTTTCAAGGCAGCAGTATTAAGCGCGATAGCCGAGCGGATGAGATTTTTCAAAGCGCGTTCATTGATCTTGTCGCCCTCATAGAAATCGATCGCGCACCATTTGTTGCCTTCTAGCATCGCGTTGAAGACCTTCTCGGGATCTGGAAGACTTGCGCCGTGAGAAAAAGTCATCTTCACGTGGTCTTTGTGCGCATTTACTATCACGAATGTCCCATCATGCGACCAGGTTGCGGTTCCCATCCATTTCCATTCCTCGATCACTTCTGGATCAGCGTCATGGATGACTTTACGAAGTTTGGCAAGCACATCGCCACGCCAATCTGCTAGTTCTGCGATTTGTTTGTCAATTTGTTCGGATGGGTTCATCGAAATAACTTCCCTGTTGTGATATTTGCCAGAGGGCGATTTCGCGAAAGAAACTCGGCAGCTGGATTGTCATTTGGTTCAAGAACCAACTGTGCGCCATCCTGATCTTCTGGTGATACAACAGTTAGCCATCTGTATTTTCTAGCTGAAATATCTGTCTTTTTACAAAGCCTAAAATCTAGTATAGAACTTGAGTGCTTCATCCTGGTCCTTAACGAAGACGCTAGTCAGTTTAGTTTCCATATCATCACAACTATAATTAATGAAATTAGACCTATGTGGGCTTCTTCATTCTCGCAGAAGAAGCCTCCCTGACACCTTCCGTGACACCTGTCGCATATACACACGCCTCGTGTCCTTTTGGAGCTGTGGGGAATAGCGGCTATCCTTCAAACTCAGCATGGACCTGCTAATCTGAACTTATAGTCCAATGTACACCGGCCCCACTACAAATTCTCCAGATCCCAGAACTAGGGTAGGCGAGGCCGAATTATGGAACGCAGGATTAGGCCCGCGATGAACAGTCCCACTACAAGTAGACCGACGACCATAGAACTTTGAGATATCAGCGGAGCGAGTGCTGCGAAGATGAATATTCGGGGCAGTTCTCCTGCGAGGCCGTCCCGCCAGTTAGGTCGCCTAACGTCGCCACCAGTAAATGGCTTGAACCTTGGGAACAATTTTGGCACAGATGCTCGATACCTATTGAAAGCGTCCCCGTAGGTCTTCAACATGGCATCCTCCTCCTTGCTGATGAAGTATAGGTGGAGAGGAGTGTGGCTGTTACAAGAAAGACAAATCCAGTTGGGGTCAGTTCCGGAAAGAAACCTATTGGCATCAGCGTGCTGCCAAGGTACAAAGGGTTCCTAGAATAAGAGAATGGACCGTATGTAACTAATTCATCAGTCATCACTTCGTGCGCATCCACAGTCTTGCTGCCAATGTACGAGGGCCCCCAGACTCTTAGCAGCCAGCCGGAGATCCCCACAATCGCGAATTAGACGACAAGGACGTTAAACGTGGTTGCAGATGGAATTCCGAGTCCGTTGCGCAAGTAGTAGAGGCTGCTGTTCTCGCCCGTCCAAGCAAAGTTGAAGCCAACAATATACAAGGCCACAATGATGTAGAGCCTGGACCTGAAGGCGGTCGGAGTCTCCAAGAGCAAAACCGCCAAGGACGAGCTTCGGCCCGCGATAATAGAGTTGCTAGGCCTTGAACGTGATAGGATAGGCAGAGGCCACGACACTTGAGGGTTAGAATCCCTCTGGACCCGCCAAAAAGATAGAAAGCATATGAGAAAAGGGGTTGTGCACTCTCTTGATGCGCTCCTGGTTCGTACTCGTAGCCCTTGTTCTTCATTTCCCGCCAGGCGCCAAACATACTATTTCAGACCGAAGGCCACAAGCTGGAGACTGGTTAGTGTTCTGTTTCCAGAGCTTGAGGAACCAGTTCGTATGAATCACTCCATGTTTGTTCTGCAGTCGTACGCCGGCAGCTGACGGCGCAAGATTCATACTGGAAATGCGAACCACTCGTGACATTGATGTCTTCATGGATGTGAGTCACGAGACGCCGGAACAGACGCGGCGAAGACTCCTGACGGTGATTGCTCGCGCGGACCTGCGGGTTTTCGACGGCACTTATGCCTTCGAGGAGTTTCCTGTGACCGATTTCCCGCGGCGGGCCGACTCCACGGCGAGGGCGCTCGTACGTGACGACGAGACATGGAGCCAACTTGTACCGTGCGCCGATGCGACGCGTGAGTTGTTCATCATTTTCTCGTTTCACTTTGCAACCGGACTTGACAATAGCGGCTTCGTTGGGTGGCTGGCCTCACACCTCAAGACGCGACTCGGCACCGGCGTGTTCGTGGTATGTGGGCAGAACAGCACTCGGGGCGGAATTTTCGACTATTGGGGTTGTCCGGCCCGCGTCGGGAAAAAAGTCATCGCAGAGATCGAACGGCTGAGAGGACAGAGAACATGAGCGTGAAGTAGAATTGGGCAAAGCCATCAAGCCCTTCCGCGTGTGGCGCAGGGGTCTCGCCGTGTTCGCTCCAACTCCAGGGAGGTGCCGCTTTCCGGGGAGAGAGGTGGCGCTTTGCGAGCTCTCATCAAAGTGGGAAAGGCGTACCAGGAAGGCGTCCCGGTCTCGGAGTACATGCGCGAGCGGATCTTCGGCACATCAGCAGCAACCCAGACTGTGTCCAGCAAGCGACGAAGCTGTAGTATGTAGTTCCGGAGGGGACCCCCTGGGGGGAGTAGAGCTCATTTCTAGATACCATACGTATTCTCACATCCCGAACGGATCCAAAGCCTACCATGAACCCGTAGTCGTGAAATCCTCCGTGTAAGACACTGTGTCTTACACATGCATTTCAGCTGCCGCTTTCCATGAGAGAGCTGCAGGTTTGAAGAGTCAGTAAATCCGTTCATCGAGCACAGTCCAAGCGAGTGCCTTGACGGTGTCTCTAGTGCTTCAGCGTTTGGATCCTCTCATGCATCGTGGTCCCCAACATATCACTTCGAGAGTCGGGTGTATGACACCCTTGTCTGAGGGCATGAAAGCCTTCTCAGAACGTACGACACCACCTTCTGAGTGTGGCACACTCCTCCTTGGGTGTGGGACACCCTACGAAACGGGTGATCTTGAGATGACCCGGCTCAAGTGTGTCCCACTATCTAATGTCACTGTCCCGAAGACTTGCTTCCTCTTCTCAGCGAGTGCTTTCTGTTGTAGAGTTCCTCGGCCCTGTCCATGTCTTCTCTGGTATTCACGTTGAGAAACGTCCGGCGATCAGAATCGAGTATGCCTATCTCGTCCTCAACTGAGACATACATGACCTTAGCCAACTTGCCGATCATGACCTTCAACGGCGATCCAGAGAGAGACAGGGTCTCGCGCGTCGCCAATAGTGTCGAAGAAGTCCGATAGACGGCTTCGAGCGGCTCGATGTGCCCTTGATTCCACTTTGGAATTGCTGCATCAGCACCCGACGCACGACGATAGAGCAGCTCGACCACTTCTTGTTTGATGAATGGGAGATCGCAGGCACAGATGAACGCATATTCTGACTTTGTAGCTTGAAGGCCAGTCGCAATGCCAATCAACGGCGTCTTCCCTTGCTGGCCGTCGTTCATGATCTTGACAGAGCTTGGAAGCACCGCCTCGTAGCCAGCTCTTGGTTCACGATAGCCAATGACTACGAGAATCTCATCAGCGATCTGAGACAGACGTTCGGCAACATGGCAGATCAGCGGCTTGCCGGCGAGAAGTTGAAGTGCCTTGTTTGACCCGAACCTTGAGCTTTCCCCCCCGGCTAGTATGACCGCTGTTCGCTTTGGGGACGGATGCATTGTCTGACTAGCTCTTAGAAACCTAGTATCTCTTGACCCACAAGTGAACTCTTAAAACAACTGGCCTCTCGTACGCGTAGAGCTAGCAGCAGAATCGAGGATGAATCGATGGATTTGGCAGAATATCTCAAGAACGCGGGTGTCTGGCATCGTTTCATGGACAAACCGGAGACCGTTCATACAGCGGACGCCTCTCGCGCGACCGGCATAGAACTCAGCAGGATCACGAAGAACCTCGTGTGCCGAACATCCGATGGGAGCTATGCGTTGCTCGTAGTTCCGGGCAACCGTAGAGTCAGCCTCCAGAAGGCGGCACAGGCACTGAACACGCGTAACATCCAACTGCTGGGGTTCAATGAGGCGGAGGCGATCAGCGGCTACCCGCCCGGCGGGACTCCATCACTCCACCATAAGACGGCAATGAGCGTGGTCATCGAGAAAGACCTCTTGAGCAACGAGACGATCTTCTGCGGCGGAGGCTCAAGAGACAGAATCCTCGAACTCAAGACAGAAGACGTGCTGAAACTAAATCATGCAATCGTGGCCGGCATATCCGAGTAATCGTTCGTGACGCGGACTCCTACAGGATCGCCAGGGCTAGAGAGAAAGCCAAGAATAGGCACCCGGCCAAGAACCATTGTTTCTTGAATTCTCCGTGGATCGGCCTCCCGTAGAGGTAGAGCAGCATGGCGAATGCGGTCAGCTCGGCAGCAAGAAAGGCGCCGAATTGTTTCTGCATCGTGAGAATATCGATGAACCAAAGATAAACCGCGACAACAGCCAAGAATGTCACAAGTGCCGCAGACGCCAGCGATCTGGTACCTGCCTCATTCAAATTCATGGAGATTTCACCCGAGATGAACCGGCAGCGACAAGTGCCCTCAGGATCCTAACCATGAAGTACAATGAGAAAGCCGAGAGAACGAGGCTTGATGCAAGAAGGAGCGGATTTGACGACGAGCTGACCAAGTCGACCGATGAGGTAATAGTGACAGAAGCCATCGCCAAAAGGAGGACGAAAACAATGGCCAAGATCGGAAACCTCTCCAGTACTGCAGCTGACAGGGAGCCTGAACTACTCGAGGCTGGTGTGACTTGCTTTCTCCTTCTGTACATTGCCCAAGACAGGATTACGACCACTAGTGCTGTTCCCCCGATGACTAGGACCGCCTGCAAGTCCGATATCACCTGACCAGGAGTCATGTATCCCCAGATAGTTAGCACAATCAGTTCAGCTACCATGATCACGCCGATCGTGACGTACACAGGTCTTTGCCCGAGTCTGCGTTCCTTCCCTTTGTCGAAGAACGGAAGCAGTGTCATTACCACGAAGATTATCGGGACCGCAACTAGCGCGTAGATTATCCCTGTGCCCTCGAATGAAACGAATTTCAATATCTGATAAAGCCAGAGGAAATACCAGTCGGGCTGGGGCGTGAATGATGCAGCGGTTTCAGGACTGAACTGCGGGGGAAGAGACAACGGAAACAGAACCGAAGCTGCTAGCAGGAATGCAATAAAGACGCTGGATATCATTGTCAAATACAGCAACGCGTCCGGGAACCAAGGTACACTTCGCGTTCCGCTCCTCACTCCCGCGGGAGACTCGATCGCTCCGTGCACCTCGAACATGTACATCTTGACCCCGAGAAGAATCAGCAGCACAGCCGGGAGAGCGACGATGTGGAGAGCGAAGAACCTCAAGAGCTCAGAAGCATCGCTTCCGGATCCGGCCACGAGGAACCTTGCAATAGCCCCGAGCTGGCCAGGTAGGAATCCTAGCATTCCAACCGCGACATCTGTTGCAGATTTGGACACGACGGTCCATGGCAGAAGATAACCGGTCAGTCCGAATGCGAGCACTACGAATCCCATGAGCATGCCCACGACCCACATCAACTCTCGAGGGCGCTTCTGTGCGCTCACGAAGTACTGACGCGTCAAATGCATGAAAGCGAGCAGAACCATCGCATAGGCAGAATAGAGATGAAGAGTCTCTATCAGCCATCCCAGCGGCACGTTCTCGATTATGAATAGTGTGGACGAGTAGGCCTGATCGACGCTAGGCACGTAGTACAGAAGCATGAGGACGCCTGTAATTCCCTGCACGAAGAAGGCCACAACCATGAGAGCGCCAAGCCAGTAGAGCGGGTTCAGGCTATACTCTGGAACCGGTTTCAAGACGGATGCAGATAGACCGATTCGGTTGTCGATCCAATCGATTATCCTACGATACTCAGTCAAGTCTCGAGTCCCTCACGTGCCCGAGAATACAGTAGCCTGTGTGACTATCTCCCCACCCTGGAGATCGTACTTGAGAACTAGCGCCGAGTCAGTTGTTCCAGGTGGGCCGTGACCAAAAATGGTGGGCGGGCCCATGCCTACTGCGTATATGTCTCCAGTGTCAGAATCATAGTCAAGCTTGACCGCGGGGACCGGCCTTGGCGGTGGCCCACCAATCACCCTTGCGCTTCGGGCAAGGTCGTACTGTCCTCCGTGACAGCAACAGTAACCCTCCGGGATAGACGCCTTGAAGGAGGAATCGCAAGAAGGGGACGAACCAGGAGACAAGAAGGCGTAGTAGCATCCCAGGTGTTGACAGATTCCGCTGTATGCGACTATGTCGCCTTCATCCCCGATACCGTTCTCCGCTTTCACGCCCAACTTGACGAGTATGTTCGGCGTGTTCACCAGTGGGTAGTTGAAGCTGACGGGTTTCAGCATTTGCAGAGACTTGGCGTTGACGAGTTTCACTCTAGGCCACATGAGCTGACCGCTACCCTGCGTCGTGCTCGAGGATGGAACATACGCTAAGAATCTGAGCACGCTTGCTCCCGCCGCAGTTGCGGATACGGCTCCAATTGCGACGAGTAGCTTGAGGAAGCTCCTCCTTCCTTTCGACTTGTCTTGGCTGGCGTTGGCAGATTTCATGGGCCTCGTTGCTCCGAGTCTTTGCGCCCACCAAACCGAGTCACCATCACCAACCCTGCGACAAAGCCAACGATGATCATTCCGAAGCTCACTAACGCAGCTGTCTCGAGGGGAATCGCTCCGGCTTTGCCAGACGTGGGCGGTGGGGCTGCTTGAGTCAGTCGTGGCAACACAACTAGGTAGCCTATCATTTGGTCATGTCCTGAGCCGCATGGTATCGAGCAGAAGAACTCGTACACGCCGGCGCGATTGGCGAAGAATGGGATTAGAAATGTGTCTGTGGGAACGGTCTCGTTGCCGTTCTCCATTGCTGGGGCTATGGTTTCGTTGTTCACATTGAAGCCGGGCAGTGTGAAACCGTGTGGATTGACGTCTGTGTTTCTGACCTTGATGTAGACAAGGTCACCCTGGTTGACGATGATTGTCGCGGGGAGGAATTTGTCGTAACCGTCGCCCGCGAAGTCGGGCTTGACCACCAAGTAATTGTATGATATGATAGGATCAGGGGCGAATACGGTGCCTGCTCTCGGTAGCACGATCATTGCTCCAACCATTTCTTGATGCCCTGGCCCGCAGGGCACGGTGCATGTGAACAGGAAAACTCCAGGTGACGAAGCGGTGAAGATGGGCACGTCCGTTATCGCAGGTGTCACGGTTCCGTTGGGTAACTGTTGCGCAGGATTTACCGCCACGTCTATTCCGTAGGCCGCCATAGCGAAACCATGCGGCATAGTATCGAGATTCCTGATGCCTATGCTCACGTGGTCGTCTTGGTTCACGACAACGGTCTCTGGAAAGAACTTGTCATACGCATCGCCTGCGAAATCTGGAATCGCTAGTAGAGTGAACTTCCTGTCGGCCGGGCTCGGATCGTAGCCGCTCCAATCAGATGGGAAGACTACCAGATACCCATTCATCTCCGGATGACCGACAGCTGCGAAGGCAAATATCCCGGCCTCTTTGGCCTCAAAGGCCGGCACCCTTGTGTCCACAGGTGTGATGCCGCCGGCGGCTGTGGTGGCCGGCTGGATCGTGGCTGTTGCCATACCCTCGATTGTGAGCGAGAAGCCCTCACTGTCAGTGTTCCTAACGACTAGGTTGACCTGATCCCCTTGTCCCACGACGAGCGTTTGGGGGTAGAACTGGTCGTATCCAGATCCTCCAATGTCTGGCTTGACAACGACGTACTCGTCTCTCACGTTGGCTGTATCAGCCGAGAAGACTTGCGGGGGGTAGAGGGCAAATCCCACACCCACGACAATGGCGACCAACAATACGGCGTGTGCAAACATTCCGAGATCTGTCTTGGGTCTATGCATTGCGAAAACACGAGGCCGTCCATTCCGGGCCATGCGAATAAGAGTCTATCGTCATATGGATCCGATTTCAGGTATTGACCACAGTCATGATCATGAAGACAGTTTCGACTGTTCTATTCTCTGAACAGTATGTTCCAAGCTCTAGCACTTTATCCTCACTCCACTGACGTGATCGCTGATGAGAAATGAACCGAAGAAGAGTATTGATCGTTTCATCCGGGATTGTAGTCCTCGTGATCGCGTCACTTTTCGTCGGCACGCTCTACTCGCACTATGGCGTGATGGGCGGAGAAACGCTGCCAAGCGTGATGACTCAGACCCAAAGTGCACCAACGTACGCCGAAGTGCGCAAGGATCAGTCGACGCCGCAGGAAAGGGTAGTCATATACAATGCTCAGTTGTCGCTCGAGGCCAATGACATCCAAGGAACGCTCCAGAAGATTAGAGCGCTGGCAGAGGGGTACGGCGGGTACGTAGCGAGCTCATCTCGCTCGACGTACGGCGTCCAGGCGAGAGCAGACATAGCTATTCGAGTTCCGAAAGACAAGTTCCAAGCAGCCATCCAACAGATAGAAACCTACGGGAAAGTTCTCGACGAAGGCACCACCAGCGAGGACATCACTCAACAGTACATTGACCTGAAGGCCAGACTCAACAACATGCAGAGGCAAGAAGAACGACTACGCGAGATCCTAGATATGGCAAAAACGGTTGACGAGATCCTTAGAGTTGAAAGCGAGCTCGAAAGAGTCAGAGGAGAGATAGACAGCCTGCAGGGACAGATCAACTATCTCGAAGGTAATGTTGAGATGTCTCTCATCTCGGTCATGCTGACGGAGCCCGCGCTTCCCTTCACGCCACCTGGAATGGACTGGAGCGAAACCTTCGAAATAGCCATTTCAGGACTCTTCACAGTTGTCCGCGGAATGATAATTCTAGTAGTCTCGCTAGTACCCGTACTCGTTGTCGGTGTTCCGATCTACTATCTCTACAATCGAAGAAAGCAACAGCGATTGCATCAAGTAGCCAAGTAACACCAGTGACTTGTCAAGATGGAAGTAAACAGCTCGACTTTCGACCTATCGATCTGCTCAATAACCCCTTTTTAAGACGGTCACCTTTGTGCCGCCTGTTGAACGGCAATGAGCACCGAGCCACTCGATGAACTCCTGTCACGAGGTTCCTACAGAAAGAGGAGCCTTCGATTCAGGAGGTTGCTGAGCGTACTTCTCTAGCATGGACGCTAGATGTGCGCACGCTACGTGCGAGCGCTTCAAAGCCCTAGATGGGCGACGGCCTCAAGAAAGCCTTGGCCGTACGATTGTGTACAAACGAAGTTCGCCTGTTGCTTGACCTCATCGGGAGCGTTTGCGACTGCGATCTTGTAAGCGACTTTCTCGAATAGGCTGAGGTCGTTGTAGTTGTCACCGATCCCCGCCGAATGAGACAACGTCAATTCCACTAGTCGTGCCAGCCGAACCAGGGCCTCCCCTTTGTTCACGCGGGGATCCATGAGTATGTAGGTGACGCCGGTGTCGATGAGATCGATTCGCATTCTACTCTTGCGAAGGAGCCTTCTCGCTTCGTCGAAATCGAATGATCGCTCTAACGATATGCTCGAAAGCCGCATTCCGAGCTTGCTGTCAGCCCGTTCTATCACCTTGCGGCCAATTCTCTTCCTAAGCAGTCGGAGCGCAGCGCGCGCGTTCTTGATTCCTCCAAGAACCTTGATTGGTCTTTGATACCTAGCGATCACGCCGCCGTTCTCTGCCACAACAAATCCAGATGTGCCTATCAGCTGTGCGAGCGATCCCGTTGCGGGCAGGTTTCTTCCACTGACCAGAATTACTCTGACGCCTCGCGCCTCAAGCTCTCTGATCTTCTCAACAGCAGTGATGTCAAGCCTGAAGTCGGCATCTGTCAGCGTATAGTCGATGTCTGTTGCAATAACTTGCATCTCTGGCATTGTTGGTCTGTGCTTCATCATCCAACTGCAAGTTAAAAAGGAGCGCAATGGCGCACGCTTAGACCTGAAT
>Ga0116202_10002830_pt1 | contig 10401 bp, 6 predicted proteins | sample LakKivw325mmetaG_FD_94479 | JGI IMG/M metagenome (GOLD analysis project Ga0116202, IMG submission 94479) | Anoxic lake water microbial communities from Lake Kivu, Rwanda to study Microbial Dark Matter (Phase II) - Lake Kivu water 325m metaG | ecosystem: Environmental > Aquatic > Freshwater >... | reverse complement strand
GGTCGATGTAGACCTTGTCTGTCTTTCCTTTGATATGCTCGACAAGCTTTTCCGGGTTTCCTGGAAGGAGGGGGCCGATGAAGGCAAAAGTCTGGATCCCGTTGGAATGAATTTTATCCAGAGCCCCAAGACGCTCCTTGACAGACGAGGCCCTTGGCTCAAAGAGCTTAGCCACTCGGTCGTTGTCTGTGGCAATGGTGAAGCCAACTTCTCTCTCTTTAAACTGAAGGATGAGGTCCAGGTCGCGAAGAACCAGTGCTGATTTTGTCTGGATGTTAATGGGAAATTGTTTTTTTAGCAGCTCCTCCAAGCACCGCCTGGTCAGTCTGTATTTTGCCTCAAGGGGCTGATAGGGGTCGCAGACAGAGGAAATCCAGACCGTGCCTTTTTTTGCCCTTTCCAGCTGCCTTCTCAAGATTTCTGGGGCATTGACTTTGACATCGACAAACTCTCCCCAGGGCTCGCTGTGGCCGGAATAGCGTCTCATGAATAGGCGGGCATAGCAATAGGCGCAGTTGTGCTCGCAGCCCGTATAAGGGTTGAGGCAATAATCGAAGATTTTCGATTTATTGAGGATGCTCTTGGCCTTGATTTCTTTGATTATGACCATCGAAATTCACTTTAGCCATAAAATTATGTTTTTAGCTTTGGCTTCAAATTGATGATTTTTATGCCCAATTTTTTCAAGGCTATATAATACAAGATGAGGCCCAATGCTGAAAATAGATTTCTTAGAAAAATATATTAGCCAACTTGTGTGAGACAGGCCACAAAGAGAGCTCGAATAATAATGAAGATTCTCCTTGACAGCTTGGGACGTCATTTGTTAAAAAAATCAATGATGATAAGAAGCAGGATTTTCATAGTCCACATGATATCGAGCCTCATTCCTCTTATAGCTTTCATCTGTTTTCTCCGCAAAAATAATAACAATAATGTCCCCTTTTAAGGGGACACACGCCTGATATTTCCACGTCTATTTTCCTACGCACTCCCAGAGCATTTTCAATTCTATAAAAAGGAGAAAAAAGATGTTTGATATTGATAACTATTTAACGCTTATTCAATCTGAAAAGATGAGGAGAAGCCTGAAGATTCAGAATCAAATTTTAAGTTCATCAGGGGAATTTTTAAGGCAAAAGCAGTTTGTTGAAATACTTCCCGTTGTCATCTCCCCGATAACCGACCCTTTAACCGACTACCGAGTTCGAGGAGAAATTGAATGCTACGGCTTTAAGTACCAAATCACCAAGAGCATGATCTTCCATAAACAGATTGCGCTCCTTTCTCAGCCGCGAATCTTCTGCTTTTCTCCAAATGTGAGGATTGAGCCGCGCGAACGTCAGAAAAGCGGAAAGCATCTCATCGAATTTGTTCAGCTCGACCTAGAGGTGAAAGATGCCGCAAGGGAGGAGGTCATGAAACTTGGAGAAGAACTTCTTATATATGTTCTTGAAGAAGTCAAAAAACTCTGTGCAAGCGACTTAGAATTCTTCCAGAGAGACTTGAAGATTCCAAAGGTCCCTTTCAAGAAAATATGCTGCAAGGAAGCTATTAGTCTTTATGGAGAGGGCTATGAAATCAAGCTCTCAGAAAGGATTTCTGAGCCGATCTGGGTTCTTGATTTTCCGATTGAAATCAGAGAATTTTACGACAAGGAATATCCAGAGCAGCCTGGAATTCTCAACGATATGGATTTGGTCTATCCCGAAGGATTTGGCGAAGCCCTTTCTGGCGGGGAGAGAGAGTTCGAGCTGGAGAAAGTAAAGAGAAGAATCGAGCAGAAGAATATCGATTTGAAGGCATATGACCTTTACCTTCAGTTTATCAGAAAAGGGATATTTCCTTCAGCCGGTTTTGGCTTAGGCATTGAAAGGATGACCCGCTTTATCTGCGGACTTCGAGAAATCAAAGAGACGAGATTGTTTGCAAAATTGCCGGGAGAGCTGGGATTGTAGGTTGCGCTCCTGGTTGGGAGTAAATAGAGATTCGGTAATATTGACATCTCATTTAAGAAGCCAGCTAGGCATGTCTCAGTCTCATGGCCCTTTTTGTTAAAATTTCATGGGAAATGTGGTATCCTTTTATCTAAGAGAGAGATATTCACGATGAAACGAGAGTTATTCATTAGAAATCTCTTAAAGGAGTTCGTCATTGGAATGTCGGCCTGGCTTGCTCTTAACTGCTTTGCTCAGTCGCCGGCCTCAACGGCTCAAACCGAAAAACCTGAAATAGAGAAAGAGTCTCTCGATATTTTAAAAGAGATTTACAAAGAAGTAATAGAATTCAGAAAAGTGGGAAAGGAAGGATTTATAAATCAAGAATTTCATCTGGACCTTGATAGCGACGCGGCAAACAGCGAAGAGCATGTGAATGTTTTGATTTACGATAGCGGCGGCAGGAAGAAGATGGTTCTCCAGGTGACTTATTTCGAGCCGATAAACAGGGTTATTAAACATGCCAAGGAAATTCGACAGATTATTTGCTTTCTTAGAGGAGAGCAAATGGAGATTGAGAGATGCGATTACAACCAGAAGCAGATAAAATCTATACTGCCAGAGATTCTTAAGGAAATAAGATACGAAAAAGAATTGCTTAAGCAGATCGATCGCCAAAATTGGTAATTTTTGGCTTTCAAAGGGAGCTAAGAAGATGAAGAACCCTTCAAATCAATTTTGGATTGTTGCTTTTCTCTGTATGATGCTGATTTTTACTCCTTTGCCCTCAGGCAGCCAGGAGAAGGAGAAGAAAGAGGAAGAGAAACAGAAAATCATTACCGAAGAGGTTGTTGTTGAAGCTCCCTTACCCAAAGACTTCTTAATCTCGAGCACATCTTCAATAAAAAGGGAAAAGATTGAGTCCTTTTTCCCCCGGGACCTCTCTGAAGTCCTGCCCTTCACCTCCGGGACATTCATCTCCTCCGGCTCAAAAAATGAGTTCAGGATAAAAATCAGAGGATTGGCGAATGAGAGGATTGCTTTGCTCTATGATGGCATACCCATCTATGAGCCTTTCTTTAACTCTTTCGACCTCAAGACTCTTGCATCTGAAGAGGTCGAGAGTATCAAAATCGTAAAAGGCGCCTCTTCTGTCCTTTACGGCCCCAACGCCCTAGGGGGAGTTGTCGAGGTCTTGACCAAAAGGCCGAGTTCCCCTTCCTTTTCATTGAAAACGCTCTATGACAGCAATAGCTCTCTTGATATCTCTTCCTCTGGCTCTATTCGTTGGAACAACTTCTTTTTCTCAGGTTTTGCGCAACTCGACAAGTCAGATGGATTCAAATGGAACAGAGATGGAGAGATGGCCCGCAGAGCAAACAGCGATTATGAACGCAGAAATATCACAACGAAACTCTATTTTTATCCCAGTAAAAAGAGTGAGATCCTCTTTGAGGTTGGTTATTATTCCTCTGAGTTCGGCATTCCTTCTGCCACAGAATATTACAATCCCCGCTACTGGAGGTTTAAAAGCTGGAACCGTTTTCAATTGAACCTTGGAGGAACATTCTCCTTGTGGAAAAACGGTAGCTTCAAGCTCCGTAGCTACTATGTCAGGCATGACAATGTCCTTGATGCCTACACAGGCGCTGAGATGGACGAACTCCAGTGGGAGTCCACCTATAAGAATGATTCCTACGGTTCTTTTCTCCTCGGCTCTTTCCCAATATTGCCTGATGATGAGCTGAAATTCAGCTTGAATTTTAGGGATGACAGGGCCAGGACTCAGGATGACCTCGGGCTTGAATGGGAGGAGTATGAACATAGAACTCTTTCCTTGGGTTTCGAGAATCACTTCAGCTTGACCTCAAGATGGAAGTTTGTGGCAGGAGCGAGCCTTGACCACTTGAATAAGCAATCAGGAGAGAACAAAACCTCTCTCAACCCCATTTTAGGCCTGAAATTCAATCCCACGGATTATATCGACCTCCATGCCACCTTTTCTCAGAAATCAAGGTTTCCCTCGATGAAGTCCTTGTACAGCACCCAAGCTGGAAATCCTGACCTTAGAGACGAAAGAGGAACAGGCTATGAGTTGGGCGTAAGGTATGAAAAAAATCTTATTATCTCCGGAGCAGTCTTTTATGACAGGATAAAGGACTTGATCCAGTCTGTCCGCTTGCCGAGCGGCTTCCAGACAAATTTGAATATCGGAAAGGCGCGCATCTTTGGCTTTGAACTGGAATTCGAGAAGCCCTTCCGCTGGTTAGATTTCTCTTTCAACTATACCTACCTTGATGGCAAGAATGAGGACGAAAACCGGCGGCTTGACCTCGTGCCTGAATCTCAACTGAATTTTGTCCTCGGCGTCAGAAGCAGAAATGAGTTTCAATTCAATCTATGGGGTCTGGCCGTATCCAGTTCTGAAGTTAAAATTTTCAATGAGATTGTTTCTGTTCCAAGCTATTTTGTTCTAAGCACCGTGCTCTCAAAAGACTTTTCAAATTTCACAGTCCTTTTGAAAGCAGAAAATATCCTTAATGTTTCCTATGCCACAGAGCCGGGCTACCCGATGAAAGGGAGGGTGTTTGCTTTGGGGATAAAGTATCATTTTATGCCAGGCAGAGATTGAGTCGGCAATTGCATTTAAGAGTATTCATAAAAAGCAGAGACTGAATTTTTAAAGAAAAAAGTGGAAAGCTCTTTTTCAGTTTTTTATTTCTTAAAGACCAAAAGATAGACCTTTTTCCCTTCTCCTGTAGGAGAGAGTCTTTCATCGGGAATGATTTTCTCCAGATGATATCCTTTGAGGGCGAACTGGTTAAGCTTTTCTGTAAGGTCTCTATCGTTATTGTCCATTTCTTCCACTTTTTGTTTTAGGAGCAAGGTCTTGACTATATATTCCATTTTTTCCTCCTCTCTCTTTGTGAGATTGTAAAAAGTCATAACCAAAATTTATGCGGGGCAAAAGGGGTAGCCCCGTTCAGCCCCACTTCCACTTGTTTAGTCGATGGATCGCCGATATGTTGCCAAGAATAATTCCTCGATGTTAAGAGGCATCTTTCTTCCGTGGTGAAAAACATAATTAGGGATCAGACAGGCTGTTTCAAAGATAAATCCCTCAGCTGAAGCCTCTCCTACGATCTTTTCAACACCAGGCCCGGTCTTCTTAAGATTGCGGAGTTGCTATTGTTTTCTCAGTTTTGATTTCGATTGACCTTTCTTTTTTTCTATGATATTAGCTTGTCTAATTTCTCATGAAAAGCGTGCCGTGGTTCACAAGAATTGCTTTAATGATTCTTTTTCTGGCAAGTGCCAAAGAGCATAATATTTAGGAGGTTATTCATGAAAAATTATAAACATTATCTCCGGTTTGCAGCCGTTATCGTCTTCTTTTTGCCTTTGCTTCTACCGCCTGACATTTCAGGCCAGGCCGTGAGTGAAGAGCTCTTGAAGGGCTTGACTTACCGCTCGATCGGGCCAACACGACAGAGTGGAAGATTTGTCGATTTTGCTGTTCCCAAACAGCAACCCTACACTTTCTATGCAGCAACTGGCTCTGGTGGGCTGTGGAAGACAACAAATAACGGGATTACCTTTGAGCCGATTTTTGACCACGAAAAGTCTTTCTCCATCGGCGACATAGCCGTCGCTCCCTCTAACCCGAATATCATCTGGGTCGGAACAGGAGAGGCCAACAACTCAAGGAGCACTTACTGGGGAGATGGTGTTTACAAGTCAAGTGACGGCGGCAAAACCTGGACCAACATGGGATTAAAAGAGTCCCATCATATCGGACGCATCATTATCCATCCTAAAAATCCGGATATTGTTTATGTGGCTTGCCTCGGCCACCTTTACTCTGAGAATCCAGAGCGGGGATTGTATAAGACAACAGACGGCGGAAAGACGTGGACAAAGATTCTGGATATTGTTGTTCGCAACAAGAACATCGGAGTTGTCGATCTGACTATGGATCCCAAGAATCCAGATATCCTCTATGCCGCAGCGTATGATAAGGTTCGCAGGGCATGGACTTTTAACCTTGGAGGGCCGGGTAGCGGAATTTATAAGACGCGAGATGGAGGAAAAACCTGGAAAAAACTTGGAGGCGGACTTCCAGGAGGAATGCTGGGAAGAATCGGTATTGATGTCTATGCCAAAAATTCCAATATTCTTTACGCCTGCGTTGAGAACGCCAATAAGCCCGGCATGCCTGATGAGCAAAGAGAGAAGGAGCTGCTTGAAGGTAAAGCGAGCGTCGGCATGATAGACGGCGAAGTCTACCGCTCTGATGACGGCGGCGAGACATGGAAGAAAGTAAGCCCGGACAAACAGAGCATCGGCGGTGCTCCTGGATACTACTATGGCCAGATTAGAATTGACCCTAATGACGAGAATGTTGTTTATATCTTGAGCGTTTCGACCATGGGAACAAAAGACGGCGGAAAGACCTGGCTGAGGCGTCTTTTTAACTTCGGAGGAGATGACCACGCTTTATGGATTGACCCTGAGAATTCGAATCACATGCTCCTGGGCTTTGACCACGGCATGGGGATAACCTATGACGGCGGAAAGAGCTGGTATCACCCTGACATCTTGCCCTTGGCTCAGTTTTATGCGGTTGACGTCGATCTGTCCTATCCCTACAACGTAGCTGGCGGCCTCCAGGACAACGGCTCAGTCATGGGACCCAGCACAAAAAGAGGCATGGGGCCGATCCGGCTTGAAGATTGGCAGACAGTCGGCGGCGGAGACGGTATGTACAACGTCTTTGACCGAACGACAAACCGCTATCTTTACAACGAGTCACAATTCGGCCCTCTGAACAGGGTTGACCTCAAGACCGGCGAGAGGAAGAGCATCGCTTATCAAATCAAGAAACCCGAGCTTCGCTGGAACTGGTGTTCACCAATCTTGGTCTCCCCTCACAACAGCGATGTCATCTATCATGCCGGAAACATCGTAGTCAGGTCGCCCTATAGAGGCGAATACTGGGAGGAAATCAGCCCTGACCTGACGACAAACGACCCGGTAAAGCTCACCACAGGAAAAGGTGGAGATGGGGGTATTCAATACTGCACGATTGTCGCCTTTGATGAATCGCCCCTTGTCGAAGGCCTGCTCTGGGCCGGAACAGACGACGGCAATGTCTGGGTGACAAGAGACCGAGGCAAGAACTGGACAAAGCTCAACGAGCGGATAACAGGAAATCCCGGCTATTGGGTGAGCAGGATCGTTGCTTCAAGCCAAGATGCAGGAACTGCCTATGTCTCTTACACTGGATACAGGAATGATGATTTTCGGCCATTTCTCTACAAGACCACAGATTACGGTCAGACCTGGACTTCGATAGTCGGCAATCTTCCTCAAGAGCCGATCAATGTCATCAGAGAAGACAGCAAGAATCCCAATCTTCTTTTTGTAGGAACAGAATTTGCAGTCTATGTCTCCATCGATGGCGGAAAGAGCTGGACCAGGATGAGGAACAATATGCCCACCCAGCCAGTCCATGACTTAGTCATCCATCCTAGAGAGAATGACCTTATCGTTGCCACCCATGGAAGGGGAATCTTCATTGCTGACATCAGCCCTCTTCAGGAATTAACGCCTCAAGTTCTGGCCAAGGATGCCCATCTTTTCGAAATTGAACCTAAAGTGAGATGGGTGGGCGCCAAGAACACTCACTCCAGCTCATCAAACTATAATGGCGAGAGCGAGCCAAACGGCCTCGCTGTTTATTATTATCTCAAGAGCAGCGTCAAAGATGAGGTCAAAATTTCTGTTTACAAAGGAAATATGCTCATCAACGAAATTAAAGGAGACAGCTCTGCTGGAATCAATAAAATCGTCTGGAACATGACCAAACGCAGGGAAAGGACAGAAGAAGAGGTCAAGCAACTCCAAGAAAGGATGCAGAGGTTCAGGGGCATGGGCTTTGGACGAGAGATGGATTTAAAATATGCCTATACCCCTGCGCTCTTAGGGGAATACAGGTTTGTCCTTTCCATCGGAAGCAAGCAGCTTGAAGCGTTCGGCTCGATTCTTGAGGACCAGTGGGTCGAGAGATAACAGAAATTTAAAAAGTTCAAGATAGACAATTTTTGGATGAGGCTGAGAGCCCTAAAAACACACTTGAGTTTTCTATGTGGCTTCTAATACTCAGCCTGAGCCTATCCCAATCATCTTTTGGCCATGAATCATTGTTAAGGAGCAGTCGATGGGAAAGACAATAGCTCTGAGACGACTTGGAAAATCTGATTTGATGGTCTCGCCAATCGGGTTGGGATGTTGGCAGTTCAGCCGACAAAAGGGATTGAGCGGAAAATACTGGCCTTTTCTCGAGGCGAGCGAGATTTTAGAAATTGTCAAGAATAGCCTGGAGGGAGGAATAAACTGGTTTGATACGGCCGAGGCCTATGGAAGCGGCGAATCTGAGAAGGCCCTTTCTGAGGCGCTGAGAATATTGGGCAAATCAAAAGAAGAAGTGATAATTGCCACAAAATGGATGCCGATTTTTAGAAAGGCAGCATCGATCATCAAGACAATCGGCAAGCGAATCCAGTGTCTGAATAATTATCGCATCGACCTTTATCAAATTCACCAGCCGTGGTCTTTTTCTTCGATAAAGGCTCAGATGAGAGCCATGGCTCAACTCGTTCGTGAAAAAAAGGTCCGCTGCATCGGAGTCAGCAATTTCTCAGCCAAAAGAATGAGAAAAGCTCACCTCGAGCTTTCCAACCTCGGTCTTGACCTTATTTCGAATCAAGTCCGCTACAGCCTCCTCGACCGAAGGATAGAAACAAACGGCATTCTGGACACAGCCAAAGAGCTGGGTGTATCCATTATTGCTTATTCGCCCTTGGCTCAGGGGGTCTTATCCGGCAAGTTTCATGATGAGCCTGGACTCATCCGCCAGCGCTCCGGATACAGAAAATACATGGGGGGATTCAAGCCAAAGGGGCTAGAGAGAAGCAGGGGAGTGGTCAATGCGCTTAAAGAATTGGCAACAAAATACGATGTTACACCTTCCCAGATAGCTCTGAACTGGGTTATTCATTTTTGCGGGGAAATAATCGTCGCTATTCCTGGAGCGACAAGCTCAACTCAAGCCAAAGATAATACAGGTGCAATGAGTTTCAGGCTGGCTGAAGAGGAACTCCTTGCGCTTGACGAAATATCAGCTCCGTTTAAGATTTAATGACTTAAGAAGACGACTTTAAAAATATCTTCTTTATCGCCAGGTCAGAGAAAAGGGTATTGAAATTTTGAGTCGTTGTTAACTATCATTATTCGCTTGAAGTTCCAGGCTGCAGAAAGAGCCGGCTCGAGGTGAAAGAGGCTTTATAAATTGACAATAAAAATAAATATTCTTATTATGAAAGATATCAATCAATAATGAATTGATTGAAAACGAAAGGAGCCATAAGATGAGAATAATAAAAAAATACTGGCCTTTGCTCATCCTGGGACTTATCCTGGGATTTGCAGGAGGAATGGTTGCTTCATCCTCGGGCCCAAAGAATCCAGGATTGGCTCCAGCTAAGGCAGAGGAGCCTCAGCAGGCTTCAAATCCAGCCCAAGCCCGAACGATCCTTAACCAGTTTAGCCAGGCTTTTGAGGATGCGGCCAATAAGGTGAGCTCATCGGTCGTTTCAATTTTTGCTGAGCAGGTCGTTGAGCAAGAGAGCCCCTTCGGCTTTCCGGATGATTCCCTCCGTGATTTTTTTGGCGATGATTTTTTCAAGCGTTTTTTTGATATTCCAGAGCTGAAGGGAGAAAAGCGCACGGTCCGAAGTCTGGGGTCGGGCGTGATTGTCAGCAGAGATGGGTATATCCTGACTAATAACCATGTGGTCGAGAATGCCCAGAAACTCTCAGTCGTCATCGGAGACAAGAAAAAGTATGATGCCAAAGTCATTGGCACTGATCCTAAAACTGATGTGGCAGTGATCAAAATCAATGCCAAGGACTTACCTACAGCAACTCTGGGGAATTCTGATGAATGCAAAGTCGGCCAATGGGTGATTGCTGTCGGTAATCCATTCTCGCTAATGCATACGGTCACTGCCGGAATTATAAGCGCCAAGGGACGCTCAGACGTGACTCAGGGATCCTATCAGGATTTCATTCAGACTGATGCTGCCATCAATCCTGGAAACAGCGGCGGCGCGCTGGCTGACTTGGAAGGAAGAGTCATCGGAATCAACAGTGCCATCGTCACCCCTTCTGGAGGGAACGTTGGCATTGGATTTGCCATTCCGGTCAATATGGCCAAGCAGGTGATGGATTCCCTTATTTCCAAGGGCAAAGTGACAAGAGGTTATCTTGCTATCCTGCCGCAGGACGTTGACGAGGATCTGGCAAAGCAGCTCAAGCTGAAAAGCACTGAGGGCTCTCTCGTCTCAAATGTCACGCCAGGCGGGGCGGCAGATAAGGCAGGAATAAAGAAGGGTGATTTTAT
>Ga0116202_10002829_pt1 | contig 10402 bp, 6 predicted proteins | sample LakKivw325mmetaG_FD_94479 | JGI IMG/M metagenome (GOLD analysis project Ga0116202, IMG submission 94479) | Anoxic lake water microbial communities from Lake Kivu, Rwanda to study Microbial Dark Matter (Phase II) - Lake Kivu water 325m metaG | ecosystem: Environmental > Aquatic > Freshwater >... | reverse complement strand
ATCGCGATGACAACCAACAACTCGATCAGAGTGAATCCACGCTTCATCTTTCTCATCCTCCTCATGCACAATGATTTGCTCGCGGCACTATGGAGACGCACTACGAGTGGGACCGCCCCTGATCCCACCTCCACTTTAGCACATCACTGAAGCCGGTGGCAAGCATTTTGCAGGCGCTGAAATGGTACTCCGGCAAGGCACACTGCGGCCGGCCGGGCAGTGCGCCGGCAGTGTGCCGCATACTAAGGCTGCTTTTGCCTGTGGAATGGCGCTGTGCTATAATTCTTCCCGAATAAGCGTAGTCCCAAACGGCGGTCGTCGGAAGAACGGGAACACAGATGCGAAACACTCTCACCTGGGGTGTTCTATGGATAGCGGCGGCGTCAGTTGCTGCTCCGAGCGCGGCCCAGGATGCCGGCAAGCCGATGCTCACAGTGCATGTGTCCGGCGACCGCGTCGTCAATGACGAGGCCTCCCGCCTCGTTGAGGTTGCCGGGAACGTGCGGATTCTGGCCTACACAGACGACCCCGACAGCCCGCGGGTAGCCATCCGTGCCAAGAAAGTGACTGTGGACCTGGCGGGCAAGGTGCTCCAGGCCGGCGGCGCCATCCTGATGCGCACCGAGCAGGCCGCTTTCCGGGGCGAGAACCTGTACCTCGACATGCTCAAGGGCGACATGCGCCTTACCGAGGCCGCCGCGAGCATGGACATGCCGCGCGACGACGGCCGCGTGTTCCGCGGCTTCTTCTTCGGAGACGAACTCAGGTCCGAGGGCGGATCGCACTTCGTGATAGTCAATGGCACGCTGACGCCCTGCGACTCTCGCGACCGCCCCGACGTGGCCTTCAATGCCGCACGGATTGTGTATGACTCGCATACCGGCAGAGGGGTGGTGTATCGGGGTACGGTGCGACTGCTGGGGCTGAGCATTCCGATGCTGCCGAAGATGGGCTTCAAGCATGGACGGGGCGAGGCGAAAAGAGGTGTACAGTATTCGCTGCCCGGCTACTCGGGATATGACGGTCTGTACGTGCCGTTCCAGTACCAGTTCACCGGCCCGGACAATCCCTGGCTGGGCACGGTCGCGGCCCGCCTGGCGACCAGGAGCCACGTGCGCGGAACCGTGAGCATGGAGCGAGGGACCGAGGATTACGACTTCGGGGCATACTTCACCCGCGAGGAGCACGTAACTGATGACATCACGCGTCGGCTGATACTCAGTCGGCAGCCGGAGATCGAGTACGTTCGGCGTTTTGCCAGGGCTTCCTCGTGCGCCGGCTGGCAGACCGGCGTCAGTCTGGGGCGTTTCCAGGAACGCGAGGACACGGCTCATGCACCGGAACGTGCCGAGGACCGCGCGCGTGTGGAGGCCGGCTATCTCAGCGATGTCCGGGCCAGAGCCGAGCGCGAGGGCACATGGTGGGGTGCCACGGTCACTCAGAGCTTCTACGGATGCGGAACTCGCTTCCGTGACGTCAGCGTTGAGACAGGTGTAGGAGGACGCCTGTCGGATGACCTGACCGGCTCGCTCAGCCTGATTGACCATCTCACCAGCGGCCAATCGCCATTTCTGTTCGACGATGTGGACATCGAGCGCGAGGCGCGCGGGACGTTGGGATGGAAGCTGAGCCGCAGGTGGGCATTCCACGGTGACGGGCGCTACGATCTGAAGAAATCCTCGATGCGCGACTACACGCTGGAGTTAAGCAGGCGCAGCGAGTACCTCACGTGGTCGGCCGGCTATGATTTTTCCGACAGGAGCATCATGCTGCGGCTGGACATCAACGGTCTGACCGGCAATACCGAGCCGCCGGTCACCAGGCCGGTCGTGACCGATGACGAGGTCCGACTGACCCCGGAATGGGTTCACGAAGGCGCAATGACGGATATGCAGTGAATGCGGCGCTGCAGTGGCCGCATGGGCATAACCCACGCAGTCAGGATGGTTGAGACGTTGTATGGCTTCACTCTGGCAGTTTTTCAGACGCATCATTGACCCCAACGAACGGGAGATCGCGCGGCTGGCCAAACGCGCGAACCACGTGCTGGCGCTGGACGAGCAGGTGCGGTCGCTCACCGACGAGCAACTGCGCGCCAAGACATCGGAGTTCAGGGCACGCCTGGCCTCGGGTGAGGACCTGGAGGACCTGCTCCCCGAGGCGTTTGCAGTGGTTCGCGAGGCTGCGGACCGTACCATCGGCGAACGCCCGTTCAAGGTCCAGGTCATGGGCGGCATTGCGCTACACACGGGCATGGTTGCCGAGATGAAGACGGGTGAGGGCAAGACGCTTACGGCAACGATGCCGCTCTACCTCAATGCGCTGCCGGGCAAGGGCGCGCACCTGGTCACCACCAATGACTTCCTGGTGCGCTGGCAGGCCGAATGGATGGGCCGCATCTACGAGGCCCTGGGCATGAGTGTCGGCTACATCCAGCACAACATGACCGCTGCCGAGCGCCGCGCCATGTACCGCAAGGACATCACCTATGTCGAGAACAGCGAACTGGGCTTCGACTACCTGCGCGACAACATGACTACCAGTCCCGCGCACCTGACCCAGCGCGAGCTGCACTATGCAATCGTGGATGAGGCCGACTCCATTCTCATTGACGAGGCCCGTACGCCGCTCATCATCTCCGGCGAGGCAGCCTCCAAAGGCGCCGACTACGAATACTTCGATACGCTGGTCCGGAAGATGATCCGCGCCAACGAGGAGGAGGAGCCGCTATTCCTGCACGACAAGAAGGAGCATCAGGCGTCCCTGACCGAGGCGGGCATGGTATGGGTCGAGCAGCAGATGGGCCTGGGAGACGGCGCGCTGGTGGACCCGGAGAACATCGAAATCACGCAGCTTGTGGACAATGCCCTGAAGGCCCACTTCCTCTATGGGAAAGACGACGAATACGTGGTGAAGGACGGCGAGGTCGTCATTGTTGACGAGTTCACCGGCCACCTCCAGCCCGGACGGCGATACAGCGACGGTCTGCATCAGGCCATCGAGGCAAAGGAGCGTGTTTATACGCCGCACGTGCGACAGACGGTGGCCTCGATCACATACCAGAACTTCTTCCGCCTCTACACCAAGCTGGCGGGGATGACCGGTACCGCCAAGTCGGAAGAGCCGGAGTTCGTCACCGTCTATGGCGCCCGCGTGGTGGTCGTTCCCACCAACCGATCCGTTGCACGGACCGACCATCCGGATGTCATCTACAAGAGCAGAGAAGCCAAGTACCGCGGCATCGTCAATGAGATCATCAACATGCATGTGCGCGAGCAGCCCGCGCTGGTGGGCACGCGCTCAGTGGACGTATCCGAGCACCTGGGCCAGCGTCTGGAGGGCGCCCGTCTGCGAGCACATGCGTTGGTCCAGATCCTGCTCACTGAGCTCTACAACAGCCGCGATATTCACAGAGCGCAACGCGAAGCGTGGCAACAACTGCTGCGGCGACCCATTGAGGAATTGGTGGGCCAGGCAACGCACCTGAAGCGCAGAGGCAAGAGTGACGAGGCGACCCTAGGCGATATCGTAGAGGCCCTCGACATAGCACCCGATGTGACCGAGGAGGCCAACCTGGACCGCTTGTTGGCCATCGTCGGCGTGATTGATCAGAACACGGACCAACAGGCGGTCGCATACTACCGCCAACGGCTGCGGGCGATGCTCTCGGACGGAATGAGGCCGGGCGACGACCAGCATGAGAGCCAGCTCAACATACTCAACGCCAAGCGCCATGAGGCTGAGGGCCGCATCATCGCTCAGGCAGGTCGTCCCGGGATGGTCACAGTGGCCACCAACATGGCCGGACGCGGCGTTGACATCGTGCTCGGCGGCCGTGACCCCGAGACAGGAAGCATCATCCCGGAGGCATACGGGCGCGTCAAAGAGGTTGGCGGCCTGCACGTGCTGGGCAGTGAGCGCCATGAGAGCCGACGCATTGACAACCAGTTGCGTGGCCGCTCTGGCCGCCAGGGCGATCCCGGCTCATCGCGCTTCTTCGTCTCGCTGGAAGACGAGCTGATGAAGTTCTTCGGCCCCGAGCGCGTGGGCCTCCTGACCGCTCAATGGCCCGAGGAGGAGCCGGTTGCGCACCGCTTCGTGTCAAGCGCACTGGAGCGAGCGCAAGTCAAGGTCGAAATGCGCAATATGGGCATACGCAAGAACACCCTCAAGTACGACGATGTGATGAACACGCAGCGCTCGGTCGTGTATGCCCAGCGGCGACGTGTACTTGATGGTGAGAACGTCCATGGCAGTATCGAGCGCATGATCCGCCAAACGGTGGAGAGCGTGCTGGTGATGTATGCCGATGCCGCGCGGCCCAGCGACGAGTGGGACCTGGACGCCCTGTACGACCGGCTGCGAACAGTGGTGGCAGTGCCACCGGAGGCCGAGGAAGACGCGGACATCGAGGTGCCTGCCAGCGGCCTGTCGCTCAAGCTCGCCGAACGCCATCTGGTCGGTCTTGCCGACCAAGACCAGGATCTGACCCGGTACCTGGCAGACCTGGCGGAGGAACACGCGCCACTCGACCGCTCGATGGACCGCAAGCGTGCCGAGCGCCTGCGCCACGAGACGGTTGAGGATGACATCACCGCGATCATGGCTCGCTTCTCCGATAACGGCAAGGATGTGCCCGTATCCCGTCTGGTGGACGTTGCCCGCGCGCTGGGTTCGAGGTATGGTCGCGTACTGGATGAACTTGCACTGTCCGGCCTGTATGCCATCCACCCCCAGGACCTGCACGAGATCATCCCGGCAATGGCTCTGGAAGTGTACTCCGAGCGCGAGTTCGCCCTTGTCAGCACGCGCATCGTTCACGCAACGCTGCGGCTGGCAGACCGCAGTATCCCTCGCGAGAAGTGGGACCTGCCCGGTCTGGAGGGATACCTGTTCGGTTTCATCCACGACCTGAGGCCGCGTCTTGCTGTCGAGCGCCTCAAGGCCCTGGCGGTGGAGGGAGACGGGCAGGAATGGCTGGTGCGCCGCACGCTGGCTGCGTACGAGGAACTTGGCGCTCTGCCGCATAAGGCCGAGCAGGAGGCCATCGCTCTGCCGCCGAACACCCCGGGCGCAGTGAATGGCGCGGCAGCACCGGAGGAATCGGTGCTGCGCGAGAGAATCAGCGCTCTTGCCGAAGAATTCGGCCGCGGAGCCGGAGAACTGCGGCAGTGGCACATTCCGGGCCTTGTATATGCCCTGCTCGCCGACTATCCCGGTCTGATCGCGCGGCTGGCGGATGAGCAGTTGGAGGCAATGGCCGACCCCAACACGTCCCTTGCGGCGGCACTCATGGATTTCGCGCGCCAGGAGCCGCCCGAGGGAGCCGGCGAGATAGGCTATCGCGAGTTCCGCTACCGCGAACGCAGTTGGCTCCTCTGGTCGGTGGACAGGTCCTGGATGGAGCATCTACTCGCCATTGATGACCTTCGCGAGGGGATTCATCTTCGCGCACACGCTCAGCGCGATCCACTTGTGGAGTACCAGCGCGAGGCCTCGTCACTTTTCGAAGAAATGATGGCCATTATCGCCCGCCGTGTTACCCAGTACGCCTTCAGTCGTACCGAGGCGATGGAGGACACGGGTATGCAACTGCGCGACCTTGAGGCCGTGCAGCAAGCCGTGCAGATGAGCGATGGCATCGCAGAGGCCGACGCAGCGATGCCGGATACGCGTCCTGCGCGAACCTACGTGGCCGAGAAGGAACCTGGGCGCAATGACCCCTGCCCCTGCGGCAGCGGCAAGAAGTACAAGAAATGCTGTATGCTCAAGCAGAAGAGCTGAACGGGGCAGTTTGTCACATCTTGGTAGCGCGCTCAATGAGCGTGGTATCAACTCGCAAGATGCACGAACTCTTGCACTCCATAGTTGTCTAACAAGGTGAGAAGGGGAATAGCGGAATGCTCCTGGAACTGAGACAGCACATAGAACGGGCTCTGGACGAGCTTGCCGAAATGGGGGATGGTCTTTGACCTGGCGTCGCGCAGGCAGCAGCTTGCGACGTTGCAGGAGGAGACCGAGAATCCCGAGTTTTGGGACGATCATGATGCCGCCCAGGAACACATGAAGAGAATCTCGAATCTCCAGAGGCTGATTGAGCCCTGGGATGATCTGGAAGCGAAGTTGCAGGACCTGCAGGTGCTGGCGGAGTTGGCCATCGAGGAGGACGAGACCGACCTGGAGGACGAGATAGACGCCGGCCTTGCAGCAGCTTTGGGCGCTCTTGATGGGCTGAAGGTCGAGTTGCTGTTCGGCGACAAGTACGATGACCATTCGGCCATTGTGTCCGTCAATGCGGGGGCCGGTGGCACGGAGGCTTGTGACTGGGCGGCGATGCTCCTGCGCATGTACCAGAGGTACGCCGAAGCGAAGGGGTGGGAATTCGCCGTTGTCTCGTCGGTTGACGGGGATGCTGCGGGCATCCGCAATGCGACGGCTACGGTGCATGGCTTCCGCGCCTATGGCCGGCTTAAGGCCGAGGTAGGAGTGCATCGCCTGGTTAGGATTTCGCCGTTTGATTCATCCAAGCGGCGTCATACCAGTTTCGCATCGGTTGACGTTATACCGGAAATCGGGGAAGATGACGATACGATCCAGATCCCGCCGGAGGATTTGCGGATAGATACGTACCATTCAAGCGGGGCTGGCGGGCAACACGTCAACAAGACCGACTCGGCCGTACGGATTACGCATCTGCCTACCGGCATCGTTGTGCAGTGCCAGAATGAGCGCAGTCAGCACGCCAACCGACGCACTGCCATGCAGCTTCTCATCTCGCGGTTGCACGAACTGGAGCGCCGCAAGCGTGAAGAGGAATTGGCCGCCCTGCGCGGGCAGCAGATGGACATTGACTTCGGCAGTCAGATACGCTCTTACGTGTTGCAGCCTTACACGATGGTGAAGGACCATCGCACGAACCTGGAGGTGCCGCAGGTGCAGGCCGTCCTGGACGGCGAACTCGATGGGTTCATGACTGCATACCTGCGAATGAAAGCCGCCGAGAACGCGCTGCAGGGATGACGTACACGCACTTTCCAGCGTGCAGCAAGGGCTGCACCGACGACATAGATCACCAGAGGGTGAGTATGATGAAGGCGACGAGGAGTACTGTCTTGCTGCTCAGTCTGGCTTTGCTTGCGCTCGGGACGGCCGCAGTCGCCGATACCATCGCCACGGGGCCGATCTCGTCGGAAGGGGCGGGCAAACAGGAGACCGGGTTCGGCGACCTGCTGGCAGATGCGCTGCTATCTACATCCAACGCGGACATCGCCTTCGTGGCGGCTGTTTCCTGCAAGCCGGGCACCATTCCCGCCGGCTCGGTTCAGCCGGCGCAACTGGCCGACATGCTGCAAAACCCGGGGGAAGTCTGGGCTGTCTCCAAGCTGACCGGCGCCCAGGTGCGTGAGGCCCTGGAGAAGAGCCTTTCGCGTCTGCCCGGCACCAACAACGGCTTCCTGCAGGTCGCAGGCGTCAGGGTGACCTTCGATCCCAACGGCGAGCGCAACAGCCGCGTGCAGTCCATCACGGTCGGCTCTGCCCCACTCGACGACAGAGCCCAGTACGAGGTTGCCATGCCGCTGTCACTGGCCAAGGGCGGGTCCGGCTATTTCACTGTCTTCGACGCATCCAAGATTGAGGGCGACCCCAGTAACGAGTCACTCATGCAGGCGCTGGCGACCTTCGTATTCAACATGCGCTCGATCACCTATCCGGGCACCGGTCGCCTGATTCCGCAATAGGTGAGCCGGCTCGCCCAACCATAATCCTGCTTAGCCTGGAAACCCCGGCGCGGCTGCTCTTGGCCGCGCGTTTCTTTTCCCCGAATGCATCAGAATACGGTCATCTGGCCACGTTGAGGTGGGGGCAGTGGCGATTGCGTCCTCGGCGATACTATAGTGATTGACCAACAGCGAGAATTCCATTATACTTAGCTATTCACACCCGTGGCCCGTGGAGGGCCAGTTCAAATATAGGCTGTCATGGAGCAATGGCGTTGGGGTCGTCTGCCGGGAAGTGTGACAGCCAACGATGAAGGCAGTAACCAACTTTGAAAGCAGAGCTGATCTCCGCTGGAACGGAGCTTCTGCTCGGCGAGATTGTCGATACCAATGCTGCGTACCTGTCTCAAAAACTGGCTGAAATTGGTGTTGATGTCTATTATCGCCATACGGTAGGCGACAATCTAGGCCGGCTGGTAGAAGTTCTGCGGCTGGCGCTTGCAAGAGCGGACGTAGTAATAATCACCGGAGGCCTGGGGCCCACCCAGGACGACATTACGCGTGAGGCAATCGCCCACGCCACTGGTCGGTCGCTTGTTCGTTCCCCGGAAGCCGTCGAGAAACTCCAGGACTTCTTCGCCCGACGCGGCCGTGTTCCCACAGACAATAACCTTCGTCAAGCCGAAGCCCCTGATGGTGCAGTCTTGCTCGACAACCACTGCGGAACTGCGCCTGGCATCCGTCTTGAGCACGAGGGCACCATCATTGTCGCACTGCCCGGCCCCCCGACTGAGCTGCAGGCGATGTTCACCTCCGAGGTGCTGCCATATCTCGTGGACATGGCCGGCCGGACCGGCGAGCGTCTTCATACCTGCACACTGCTGCTATGCGACATCGGCGAATCGAACGCTGCTGCCATCCTGTCTGATCTCATCTCGGCCCAGACTGACCCGACGATCGCCCTCTACGCATCCCCGGCACAAGTTAGAGTCCGTCTGGCAACCAAGGATGTCGACGAGCAGAGCGCGCGCGAACGGCTGACTGCCACCAGGGAATCGATCTGCCAGTTGCTCGAGGGGCATGTCTTCGGCGCGGATGATGACACCATGGAGTCGGTGGTCGGTAGGCTCCTACGCGAGCGCCATGCGACTGTGGCGACTGCAGAAAGCTGCACCGGCGGGCTGATCGCGAGCCGGATCACCGATGTGCCGGGCTCGTCCGACTACTTCCTGGGCGGCATCGTCGCCTACTCCAATGACGTGAAGCAGGCCGTTCTCGGTGTTTCTGCGGAGATACTTGATGCTCACGGGGCGGTCAGCAGCCAGTGTGCCGAGGCGATGGTCGAGGGAGTCCGCAATGCTCTCAGCGCCGATTTCGGGTTGGCTACCACCGGCATTGCAGGCCCCGACGGCGGCACCGCCGAGAAGCCGGTGGGCCTGGTCTATGTGGGGGTCGGAGATGCTGCGGGTGTCCATGTCGAGGAGCACAACTGGCCGGGAACTCGCGAGCAATTCAAGCGCCGTGTCTCGCAAATGGCGCTGAACCTCCTGCGCAAACGCATTCTGGGACTTGTATAAAGGGCTGGAGGCCGTGACCCGAGACAACGGCAACGCCAATAGCCAAAGTAACAGCTTGCGCCTGTTCTACGGCGTATTCATTGATGAAAGCTTGCGGCCCAGCGTCGCAGATTTGCAGGACAGGCTCCGGCAGGCGGGCAGTCGGGTGAAGTGGGTGGAGCCGCACAATCTGCATTTCACATTGCGCTTCATCGGCGATACGCCGGCGCATGCAGTGGACAGTTTTGCGCAGGCCGGCCGGACCGCAGCAGCCGAATGCGCTGCATTTGACATTCTAGTGCGCGGAGTTGGGGCCTTCCCCTCCGCGACCAGGGCCAGGACGATATGGCTGGGTGCCGGTGAGGGTGCCGAAGCGTTCGAGGCTCTCCATGCGGCGTTATCTGCGGCTCTGCACGCCGGCCGTCTTGCTGAGCCCGAGCCCAAGCCGTTTGTGGCCCATTGTACTCTGGGCCGCGTCCGCGACCGGCCCACAGCCGAGCTGAGCGCGGCGATTGGGAGCCTTTCGCAAGTCGAGATCGGGCCCATGAGGTGCGAGGACCTGTGCCTGATCGAGAGTACATTGACCCGGTCCGGGCCGGTGTACAGGACGATAGAGGCGTTCACCCTGTCGGGTTGACGGCAGCTCACGAGGGCTGACCGCAACGCGAAATCATGGAGGGGGCAAACCGATGGCCAAACAAGATGACCGCGAGAAAGCACTGGAGTTGGCGCTGTCACAGATTCACAAGCAGTTTGGCGAGGGTGCGGTGATGCGTCTGGGTCAGGAGCCGAGTCTGCTTTCCGTGGAGGTCATTCCCACTGGTGCACTGACCGTTGACATCGCGCTGGGTGTCGGCGGGCTTCCCCGGGGACGAATTGTTGAGTTGTACGGCCAGGAGGGATCAGGCAAGACGACCCTGTCGCTGGAGGTGCTGGCCAATGCGCAGCGGCTGGGCGGCACTGCGGCGTTCATTGACGCCGAGCACGCGTTCCCACGCGAACTGGCCGAGAATATCGGCATGAATCTCGACGAACTGCTCATCTCGCAGCCTGATACGGGTGAGCAGGCGCTGGAGATCACCGATACACTCGTCCGCAGCGGCGCGGTGGACGCCATAGCCATTGACT
>Ga0116202_10002826_pt1 | contig 10404 bp, 4 predicted proteins | sample LakKivw325mmetaG_FD_94479 | JGI IMG/M metagenome (GOLD analysis project Ga0116202, IMG submission 94479) | Anoxic lake water microbial communities from Lake Kivu, Rwanda to study Microbial Dark Matter (Phase II) - Lake Kivu water 325m metaG | ecosystem: Environmental > Aquatic > Freshwater >... | reverse complement strand
CCATAGATTCTTTCAACAAGGCGTCGAACGTAATCAGGCAGAGCCGGGACCAGTTGAGCGGTGAAGTGCCGCTGCACGTGATACAGGCTGCCCGGCCAATTCTGATTCTGGACGAACCGCAGAACATGGAGAGCGAGCTGAGCGTACGGTCGCTGGCCGCGCTCGACCCGCTGTTTGCTCTGCGCTACAGCGCGACTCATCGCAATCCCTACAACCTCGTCTACCGTCTGACGCCGTTCGAGGCCTATCGGCAGGGGCTCGTCAAGCGCATCGAAGTGGCGGGTGTGGAGCAGATTGACGACGCGAACCTGCCCTTTCTAAGGCTGGAGAGCATCCGTACCGAGAGGACACGGCTGTCCGCACGCATCACGGTGCAGCGGCTGATGGCCGACAGGACCGTGAAAGAGAAGACTGTGACAGTGAGGCCGGAAGACAATCTGAAGGAACTGACTGGCAGGGAAGATTATGCCGACCTCGTGGTGGATGAGATAACGAGCCGGTACGTCAGGTTCACCAACGGCGTCGAGTTGCGGCCGGGCGAGTCCAAGGGTGCCGACCGCGAGGCCATCTTCGCGGCCCAGATTGAGGACACTATCAAGGAGCACTTCAAGAAGCAGCGTCGGCTGCGGGACAAGGGCATCAAGGTGCTGTCGCTCTTCTTCATAGACCGCGTTGACAATTACCAGCCGGAGGACGGCATCCTGCGCCGACTGTTCAACCAGACGTTCGACCGGCTGAAGGTTGACGACCCGGCATGGCGCGACCTGAAGCCTGAGGACGTGCAGGCCGCCTACTTCGCGAAGCGCCGGCACCGGGGCGGAGAGGTCGAGCTTCAGGACTCGACTTCGGGCAAGTCCAAGGCAGACGAGGAAGCCTACGACCTGATAATGAAGAACAAGGAGTCGCTGCTCTCGTTCCCGTTGCCTGAGGACTCCGAGGACGTGCGGAAACACAGGCGGGTCAGCTTCATCTTCTCGCACTCGGCCCTGCGCGAGGGCTGGGACAACCCGAACGTTTTCCAGATATGCACGCTCAATCAGACTGCGTCTGAAATCAAGAAGCGGCAGGAGGTTGGCAGGGGCGTGCGGCTGGCCGTCAATCAGGCGGGCGAACGGGTGCGCGACGACGATGTGAACGTGCTGACGGTCGTGGCAAATGAGAGCTACCAGCGCTACGTGGACAGCCTGCAGAGAGAAACCGAAGAGGAGTATGGCAAGGACGGCGTTGGGCCGAGACCGAACAACGCGAGACACAGGGCAACGGTCAGGCTGCGCAAGGCTCATCTGCTGAAGCCGGAGTTCAAGGATCTCTGGGAGCAGATAAAGCACAAGACCAGATACATGGTCGGCATTGACTCCGATAAGCTGGTTTCTGACGTTGTCGCGGAACTGGACCAGACGATGATTCACAAACCCCGCATCGCCATCACGAAGGTCGAACTCGTAGCCGAGAAGGTCGGACAGGCAGACGAGTTCCAGCCGTTGGTGACGAGCGGAGCGCAGACGTTGGTGGATTTGTCGGGTCGCTATCCCCTTCCGAATCTGCTGGCGAAGATGTCCGAGCTGCTGGAGGGGATGGCGCCACCGGTCAGGCTGACGCGGGCCACGCTGCTGGCCATCCTGAGAAGAACAAGCCAGAAGCAGGCGGCGGTTGACAACCCGCACGAGTTCGCTACGGCTGCGGTACGCATCATCAAAGCGAGACTCGCTGACATGCTGGTGGAGGGCATCAAGTACCTGAAGGACGGCACCTGGTATGACATGCGCCTGTTCTATGACGACGAGGAAATCGAGGCCTGGGAAGGCAACACGGTCAAGGCAGGTGACGCATCCGTGTACGACCATGTGGTGTTCCAGTCAGACGTGGAGCGTCAATTTGCTGAGGACCTCGACAAGATGGACCAGGTCCGGCTCTATGTGAAACTACCCAACTGGTTCAAGGTGCAGACGCCGCTCGGCGAGTATAATCCCGACTGGGCGATTGTGTGGGAGCCCAGAGACTCAACCGGAGAGCCGACCGCCGACAGGAAGTTGTATCTGGTCCGCGAGACCAAAGACGCGGGCTGGCCTGCCAATGCCCGTCGCGAAGAAGTCCAGAAGGTGGCATGCGGAACGGCGCACTTTCGTGATGCTCTGGCAGCGGACTTCAAGGTAGTGTCGAAGGCATCGGAACTCCCGTGAGTTCGAACGACAGGGATTCCCAGTGGCGCTATACGGAGTTTTCGGCCGGTGTAGTTCCCTGTCCATGACTCCCGCGGCCAGTTGACCGCGTCCCGCCATGCGGGCTACCCACAGGAGGTTCTCGATTCCGTATTCTGGATTGGCCCTGGCGCAGTCGCGCAGGACTGGCGGCGCGTGATACTGGCCCGGCAGCCTGCTGACGGCTGAGTTGACAGTCGGGGTGAGCCCGACTATTCTCCCGGCGTGGGAATGCCAGTCCTGCTCGCCCTTTTTGCCGCCGGCCGCATCGTCGTGACCGAGGTTATGGCCAACCCGGCCGGAGCTTCCGGCGCTCACATGCCTGAGGACCGGAATGAGTTTGTCGAGCTGTACAACCCGACCGGCAGTCCAATCGACCTGTACAACTGGACCATCAGCGACGGCGACGCCGAGGACGTCATCATCGCCTGGAGCGATTCTTCGCTGCTCTCCTCCGACCCGACGCTCATCATCAGCTACACGTGGCTCAACCCCGGCTGCTATGCGGTTGTGCTCGACCCGGAGTACACCGACACGGCCGCGACCGGCGGCTTTGTCATGCCGTATCGGTTCGGCGCGGGCACGCTGATTCTCACGGTCGGCAATACCACCATCGGCAACGGGCTCGCCGCTTCCGACCCCGTGACCGTCGTGTCGTCGTCGGCCTATGGCTACGAGGACACGAGCACCTTCGGCACCCCGCTCGACCCGTCCGATACGATTCCCTGCGACGCGGGCGACGGGATTTCGTGGGAACGGATTGACTCAACCGGACTGGATGTAGTTTCGAACTGGCTGGCCTGCAGAGACACTGCCGGGTGCACGCCGGGCGCGCCGAACAGCGCGGCGACCTTTCTCGACCTGGCGGTAGCCGGCATCGCCCTGTCTGACTCGGCCGCGACCCGACCCGGCGAGCCGCTGTTCGCCGCCACGGTCGTATCGAACTCGGGCTTTCGCACGGCTGACTCGTGGAACATCAGGCTGTTTCTCGACCGCAACGGCGATGCCTCTCCGGATGCCGGGGAGTTGGACACTACACTTGTAGGCAGGCCTCTTGCCCGCGGGCAGGACGCAACGCTGTCGGTCCGACTGACCTGCCCCTTCGCTAAGACCGACCTCTGGGCCGAGCTTGTGTGCCCCGGCGACGGCGGCTCGTCGAACAACAACATGCGGCTGACCATCATGCCCGGCGGGTCGGACCGGATGTTCGACTTGAACCTGTCGAGCTTCAGCCCGGATGGCGACGGGTTCGAGGAGAGCCTTGCCGTGCTCTACCGTCTGCCCGACGCGAAGGGAACGTTGAGAGTGACTGTCTACAACCTCGGCGGCAGGCAGGTGGCGACGCTCTTCTCCGGCCGGCCGCCCGCCCAGCGCGGCGTGGTCGGCTGGAACGGGCTCAGTTCGGCCGGGGCGCCGGCTCCGACCGGCATTTACGCGGTCTGCATCGAGTATCGGAACAGCGGGTCAACCCGCACCGACAAGCTGCCGGTGGTCTTGTGGCGGAGGTAGTGCAGGCGAGACGTTCGGCCGAAGTCAGAAGGCAGAAATCAGAAGGCAGAAGGCAGAGTGGGAGAAACGGACGAGAAGCCCGGCCGCTAGTTGGCGGCGAGCTGGGTGAGGATGTAGTTGTCGGGGTTGGCCCAGGAGCCGTTGACCATCACACCGTAATGGAGGTGCGTGCCGGTCGAACGTCCGGAACTGCCAACCGTCGCGATTATGTCGCCCCGAAGCACGCTTTCGCCGGTTGTCACCTTCAGTGAGCGGCAATGGGCGTAGAATGTCGTGGTGCCGCCGCCGTGGTCGATTTCTACACATCGGCCCCAGCCGCTCTTCCAGCCGGCGTAGGTAACGTCCCCGGACGCGGTTGCCGCGACCGGCGTGCCGGCCGGCGCGACTATGTCCAGCCCGGGATGCAGTGACCGCGCCCCGGTGAACGGGTCGGGCCGGTAACCGTACTCGGACGCGACAAAGCCCTGCACCGGCCAGATTGACGGCATGTTCCCAAGCCGGGCGTCATGTTCCTTCACCGCCCGCTCGATTTCGGTCAGGGACTGCTGCTCGAACCGCAGCCGCCGGAGCATCGCGTCAACGCCCGGCTCCGCGCTGGGCGGCTCGCTGCCGCCGACGCCCATCAGCCGGATGTCGCCCGGTATCAGCGGCAGGTTGATAGACGCCCGCAGCTTGTTGTCCATCTGCTCGGCCCGGGCGAGGAACTGGCGGAAGGTGTCCATCGCCGCGGCATAGGTCGCGACCTGTGCCTTGAGCGTCGTATTCTCCCGGGCCAGCCGGTCGAGACGCCCGTCGCTGGTCAGGCGCGAAACCGCCAGCGACCCGAGCAACGACCCCAGAACGAGAATCGCCACCACCCCGGCAATTCCAAGGTAGATGGCGTAAGCGGGAACGGACAGGTTCAGAAACCTGTTGCGGCGCTTCAGTGCAACCAGTATCTGGAGCGGTTCCACGGCGGTTACTATAGCGGAAGCACGCCCGAGGTCAAGAAAGGCCGTGGTCCCGAGGACCAGAGACCAGACAGGAGTTCGCGCCGAGTCCTCACTCGACCGCTAGACCACTTGACCTCTTGACCACTACCTGTAGATGACGAACTTGTCGCGGAATGAGGCCGAGGCCGACTGGCCGCCGCTGGCCGATTCGCTGGCCTGGGCGTCCAGCTTGTACAGGTAAACCCCGTTGGCCAGGGGCTGCCCGTCTTTGTCCAGGCCGTCCCACTCGAGCTGGTTGTAGTCGTACCCGCAGGAAACCGGCGGCAGCACGCGCACCAGCCGGCCGGCAATCGTGTATATCTTCACCGACACCATCGCCGCCCGGGACAGGCTGAATGTGAACTTCGCCGGTCCCATGGTCGGGTTGGGATAGACCAGGCAGTCCGTGAGCTTGAGCGCGTCATCGAGCTGGGTCTCAAGCAGCACCGTCACCCGGGCACGGTTCTGGCCCGGGCTCGTGGGGTCGACCATGTTGTCCGACGCGACGACCGTGACCGAATCGAACTCGTTCTCAAGTTCGAGCGGGTAGATGAAGCGTCCGGTGGTCGTTGAGTTGTTGTCGTACCGGAAGTACGCGGCAAGCGGTGTCGTTGTGCCGGCAATCCTGAGGGTCAGCACGACGTCCTGGATCGCCGCGTCCATGTTCGGCACCAGAAAGATGCCCGATGGGTCGCTCAGCCGGCCGACCAGGTTGAAACTGCGGGGAACCCGGGTCGTGTCGCCCGGCGCCAGCCTGATGCCGTCCGCGTACATGCTCACGTCCGGCGGCTCGTGGTCCGAGTTCGCGACCCACGCGGTATCGAGCCAGACCGAATCATACTCGGATGAGCAGCCGGTCGTGCCGTCGGTGCTGAACAGGCTCACGCGGCCGGAGCCGGCAACGCGGATGTAGAGGCCGTTCGGGACGTCGGTAGATTCCGGGTACTGAATCCTCGGTACGATGAACGAACCGGCAATCCAGCCTGAATCGAACGACCCGGACGCGTGCTGGATTTCGTACCCGGGAAGGTAGTAGCTGGTCGAGCCCAGTTCCGAGTGATACTGGCGATACCAGCTCGCTTCCCGTACCGAGACTTCATACCGGCCCTGCCGGCTCGCCGTGTCGGCCGCCGTAAACACGTTCCGACCGCCGGGGAAGAACGTGTCGGGAGAAACCACCGGCGCCTCGCCACGCTGCGGCAGCCTGAGCACCGTCGCCGGGTCGCCGAAAAGATGGTAGGTGATGTTCGATTGCGTGTACGCCTCGAAGAACGCCACCCCGACCGGGTCCTCCGGTTTGTCCAGCACGTGCTGGAACATTATCCGGGCGAGCAGTTCGTTCCCGCCCGGCGAGGTCGCCTTGGTCGCGCCCACGCCGGCAATCGTGCCGCCGTCCCGCCGCACCAGTTCCTCGGCAATCGCCTCGTAGCGCGTGTCCTCGAACCGGCCCACGCCGCACGAGCCGTAGAACGCCAGCGGGCTCCGCGTGCCGTTGTTCACGCTCGGCACCGTGTTGGTGATGTGGAGCGCCTGCTCGTGGCAGAGTTGGAACCCGGCGCCGTGGCCGAAGAAACTCCAGAGCACCGCGCCGAGGTTGAGCTGCCGGATGAGTTCGGCGCTGGCTTCGGCCTTCAGGTTGGTGGCGGTCAGCGGGTATTCGGTCAGGTAGACCTTGACCGGGTCGAGCAGCCCGGCGGCGCGGCGAGCCATCTCTTCGTTACTCGTGATGTGGGCGAAACCGATCGGGTCGGGCCGCTCGAACGTACCTTCAATCTCGTCGTCCGCCAGCAGCAGGAAGCGCTTGGACCAGTATCCCGGCGGCTGCGTCTCGTAGCGCTTGATCCGGTCGAGGAACGACCGCATCTCTCTCGCGCTCCTCACCGTGACCCGGCCCAGAATCAGGTCCGGGCCGAGGCCGCTGCCGTCCAGGTCCGCGAACCAGGAATCCAGCGCCTTGGCCGTGTTGCCGTACACTTCCGGGTCGATGTCATAGCCCAGCTCGTACGGCGGCAGCACCGGGCCGGAGCGCAGGCTGAGTATGTTCCGATAGTCATAGGTCCCGTCGCCGGCAAGCAGCACGTAGGCCGGCCGTTTCGCCTGCAACAGGCGCTTTATCGCGCCCGGTTCCTCGACGCCGAACCCGTAGTCGTCATAGACCTCGGACAGCTTCACCACGCGCACGTGCGCGTTCGGCACTCCGGCGACGTTGCCTTCGCGATAGCGGGCAAACAGCTCCGCGGGATAGTAGAACTCGTCCGGGCAGACGACGTAATAGTTGCCGGCGTCTGCCGCGTTGCGCAGGTTGCCCGGCGTCCGGCGCACGACCTCTTTGGGAGTGAGCAGCCCGGAGGCAAGCGCACACCGCAGCCGCCGGAATCCGGCGACGCTCAACCGGCACGTCAGGCGATTGCCGGCCGTCCCGAGTTCGGTCAGCCGCCTCGGCACGTACGGGTCAGTAACGTCCAGCAGCAGCGCGTCGCCGGTTGCGCCCTCGATTCCGAATTCGGCCCCGCCGCCTTCGGCCGCGAGGAATTCAAGCTGGGGCTCGGCCTTCGTCACCTTCAGGTTCTCGGAGTATCCGACCTCGACGAAGTCAAGATAGACCTCCATACCCGCGTCGCCGTAGAGTTCGATGGCCAGGCTGTCCGGCTTGCCCTCACGGGAAACCGCCTCAACCGGCAGGCTGTCCCAGGTGAAGTTGGCCGCCGGCGGCGTCGCCTGCGCCTCCGTGATTCGGACCGAGTCCACGAACGAACCATTCAGGTACACCACCGCATACGCGTACTGGTTGCCCGAGAGGTCGGTCTTTCCGTAGAATCGGGCCTTTATCCATCGAATCGTGTCCCGCTCGGGCAGGTTGAGTTCCACCGCAATCGTCGTATCCTGCCCCTGTGACTTGACGAAGTGCTTCCACAGCCAGAGCAGGCCGGACCGGGCCGGGCACTCGCTGTCCGGTTCCAGCCGGTAGTGCTCATAGGCGGTCGGCAGCGGGTTCGTCGCGCCCGCGCCCGACGCCGTTTCCATCCGACGGCCGTTCTGTCCACCCCATGTCAGCCACCAGCAACCGTAGTTCGTGAACACGTTCGAGCGCCACAGGGTGTCGCTCTGGTCCCAGTACGAAGGCGACTCGGCATAGAACGCCAGGTACTCGCCTTTGTCGAACTTCGCGTCACCGTTGTCCTTTGCGTACACCGGCACCTCGACCATCGTGTCCGGATACGGCCCGTTGACCGTGTAACGGCCGATGGAATAGAGCTTCATGGTCGCCGGCGCGATTGACTCCGGTTTGAACCCGGCTGCCTTCAGGTCGGCCGCGTTGACCCGGTACACGCCGGTGCTCTCGGTTCTTATCCGGCACCAGACGTTCGACCGCTCGAAGAAGTTGAGCGTGTCCTGCTCCGGCAGGTCGAGCTTCCAGTTGACTGCCTTGTCGCCGTTGGCGAGCATGGACCCGATGACCTTGTCCAGCGGGTCGAGCCGGTCAACCGACACGGCCGGCCGGTCGAACGACAGCGCCACACGCACCGTATGATGCAGCCGGAGCGTTCCCGTTCCCGGATTGTACTGGGCCGGGTTCACTCTGACCCGCGCTACCCTCATCCCGCGCAGCGTCTCGATGCTCAGGATTTCCGCCGCCGCCGGGGGCCAGAATCCGCCCCCCTGAATACTGTACGCTGAATACTGACTACTCGGCCCGAACCCCACCGCCGGCCGGACCCGCGCACCATTCACGGTCTCCGTGCCTTCGGTGGTAACGCTCAACCGCACGCTGCCGGTCTGCGGCACGCCGACAAGGACTGTCCGGCTCGGCAGGTCCGGCTCGCCCGGCTCGGCCAGCCGGTCGAAGCCAGCGGCCGATACTGCAAGGCCCGCGTCCGTGGCCACGGTGCTGAAGCTGTCGGACGTGATTTCCAGCACAGCCCCGTTGGGGCCGGAACTGACGAGCCGCAGCGGGTCTGTCGCGGGGAGATTGACGACTGGCGATTGACCATTGGAATTCGATATCGCTTGACCGGCAGAGCTAGCCGGGCTCTGGGACTTCCTTGAGGACGGAACCTGAAACGCGCCAACTGCGACCGCGGCGGTCGCTAGCAGGGCCAGACCGGTTGTCAAACCTCGGAATCTGCGGACAAGGCGGGCGGTATTAATCATACGACAGAGATGTTATGCCATGCTCCTCCTGGAGTCAAACTCTTGCAGCCAACTGCGCCATAACCTGGTTTCCGTGCCTTCACTTCTGAATTCACTATTCTGCCTTCTGACTTCTGCCTTCGTCCATGCTCAGAAGGCCAGTCCGACCAGCGCGCCGCCCAGTATCAGCCATACCGGCTCGACGTTGAACCGGAGCAGCAGGCAGAGCACAAGCGGCGCAACGACCGCCGGCGCCGGCCCGGTGATGGCGCTCTTCCCCACAAAGACCGTCGCCGTCAGAATCATACCGGTTACCGCCGGCATCACGCCGGACAAGAATCCCTGCACTGCACGGTTATATTGTACCCGGCGATACACCCGTATCAAGCCCAGCAGCATCAGGAAAGACGGGAGGAACGTACCCAGGTACGCAATCACCGCGCCCGGAATCCCCAGCACCTTGTAGCCGATGAACGCGCCGGTAATCGCGACCGGTCCCGGTGTGACCTGGCCCAGCGCCACGCCGTCAATGAACTCCTTCATCGTAAGCCAGTGACGGATGTCCACGACCTCGCGCTGGAGAAACGGAATCGCCGCGAACCCGCCGCCGAACGCAGCCGCGCCGATTTTCAGAAACACGTACGCCAGCTCGCCCGCCTTCTCCCAGACGGAGGGCCCGGCCGCAACCGCGGCAAACAACAGCACCGGCAACCACGGCACAAACGCCATTCGCCTTTCGCCATTCGCCCTGCGCCCTCGGCCGTTTTGGCTTTTGGCTTTTGGCTTCTGACTTTTGACTTCGGTCTCGTCCTCACTTGGTCCCTTTATCCCTCTATCCCTTGGTCCCTTCCCGTTCAGCACCATGCCGAGTATTCCGCATCCCACCACCACCAGCAGCGCATCAACCTTGAGGAACAGCGCTGCCGCCGCGATGACGCCGATGGCCAGCGACCGCCAGTTACGGATGTTCGCCCTGCCGATGGACCACGTCGCCCACGCCAGGATTCCCACCACGACGGGCTGAATACCTGAGAACAGCCTGGTAACCAGCCCCAGGCTCCCGAATCGGAAGTAGAGCACGCTCAGAACCAGCATCAGGACAAAACATGGCAGCATCAGCGACACGTGCGCCGTCACCATCCCGCGCCCGCCGCGCAGCTCATACCCGATGTACTCGGCGTAGTTCGAGACAAACGGCCCGGGCAGCATCTGGCCCAATGCGACCCCGACGCAGAAGTGCTCATCATCAAGCCAGCGCCGTCTCTCGACCACCTCGTTGCGCAGTAGCGCCAGCATCCCCAGTCCGCCGCCGAAACCGACGGTTCCGACCTTCGCGAACCCCAGCGCAATCTCGCGCAGGCTCACAGGGACATGACCCAAATCCGCCGAGGATTTGGGATCGTGTCCCGATGCTGTGGAACCGTGTTCCGCATCGCCGTCGGTCGCTGCCATCCGGCAATTCTAGTCCGGCGCCTGCCGGCTGCAAGCCGCGCCTCAATTGACATGAGGCCAATCCTGTGGCAGTCTCTACCGGATACGTATGGAATACGCGCTCTACGTGCTGCTCGGCATCGGCCTTGCCGCGGCCTGCGGGT
>Ga0116202_10002825_pt1 | contig 10405 bp, 5 predicted proteins | sample LakKivw325mmetaG_FD_94479 | JGI IMG/M metagenome (GOLD analysis project Ga0116202, IMG submission 94479) | Anoxic lake water microbial communities from Lake Kivu, Rwanda to study Microbial Dark Matter (Phase II) - Lake Kivu water 325m metaG | ecosystem: Environmental > Aquatic > Freshwater >... | reverse complement strand
ATCCGGCGCTGACCCTCGCTGGCGATTGGTTCTGGGAGGACTGCACCGCTGAGGTATCCGTTCGCCCTGCCGAGGCCGCCGAAGGCTTTGGAGTGGCCCTGTATGCGCAGCCCGGCCTCGGATACCACCTCCTTCGCTACCTCGCTGCCGGCAAGCTGCAGCTCGTGTGCGTTCGGGGGACGCGGGAAGAGGTGTTGGCGGAGACGGCCGTCTCCATCCGCCCGAACGAGTGGCACCGGCTCGCCGTATCAGCCGTCGGCGAAGGACTGGCAGGCGCAGTGGATGGGCAGGAGCTGCTGACCGCCACGGACCCGACGCTCGCCCACGGCCAGATTGGTCTGTGGGTCGCCGGGCGGGAGGCGGTGGACTTCGATGACGTGGAGGCTTACTCCGGCCCGCGTCGGGCGCGCCGCCCAACCGTCTTGGCGTACGCCGCCGAGGCCGCCGAGCCGGCCGCGGCACGCTTCATTGCCGACCACTACATGGAGGGCTGGGCTGACGAGCGCGACCAGTGGCGTCCCGCTTCCGGCCCCTCCCTCTGGCACACCGGCTGCTTCTGGGGTGATGTCTCGCTCACGTGGAGGGCCGCAACCCTTACCTCTGCCACGACACTCCACCTCTGCGTGCCTCCCAACGGCCCTGCCGCCACCCCGCCGCGCGATACGGTGCCCGGGTATCATCTCACACTCGCCCCCATCGCCGGCCAGGTTGCGCTAACGCTGACCAAGGGCGGTGTCGTCCGCGGCGAGGCGACCGTGTCTCTGCCGCAGAACGGGGCCGAGGTAGCCCTACGCCGCACCGGCGGTCGAATCGAGGGGCTCCTGAACGGTCAGCCGGCGGTCGCCTTCGACGATGACCAGCCGCTGCCCGGAGGGAAGCTCGGCCTCACCGCGCCTGGCGCCTCCCAGCAAGCCCCGCGTCTCGCGATCACCGCCTTGAATGTGCTCGATTCCACCTTCCGTACGGCGCCCACGGAATGGCGCGTCGCGGGCGGAGACTGGCGCGTGCAAAGCCGCTGGGCGTGCACGCCACGCTGGTCTTGGTTCAGCGGCAGGAGCCCTGACCTGGCCGCGATCTGGACGCGCAACGCCTTCGCCGGCGATGTGATCGTGGAGTTCTTCGCGGGGTTTCAGATGGACTCCCCGTGGGCCCCCTTCTACCAGCACCCCAGCAACATCAATGTCACGCTGTGCGGCGACGGCGCAACGCCCGGCAGCGGCTACAGCTTCCTCCTCGCTGGGTGGGAGAACCGGGCTACGGCGATCCTGCGTCGCGGCGAAGTCGTCGCCCAAACGACCCAGTTCCTGCTGCCCGACATCCTGGACTCCCTCGGCGGCAACCTGTTGGGCGGGAATGCCGCCATCGAGTTGCACAAGCAGTGGCAACACCTCCGCGTGGAACGCATCGGCGGCACGCTGCGGTTCTCGGTCGATGGGCGGCTCGCGCTGTCCTACGACGACCCGGACCGCCTGCCCGGCGGATCGGTCGGCATCTGGACGCTGGACAACGGCCTCACCGTCGCCCGCGCGCGGGTGTACTATCAGAGCGCCGAGCCGGCTCGCCTTCCCGCGGTGCCGGTTGCCGACGCACCGCCCCTGCCCGCCCTGCCGCTCAACTGTGCGCAACCAGACCATCTTGCCGACGGCTTCGAGCACGGCTGCCGAGGATGGACGCCGGTGCATCCCGGCGATTGCCTCGTGTCCCTTGCCAAGCGCGACGGCGCCCCGTCGGATCGCTGTCTCCTGGTTGCCAACCCCCGGCCTGGCGGCTCCTTCGCGCTCAGCGCGCCCGTCAGGGGCGTTGACCTGCAACGCCATCCGGTACTCGCCTTCGACTACGCCGTTCCCGAAAACGTGCGGGTTGACGTGTTCGCCATCGTCGCGGGGCATAGCTACCGACTGCGCCTGACAGGGCCCGAGGTGAGCCGGACCGGCGTCGAGGAGCTGGGCGCCGTAGCTGGGGTTCGCTGCGACGGCTCCTGGCGGCACGCCGAGGTCGATCTGCTGGGCCAGCTGCGTCCGTACTTCCGGCCCGATGAACCGATCATCCTCGAGGCGCTGCAGTTCGCGAGCTATGCCCCGGCGGAGTACCTGGTAGCCGGCGTCGGCGGGAACCCGATGGGCGCCTCATACCGGCTGGACAACTTCTTCCTCGGCGCACCGACCGCCGAGTCCGTCAGGATCGACGTGGTCCGAGGGGCCCATACCTCCGCGTCGGGCCTCGCTCTGGGTGCCGGCCCGCTGGCGCAGGCCCGGCGGTCGGGAGTCGTGCCAGTCACAGCCGAACTGGGCGGGCGCACGGGGGTCGATCTGGTCGCCTTCGACTGTGATGCGCCGGTTGTCGAACCGCTTGCTCCAGGCCCCGGTTCGGAGTGGCTTGGCCGGCGCCTCGCCGTGCGCGTTGCCGATTCGGGACCCGCTGGCATCGACGAGCACACGCTTTCCATCCAGGTCAACGGTCGGAGCTTCGTCTGGCCCGACGCAGCCCTCGCTCGAAAACCGCTGTCGGGTGAGCTGTCCCTCGACCTGCGCGCAGCCGGCTTTCGGCTCACGCCGGGCACCGCCGTGCCGGTGCGCATTGGCCCGGTCCGGGACCGCGCGGGCAACGCAGCGGCGCCGCTGGAGTTCGCGTTCACTCCCAGCCTCGAAGCGGACCGCGACGCCCCCGACGCGCCGGTGCTCACGCACGTTGCCCCTCCGCTATGCAGCTGCGACTTCGAGCAGGGCGCCGGTTGCCTCAGGCCCTGGGGCGTAGACTCGGGCGCTGACCTCCGCCGCGCCAGAGGCCCGGCAGCCACGAACCCCGACGGTGGCGAGTGGTGCCTGGAGATCGCCAACACGAAGATCGGCGGTCTGTTCGGGATCGAGGTGGCTTGCGTTCCCTTCGAGGCCTCGCGCTACCCCCTCCTCACCTTCGACTATTGCGTGCCCGACACGCTGCGAGTTGACTTGCTCGTGGACGTTGCCGGCAGCCGCCGCACGATCAAGTTCACCGACAACGACGCGACGTGGCCCGCCGTCGGCACGGTTCCCGCGACGGCCGACGGCAAGTGGCATCACGCCGCCGTGGATCTGTACGGCTTGCTCCATCGGGCGTTCCCCGGCGCGAAGGCCCTTCCGGTCACCCGGGTGGCCTTCGCGAGTTCCGGCTGGCCGGGCAACCGCCGCGACACGACCTACTGGCTGGACAATCTCGAGATTCTCCCTACCGTTGACGTGACGGCTCAGGAAATCCCGGCTCTGACCGCGCGCGATGAGTCCGGCATCAGCGCGCTGGCGTGGACCGTTGACCGCTCGCCGAGCACCGCCGCCCCGCACGCCGCCTCCTCGGACACCCTTGCCAGCCGACTGGCGGCCTGCCTGGGCGAACTCGCCTGGCTGCACGCCGCGGCCTGCGATGGCGCCGGCAACTGGTCACTCGACGTGCACTTGCCCCTGCGGCCCGTGCAGCGCACCGACGTCAATCCGCCCAGCGCCTGTGACCCGACTCCGGCGCCGGGCGCAAGGGCGTGCACGAACGCGGTCGCTGTCACACTGGCCGATGACGCGAGCGGCCTCAGTCCGGCGGATGTCCGCCTGACCGTCGGAGACCGGACCTACTCGATCGCTGACGGAGCGCTTGCACTCGATCCGGTCTCCGGGCGGCTGACCTGGACCACACCGCCGGGTGTGTCTCTTGGGGCGGACGGCTCGGAGGTGCGTTGCACGCTGGAGGCGCGGGACCTCGCCGGGAATGCCCTCGCGCAGCCCTTCACCTGGACCTGGCGCATGGACTACTCCCAGGACAAGGCGCCTCCCCCGGCGCCGGTCGTCAGCTATGTCCCCAGTCTCCCTGGGGCTGGGAACGGCTTCGAGGCCGACACGGGGATGTGGGGCAACTTCCTGTCGTGCCAGGTCTTGCGCCGAGAAGAGGGTGGCGCGACCGGGCCCGGCTGCCTGGAACTCCGGGACTTGCGCGAACCAGGCGGCGCCTGCTACGCCCTGGTGCAGGACCTCGCGCCGGACTGGCAGTCACACCCGTTGCTCCGCTTCCGCTATCGGTCCGAGGGGGCGCCCAACGCCTCTCTGGTCTTGCGGGGGACCACCTTCGATGGATCAAACGATCTGTGGACGGCCTTGGCGGCTCTCCCGCCGGCAGGCCCCACCTGGCAGACCGCCGTCGTTGACCTCGCTGCCGCCCTCAAGGCAGCCAACCCACACCTCACCATGCACCGCCTCTTCCTCGAGGTCGGCCTACCCAGTCTTAGCGGGGCGGTGCTGATCGACGACTTCGCGCTCTACTCGCGGACCAGCACCGGCGCACGTTTCCGCTGGGCCGAACCCCCTGATCCGAGCGGCGTCCGCGGCTACAGCTGGTTGCTGGATGCCCGGGACGACAGCCTGCCTCCCGAGACCCTCACCGGCCGCGATCGGCAAGCCGAGTTCATCGGCCTCAGTCCAGGCCACCACTGCTTCCATCTGCGCGCCTGGGACGGCGCCGGGAACTGGGGTCCGGCCACACACCTCCCCTTCGACGTCCTGCCTCCTTCGCCCTGACGTCCCTCAGAACCCACAACGGCGGCCTTGGCCGCGGCCGCCGTCCGTACGGAACCTCTACCACCCGCCGGCGTGTCTCAGCCTTCCTGCCCCAGGAGGTCGTCCTCCTGCGCCTGCTGTTGGGCCACCTGCAGCACGCGCTCGATGACCACCAGCAAGTCCTTCGGATCGAAGGGTTTGGTCTGGTACCAGTCCACGCCCAGGTCCCATCCGCGGGCCTTGTCGGCATCCTGACCGGCCGCGGTCAGCATGATGACCGGCAGCGACTGAGTCCGTTCGGAGGCGCGGATCATGCGCAGCACGTCCCAACCGGACATGCGCGGCATGAAGACATCCAGGATCACCAGGTCCGGAAGCTCCTCCACCGCACCGAGTACCTCCAGGGCCTGATGTCCGTCGTACGCCGCCAGGACCTCGTAGTCCTCGGCCTCCAGGTATAGCTTGGTCGCGAAGACCAGATCGCGCTCGTCATCCACCATGAGGATCCGGTGTGGCATGTCAGTCACGCCTCCGCGTCCAGGCTGGAGTCGCCGGCTTCGGTGGCCGGTTGGCCCCGGCCGCCACCGTCACCGCCCGCCGTGCGTTGTGGCCCCTCGTGCCTCTCGTCCGGCGAGGAGGGCTGGGGGGCCTTACTTCGCCGGTCGCGCACGCACGTGCTGCGCCCCGCCCGCTTGGCGACGCTCTTCAGCTCCGAGAGCGTCTGCGCGATCTGCCCCGGGTGGGTCACGTGCGGCGCCTCGTTTGTGGCGATGCACGCCGACAGGGTCATCAACGGGAAGTTCTGCACCTGCCCGGTTCGGTTCACCGCCGTGATGACCCCGGCGCGGCGATCGGTCTCATCGTAATGCAGCGGGATCAGCGCGTCGAACGACTGCAGGGCCCGATTGGCGATGGCATCGGCCCGCTCGGGAGTAGTGACCACGAAGAAGTCATCGCCCCCGAGGTGGGCGACCAGTGTCTCCCGGTCGCCGCTGGCCCGTGCCGCCTCCACCACGAGCTGACCTGTCAGGCGCAGTACCTGATCGCCTCGCTGGTAACTGTAGTAGTCGTTGTAGGGCTTGAAATGGTTCAGATCGAAGTGGATGACCGCGAGCCGTCCGGGCCGCCTGACGCGTTGCGCGATCTCCTGTTCGAGGACCGAGTTGCCGGGCAGCCCAGTCAACGGACTCGCGCCGCGGTCGCGTTTGGAGCGCCGGATCATCCCGCGCACCCGCGCACACAGCTCTCGGACATCGCACGGCTTGGTCAGGTAGTCGTCCGCCCCGGCCTCCATCGCCCGAAGCGTGTCTTCCACCCGCTCGCGTTTGGTCAGAACGATGATGGGGATCTGCTGCGTCGTGATGCCCGACTTCAGCTTCCGGCAGACCTCCAGGCCGCTCATGCGCGGGAGTACCAGGTCCAGCACGACCGCCGCCGGCGACTCCGCCAAGGCCTTGGCCATTCCCTCGCAGCCCTCGAGGGCCTCCGCCACGTCGAACCCCTCGCGCAGCAGGCTCTGCCTCACCGAGTGGCGGACGTGCGGGTCCGCATCCACGATCAGAATGCGCTCGGTGCCGATGCTGTCGCCGAAAGGCTGAGCCGGCTCCACTGCGGGCCCCTGCGCGGACGACTTGGCCGCCAAAGCTTGTGACCGAGAGTGTAGCATATCCCCGCCCCCGATGGCAACCCGGTGCCCGTGGCTCCCTTGACCCTCCTCAGCCGAGGGGCTATAATCCCCCGGCTGAAACCCGGTACAGTACGCACTGTCCTACAAGAAGGCCGTATCCGCTCTCGTCCTCTGCTGGGCCGAGAGCGCACCATGACTGCGGCAGGCGTGAATCGCGGTCGCCGCCTGCGCAGACAATCGGGAGTGCCCCCATGACCCGAAGAGCCCTACTGTTGGCGCCCGCCTTGGTTATACCATTGACGTTGGTGGCTATCCTGTCCGGCTGCGGCGGCAACAACCAGGGCGCCGCCTTCTTCACCATATCGGAGCGCAACTCGTACGCCGCCAACGGCACCATTGCCTTTGCCTCCTTCGGCGGGAACGGCCTGCGCTACGTCAACACGATCAATGAGAGGGGCGGCTCGGTCACCTCGCTGACCCCTTCCGATAACGACGACGACCTGACAGATGAGGGCGGCTGGAACCCGGCCTACAGCCCGGACGGAGCCACCGTGGCGATGGTCTCGCGCCGAGGCCCCAGCGACGACCTGTACCTCATCTCGGCCACCGGCGGCGACCGTGCGCTGCTGACCCAACTCACCAACGACCCCGCGGCGGACAGCCAGCCCGCGTGGTCTCCCACCGGCGACCGGATCGCCTTCACCACCAATCGTGACGGCAACAACAACATCTACATCCTCACCGTCGCCGATCCGACTGCGCAGACGCCAGTGGACCAGGACCCGGCCAATGACCAGTGGGCGTGCTTCGACCCGACCGGCAACAAGCTCGCCTTCCAGTCCGACCGTGCCGGCGCCGGCAACACCGACATCTGGGTCTTCGACCTCACGCTGCCGGCCAGCGCGACCAACCCCGTGAACATCACCGCCGGCTCGGCCGCCCGCGACGAGCAGCCCGCCTGGTCGCCCGACGGCACCACGGTCCTCTTCACCTCCAACCGCGCCGGCGACTTCGACCTGTGGTCGATGGCGCCGGACGGCACCGGCCTCACGCAGATCACGGCCGACGGCCGCTCCGACGGCTACCCGCAGTGGAAGCCGAACGGGACCCGGATCACCTTCACCCGCGACCGCCAGGTCTGGGTGTCTGACCCGAATGGCGCGAACCCGAAGCAACTCACCCGCACCTACTAGCCCGAGGAGTGCCGTACCATTCAGGCGAACCACGAGGCGGAGTCGGTGAGAGCCCTCCGCCTCGTTCCTATTCAGGGCCCTACGAAAGGACCGCGATGCTGACCATGCTGCTCTCCCTCGCCGCCCCCACCGCCGCCACGCCGTTGCCCCTCGCGCTGCACCCGGACAACCCTCGCTACTTCATCTTCGGGGGCCGGCCGACGGCGTTGGTTACATCTGGGGAGCACTATGGGGCCGTGCTGAACCTCGACTTCGACTGCGTGCCGTATCTCGCGGAGCTGCAGCGCTGCGACCTGAACCTCACCCGCACGTTCACCGGCGTCTACTGCGAGGATGTCAGCTCCTTCGGCATCCGCAACAACACGCTGGCCCCCGCCGAGGGGCGCCTGATCTGCGCGTGGGCGCGCAGCAGCGAGCCGGGCTACGCCAAGGGCGGGAGCAAGTTCGACCTCTCCCGCTGGGACGGCGCGTACTTCGGGCGCCTGAGGTCCTTCTGCCGGGAGGCAGGCAGACGCGGGGTCGTGGTGGAGCTGGTCCTCTTCTGCCCATACTACGAAGACCGGATGTGGGAACTCAGCCCTCTGCATCCGGCGAACAACGTGAACGGCACGCCCGACGTGCCCCGCACGGAAGTCCTCGCGCTGAAGCACCCGGAGCTGACGGCGATCCAGGAGGCGATGACCCGCAAGATCGTCGGCGAGCTGCGCGACGTGCCGAACCTGTACTACGAGATCTGTAACGAGCCCTATTTCGGCGGCGTGACGCTCGAGTGGCAGGCGCGGATCGCCCAGGTAGTCGCCGAGACGGAGGCCGACCTCCCTCACAAGCACCTCATCGCACAGAACATCGCGAACGGCTCGGCTGAGGTCACCGAGCCGAACCCGCTCGTGTCGATCTTCAACTTCCACTACGCGAACCCGCCGGATGCGGTGAAGGTGAACTGGCGCCTCAATCGCCCGATCGCCTTCGACGAGACGGGCTTCAAGGGCTCCGAGGACCTTCCCTACCGCACCGATGCCTGGGAGTTCATGCTCGCCGGCGGCGCGGTCTACGACAACCTGGACTACTCGTTTACCGCCGCACATCCCGATGGCACGGCGGAGGTCTCCGCCCCGGGAGGCGGCGGTCCCCGGCTGCGGAGCCAGCTGACCACACTCAAGCGATTCCTCGAGAGCTTCGACTTCATCTGCATGGCACCTCATGACGAGGTCATCATCGACGGCGTCCCCAAGGGTGCCGTGGCGCGTTGCCTGGCCGAGCCCGGGAAGCAGTACGCGGTCTACGTGAGGGGCGGGACACAGGCGGAGCTGACGTTAGACATCCCCAAGGGCGAATACCGGCTTGAGTGGCTCAACCCGCGCAGCGGCGAGGCTGAGGGCGCGCAGACTGTGAAGCACCCGGGCGGCGCGCTGAAGCTCCAGTCGCCGAGCTACGGTGAGGACATCGCCCTCCGCCTGCGCAAGGCCCAGTAGAGGAGCTGCCGCGTGGCGTACTCCGACCGCTACCTCGCCTTCATGGGCTTGTGGCCCAAGCGCATTCCGCACTGGGAGCACTGGTCGTGCCCTGATGCGGAGACGTACCTGGCGGGCATCGACTACTACGAGCATCCGCGCGAGTGCCGACTGAGGCTGCGCGAGCTGTACCCGATGCTGGAGCTGGGCGTGCCGGAGACCGACGACCCCAAGCCCCGGCCCAAGCTCAGCCTACAGGGCGAGAGCTTCTCCATCGACGACCAGGGCCGCCACCATGTCCGCTGGGGCGACTCGGAGACGGGCATCTGGGACTGGGGGCTGAAGTTCAGCACGCCCGAAGAGGTCTTCGCCTTCAGCCCCTTGGAGCAGGGCGACTTCACGCACATCCCCGTGGTCGAATCGCGCGACTACTCCGACGAGGAGAAGCTCTACGAGGCCTACCGCGCCGGCTATCCCGCCGAATGGGGCGACACCGCGCCCGAGGGCTCGACCTCCTCCTGCGGCTTCTACAACACCATGTTCATGTGGCCGCTGCTGACCTTCGGCTGGGAGCTGTTCCTCGAGTGCTGTCTCGACCCGCGCTTCGAGCGGGTCATGGACGAGTTCGCCGAGATCAACCGGCGCGTCTTCCGCACCTTCGCGCGCTTGCCGGTGAAGTTCGCTGTCTGCCACGATGACATCGTGACCTCGCGCGGCCCGGTCTGCTCACCCGCCTGGATGCGCAAGTACATCTTCCCACGCTACGAGGAGTTCTGGGGGTTGCTCAAGGCGACCGGCAAGGAGGTCATCTTCATGGTGGATGGCTGCATCGACGCCTACGCCGATGATGTGATGGCCTGCGGCGCGCGCGGCATCATCAGCGAACCGTATACCGACTACAAGCGCCTCGCCCGCAAGCACGAGAACTGCTTCTGCGCTGGGGAGGGCGACAATCGCATCCTCACGCGCAACGATCCCGATGAGATCCGCCGCATGGTTGAGGATATGATCGAGACCTCGCGCATGACCGGGGGCTACATGATGTGCGTCGGCAACCACATCCCGTGGAACGTGACGCCTGAAGGGATCAAGAGGTACCTGGACCTCGCTGCCGAACTCGCCGTGCGCTGATCCGAAGGGGAGGTGCAACATGATCCATCGCCGCTCCACCCGGACGGGGCTACTGGCTGTGTCGGGCGTCTCGCTGTTCTTCGCCTTGTCATGCACGGTCCCCAGGCCAACTGCCAGCCAGACCGACGCGCAGGCGCAGTCCCGCCTACAGAAGCGCTGGCTCTTCGTGTGGCGGGACATGAGCGATCCGAGGGAAGTGGACCGCATGATCGCTCGGTTCCCGCGGGCCAAGGCCGATGGGTACAACGGCGTCGTCTTCTCCTACAGCATCCCCCAGGAGAAGGCAGCCGAACTGAAGCAGGCCGCGGCGGCGAACGGCCTGGACCTCGTCGCAATCGTCATGGGCGGGTCTCGCGACCGGAACTACATGGAGGGCGTGCTCGTCAAGGACGCGCTGTTCCTCGCGCAGGGCGGGAAGGCCACCCTCGCGCAGGACAACCCGACGAAGGTGGTCAACGGGGACTTCGAGGACGCGACGGGCAACCACCT
>Ga0116202_10002824_pt1 | contig 10408 bp, 7 predicted proteins | sample LakKivw325mmetaG_FD_94479 | JGI IMG/M metagenome (GOLD analysis project Ga0116202, IMG submission 94479) | Anoxic lake water microbial communities from Lake Kivu, Rwanda to study Microbial Dark Matter (Phase II) - Lake Kivu water 325m metaG | ecosystem: Environmental > Aquatic > Freshwater >... | reverse complement strand
TTACTGATATTGCGATCCGCGCGGAACCCCCTGACTTCCTGCCGGCTCTTCCTGTGGAAGACCGCGTGGCCTCCGGCCAGGACTGATCGAAAACAGGGAGAGGGGGTTTCTCTTTGTGCGCGGCAGAGCGATGTCGCCCTGGACAAAAAATGTTACAATCGAATCGTTAAAGAATTGACAGACAGAGGGCTGCTGAATATTGTGCACCCTTGGCAATTTTTTTTTAGTTCGGAAAGCGGCAAACCACAAGAAAGGGACTACGGATGAAGGCGGCACTGGCGGGTCTTGGGACGTTCTTGGCGATGGCGGCGGGGAATGGAATGGCACAGGAGGTGGCGACGGCCGGCGCGTCCGTGGCGACAACGCCCTGGTACTGGTATGTGGCGCCGACGGCATCGGTGCTGGCTCTGGTGTTCGCCTTTATCATCTATCGTATGATGATGTCGGCCAACGCCGGCAGTGACCGGATGCAGGAGATTGCCGGCTATGTCCGGGAGGGCGCGATGGCGTACCTCTTCCGGCAGTACAAGGTAGTGGGGATCGTTTTCGCCGTGCTTGTGGTGATCCTGGCCGTTCTGGCTGCCGTTGGAATCCAGAACCCCTTTGTCCCGGTGGCGTTCCTTACCGGCGGTTTCTTTTCCGGGTTGTGCGGTTACCTGGGGATGCGTACCGCAACGAATGCCTCCTCGCGGACCGCGCAAGGCGCCAGCGAGAGCCTGAACCGCGGGCTTCAGGTGGCATTCCGCTCCGGCGCGGTCATGGGGCTGGTGGTCGTTGGCTTCGGGATGCTGGATATTTGTCTCTGGTACCTGATCCTCGACAAGCTGGTGTTCACGGCAGAGCACATGAGGACCGGCCTTTCGCTGATGGGGTTGACGTTTGTTCCGCAAGGATGCACCGACCTGGAGAAGATGGTGCAGATCACGACCACCATGCTGACCTTCGGGATGGGCGCCTCCACACAGGCGTTGTTCGCGCGTGTTGGCGGCGGCATCTACACGAAGGCGGCCGATGTGGGCGCCGACCTGGTGGGCAAGGTGGAAGCAGGCATTCCGGAGGATGATCCCCGGAATCCGGCCACGATCGCGGACAATGTGGGAGACAATGTGGGCGATGTCGCCGGTATGGGCGCCGACCTGTACGAATCCTATTGCGGCTCGATTCTGGCCACGGCGGCGTTGGGCGCTTCGATCGGCGTCGCGGAAAGCAATCTCAAGGAAGCCGTCAACTACGTTATCGCCCCCATGGTGGTGGCGGGGATTGGAACGCTTCTGTCCATTCTTGGTATTTTCATGGTGCGCTGCAAGGAGAACGCGGACCAGAAGAATCTTCTGCGGGCGCTTTTGACCGGGACGCTGGGCAGTTCGGTGCTGATCGTGGTGGCCCTGGCCGCCATGGCGTGGATTGGCATGATCTCGTGGGGGATTTTCGGCGCGGTGCTGGCGGGGCTGCTGGCGGGAGTGCTGATCGGTCAGGCGACGGAATACTACACTTCGGACGCCTATGAACCTACGAAGGGCATTGCAGGCCAGGCAAAGATGGGGCCGGCCACTGTCATCATTGACGGCTTGTCCACGGGCATGCTGTCCTCCTGGGTTCCCGGTGTGATCATTGTGATCGGGATCCTGTTTGCCTTTGGTCTTGCCGGGGGGTTTGTAAACTTCGCCCACGGGTTGTATGGCGTTGGGTTTGCCGCCGTGGGCATGCTGGCGACTCTGGGTGTGACGCTGGCCACGGATGCCTATGGGCCTATCGCGGACAATGCCGGCGGCAATGCCGAGATGTCCCACATGCCTGCACAAGTGCGCGAGCGCACGGATGCCCTGGACGCGCTGGGAAATACGACGGCGGCAACGGGAAAGGGTTTTGCCATCGGATCGGCGGCGCTGACGGCGCTGGCTTTGTTGGCCGCCAATATCGAAGAGGTCAAGCTGTGGGTTGCCAAGCTGGCCTCGCAGTCGGCGGATGGCACGTTCCTTGTGGGCAAGAAGGCGTTCACGGCCGCGAGCGCTCAGACGGCGTCGGTGCTGGATTTCGTGGAGGCGCTTGAGATTCACGTGTTGAATCCGCTCGTGTTGTGCGGAATGTTCCTGGGCGCCATGCTGGCCTTTGTGTTTGTCGCCATGTCGATGAAGGCCGTCGGCCGCGCGGCCGGCGCCATGGTGAACGAGGTGCGGCGGCAGTTTGCGGAGAAGCCCGGAATCATGCAGGGCACGGACAAGCCCGACTATGCGATGTGCGTTGCCATTTCGACGGCCGGCGCGCAGCGGGAGATGATTGTTCCCTCGATCATGGCCATCGTGGCGCCCGTGGCGGCGGGGTTGGTGCTTGGGATCGGGGGCGTGATGGGGCTGCTGGCGGGCGCCCTGACGACGGGGTTTGTCCTGGCTACGATGCTGAATAACGCGGGTGGCGCGTGGGACAATGCCAAGAAGTTCATCGAGAAAGGCAACCTCGGCGGCAAGCGCCTGCCCGACGGCAGCAAGAACCCCGTCCATGGAGCGGCGGTGATCGGCGACACGGTCGGTGATCCCTGCAAGGATACCAGCGGGCCGTCGCTGAACATCCTGATCAAGCTGATGAGCATGGTATGCATCGTGTTCACCCCGGTCATCGTCAAGTACTCGCCGGTGGTGCAGAAGTGGCTTGGTCTAACGATGCGGTAACGCGCGGCGGCCGGCTTCGGCGAGGATGAGGAAGCCAGACGGGGCAGTCCCGGCGGGGATTGCCCCGTTCTTGCTTTCGGGGATGCGGGCAGCGATAATGACGGGCAAGGCTGGTTCGGTCTAGCGCGGAGGACGGCAAGGTGAAGATTACGTTTCTGGGAACGGGGACATCCGTCGGCATTCCGGTTATCGGGTGCGACTGCAGGATCTGCCGTTCCCAGGACCCGCGCAACAAGCGGCGGCGGTCCAGCCTGTATGTCCAGACGCCTGAAGCCAGCGTCGTGATTGACACCTCGCCGGACTTCCGCGAACAAGCGCTGGTGTATGGTGTTCCGCGGGTTGATGCCGTGCTGATCACGCATTCGCATGCGGATCATATTTTCGGGCTGGATGACATCCGTCGCTACAATACGTTGCAGGGGACGGTGATTCCCGTGTACGGGTCTTCCGAGACCATTGCCGACCTGGTGTGCATCTTCAACTACATCAACGCGCGGGAACCCGAACCGGGCGTGTTCCGCCCCCGGCTGGACTTCATCGAAGCGCACCTGCCTTTCACAGCCGGCGCGATCACGGTGGAACCGCTGCCCGTCGTGCATGGCAAGTCGGTCACGTACGGGTACCGGCTGGACTGGCGGGGCCGGTCGCTGGGTTACGTGCCGGACTGCAAGGAGATGCCCGGGCCGACGCTCCGGCGCTTTCGGGGGGTGGATGTAATGATCCTGGACGGCCTGCGGCACCGGGCGCACCCGACGCACCTGACGGTGGCGCAGGCCCTCCGGCTGTTGCAGGAGATCGGCGCGGGGCATTCCTACCTGACCCATATCTGCCACGACATTGACCATGAGGAAACGCAGGAGACATTGCCGTCCGGTGTGTTTCTGGCGTGTGACGGAATAGTGTTGAACCTGTGAGAACATTCGCGCGGGAAGAGTCTTGCACGCGCCGGAGTTCTCCGGTATCTAGTCGGGAGCAACGGCATGGCTGATGCCGCGGGGAGTGGAGAAGTTTCATGAGCGACAACGCCAAGAGGCAGGACGAAGGCATGGATGTGCGCTATGTCGCGAACCTGGCGCGGCTGGAACTTACCGACGAGGAAGCCGGCGAGTTCCAAGGCCAGTTGAGGCGGGTGGTGGAATACTTCCGGGAACTCAAGGACTTGGAGCTTGGCGGTGTCGAACCCATGGCCCACGCCACATTGATTCAAAACGTCTTCCGGGACGATGAGGTTCGAAAGGGGTTGGACCGTGAGGCTGTCCTGGCCAATGCCCCCCAACGCACGACGGAGCTTTTTGTCGTGCCTAAGATTGTGGAATAGAACATGGCGAAGTCTGGATGGAATACTCTTGCCGCGCACGAACTCCGTGATTGTCTGGATCGGGGGGAGTGTTCTTCCGAGGAGGCGGTGCGATCGGTAGTGGACGCGATTTCCGCCACCGACCCGGTCCTGCATGGCTACGTCTCCGTGGATGTGGATGGGGCGCTGGCGCAGGCGCGTGAGGCGGATGCGGCGCGGAGGCGCGGGGAGCGCGGTCGTTTGCTGGGAGTGCCGGTGGCCGTCAAGGATGTGCTGAATGTGAGGGGGCAATCCTGCACCTGTGCCTCCCGGATCCTGAAGGGATATGTGTCGCCCTATGACGCCACCGCCATTGCGCGCCTCCGGGCGGAAGGGGCTGTGTTCCTCGGGCGGACCAACATGGATGAATTCGCGATGGGATCCACCACCGAGAATTCCGCGTTTGGCGTTACGCGGAACCCGTGGGCGACGGATCGGGTGCCGGGCGGATCCAGCGGCGGATCGGCGGCTGTTGTTGCGGCGGATGAGGCCATCGTCGCACTGGGGACCGACACCGGCGGTTCCATACGACAACCGGCATCCTTCTGCGGCTGCGTGGGATTCAAGCCGAGTTACGGCCGCATATCGCGCTACGGATTGACGGCGTATGCCTCATCCCTGGACCAGATCGGTCCGATCAGCAAGGATGTGGAGGATGCGGCGCTGCTGTTTGAAATCATGGGCGGGCATGACCCGATGGATTCCAGTTCGCTTGAGGTTCCCATGCCGGCGGTGAGCTGGCGTAACGGCCAGGGGTTGGCGGGAATGAAACTTGGCCTGCCGCGCGAGTATTTCGTGGGCGGCATGCACGGAGACGTGGATCGGTGTGTGCGGGCGGCGGTGGAGGAATGCAGGGCGCTTGGGGCTGAAATTGTGGACGTGACACTCCCGCATACCCGTGCTGCGATCGCCGCCTACTACATTATCGCCACGGCGGAAGCTTCGGCCAACCTGGCCCGTTTCGACGGTGTGCGCTACGGGCACAGGGCGGCCGGCGTATCCGACCCGATTGATCTCTACCGGCAGACGCGCGCGCAGGGGTTCGGCGCGGAAGTGAAACGGCGGATTATCCTGGGTACCTACGTATTGAGCAGCGGCTATCATGATGCGTATTACGTGACAGCCCAGAAGGTCCGTTCGCTGATCCGTCGGGACTTTGAAATGGCGTTCACGCATTGTGATGCGATCCTGGCGCCCGTGGCTCCGACCGCGGCCTACCGCATCGGCGAGAACCGCGACGATCCGTTGCAGATGTATCTGGGGGACATTTATACCGTCCCGGTTAATCTGGCGGGCATTTGCGGGCTGTCTGTCCCTTGCGGTTTCACCGGCGACGGACTTCCGGTGGGATTGCAGGTCATCGGGCCTGCCTTGGGAGAGGCGTGCGTTCTCCGGGTGGGGTATGCCTATGAGTCAGTGTCGAAGGTGCGCGGACGGAGACCGGGCGCCGGGTAGGCGCCAAGAGCCATCATGAAGGAGTTCCTTACAACCATCGGGCTGGAGGTGCACGTGCAGCTCCGGACGCATTCGAAGATGTTCTGCGGCTGCGGAACCAGCTTCGGTGCGCCTCCGAACACGCAGGTGTGCCCGGTTTGCCTGGGGTACCCCGGAAGCCTTCCTGTCATGAACCGGGAGGCCATCCGGCTCACCGTTCTTGCGGGGCTCATGCTCGGGTGCCGGATCAATCCCTTCAGCAAGTTTGACCGGAAGAACTACTTTTACCCGGACATGCCCAAGAACTATCAGATTTCGCAATATGACAAGCCGTTGTGCCTGGGCGGAGCGGTGGAGATGGAGGTGGCAGGGCATTGCCGCCGGATCGGCCTCACACGCATCCATTTGGAGGAGGATGTGGCCAAGAATCTCCATATGGAGACATGGAGCGGGATTGATTTCAACCGTGCCGGCGTTCCCCTGATGGAAATCGTGTCCGATCCGGAGCTTGAATCGGCGGATGAAGCCATGGCGTATCTCCAGACGCTTCGCCAGATCCTGGTCTATGCCGGGGTGAGCGAGTGTAACATGGAGGAGGGGAACATGCGGTGCGATGTCAACGTCAGCCTGCGGCCCGCAGGCCAGGCGGCCCTTGGCACCAAGGCCGAGATCAAGAATCTCAATACGTTCAAGGGTGTGCATGCCGCGCTGACCTTCGAAATAGCGCGTCAGCGGGACGTGCTTGCGGCGGGAGGACGGATCATTCAGGAGACCCGGCGTTGGGATGCGGACACCGGGCAGACGTATTCGATGCGGAGCAAGGAAGAGGCCCACGACTACCGCTATTTTCCGGAACCGGACCTGATGCCTGTAGCGCTGCCGGATGAGTTGCTGCAACAGTGGGCGGCGGGGTTGCCGGAACTGCCGGCGCGACGCCGTGCCCGGTTTGTCAGCGAGTATGGCATTCCGGACTACGATGCCGGAGTCCTGTCCGCTGAACGCGCCATTGGTGACTATTTCGAGTCGGCCGCGCGTGGCTCACGGTTCCCGAAGGCTGTCTCCAACTGGATCATGACCGATGTGCTTCGGACCCTTTCCGAACGGTCTATCCCCGTGGAACGCTTTCCGATTCCGGCGGATGCCCTGGCGGAACTGGTGGAGCTGGCCGAAAACCGCAAGATCAATTCCAACACGGCGAGGACGGTGTTTGCGATCATGCTGGCGGAAGGCGGGCGGGCGGGTGACATTGTGCGCGACCGCGGGCTCGCGCAGGTGAGTGACTCGGGCGCAATGGATGCGATGGTGCGGAAGACCGTGGAGGAAAACCCGAAGTCGGCGCAGGACTATCGTGGTGGCAAGGATGCTGCGTTGAAGTTCCTCGTGGGCCAGGTGATGAGGGCCAGCAAGGGGAAGGCCGACCCGCAAATGGCCGCGGACATGCTTGTGAAACTGCTGGGGCGGCCGGATTGACCCGCCGTGGCGGGAGATGGTATATACAGCGCCATGGCAAAGCCGAAGACATCCAACGGGAGCGGGTATTGACCTCCAATGACGAATATGTCCTTGAAGTCCTGAAGGAAGAGGGCCTGGTTTCTTCCGGGCAGATCGACTACGTCCGGCAGAATTTCCCCGGGCAGGGGACTACGGTGGACGCGCTTGTCAGCGCGAAAGTTGTGGAAGCCGACGATATTCTCCGTGTCCTGGCAAGCCGGTTCGGCATGGAAATGATCAGTCTGGCGAATCTTCCGATTCCGCCACCGGTGTTGTCGGCGGTACCCGCGGATGTGGCGCGGAAGTACAAGATTATCCCTGTCTCCAAGCATGATTCGGTTCTGATGGTAGCCCTTGGGGATCCCCTGGAGATGGATACTCTCGACAGCCTGCGCTACGTTCTGAAGTCGGACGTGGAGGGGGTCGTCGCTGCGCCCACCGAGATCGCTGTTGCGCTTGACCGGTACTATCCACGCGAAGCGTCGGTCGAGACGATGATTGACCAGCTTGCCGAGGGCACTGTGGCGATGGTAGCGGCGGGTCGGGCCGATCTGCGCGACGAGTCGGACGTCACCGAGTCGGATGTCCCGATCATCAAGCTGGTGCACCTCATCATTTACGAAGCCTACCGCAACCGCGCGTCGGACATCCACCTGGAGCCCCTTGAAAAGCGGTTCCGCGTGCGGTATCGCATTGACGGCGTGCTGCACGAGGTGGACAGCCCTCCGAAACGCCTCCAGGCGGCCATCATCAGCCGCGTCAAGATCATGGCGACCAACATGAAGATCGCCGAGAAACGGGTTCCCCAGGATGGCCGGATCCAGGTCAACGTCAAGGGGCGCGAACTCGACTTGCGGGTTTCCACGATTCCCACCGGCCACGGGGAAAGCGTGGTGATGCGTATTCTCGACAAGCAGAACCTGGCGCTTGGGCTCCCGAAGCTCGGTTTCCTGGCGGATGACCAGGAGACGTTTATGCGCCTCATCGCCCTGCCGGAAGGGATTCTGCTGGTCACCGGCCCGACGGGATCGGGCAAGACGACAACCCTTTATGCGTGCCTGAATCACGTGAACCGGCCTGACCGGAAGATCATTACAGTCGAGGATCCGGTGGAATACCAGATGTCGGGCATCAACCAGGTGCAGGTCCGTGAGGATATCGGGCTGACATTCGGCGCGGCGCTGCGCTCGATCCTGCGTCAGGCCCCCAATATCGTGATGATCGGTGAAATCCGCGATTTGGAGACCGCCCGCATTGCAACAGAAGCCTCCCTGACAGGACATCTGGTGTTCAGCACGCTGCACACGAATGATGCCCCCAGCGCAATCACGCGACTCCAGGATCTGGGCGTGAAGCCGTTCCTTGTGGCTTCCTCGGTGCGCGCGATCATGGCCCAGCGGCTGGTCCGCTGCATCTGCGAACATTGCCGCGAGGAACACCGGCCGACGGCAACGGAAATGCGATTGCTGGGTTCGGCAGCCGAACAGTTCGCCAACATACAGCTTTTCCGGGGCCGCGGGTGCAACAAGTGTGCACTGACCGGATACGCCGGGCGGTCAGGCATCTTCGAGATCCTGGTGATCAACGATGAAATCCAGCGAATGATCTTCGACAAGGTAAGCGCGCTGGAAATCCGGCAGCGCTCTCGCGAACTCGGCATGCGCACGCTACGGGAAGACGGTTTGCGGAAGGTCGTGATTGGGACCACTACACTGGATGAAGTCCTGCGGGCAACCATGGGAGATGTCAGCTGATGATCAATAGCAGTCAAATTGAGATGAGCGACCTCCTTCAACTGGTGGTGGATGAAGGGGCTTCGGATCTGCACCTGACGGTGGGAGTGCCCCCGGTGTTGCGCATCCATGGCAACATGCAGCCGATTGACGCGACCGCCCTGGCGCCAGAGGATACCGAGCGGTTCATGAAGAGCATCACCTCGGAGGATCACCAGCAGCGCATTCGCGAGGGTGGAGGCACGGATTTCGGATTCGGATTTGGCAAGGCCGCCCGGTTCCGCGTGAGCGTTCTCAAGGCCAAGGGGAGCATCGGCATGGTCTTACGGCAGATCCCATCCAAATTGATGTCGCTGGAGACCATCGGTTTGCCGCCACAGGTCAAGGAACTGCTGTTCCGCCCGCGCGGGCTTATCCTGGTCACGGGGCCGACAGGCTCCGGAAAGACGACCACGCTGGCCTCCATGATCAATCTGATCAACGAGGAACGCGACGCCCACATTATCACCATTGAAGACCCGGTGGAGTACTACCACGAGCACAAGAAGTCGGTGGTCACCCAGCGGGAGATCGGAGTGGACGTCCCCTCGTTCAGCGAGGCGTTGCGGCGGGCGTTGCGACAGGACCCGAACGTTATCCTGGTGGGCGAAATGCGCGATCTGGAGACCATGACCGCCGCGATCACGGCGGCAGAGACCGGCCACCTTGTGTTTGCCACCCTTCACACCACCGGCGCGGCGCGAACCGTGGACCGGATTGTGGATGCATTCCCGATGGGCCAGCAGTCGCAGGTGCGCACCCAGCTTGCTTCCGGCATCGTGGCCGTAATTTCACAGTTGCTCCTGGTCAAGGCGGATGGCCCCGGTCGTGTCGCGGCCTTCGAGATCATGATTTCCACGCCGGCTATCCAGGCGCTGATTCGCGAGAGCAAGACGTACCGCATCACCTCGGAAATCCAGACGGGGGCGAAATGGGGCATGATCACTCTGGACGCGCATCTCATGGCCCTGTACGAAGCCGGGAAGATCCGTTACGAGGATCTGATCACCAAGGCGCAGGATCCGGAATCCATTGTGCTGAAGTTGGAAGAGGCTCATCGGAAGAAAAGGTAATCCCATGCAGGACGTTCAATCACAGGATGCTGTTCTGCAACTGCTGAGCGCGCAGGGGCTTATCAGCGCCGAGCAGGAGCAGGAAGTCCTGGAAGAGCATCAGCGAAGCGGACGACCGATCCGTAATATTGTCGTTGAAATGGAAATCCTTCCGGAGGACGCCCTTCTGGAATTGATGGCGGACAATCTGGGGGTCAAGGTCATCCATCTTCCGGCAACGGATATTCCGCCGGATGTGGTGCACTCCATTCCAACCAGCGTGGCGCGGATGTACATGGTGGTCCCGGTGGATAAGAGTGCCAACTCGGTGACCTTGGCCACGTATGAATTGATGAGCCCTGAAAAGCTCGACGAATTGATGTTTGTCCTGTCCCGCGATGTCTCGATAGTACTTGCCCGCGAGGAGGACATCCGGGCGCATGTCAACCAGTTGTATGGCGACGACAGTGCATCGGTCACCGAAATGCTCTCGGCGCTGGAATCGGAGATTGAAACGACGGAACAACTGGTGGAACTGGGCGCGTCTGCCGACGAGAAGGGGATTGAGGAGGCCGCCGGTTCGGCGCCGGTAATCCGGTTTGTAAACCTTGTGCTGTATCAAGCGGTGCGGGATCGCGCCTCGGACATCCATTTTGA
>Ga0116202_10002822_pt1 | contig 10410 bp, 10 predicted proteins | sample LakKivw325mmetaG_FD_94479 | JGI IMG/M metagenome (GOLD analysis project Ga0116202, IMG submission 94479) | Anoxic lake water microbial communities from Lake Kivu, Rwanda to study Microbial Dark Matter (Phase II) - Lake Kivu water 325m metaG | ecosystem: Environmental > Aquatic > Freshwater >... | reverse complement strand
TTCTGATTGTGCTCCTCGAGGGTCTTGGCATAGTGAATATTCCCATCGGCATCGTGGAGATAGTAAAGATATTCGCTCGCCTGCGGACTAGCCACCGCCCTCAGGGCGGCCAAACCGGGATTGCAAATCGGACCCGGGGGAAGGCCGGCGCGCTTGTAGGTGTTATAGGGAGAATCAATTTCTGTGTCGGGGATGGTGATACTTTTCCTCCACCAACTCCCCTCCCCCCCGGCCACCTCCGGCAATTGGTACCCAAGAGCATACTGAACGGTAGCGCAGGCACCAAGAGGCATCCCTATTTCAAGGCGCTTCAAAAATATCCCGGCAATAATCGCCTGCTCCTCCGCCCGCCGCGCCTCCCGCTCAATTAATGAAGCGAGAATTACCGCTTCCTCGCGGCTAAGACCTTGGGCAGCAACGGCATCGGCCACCTCGGCATATTTCGCCTCAAAATTTCCCGTCATCAACGAAACCAGGCCCCTAGCGCTTATATCTCGGGAAACAATGTAAGTATCCGGAAAAAGATAGCCCTCAAGATCTTCGGTCTCGGCAAGAAACTCTGCCCGAAAGCTCTCGCTATCAACCGGAAGCTGCCCCAACAAATACTCTAAATACTCCTCCCGCCGCCACCCTTCAATGAAGGTAAGCCGAACATCAAAGGTTCCGTGGCGAAGAACTTCGATTATCTGGAGCATCGACAGGGAGGAAGGAATTTCATAACTTCCCGCCTCCAATTGGGAAACTAGCCCTCTAAATCTCACGTAAGCAGTAAAAAGTTTTGCGGAATGGATGAGACCTAACTCTTTCAGTTCCGCTGCAATTGCTTGGACCGACGCGCCGCGTTCAATGACAACCTCCTGCTTCGGCCCGTTACCGGCCGGTCGATTCAGCTCATATATCACCCAACCGGCGGTGGAAACAGCGGTAAGAACTGCAAGTACCAAAAGTAGAACGAATTTTCGCCCTCTACTAGCCACCGCTAAAGTATAGTTCGTTATAAGCCGAGGATCAAACAAAAGGGGCCAAGGCTATTTTTCGGCGTGGAGAAAAACCTTTTCAAGCACCTTCATGAACCAGAGGACAAATAAAGTCAGAAATGTAACCAATACCGCCATTCCGCACTCCCCCAACCCAACGGCCATCCCAATGGCAGTAGTTATCCAAATGGAAGCGGCGGTGGTAATTTCATCCATCTTTTCCTTGCCGGCGAGAATAACACCGGTACCGATAAAACCGATACCCGATAAGACACCGGCGGCAATTCTCGATGGGTCGCTGCCCGAACCAAAATTCGGCGAGAGGAGCGTAAACAACGCAGAGGAGAGGGAAACAAGAATGTGGGTGCGCAAACCGGCCGGCTTGCGCTGAAGCTCACGCTCGAATCCGAGGAGGCCGCCTAAGAAAAATGAGAGCAGCAGCTTGGCAACGTACCCCGGAAAAACAATTGACATCAAGCTCATTTTAAGGGGAGTGGGAGAAGAAAAGCAACTCAAACGGAAAACCCCGGTCCGCTTGCTGCTGGTGGCCCTTCCACTTCGACAGAATCCGCCCTGCCGCCCGCAATCGTCCAGAAGCCGCGACACCTTCCCAGACCCGCCAAGGCTGCCCCGGCGGCGGGGCCATTGACCGTCGCCGATCCTTCCCAAAGCACCGATCGCAAATTACGAGTTGTACTCTTACCTAATTGCTTATTGTCTGGTCGCCTAAAGCCTATTTTGAATCTAGGTATTCTTGGAGAAGAACGGCAGCAGCAATAGCGTCGAGGTTCCGGCGGGCCTTTCTCTTCTTTCCGGCAGCAATTGCCTTCTCCAAGGCAATCTTAGTCGAGAGAACCTCGTTCTGGAAAACGATTTCCGCACCCAGCTCTTCTTTAAGCCTCCTCCCTAATTCCTCAACTCTTCTTTTATTTTTCCCTTCCGGCAAGCCCAGAATGATCTTTTCGACGCCCTCCTCCCTGACTACCGCGATAAGCCCTTCAACTGACTCTACTACACCAAAAGGTTCCGCCAATTCGCCCTCGGAAATTGCCAACCCTATTCTCTTTTCGCCCCAGTCGACACCTAAAACCTTCATCGCAATATGTAGTATGAATTATAAAGGATGAGTTATCAACCAAGGAAAGATGGGCAAATGGCCGATAAAAAGCGCGCCTCACTTGAAGCGCGCTCGCAATTCCGATAAGTCGCCGAACATCTCCCGGTAATCCCGCCGCAACCGGATCACCATCGAGATGCCCAGCTCGACCAGCTTCTCTACCAGCGGACACGCCGCCCCGTGTTCCGGACAGATGCTTTCTGGAGAGAAGCTGACCCTCCCGCCAGCTGCCAATCGCCGCCAAGCCTGAGCAAAGCAAGGATCAGCGGCGGCGGCAATGACCTGCTCTCTCAAGAGAGCCACGATCCAGCTTGTCGGGCGCCCCGCCTTCCGCGCCCTTGCCACACGCCTAAACTTCCTGGCACGGGTCCGGCGATGCCCTTCCGTCAGGTCAAGAGAAAGGCGCCGGCCACTAGGGTGGTAAAGGAACAGGTCAACACCTCGTCGATCCTGTTTCCAGGTGCTGAGTTGCACCTTAGCTCCGGGAGTAGCGGCACAAAGCAAACCCAGAGCAAGAAAAGAAGCTTGCTCGTGCAAAACTGGCTCACGATCCAGCGCTGCCTCCTGCAGATGCAGAGCCATTTTTCCCCTCCTTTCCGTGATTCGCTACCTCATCTCCCCCACTACGCGCGGTAGACCAAAGGAGGAGAGGCGGCGGAGATCACAATAGCATAAAAGGATAAGATTTCAAGCCCCCTTTGCCGACGGAGGTTAGTTTGCTAAACTTACCCCATGGCTTACTCGGCTAAAATGTTAAGGCTATTAAAAGATTCGAAGCGCGTCCTTGTGCCCCTCCATCTCCACCCCGACGCTGACTCCATGGGCTCCGCCCTCGGCCTCAAACTCATCCTTGAGGGGTGGAATAAAAAGGTCGACGTTGTCTCCGCCGACCCCCTACCGGAGAACCTCCTTTTTCTTCCCAAGGCGGAAACGATCAAACGGATTGACCCTGCCAGCATTGGTCGACGCAAGCACAGCCTCCTTGTGCTCTTAGACGGGAATGAGCTCCGCCGGTTCGCTCACCGAGACTGGCCAAAATGGGTCGGGTCAATCCCCACCATCATCATTGACCACCACACTGACCGAACGCAGGGCCTGAAGGGCCTGAGCCTTATCCACCCCGAAATTACCTCTACCGCAGAAATGATTTTCGACTTAGCCAAAATCTGGAAGACTAAGATATCCCCAAAGATAGCCCAGTGCTTGCTCACCGGCATCCTCGCCGACACCGGTCACTTTCGGTATTGCTCTACCACCCCCGAGGTACTCGAGAAAGCGGCCGAATTAATCCGCTACGGGGCAAACCAGAACGAAATTACCCGCTATATCTTCTACAGCTGGCCACCGGCAGTCATCAACCTCTGGAAAATTTTACTCAAAAACGCGAGGATAAAGAACCGCTTCCTCTACACCACCCTGAGCTGGGAGGAAACCGCACGCGCTAACGTCGAGGAACGAAATCTCTCCAATGCTAAGGCGTACACCGCCAACGAGCTTCTGGGCGCTATCGCCGGAACAAAGGCAGTGGCGATTTTTGCGGAGGAGGACGGGTACGTTCGTGTTAACCTCCGTTCGAGAACTCAATCAAACGTTGACAGAATCGCCACTGCTCTCGGCGGCGGCGGCCACAAAAGAGCAGCCGCCTTTAACTTCAAAGGAAGCATCAGAGAAGCAATCCAAATAACAACGAAGCTGCTATCTGAAAACAAGTAATGGCTAAGCAAAGGACAGCTCACTCTCCGTACTCGCTTGGACTCTACGTCAAATGTCCTAAGCAGTTTTATTTCGAATACCTCGATAACTACACGAGTGTTTATCCCCACAAGCAGGAGATAAAGAATATTCAGATCGAGGCGGGAAAAAGAAAGGAGCTCACCCTCGGCAGCTTGTTGCATATTATTCTCAACGACTTCTTCCGCCTGCCGAAAGACGAAAGGCACGAAGAAAAAATCGTAACCCTGCTTAAAGAAACGTGGACGGGAGAGAATGGCGGGGCGCGGGGGAAGAGTGGCGGTTTCCCCAACATTGAGGAAGAGCGTCAATGGTACCGTGAAGCCTTAGACATTCTCACGAGGTTTTGCCACTCCCAAGACCTCGCCCCCGACATCGCGTATCTGCCGGAGAAGGAGAAGGAAAACGAATTTATCAAGGCTAACTTCCTTAAAGTTAATGTTAGATCAGACGTTACCCTCGCTGGCAAAATTGACCGCATTGACAAAAGCGAGACGGGCGAGGGTTACCACTTAATTGATTACAAAACGGGCAAAAGCGAGCAGAATGATGACTTTCAATTGATGGCCTACTCGATCCTGGCTACCGAAGCACTGGGAATGCCGCCGACGAAGGCGAGCTATCTCTACCTCCGTAGCGGAAACCTCAAAAGCTTCGACCCAAATAAAGAGGCGATTGAGTGTACCAAAGCCAGGATAATAGAGATAGCGGAACAGATACGGAACGAGAAGGATTTTCTCCCTAGACCAACGAAGATGTGTTACTACTGCGATTACCTAGAATTTTGTCCGGCCAAGGAGAAAGCAAGGAATCTCATCGCCGAGTACAAAGGGGAAGACGAGACCGCAGACCTGCCGTTTTGATAGGGGGAGGGGCGATCGGAAAGAGGCAAAACGAGAGACGGGGATGGCAGACAGGGCGGCAGGAACCCGAACTAGTAAATATTTCCCGCCTCCTGGGTTAGGTGTTATTTTGCAAAGCAAGGCTTAGCTTCGCTAACCTTCTATCGAAGGGAGGTGAACATCTATAACAGCGAAGCGGCGGCGTGCTATCACCACATCCATTCCGATAAACGCCGCTTATCGATTTAAATTGCTTCGCAAGTTGTCACGCGATGGAAAAGAAAATCGGTGAAATAACTCACTACTTCGGGCATATCCCGGCAGGGATAATTAAGCTGGCTGACGCTCTGAAAGTCGGCGATAAGGTCCATTTCAAAGGAACAACGACCGACTTCGAACAGGAGATCGCCTCGATACAAGTTGATCATAAAGACCTACCGGAAGCAAAAGCAGGCGATGAGGTCGGTATACAGGTAACGGATCGGGTACGGGAAGGAGACGAGGTATTCTTAGTAACCCAGTAATCCGGTAACGCCGGTAACACCTCACCTCACCATCCTCCAAGAGAGACGGGTTCTTGCCTGTTTTATTGATCTTATTGGCTTCATTGAGTTACTGACCTATTTTATCCTTCGCGAATACCGAGTCCCCTTAGGCCTCGGTAGCTTATTAATCCTCCCCTGTCCTCAACTCTATCCTTATCCTGCCAGTACTCCGCGGAACCCGTCGCAAACTCTCCGGCAGATTTGGCCATAAACGTAATTCGTACGCCGAAACATTGGGAAGGGAAGCGAGGTAATCCTGAGCGTCACTAGCAATACGACCGGCGAGACTGCCCTTGACCTCGGTGAGATCAAGTTGAGGAATCACCTGAGCAGAAACCTTGGCCGAAAGGTGCAAAACGTCGTCGCTAAGCTCAGAACCGAGGACGTCAATGGCCAGCTCACCCGGGTAAAGTTCATAACCGTCGGGGACAAGACGCGTCAGCGCCTCCGAGACAAAATCTTCCAAATCGTCTTCCTTATAAGAGACGGTAGTCAGCTCCAACTTGAGCGTCAAACCAACGGTATCTGCCTGGTCACCTACGTCCTGAAGGAAATGGCGCTCGAGCTCCTCCTCATTGATTGCCTCTTGGGATATCACCCGTCCCGAGCCGGCCTCCCCTTGCAGTTCTTCCCTCCCCTCCCCAAGCAACTCGGCCTTCAGCTCTTCGAGAACCTTCGCCTGATCGGCCGAAGAGACAACCGTCACTTGATGAGACTCGCCACCAGTGAAAGCAGCGTCGTTGGTGGCGGAGATTCCCTCCTTCCCTTCAATCGTAAATAGTTTGTCCGCCGCAAGGTTATAAGCGCTCCCGATCTTCTCCGCCGTCACCCCAACGGTAGCGCTGCTACTAGTAGCCGGCACATCAACAGCCGAAACCGCCAAGAAGATTAGGCTTTGATCGCCGGTATTGATGATCTTGTCACCAGCACTTATATGCACCTCAAACGGATTACCATTAACAAAACTGACCGTTCCCGTTGCCTTCTCCCCCGTCGTCGCCGTTCCCGTTGCCGGTGTTGACTTTTGCCCCCCCACTTCGGCCGTGAGCGCTGCTCCAGGAATGACACCCTCGTCAACATTGACCTCGTTCACCTCGGCGCTGGCAACAACACTAAACTCCCTCACCATCGGAATTTGCTCCAGAGTAAGAACAATCTCTGCCCGCGGGAGAAAGTTAATCAGCCAGTAAGTTCCCCCGCCCGCCAAAAGAAAAATCCCGAGAAGAAGAAGCGAAATCAAACCCAGATGGCGAATGGAAGTAAGATTGAGATGCAGACGCGGGAATCTAATCTTCTTGACAACCCCTGACAGTGCTAGGCCGCCCCCCGCCCCATCCTCCAACGAGGACCCCTCAAGCTGAGCAACCAAACACCTTCCCCTTGGCCCCGCTGCTTTAAACTCAAGCGTCTTCCCCCGCTTTGCTGCTTCCCGCTCAAGGATCTGAACGGCAAGAAGACTTATCTTCTCTTCGGGAAGCTCGATCTCTACCTCGTTACCCTCAGCCCCGATGATTCTTTCCAACAGTTCAAATAAGCTCACTTTGTTCGCTAATCACCCCAACAACCCCGACAACCTAATAATCCAAATTTTGAGCTACTGCGTAACTGATTTACTGGCATCATTTTCCCTCCTCCTCCCCTCCCTCTTCCGACTCCCTATCCTCTGTAGCCCCAGAGAAGGACCCCCCTACCCTCAAGGCAACTCTCCCTAGCGAGAGAGGTAAAATGTCTTCCGGCGAGCCGAAGCCAATTCCTTCGGCGTAAATACCAGCTAGGCCATCTTTGCTGACAACGGAAACCGCAGGAGTGGAGTCAAAAGGGTGTTCCTGCTCCCACCGAAAGTTCCCAACTCGCTCGACAAGCTCAGGAACAGCGGCGCCACCGCCTGTCAAAAGAATCTGCGCAGGAAAAGTCTTCGTCTCCGTGAAAGCATCCAGAGCGTCAGAAACAGCGCTGACCCAGAGGTCTAAAAAACGAGCGGAATTCTCCTCCACTTCGGGTGGAAAATGCCACCAGAAGCTTTTGGTATCCATCAACTCGCCTCCGAAAGCGAGGCTTATCTCCGTCTTCTCCCCACCGATATCAACGACCAGCGTATTCAAACTCTCCTTGGCGGAGAGCGCGCCAATTAGATTGAAAGGAAGGGAAGAAAATCCCCAAAGAGAAAGGCCGCTTTGGCGAACCAATTCTTCCTGACGGCGGAGATAACTCTTTTCTCCAAAAGACGTAAATAGATACAGCTCCAACTTCTCCAACTCCTTGACCTCTAACACCTCGGCTTCAAGTTCAAGCAGAGAGAGTTTGGAATCACCCAAAGAGCGGCGCAATTCCCGCTCCGCTTGTCTCAATGCCAATTCCCTCGCCTGAAGGGCAATTTCATCGGCGCTTCTTGATAGGCTGCTCCGCACGACCGTAGTGAAAGCGGCAGCAAACGGGCCAGAAACGCCAGCGACAGCTACACGCGACAACCCGGGGAAATCGCCCCGAAGATCCGCCACCATCTCCCGGAGAGTAGCAGCGGAATCGCTGCCTTGTGGTGCTTTCCTCGCTCCCAAAAGATGGACGTAGTCCCTCTCAGCCCTAAAAAGAAGGACCTTTAAAAGACTCCCCCCTAGATCAAGGGCAAGAAATTCTTCCGGGAAGTCTTCTTTCTTTTTGAAAAGCAACCGAAGGATGTTCATTATAGTTAATTAATTGCTGGGTTCATTAATTAGTAAGGACAACTACCCAATCAGCTGATTGGCTAATCAACAACTGCTCTCCCATAAATCCTCCGTACTCCCGCTCCGGCTGCCTCTTCCCTGATTATCTCAAAATGGCCCAGCTCACTTGTACGGGCGGCGTGAGGACCGGCACAAAGCTCCATCGAACAGGATTTACCTTTCGAATCGCCAATACAGTACATCGTAAGATTGTCGACCTCCTTATACTTCTCGACGAAAACCGCCTCCGCTCCCCGCTCTTTTGCTTCCTCAAGAGTGACGGCCTCTTTGATAACCGGAAGGTCATCCCTGATCCATCTGTTCACTAGCGCCTCGACCTTCTTAAGTTCCCCGTCCGTCAACTTCCGACCGAAGGTGAAATCGTGGCGGAACTTACCGGCCTCCAAATGCTGACCGGCCTGACGGACTTGAAGGCCGAGAACCGCTTTAAGCGCGGCATTGAGAAGGTGAGCAGCCGTATGCTGCGGAGCAATCAACTCCTTTGCTGCTGTCCCTTCCTTCTGTGCCGCCCGCGCCCGCTCTCGTTGCTCCTCGAGCTTCCTCTCAAAAGTCTTCTCATCTACCTCCAAACCGCGGCTCCGAGCAAGTTCACGCGTCAGCTCAAGAGGAAATCCGTAGGTGTCGTAAAGGGCAAAAGCGTCGACTAATCTGCCCCGAGTTCGCTGAAAAACTTTTTCGAGCTGCCTCAATCCTTTGTCTAAGGTCCTGCCGAACTGCTGCTCCTCATCCCCTATCGTCTCCATAATTTCCTTTTCCCTGTTGATTAACTCGGGATAGATTTCGCCGTAGACCTCAAGAATCTTCTTCGCCGGCTCAAGAAGGAAATAGCCGTTGATATCTAAAATCTTCCCGTGGAGAATGGCGCGACGGATAATTCGGCGAAGAACATAACCCCGACCAACATTGAGAGGACGAACGCCATCAGCGATGAGAAATACTGCCCCGCGGATATGGTCAACAATGATCCGTGACGAGCGAAGGCAACCGGAGGACTCACTGGCTTTCTTATTGGCAGGATAAGGTGCTGCGGAACAAGTTGGCCGGGAGGAAACAACTTCGAGCCGCCGTACTTCTTCCATAACCGGCGCAAGAAGATCAGTCTCGTAAGCCTCTTCCTTCCCCTGAAGAATCATCACCAACCGTTCGAAACCCATTCCGGTATCGATGTTCTTCTGTTCAAGGGGATGATACTTCCCCGCTTCATCTCTAAAGTATTCGGTAAAGACAAGGTTCCATAACTCTACTTCAAGCCCCGAAGGAAGGATGTAGTGAATTTCGCTGCAAGGGCCGCAAGGGCCAGTGTCGCCCGGAGGACCCCAGAAATTTTCTTTGCGGCCGAACTCACGAACCTTGATGCCAGGCACCGTTCGCTCCCAAATCCTCCGTGCCTCGTCATCCTCGGGGATGTCGGAGTCGCCAGCGAAAACGGTGACGAACATCCGCTTCTGATCCAGCCGCAGTTCCTTCGTGAGGAAATTCCACGCCAAAAGAATCGCCTGCTCTTTAAAGTAACCACCGATGGAAAAATTGCCCAGCATCTCGAAAAACGTGTGGTGATGCTCGTCACCAACCTCATCAATGTCGGAAGTGCGGAAACACTTCTGAATTGAGGCTAATCGCCTGTTCCCAAAATCGGCCAACGCGTCAGCCTCTCCCAAGAAGTAGGGCTTAAACTGCTGCATTCCCGCCGTTGTCAGGAGGACACTTCTGTCTCCAGAAGGGACAAGAGACGAAGAAGGGACAAGGGTGTGCCCCTGGGCAACAAAATAGTCGAAGAATTTTTTACGAATCTCCCGATGGGTCATCAACTAAGATGATACAAGAGGCTGATGGTAGGAGGCAAGAGGAAAGAACGTCGGGGGCGGCGACGTCGCCGTTATCCCTAAAATGTCAACCATGCTGGGCACGATAGGCCCGTACTCCCTAAGCAGGCTGACCCACTTGTTCTCCTCCTTTCCACCGAGAATATGCCACCTTGAAAATAACACCGGCCTTATTCAAGGCCAAGTATTACGGGATGGCAGGGATTAATGCTTCTTCCTAGAGGGTTTGACCTCTCGCAATTTTACCCCCTTTGAACCGCAGAGGAAACACTGGAAATTCTCGCCCGGCTGAAGACACTGGGGACAAAGAAGAATTTCCCCCTTCTCTAACAGCTCCTCGTGTCCGCAGGTATTGCAGAGAAAGGCAACTTCTTCGCGGGGGATTCGCCCGTGGTTGGGACAGACAAAATAAAACCGCCCCTCATCTTTAGAGCTCGGCGTCGTCTTATCAAAATTATCAAGAGAAGAACCCTTCTTTCTCTTCGCCACGATCAGATCCCCTTAAAGAACCGAGGTTTGTTCGCTCTGCCAGCTGCCAACGGAGCGTCTGAACGCCGCGGACGCCGCTCAAGCTCACGTCGCGCGCGGCTAACAGCGTCATCTAACTCCCCTTTAACAGCGGAGAGCCTCCTTTCTATCGCCCCTTGGGGGG
>Ga0116202_10002821_pt1 | contig 10414 bp, 9 predicted proteins | sample LakKivw325mmetaG_FD_94479 | JGI IMG/M metagenome (GOLD analysis project Ga0116202, IMG submission 94479) | Anoxic lake water microbial communities from Lake Kivu, Rwanda to study Microbial Dark Matter (Phase II) - Lake Kivu water 325m metaG | ecosystem: Environmental > Aquatic > Freshwater >... | reverse complement strand
GCGTTGTAAAGAAAGAAAAAGTAGCAAAAAGAAAGAAACCTACGACGACTAACCTTTAACCTAGATCACACACTGTGATCTTTATACCAGGAGGGTATTATGAGTAGAAAATGGATTATGATCATCCTTCTGGTTTCCATCGGCGGGATGGCCATCTTATTATGGGGATGTCCGCCACCGGTTGTCAGCGTGAGACCCCCTGAACCCCGTGTGGAGGTATATGGGCCATCACCCCATCCAGACGCGGTCTGGATTTCGGGCTATTGGCGGCATCGGGGAGGAGAATGGATCTGGGTCCCGGGACACTGGGAAAGGCGGCCGAGGCCTCATTCTGTCTGGGTTCCCGGTCGCTGGGAGCCGAGAAGAGGGGGCTGGGTCTGGCGACCCGGCCACTGGGAATACCGATAGTCAATCATGAGTTCGGAATTAGGAGTTCGGAGTAGGGGCGATTTATGAATCGCCCCTACAGAACTGGGGGAAAAATGTTCGGTCTGGGCTGGCCAGAGATTCTGGTGATCTTAATAATCCTCTTTTTTCTTTTTGGAGCCAAGAAACTTCCCGCGATCGGTGAAAATCTTGGAAAGACAATCAGGGAATTGAGGACGATTCGCGGTGAGAAGAAATCGGATAAAGGGAAAGAAAGCGGAGGAGAAAAAGGGAATATGCTTTCCGATTTGAAAAAGGAGGTCGAAGAGATTCCGGGTCTGAGGGAAGCCAAAGCGATTAAAGAAACCGCCGATAAGGTAAAAAATATATCGAAACTTTTAAAATAAGATTTGCCTCCTTCCTCCATCCTCATTCTATGTGATTACATTTTTTCCTTCCATTCCGTGTGGAAAATTCCCTCTCGATCGATTCGCCGGTAGGTGTGAGCCCCGAAATAGTCGCGCTGGGCCTGAATCAAATTGGCTGGCAATCGTGAGCTTCGCCAGGAATCGAAATACGCCAAAGAAGCACTCATCGCCGGAACCGGAACGGCCAGCCGGATGGCTGTTTCAACGACATGCCTCCAGACCTCCTGTCGCTGGTGGAGGGCTTCCCGGAAGAAAGGAGCCAAGATCAGATTTAGAAGTTCCGGGTTCTCCCGGTAGGCTCTGGAGACATCATCCAGGAATCGAGCCCGAATGATACATCCACCGCGCCAGATTCGCGCGATTTCGGCCAAGTTTAAATGGTAGTGGTATTCAGAGCTGGCGGCCCGAAGAAGAGCCAACCCTTGGGCATAGGAGCATATTTTCGAGGCATAGAGGGCATCCGCAACTTCTTCAGTCAACACCATTCGGTCAACGGGGTGAGACGAAGAGGACACGGGAAAAGCCGCTGAGGCTTTCTCGCGTTCCCTTTTGAAGACAGAAAGATTTCTTGCCTCCACTGCCGCATTAATCGTCGGAATGGGAATTCCTAAATCGAAGGCATTCTGGCTGGTCCACTTCCCTGTCCCTTTTTGACCGGCGGAATCAAGAATCCTGTCGACCAAGGGTTGACCCGTTTCCCCGTCTATTACTGTAAAGATGTCAGAGGTAATTTCCATCAGATATGAAGAGAGGGGCCCTTTACTCCACCGTGAGAAGGCATGATGGAGCTCTTCGGCAGACAGGCCGAGTCCACGGCGGAGAATATCATAGGCCTCGGCAATGAGTTGCATGTCCCCATATTCAATTGCGTTATGGATCATCTTAACATAATGTCCAGAGCCCCTGGGACCGATATAAGTTCCACAAGGTTCCCCGTCGACCTTTGCGGCAATGGCCTTCACGATAGGTTCAATGAGACCATAGGCCCCGGGAGAACCGCCGGGCATCATGCTCGGCCCTTTGAGAGCTCCTTCCTCCCCGCCCGAAATTCCTGTACCGATGTAAAGATATCCTTTTGATTCAACCTCTTTTGAACGCCGTTCCGTATCTTGAAAAAAAGAATTCCCTCCGTCGATGATGAGATCACCCCGCTCCAGGAGAGGCATGAGTTGAGAGATCATTTCATCGACCGGCTGGCCCGCCTTCACCATAAGGAGAATCTTTCGCGGCCTTCTGAGCGGGACAACCAGATCTTTCAATGAATAAACAGCCTTAATCTCTTTGCCTGCGGCCTTTTCCTTGATAAAAGCATCCGTAACGGCTCTCGTGCGGTTGTAAATGGCAACCTTGAGACCATTTCGCTCCATATTCAGAACCAGGTTCTGCCCCATGACGGCCAGTCCGATTAACCCAATATCGTAGCGTTCCATAGGCTTGCCTCCATCCTCTCACCTCAACCTTTGACCAGTTTTTCATAAAGCGCTTTCTGACGTTCAATGGCTTTCCGGTAGCGTTCATGATGCCCGGAATCCGGATCAAAGACCGGCCCGACGAAGTCAGGTGCCTCCCTGAGACTCTTAAGAATGCCAAGTGCCTGCAGTGCCAGAAGGGCAGATCCTCTTCCGGAGGCCTCCTGAACCTCTGAAATGGCCACCGGCCGGCCCAGGGTATCGGCCATGATTTGAAGCCAGGAGGGAGAATGAAGCAGAGCCCCGCCCCCTGCAACTATTTGAGGCTCAGATGGCAGGATCTGACGTAAGAGTTCGAACACAATCGCAATCCGATAAGCCACTGCTTCTAAGCCAGCCCTGAGAATGTCGAGAGGGGTTGTGGCCAGAGAAAGGCCATGAATGGTCGCTCGTGTATGGCCCGCCCAGCCAGGAGCTCTTTCCCCGGCCAAGAAGGGAAGAATGGTGAGGCCATGACCATCGGGTTCCATTTTGGCTAAAGCCTGCTCGACTTCTGACCAATTTCGAAGGTTCAGTCTTTCTGTGAGCCACGAGAAGAGACTTCCCCCCTCACTCAATGCCCCTCCCGGGAGAGACCGACGGCTATCCACCCGGTAACACCAGAGGCCTTCAGGGATATGAGAAATCGGAAAGTCAACAACCGCACGAAGGGCACTCGTCGTTCCAACCGTCAGGGCAACCCGTTCAGGAGATATGCACCCGCTTCCGATATTTGCAGCGGCACCGTCCCCTATTGCCGGGAACCAGGGAATATCTTGCAGGGCAGGCCAGCGGCGGGCAAACTCAGGACGGAGTCCCCTCCGGAAATGGCTGGAATCCACAAGAGGAGAGAGCTGGTCCTTCCTGATTGGAAGACCTTCCAGGAGACCTCCGTCCCACACCAGATCATGTCGATTGAGCAGTCCTGACCAAGAAGCAACGGAGTAACTGACAGCGCACTCACCGAATAGTTTTAAGTCCAGATATTCTCCAATCGATATCCACCGGGACACCTGTCTGAAGAGATCGGATTTGGCCTTGGCAAACCACCGAAGATAAGCAGGAAGGTAGCAAGGATGGAAATGACAGCCTGTCCGCTCATGAATGATTGATTCGTCAAACTCTGCTCGAAGCAGAGGGATCTCGCCATAGGCCCGTGTATCTGCATAGGTGGTCACAGGAGTGATGGCCTGGTAAGAGGAATTTACACCGAGGACATTGCCGACAAATGTACAGGAGGCTACCCCTGCAATCCTCCGGCTCAAGGAAGCGGCCTGTTCAATGATCGAGTCGATGCACTTCCAGGTGGAATCGAGAATGAGATCCGAATCAATCTCAGAAGCTCCCTCAGGTGTTGTTTTGATCTGAAGAGGCGTGCGGGCCTCCCTTCCTTCAACGGCACGGCCAAAGCGGTCAAAAAGAGAGGCCCGTATGGCTGAGGTGCCGATGTCGATAGAAAGGATGAATGGGAAATCAGCCCGCTTTGATGTGATGGAGGACATCATTGTAAAATAATAGCATATTTAATTCTAAAGATAAAAATTGGGTCTCGCACTTTTTCATTCCACCCGGAAAGATATCGGGCACAACCATCGCCTGAGACCGGAGGTTAACTCATCCCCCATCATTTCTCCATAACTATTTTGTTGACGATTTTTTCGTTAAAAGATATTCTTTCAATTAAATTTAAATTACATACAAATAGGATCAGGAGGTGAAGAGATGAAGAAGAAAGTAACGCGATTCGATCTTCAGAATATGAAGGGTTCCGGGAAAAAGGCGGTGTGGGTGACGGCCTATGATTACTGGACAGCCCAGTTTGCGGAGCAGGCAGGCATGGATATGATTCTGGTGGGCGATTCTCTCGGGATGTGTATCTACGGTTATGAAGGGACTATTCCCGTCACCATGGATCAGTGCATCTATCATTCAGAGGCGGTGCGGAGGGGTGCCCCCAATACCTTTGTCATCGGGGATATGCCTTTTCTTTCCTATCAGGTCAACATCGACGAGGCTGTTCGAAATGCAGGCCGTTTTTTCAAAGAGGCAAGGGTCGACGCTGTCAAGCTTGAGGGGGGCCGGAGGGTCTGTCCACAGATCAGAGCCATTTGCGATGGAGGGATGCTCATCATGGGCCACATTGGCCTCACCCCACAGAGTTCGGGTCAGCTGGGTGGATTTAAAGCTCAGGGAAGGACAGCCGACGCAGCACTGGAGTTGATCGAGGATGCCAGAGCCCTTCAAAAGGCGGGGGCTTTCTCCCTCCTCGTGGAGGCGGTTCCGCCGGAGGTTTGCAAGATCATTCGAGACGATTTGACCATTCCGGTTTACAGCATTGGAGCCGGGGTTGATGCGGATGGGCAGGTGATGATCTGTAGCGATATTCTGGGAATCTTTCAGGCCTTCACCGCAAAGTTTGTAAAGAAGTACGCAAATCTGGGAGCGGAGATGTTGAGGGCCATGGAGGCTTACGCAGAGGATGTGAGAAAGGGAGCGTTTCCAGAATCCCAGCACACTTACAATATGCTCGAAGGGGAACTGCCGAAATTGAAGGCCGCTCTGAAAAAGTAATATGGAAAGAGACATTCTGGCTATCGACGTTGGGACCACCGCTTTCAAGATAGGCGTCTTCAGCCCTGATCTTGAAAAGAGATATGAGACTTCCAGAGACTATGCGATCAACCTATATGATCGCGGAAAGGCGGATATCGAACCTGAGAAGTGGTGGCTTGCCCTCAAAGATTGCTGTGATGAAATCAAACCCTATCTGTCCAGGGTGGGGGTGGTCTCTTTTTCCGTGACGACCCCTGGATTACTACCCATGGGAGAGGACGGCACAGCTTTGGGCCCTGCCATTCTGATGCTGGACTGCCGCTCTCATAAACAGGCAAGAGAGATACGGCAAGGGGTAGGAGAGGAAAGGTTCCTCAAAGAAACCTGTAACCTGCCAGTCTCGGGTGGCTCCTCTCTCTGTTCCATCTTATGGATTCGCGAAAATCAGCCCCATATCTGGAAGCGGGCAGCCAAATTCGGCCATACCAATACCTATATGGTCAAGCGCTTCACAGGGGAATGGGCTATCGATCCCTCTACGACTTCGATCACAGGTCTTTACAATACCGCCCGGCACGACCTGACCTGGAATCGAAATGTCCTGTCCATAGCAGAGATACCTGAAGAGAAACTTCCCCCGCTGAAGCAGTCTTATCATAAAGCGGGTTCAATCTTACCCGAAACCGCTTCGGAGCTGGGGTTGCCAGAGGATTGTGATGTTCTCTGCGGAGGCAATGATGCCGTCCTGGCTGCCCTCTCAGGAGGATTCACCGCACCCGGAGATATTAATTTCATCTGCGGAACATGTGAGATCACGAATGTGTGTGTGGACAGACCCGTGAGCTCCAGAAATTTTAATGTTCGGTGTCATGTCATTCCTGACCGATGGGTCACCTTCTTTGTCCTCAATACGGGAGGGCTGGCCCTGGAATGGTTTCATTCCGTATTCTGCCGGGAGATGACCACCGACCAATTTTATAATGACTATATTCCAGCGGTTCTTGAAAATTTTCTTAACCACCATGAGACAGAGAGTCTGGAGGCGGATCTGCCCGAATACGTCCCTTATCTTCAGGGATGCCGCTACAGCCTTGAACAGATGACGGCCAGCTTTTCAGGTTTAACTTTGGAGACGACACGCGAGAAGATCCTCCTGGGATTGGTCAGAGGGAATGCGATTTACCATCGTGACCATCTAAGAGAGGTAGCAGGCCTGGTTAAAATAAACAAAATTGTGATGACCACAGGAGGTGGCGCAAAGATCAGGGGTTTCCTGGAGGCGAAGAAGCGATGGGCAGGTGATTTCGAGTTCAGGTATCAAGATCAATCCTCCCTTTTGGGAGCGGCGATGTTAGGTCAGTTTTATCAGACGAAGAGATATAGATAAATTTAGGAGGAAGAAATGAGAGAAATTACCTGGATGAGCATGATGCGGTTAATCGCACGGCCATCGCACTGACAGAAAAAGGGCTCGCCTTTATCGCCGCATGGAACCTGCATCGAAAATAGATCTGTGCAATAAATTCCATCAAAAAATATTCGAAGTTTCTTGGACTGTCATCCTGAACCATACCCTGAACTCGTTTCATGGGTCGTTTTAGGATCTCACCCCACGGGCAAAACGAGATGCTGAACCAAGTTCAGCATGACTCTTGTTTATACGCTCTGCGCTATGCCCTATGCGTCTTTATCTTGGAAGGTTTTCAAGGATCGGGTTCATAATTTTTTCAATTCGGCTCTTGATTCCCAGGAATTTGAAGTACTCCGCATCGGAGAGGGGTTGTTGAGGAGGGCCCATCCTAAATCCCCTTAATTCAAGAGCGATTTTGAAACCCAGAGGAAAAGGAGGAGAGAACAGAGCTCGAATGAGCAGGAGGAGGGAGAACTGAAGGTCTCTGGCCTTTTCATAATTCCCTTCCTGCCAGGCCTTATAAATTCCGACCATCACCTCCGGCAGGATACCCGCCGTAGCGGTCATACATCCCTTTGCCCCAACCATCAGAGCAGGGAAAAGGATCTCTTCACGGCCGACGAGGATAGAGAGATCCTCTCCGATTAATCGGATCTTATCCATGTAGTGGAGAAGGTCAACCATGCTCCCGCTGGAATCCTTCATGGCCACGACATTCTTCTTCCGGGAGAGACGTTTGACCACATCATAACTGATCGGAGTGGCGAAGAGGGGGATATTGTAAAGGATGACAGGGATATCGACGGCATCGCTGATCGTCTCAAAATGGCGCTCCATATTCTCCTGACTGATGGGGTAATAGTAGGGGGGAGCGACGACGACAGCTTCGCAGCCAATCTCCTGAGCTTTCCGGGCGAGGAAAATACATTCCTTAGGACGGGTGGAAGCAATTCCAGGTGTAACCGGAACTCTTCCCCTGGCTTGATCGTGGATAATCCGCATGAGGAAGGCTTTTTCTTCCAGATCGAGGTGGACGAATTCCCCCACCGAACTGATGGGGAAGAGTCCATGAACTCCCTTGTCAATTGCGAAATCGACCATCTCCCGGACCACGGTCTCATTGATCGCCCCGTCTTCGAAAGGGGTCATCATTGCCACATAAATTCCTTCGGGTTTAAACATCGGGCGCTCCTTATATTGCCTAAATATCGAAATCCGAATATCGAAATCCGAAACAAATCCGAATTTCGAATGATTCAATTTCCTAAACGTTATCGAGTTTGAAGTTTTGAATTTTGGTCATTCGTAATTGTTTCGAATTTCGGATTTCGTGCTTCGTATTTAAGGAAGCATCAGTTTTTTTAATGTCTCTGGTGTTGGCACTCCTTTCTCATCCCATCCTCTTATAAAATAGTATTCTTTCAACAGGGTCTCCAAATCAACCAACCGGCCCCGGGCAGGTCCGTCTTTCAGGGGTTCGGTGAGGAAACGTTGAGGTAGTTTATCATCGGCCTTCGTCAGGCCTTCCCTTAAATTGAAAAGCCTCACGAGGTTATTGATGCGTTCCCCACTTTGGAGGATTTCCTCAGAAGAGGCGAAGGATTCGATGCCGGTCACGGAGTGGAGGAAATGGACGATGTGCCTCAGGCTCAGAGAGAAGATGGTGAAGAGGCACGTGACAGAGGAGTTGATGACCGTAAATAGATCCTGTTGATTCTTTACAAACTCTGCCTTGAACTCGATGGAAAAGGGATCGATCCGTTCCTCCGGAGAAAGGAGCTCTGCTCCAATCGGCCATGAGCGGAGGTGACAGGCCCCTCGGTCACTCGTGGCATAGGCCAGGGCCATCCCCGTTGAGCCTCTCGGATCATAGGCAGGCATCTCCAGGCCCTTTACATGGATGGCGAAAGATTCTGCTCCCCTCCCAACTTCCTGAGCGATTCTTTTGACTCCCTCTCCCCAGAGAAGGGCCGGTCCCTCTCTGCGGCCAATGAGATGAATGGCGCGAATCATCCCTTCATTATCTCCGAATTCCAAAGGGAAGCCGATATCGGACTCCTCCAGAACCTCTTTTTCCATGCACTCCATCAGAAATCCGATCACATTTCCCGTGGAGATGGCATCGAGTCCGTAAAGGTCACAGAGATATTCAGCCTTGATGATCGATGGGATATCTGCGTTTTCGCAATGGGCTCCGAAACTCCAGACATTCTCATATTCCGGACCTTCGACAAACGCCCCTTTGTACTTCCCCTCTTTAACTTTAGAAATTTTGCTGCAATAGATGGGGCATCCATAGCAGGCCTTGTTTCTGACATAAAATTCTCTAATCTCTTCTTCGTTCAGAGCGGAGCGGCCATGAAAGATGCCTTTCTGAAAGTTCCTTACCGGATGAACCCCAGCTTCGTTCATACAGGAAAGGATGGTGTTCGTTCCATATTTCTGACGGCCTCCTCCTGAGTCCGGATGGATGGCTATCTCATTGAAGGCTTCCCGGCAGGCCTTCATGAAGGATTCCGGATAGGCAATCGTGATAGGGCAGTGCCCTCTGACGGCAATCGCCTTAAGATTCTTCGACCCCATCACGGCACCTGCACCGCCTCTCCCAAAGGCCCTCATCTCAGAGATGATACTCGCAAAACGAACCCTCTTCTCTCCCGCCTCACCAATACAGGCAACCCTGGACTCCTCTCCAAATTTATCCTTAATCCAACGATGAGTTGAAAAGGTATCTTTTCTCCAGAGAAAATCCGCCTCCCCGAGTTGAACCTTTTCGTCATCAACCAGAAGCATCACAGGAGAAGGGGCCTTCCCCTTTATGACGATCGCATCGATTCCGGCCATCTTCATCTCCGGCCCAAAAGATCCCCCGCAGTTGGCATCGAGCCAGAAACCGGTTGCAGGGCTCTTGGTCGAAACGATGCACCGACCGCTGCCAGGGGCAAGAGTCCCGGTTAAGGGGCCGGTAGCAAAGATCAACAGGTTTTCAGGTCCGAACGGGTCACATCCCAGGGGGAGATGATCGTAAAGGTATTTTGCTCCGAGGCCTTTTCCACCGATGTATTTTGTTGCCAGGTCCGGATCTAAAGAGGTTCGTTTCACCCTTCCCTGGGTTAGATCGACTTCTAATATTTTCCCGGCGTAGCCACCGAACTCCGCTTTCATCCTATTTCGTCCTGATGATTGATTTCGTCGGACACCATTTGACACACTGAAATTCTCCCTGGCAGGTATCGCAGAAGAAAGGAAATTTTTTCGAGTTCTCCGTCTGGATTCCTCCGTAAGGGCAGGCTTCCCTGCAGAGGAGGCAACCGGTGCACTTCTCCTCATCGATTCGGAGATAGCCGTCCCAGGATAGGGCTCCTTCCGGGCAACCACCGATACAGGGCTTAGGTTCGCAGGCAAGACAGAGGTGGATTCTTTCCTCCTCAGGCCAGGCGGACTGGATACGGATTCTGGATTGTTTGGGTGCGATGGAGCCTTCATGAGCCAAGGAACAGATGATCTCACAAATTCTGCAACCGGTACATAAATTAGGTATGGTTTTGATCATAACAGTTTTCGTCGGATAGGGACCTTTCCAAAATCTTGATCGTTAATTCATTAAATTCGAAATCCGAATATCGAAGCTCGAAACAAATCCAAAATTCGATTTTCCAAAAAAATTATATCTCCCTCTCCCTTGTTGGGAGAGGGTTGGGGTGAGGGTGAGTTTTCCTGTTTCGGTCATTCGAATTTGTTTCGAAATTCGGATTTCGTGCTTCGTATTTATGTTTTTAAAAAGATGGTCCAATGCGATTGATGGCAAATTCCCGGTGTCCCCAGATTTCGCTCTTCGTCAATTTCCCATTGGCGACCCTGAAGACTTCACGAAAGATTTTTTCGCCGATCTCCTGAACGGTTTTATCCCCGGTGATGATCTCACCGGCATTGATATCCATATTATCCCTCATCTTCGAATAGAGAGGGGAATTGGTAGCGATCTTAATCACCGGAGCAATCGGTGAACCCAATGGATTTCCCCGACCCGTGGTGAAGGCGATAATCTGGGTACCTCCGGCGATAAGACCTGTTACGGATTCGGCATCATGGCCGGGTGTGTCCATGAGGACCAATCCCTTTTTCGTGGGCATCTCGGCATATTCGAGAACCTCCATGACTTTGCCTGTCCCACCTTTCATCACACATCCTAATGATTTCTCTTCGAG
>Ga0116202_10002820_pt1 | contig 10414 bp, 13 predicted proteins | sample LakKivw325mmetaG_FD_94479 | JGI IMG/M metagenome (GOLD analysis project Ga0116202, IMG submission 94479) | Anoxic lake water microbial communities from Lake Kivu, Rwanda to study Microbial Dark Matter (Phase II) - Lake Kivu water 325m metaG | ecosystem: Environmental > Aquatic > Freshwater >... | reverse complement strand
TATAATTGGCCTTGAGGCCTGAAGCGAAAAGAATTGGGCGGTGCGTTTGGCCCCCCTGGCACAGGCGGTTATCAAACCGCTGCGGACATCGTCCGTGAATGGGTGGCTAGCGATGGCATAGGGGCTTCTGCCCCGCGACTGCTTGTCAGTTGCGCCGCACCTGATCGGGTGAATGCCTTGCACCGCACCGATTTTCTTCCTTTGGGCTGAACCTCGCACCCAACCCCGTGGGAACGCCCCTGGTGTCTCCCCTTGTTTTGTTCTGCCCAAAACCAGGCGACAACAAGCGATCATCCTGCGTTTTGACCCCCAATCCGGCGATTTTCGCCAATGTCCAGTGAAGATTTGACTTTGAAGGCCAACTTAGATTGGGGTTGGCATTGCTGTCGCAGGGGTGCAGTAAAGCTTCCGGCTACTAAATTCTAAGCAGGAAAGAGGTGGGTGATGAAGCGGATATTCCTCTTGTTATTGGTCATCGGCTCGATTCTGCTACTGTCGTCTCTACTCTTTTCTGGCCCAACAGATGCCTATCCAGTCTTGCAAGTTACGCTCACCCCTACAGTTTTCAATTATCTGCCTTTCATAGCCAAGAACTGGTCACCACCCCCAGTAGTATACGATTTGGACGAAGATGCCTCGGCTTGGGGCGTTTACCTTGAAGGTTCGCCAACATGGATAAAAGGCATTGGGGTAAAAATGACACGGGCATGAGTTTGTGATAGAATTGGACCGCGCCGAGAGAGCATAGGGGAGAGTATATGAGGTAGCGGTCCATGGCTAAGACAGCCAAGCAGTTAGAAGTCAAAACACGGCACATTTACAAGCCAGAGATAGAGACCTGTCCCCATTGCGGCGAACCGTTGCGCGCGCGGTCCTACTATCAGTGGCGCAAGACAGTCCAACAGCTGAGTGGGGCAGTGTATGTGGCCAGTGAAGCCCAAGAGTGCGTCAATCCAGGGTGTCCGCATCAGGGACAAGCCTACACCTCGGCGGCGGCGCAGATGGTCACGGTGTCGGGATGCACCTATGGTCTGGACATCATCGCCCAGATCGGCTGGTGGCGAGACCAGGAGCATCTGAACCGGGAACAGATCCATGGCCGGCTCGGGGAGCGGGAGGTACAGATCTGCGAGCGCCAGGTGGACCACCTCTACGCCCGCTATCAGGTGCTGATGGCCAGTGCCGAAAGGCTGGAGCGGGACAAGTTAGAGCAGGTGGTCGCCGAGCGTGGGGGGCTGATCATCGGCCTGGACGGTCTGGAGTCTGAAGGCGCCTCGGAACAGCTATGGGTGGTGCGGGAAGTACAAAGCGAACGGAACCTGGTGGTGGGCTGGTTGCCCCGGGCGAATCACCAGACCCTGAAGACCTTGCTGACCCCCGTGGCAGAGCTAGAACTGCCTGTGCTCGCCACGCTGAGCGACAAACAAGGATGTGTACGCAAAGCGCTGGAGGAGACCTGGCCGGAAGTGCCCCATCAATGGTGCCAATCCCACTACCTGAGCCAGGTCACCCGTCCCATTTACGACCGAGACCGGGCCCTCAAGACCGACTTACGCCAAACCATCCGCCAGGCGGTGCGAAAGAGCATGAAGGAGGTGTTGTCCAGGCTGGAGAGTCCGGCGTTTTCCCCTCAGTTAGTCACGGGGATGCTGGTGGTGGCGAATCCTGCTGAAGAAGCCACTAAGCAACCGCCGACCCGCCAACAGGTGGTTCAGGATCTGGCTCTGGACTTGCAACAAGCCCTCTCCCGCACGGGGCGGGCACCCCTCGTGCTGTCTGGATTGCCCCTGTTTGAAGACTTGTGTGCCTTACAAGAGACACTGGCTCAATGCCTGGCGCTGGGCGATGACCCGCGTCTGCGCCATTGGCACCAGGTGTTAAGCGAGACCTTGCCCACCTATCAGCAACCCTTTACCGAGGTACAACAGGCCCTCGACTGGGTGAAGGGCATCGAAACCCTTCTGCGAGCTCCCTTGCCCACGGAGGAGGACGCAGGACCGGGGGGTGATGCAGTGGCTCGCCAACTAGCCCACTACCTGGGCACTTTGGCCGACCGGTCAGACCTCACTCCCTGGCTGAGTGCCTTTCGTGGGGATCTATTCGCCATCAGCGAACGCTACTGGTCGGGGCTCTTCCACTGTTATGACATCGTGGGCTTGCCCCGTACGAACAACGACCACGAAGGTCTGTACGGTCAGCTCAAACGATGCCTTCGACGGCAACGCGGCGTGGAAGACCTGCGTGACTCCTTGCGCCGTCATGGGGCTTGGATGATCTTCCAGAACCATGCGGCGTCTCCCGAAGCATTGAGGGAGCGCCTGGCCCAAGTGCCTTGGGAGGTGTACTTGGCCGAACGCGCCCGGTACGACCGACGTCAAGCTCTCTTTCGCCGACGGTATCAATGGCGTCACCGGCGCGAAGTGGTGAGACAGCAGCGGGTAGCTGCCTGGACTGAGGCTGTCTCGGATTGTTAACGTGCGACTTTTACCTTAATGCCAATTTTCGTTCCCAGAGGTCAAATCCAAGACATATGGGTATCAGTGATAAAGCAGTGGACATCGGTGATGAAGGTGGTAAAGTAGCATCCACCAATGGCTCCATGCTCATTGTATACCTCCACAATACCTCAGCGGTTCCACACGTCTCGGCATATCTCCCTCCACCTGCGACCAGGCCGCATCAACGAGGGCCCACAGCCCCCCCGAGACCAGGGAGTGACCGCCCAGGAGGACAGGGATGGGCGCTTTCAAGGCGGCAGTAGTGAACTCCCGCAGGAAGGGATCCTCGATCTGCTCCGGCTGGCCCAGGTCGGAGTGGAAGCGATCTGCTGCGGAGGGCCAGCTCCGCCGGTGGGCCAGGATCACCCGGCTGTCGAGAATGAGCGCGTTTCCCATCTGGCTCAGGACCTCGAAAAATCCTTGAACGTCTCGATCCTCCAAAAGCACCCCTAGCAATGATCTCATCTCCCCGCGCGCCTGGCGGCCACTGGCCCGCATGCCCCGCTCTTCGGTCAGGATTCGCTTCCGGCACAGAGCTTCTGTCTGCAAATAGGCCGCTGCCGCAGCCGACACCCGCCCGGCGACGAAGATTTCCGCCTCTCGATCCATCAACACCTTCAGAACCCCCTCCAGGGAGCGGGTGTCCAGGTTCAGTCCCACCAAATATTGCCTTGTGTGCGACCCACAGTTGGGGTGCAGGCTCAGGGTCATCAAGTCAGTGGGAGTGTCCACATCGAGCTGCGTGGCCGCCGAGCGGGGTAGTGTCTGGACCGACAGCCCAGCGTCGAAGTGGAGTACCCAGGCCAGCTCGTTGTCGGTGTCGGGAAGGGAAGTGTACTTTAGGGCTCTGGCTGGCGTCCAAGCGGCGAAGTCGGTGGAGTAGAAATTGTTGGCGATCACTGTCTCCTCAGCCTCGGCCAGCGCAGCGGCGATCTCTCCCCACCCTTCAGTCGTGAGCAGTGGGCCGCTGCCGCCACCGATGTAAAGACAGCGCTCGATGTCGTGGTCAGCGAGGATTTGGCTCAGGCGATGGCCGAAGTGAAAGGGCTCACCAGGGGGATCCATGTCCACAATCACCGATTTGTGGATCAGTGTTGAGGCCAAGGTGGGAGAATCCGTGGCTACGATAATGTGTTCCACAGGTTCCACCTGCAACAACTTATCCACCGTGTCGCGGGTGATCGCCTCCCGTGCGCAGGCCACCCATCGCTCCACCGGTGTATGGCCTCCGCCGCCGCTCATGATCACCGCCGTCAGACCTGTTCCCATGCGCTCCTCTCCCCAGTCTTGTGAAGGGCATTATAGCTGCCGCCCAGGCTTTTGTCAAAAGAATAGACCCCATCCCTACAGGGGATAGGGGGCTTCCGATCTCGCGAGTGGTGGGCCGATGGAAGCTAGTACATGGCCTTAGCCGCCCCGATGAACTCCTGGAGCACCTGCTGGGTGACGCCGGCGATCTTGTCCAGCTTGACGGGCACAATCTCACGTCCTTTGAGGGCTACCATGTAGCCGATCTGGCCCTCTTTGATCAGGTCCACCGCGGCTACACCGAAGCGGATGGCCAGGGCGCGGTCAAAGGCCGTGGGGGAGCCGCCTCGCTGGATGTATCCCAGCACCACGTGGCGCGTGGTGAATCCGGTGGCCTCCTCAATGGCATCGGCCAGCCGTTGCCCAATGCCTCGCTCGCGCAGCAGCGGGTTGCCATAGGCGTCGGTCCCTATCTCCTCTACCTCCTCGCCGATGCCCTCGATCTGTGCTCCCTCCGACACCACCACGATGGCGAATTTCTTGCCCTGCTCGCGCTGTTTCCGGATGTGCTCCACCACACTATCCAGCTTGTCGGGCACCTCGGGGCAGAAGATGTAATCCGCTCCACCGGCCATCCCGCCCACGATGGCCAGCCATCCTGCCCCGCGCCCCATTACCTCGCAGACGATCACCCGGTGGTGGGAGGCCGCCGTGGTGCGCAGCCGGTCCAACGCATCCACGACGACGTTGATAGCGGTGTCGAAGCCCAGGCAGTACTCCGTCTCTGCTACGTCGTTGTCAATGGTCTTGGGAATGCCCACCGCTGGCAATCCAACCTGGGACAGCACATAGGCCGCGCCTAGGGTATCGTCGCCGCCGATGGCTACCACCGCGTCCAGCCCGTGCTTCTCGGCCGTCTCCACGCAGCGCTGGACCCCATTTTCCACCTTCTGGGGATTGGTTCGCGAGGAATGCAGCATTGTACCCCCCACATTCAGGATCTCGGCCACAGCCTCAGGGGTCAGTTGGATCAACCGGCCCTCGATGAGTCCTCGATAGCCGTCCAGGATGCCGTAGACCTCCCAGCCGTACTGAAAGGCGCGCCGGCAAATGGCTCGGATCGCTGCGTTCAAAGGTGGTACATCCCCGCCCCCGGTTAGAATTCCGATGCGCATGTTCTCTCCCTCCTTCTGGTTATTTCATGGTTGCACGTCATAGGCCGAGGTGTAGGTCTCCATCCCCAACTCCTGGGCCAGTGCTTTGGCCTCTGGATCGAGCATGGGGGAGACGATGATCCTCCGTTTGGCCTCGGCCCCCTCCATCCGCTCGTAGAAAGCCACCTTCTTGTCGAAGGCGTCCACATCGTTCCAACTGACTGAGGATTTGAGTTCCAGCAGGATGGGCTCCCCATCGCGGATGATCACGTCAATCTCGATGGGCCTGGGTCGGCCAAAGGCAAGGCCTTCGGTATCCATCCTCAGGTAGTGCTCCACCCTCAGGCCCGTCTCCTCAGTCAGAATACCGGCCAGTTTATCTCGGAAGGCACTCTCGGCCATCATCCCACAGCGGACTTTTAGCCCTGCAAGGGTTGATTCCAGCTTGCTGATCTCCCTAGAGAGTTGGGCGAACCCTTGATTGAAGAAGCTATCCCGAACGAGGTCAAAGGTATCTTTTCCGGTGATCGTTGCCATCTCACACCTCCACCCTATATTGTACACCACTTGGCGGGAAATTCAACCTCCCCGGAGAGGAGCGCAAAACGCTCCCTGGCCCGGCTCTTCAGGCCGGGACGGCATGTAGAAGCGCCAGGGCGCATTCAACGCCGCCTCGTCCCCTCGCACACCCACCCGGGGCGTGGCCACGATGTGCGCCTCGGACACCGTCTCCGCCCCTTCCAGAAAAAGCTCATCGCTGGTGCACAGGTCCACCCCATTCAGCCGCCGGTCAATCCGAAGCGCCTGGCAGAGCTTGGCCGGGCCATTCGTGAGCTCCACGTTGGGCCGGCCTGGGCGGTTGGCCCGCATCACCTCCAGCCCCTCCTCCGGCTCGATGGCCCGGATGAGCACCGCGGCGGGGAAGCCCTCCCGCTCGGTCACGACATTCAGACAGTGGTGCATGCCATAGATGAAGTACACGTAGGCCTGCCCCGGCGGGCCGTACATTACCTTGGTGCGCGGCGTGCGCCCCACTGAGGCGTGACAGGCTGCATCCTCCTCGCCGATGTAGGCCTCGGTCTCTACGATTCGCCCACTCAGCCGCTGCCCTTCGATCACACGGACCAGCCGCTGGCCCAGCAGTTCCCGAGCCACGGTGAGGGTGTCGCGGGCGAAGAACTCGCGCCCCAGACGGCTCATGTTTCATCTTCGTGGGCGGCGCGGTCGGCTCTGTTACGCCGCTCCCTCTCCCGAAAGTGGATCAGCTCCCAGGCGCGGATGTAGTCCAGACAGGCCAGGGCCAGCTGCTTGATCTCGAACTCGGGCAGCAGAAGGGTCAGGCTCTCGGTGGGCTGACCCACCATGCGCACTGCCCCGGCCCCGATCACCTCCCCCTGGCCCCTGGCCAGGCGCAGGATGTAGGGGTTGCGGTAGCGCTCATCTTTGGTCAGCGACAACACCCGCGCCTCTGGCTCCCCCTCCCGGCTAGGCGTGCCCTTGTAGTCCACCCACTTCTCAAAGCGCCCCATGAGCAGTTCCCAGCAGATCACCTTCCAACCATCGGGGTCCAGGTAGTGGTGCAGAATGCAGGTCGCCCTGTTGTCGGGGCCGTACTCCAGCAATGTGACCCGCAGCTTGTTCTTTTTCGGTTCCAGGGACATCCAGTCCTCGAAGTCAAGGATCTTGTCCTTGGTCACGTAGCGAAAGATCTGGACGGCCATGATGTCTCCTAAATGGCTGCGCAGAGACGATTCTTAAGCCACCCTTCCGGTGGGATTGGCCAGGTTGCATACCACGATAGCTTTGGTCCGCTGGGTGATAGCCCGCGCCATTCCATCCATGTCGAGACGCCAGCCCTCCTCCTCGAGGAGCGGGACAAACACCGGCACACCCTCGGCCAAGCGAACCTGCTCCTGGTAGGAGGAGAAACAGGGCGAGAGGGGATCACCTCCTCGCCGGGCTCGATGACCGCGAGCATCGAGGCCAGCAAGTCGGCCATTGAACCCGTTGTAATCAACAGTTCGCCATTGGGATCGAGCTCCAAACTGCATCGCTCTCGCAGCCGCTCGGCAATCGCCTGGCGCAGCGCGGGCAACCCTTTGGGGTGAGCGTATTTGCCCATCGTTGGCTCATGCAGTGCCGCTTCGGCGATGGCCTGCCGGATGTGCTCCGGCGTGCGAAAGCTGGGCAATCCCCATCCCAGCGAGACCGCATCGGACACCTCAGCGGCGAGAATGGCCCTCTCCGATCGGCGAGACGGTAATGCTGCGCACCCGCTGGGCCAGCGCCTTGATCAGTTCCTCACCTCCGGTGAAACGGTCAAGTACGGAGCGATCCATCCAATATCCCCCCAGTTAGAATGCAGAATCTTTACTAAAGTTCTTTGCACTTTTGATGCCGTTGCTCTACAGCGAGGCTAGGGGGGTGATGGGGGTGTCCCCCACGCCCTCTCCTTGCCCCCCTCCCTCTCCCGAAGGGCGGGAGAGGTCACTCATCGGCGATGTCCTGGCATGAAGCTTTTGTAAAGCGCCTCCAGCTCGGCCAGATCCTCTATGGGCGTAGGAATCACACGAGAGCTGTCCTCCCAGACCTTGATCGCCAGATCACGAAAGGCTTGGGCTACCGCTGAATCGGGCGCTCCCTCAACCACCGTGCGCCCTGCGACCTCACAGACTTGCACCTCAGTAGCACGGGGGATGAGGTGGACAAACTGGCTCCCCAGCCGCTCGGCAAAGGCGGTCAGCACAGCCCGCTCCAGCTCCTCATCGCCTCTGCTGTTGCAAATGAGCCCCGCCAGCCCCGCCCCATCGGGCCGTCCCAGCCGCTGGATGGCCCGCGCAATGTTGTTGGCCGCGTAGAGGCTCATGAACTCCCCGGAGCACACCAGGTAGATCTCCTCAGCATATCCCTGCCGGATGGGCTGGGCAAAGCCTCCGCACACCACGTCCCCCAGCACGTCATACAATACCACATCCAGGCTGTAGATCTCAAAGGCCTTCAGGTCGCGCAAGATCTGCATGGCCGTGAGCACCCCCCGTCCTGCACAGCCGATGCCCGGCTCTGGTCCCCCTGACTCCACGCACAGGATCCCCTCTTGTCCCTCGTAGACAATCTGCGCCAGATCAATGGCGTAGGCATCGTGGCCCAGCCGCAGCTCGTCACGGTAGGTCTCCAGCACGGTGGGGATCAACTGTCCCCCCGTGAGTGTGCGGGTCGAATCACGCTTGGGGTCGCAGCCTACCTGCATTACTCGCAGTCCCTGCTGGCGAAAGGCCATGGAGAGGTTGGCAGCCACGGTGCTTTTGCCAATGCCTCCCTTGCCATAGATCGCGATCTGTCGCATTCTTCCTCCTACCAGTATCCCTCGTAGCGCCGCACTTTGGATTTCTGGCGATCCCACCAGTCGTTCTGCACCGTCTCCACCAGGTTGAGCAAGCCGGTGTAGCCCAGATACTCCCGATCGGTCATTCGGAAGCGAGCCATCGGGTTCACGATCTGGAAGCCAAAGGGGATGCCCAGCTCCTGGGCCAAGTGAGCTTCCAGATTGCTGCCAAAGACCGCATCCACAGGCACTTGTTGCAGCGCTTGCTTCACCTGATATACATCTGCCTGAGGCACTACCACTGGTGAGAGGCCCAAATCCTGGCACTCTGCCCTCAGCAGGGCCTGGGCTTCTGTCGAATTAGCTCGCAAACAGACCAAACGCGGGATCATCTCCAGGTCCTCGAACAGAAAGCGCAGCAGAGGGATGCCCACGCTCGCATCGGCCACGATAGCGGCCTCCGCCTTACTAAAGAAATGGATCTCCACACCCCGACGGCGCAACTGCTCCACTACCCGCTGCTCACCGGCGCGGATCATCTCCTGGGCTACAGACTTGGCTCCCAAGACCTCCCCCAGTTCGGTCAGCCAGGCGGCGGTGTTGCTCAGTCCGATGGGCAGCGGCAGGCCGGAGCAAAGCGGCTGGACATCGTGCTCGGCAGCCAGCCGATGGGCCGCCTTTTGGCCCGCATCGTGGCTGAGCACCAGGGAGTACTCAGCTGAGGCCATACGGCCCAGCTCAGCAAAGGGGGTATCGTGGGTCAGCACGGCGACGACCCTCGCCCCCATACGCTCCACCACACCCCACACCCAGGCCAGGTCTCCCTGCCAGGTGGGATTGGCATTGGCATGAGGGGCGATGAGGCACACCGAATATGGCACCTTCTGCTGTCTTGGGTGAGCGAAACGCTCGATGAGGATATCCAGGGCCACGTCCACGCCCACGTACTGGGAGCCGCGGAAGCCAGGACAGGGGATGGGCACCAGTTGAAAGGGGACCTCGAGCTGCGCGTCCTGGCATACGCGGGCGATGTCGTCGCCCACGATCTCTGGGCCGCAAGCGCTGAGGACGAAGAGCACTGGCACATCATAGGCCCTACCCTCTCGAATGGTACGGGCCAGGAGGTCCTCGCCCCCGTGCACGATCTCGGCCTCACAGAGTTTGGTGCACAACACCTTCGTCTGAGTGTAATCCGCCTGTTGCCAGCCGAAGGCCCTTTCTACCAGAAGCTGGCAGCCTTGAGGGCTGTGGGCCAACAGGCAGCTATCGCGTACCCCCAGCAGCGTCTGGGCGGCTCCGTAGAAGGCGCACCGCAGATAGGGGTCCTGGCAGCGATCGATATTCACGCCTGTCCCTCTACAATCGTTATCTCCTTCTCCAGCAGTCTGCACACTTTGTAGGCAATCCGCTGGTTCATGGGTGCTTTCCGGCCAGTTGCTTATAAGCCTGCGCTTTGGCCAATCGCACCAGGTGTTCCAACGTCAAATAGCGCTCCAGTTCCGCCTCCTCCTGGTGTGAAAGTTCTCCCTCCTTGTTCTGGTACAATAGCTCACTGACCCGGGCCTGGAGTTCGGGAGAGGGACGAATGTTCAGGATCTGTTCTGGCGTTGGTCGGCTGGCCAGCAATTCCATAATGACGTTCTCATCCTGAAAGCCACCGCGCCTTTCGGCCAATATCTCACGCAGACCGCGTTCCAGGATCTCTGGCAGACGGTCTCGGAAGTGTTGCAGTTGTTGCCCCAGCACATCAGGCACCTGTACAGTGATCTCAACTGTCATCGTGACCTCCCTCCTTTGACTGTTTGCGGGCGATTGGGACACGCCCACCCCTCTCGCAAGCTTCGCTGTGGGCGTCTAACCTGCGGTAGGGTGAGCAGCGGAGATCGCCCGCGTCATCGTACAAGATCTGCCGGAAGAGCCAAGAGCGCGGGTGCTTCGCCCCTTCGACTGCCCGCTCGATGAGGCGGGCCATGTTGTGGATACCCCGATAGCCGAACTGAGGCATCCCCACTTCGGTGGAGAGGTTCACCACGGGGCAGCACAGGAAACGGCCGGGAATGCCGAAGTAAATGGGGCTCTCGTAATGGGCGGCGATCTCCTCCACCTCCAACTCAGTGTCCCGCGAGGACTCGAAGCTGCCCAGGGAGAAGAGCCCTTTCGTCAGGATGACCTCCGGATTCTGTCCCTGCTCC
>Ga0116202_10002819_pt1 | contig 10416 bp, 7 predicted proteins | sample LakKivw325mmetaG_FD_94479 | JGI IMG/M metagenome (GOLD analysis project Ga0116202, IMG submission 94479) | Anoxic lake water microbial communities from Lake Kivu, Rwanda to study Microbial Dark Matter (Phase II) - Lake Kivu water 325m metaG | ecosystem: Environmental > Aquatic > Freshwater >... | reverse complement strand
TGCGCAATCTTGCCTATTTTGCCGTCCCTCATTATTTCATCACCCAAGAAAAAGGAACCTATCCGGCCGATATCCAACCCATTATCCAGGCGGAAATTGAAAAAAGCGAAGGAAAAGTTGGCCGGGAGAATTCGCAGATTTTCAACCCCAATTACGATCCCGGCATCAAACACGATATGGATTACAGTCAATTCATCATTCGCGGGCATTACACTCGGTCTGAAGTATTAAAAAATTATTTTATGGCGATGATGTGGTATGGGCAGAATTACTTCCTGGCCGATCAACAATATGATTTTCTTCAGTCTCTCATCATTACCAAGCAACTCTATGAAAATTCGTATCAAGACCAGAAACTCATTTCCCTCTGGGAAACCATCTATGAACCGACGGTTTTCTACGTCGGCCTGTCGGACGACCTTGGACCCCAGGAGTACAAAATTATTCTCGATAACGTGTACGGGAATCCGGTGAGTTATGACGATCTAACCGACCCTGACAAACTCGCTGCCGCCAAAAAAATGGCGGATGAAATGTTTGACAAAAAAAAACGGATTAAAACCGAGCTCTACCTCATCCCCAGCACCACTCAATTCCGTTTTATGGGACAGCGCTACATCCCCGATTCAGAAATTCTCCAGCGTTTGACGAAGTGGACCGACACCGTTCCCCGCATCCCGCTGCGACCCTTTCCCAAAGGATTGGACGTTATAGCGGTTCTGGGCTCACGCCTTGCCACCCAAATCGCCCTTGAGGAGCATCAACAGGAAGGAAATGTCTGGAAAGAGTATCCGGAAAACTTAGAAAAGCTCATTCAGGAATTTTCCCAGCTCTCGCCAACTGATTGGAAAACGAATCTCTATTATAACTGGCTTTACTGTCTCAAATCACTCCTCGAGCTCAAAGAAGGCTATGACTATCCCTTTTTCATGAAAAACCAGGCCTGGGAAAAGAAAAGCCTGATCACCTCGCTTGCCAGCTGGTCGCAACTCCGACATGACATCATCCTTTATGGGAGCCCCTCTGGTGCTGAAAAGGGAGGATGGGAGGAGTGGATTCCCGATCCACCCAAGTGTCAAGTCGAAGCCAATCCTGAATTTTTCGCCCGGATGCTGGAACTTCTCACCCATAGCCGGGATGGACTTCAGCAAAGACACTTGTTGACCGGGCAAATGAAAGAAAAATTCGATAAGTTCATCGATCTGGTTGATTTCCTTCAGAAAATCGCTTTGAAAGAAGTGATGCATCAACCCATAACCAACCAGGAACATGAGAAGCTCTATACCTTCGGTGCACTCCTGGAAAACCTCACCATCTCGGTAATGACCGACGACGAAAACATCGCCCTTTGGTTTGAAATCCAGAGCGATACTGACAAAAACGTGGCGGTGATTGCCGATGTCCACTCGGCGCGGATTGAAGTGGAGAAAGATGGTCAAAAGGTCGAAGAAGACCTGGTTCTGGAAACTGGTGTAGGACCGGTCTATGAAATATATGTGGTCACCGAAATTGGAGGATACTTAAAACTCACTCGGGGAGCGGTTTTCTCTTACTTTGAATTCCTCCATCCCGCCGATGACCGTCTGACCGACGAAAAATGGCAAACCATGCTCAAGGAAGGCACCAATCCTCCACCCCCGGCCTGGACTACGAGATTCTTCTCACCTCAATTCCCACCAGACATCCCCCGGTTGGAGTACATCTATTATTTTGATTGATAGACCGTCGTGCTGCTCGAGAAAATGAGATGAAGAATGTATTCTATGGGCGCAATGAATTGCGCCCATAATAAGTTTTCATAATAGATGCCCATGCCAGGTAAAAACCCTGGCACCAGTAGAGGATGAAAATACCCTCAGTATCACAAATTCTTTCCCCCACTTTAGAAAAGGAGGGTCAGGGGGGATTTGAAAAATTCGGTGAAAAGTAACAAAGGCAGTTAAAAGTAAAATGCAAAAAGTTAAAGGATGGAGAAAAATTTAAATACTAAAAGATCGAATCCTTCTCGATCTCCCTTTATCCAAAGGGAGAGGTTCAGGTCATGGTTATAAAATAATTATAAAAGATGAGATTGCCACGCCACCAGCCTAGGATGTTTTTTCCAAGGCTATCTTTTATATTTGATATGATCTGTCATGCCGTAGGCTGTCGGTGGCTCGCAATGACAACTTTATAACCTTTATCTGTTTACTGGTCACTCGTTACTCGTCACTGTATTTCCAGGATAGGAACATCTCATGGACTGGCCTTTTGGAAGTGCTTATAATATCATAAATGACCAAAGAGGTGACGAAATAATCATGGAATCCCGGCAATCGTCAAAATTATATATCATTTTGTTAATCGTTCTAACTGTCGGTTATTCTCTCGTTGCTTTCAATAAATTGGGCTCTCGGGTCGCTCCCCAAACCTTCTGGAGGCCGATGCAGGCTGAAGAAACCATCCTCTTTGATTTCGGTGAAACGAAGAACTTTGGTATGATCCGATATTTCGGGGGAATCGGCGATGGACAATACCTTTTTGAAATTTCTAATGACAGCCTCACCTGGAAAGAGGGTTTAAATCTCAATTTTAATGGTGTCTTCGATATTTATGTCTGGAAAGATGCTCCGTTTGAGGTTCAGGGTCGATTCGTTCGGATCTCGGTGATACGTCCGGGGGGAAGAATGTATGAAATCGGATTCTATGGAATAGACAGGAAAGAACTCATTCCGGTCAAGAACGTCATTCAAAAAAATATCCCCCAAATCCCAGAAGACAACGCTCAGCTGTTGGTGGACGAACCGAATACCATTCCAACTCTCCCTAGTTTCTTAAATGGTATGTATTTCGATGAAATCTATTTTGCCCGAACTGCCTATGAGCACCTCCACCGCATGGAACCGTATGATTCCGTACAGCCTTTTTTAGGGAAAATCCTGCTCTCGATCGGTATTGTCCTTTTTGGAATGAATCCATTCGGCTGGAGAATCATCGGTACCCTGTTTGGGATCGCCATGATCCCGCTCATCTATTTTTTCGGTTTCCGGCTTTTTCAGAAATCCTCCTACGCCTTTCTTTGTGCTTTCCTCCTCACCTTTGACTTCATGCATTTCTCTCATTCCCGGATCGCCACCATCGAGGTCTACATGGTTTTTTTCATCCTGTGTTCCTATTATTGCATGCTCCTGTTTTATCAAAGGAGTTTTTATGAATATCCTTTAAAAAAATTATTGATTCCCCTCCTGTTGTCCGGTCTTTTCTATGGTTGCGCTTCAGCAACTAAGCTCAATGGAATCTATTCAGGAGCTGGGCTGGCAATTCTTTTTTTTACCGCACTTTTCCATCGTAATCAGGAACATTTAAAAATAAAAAAAGAAAAACAGGTTGAGAATAAATTAAAAGTCCCGGATGCCACCGGCGGCAAGGAGGTGATTTTCCCCTTTTACACTAAACGGATCATCCTTTGGTGCCTTTTATTTTTTATCGTTATCCCGCTCACTGTTTATGCTCTTTCCTTTATCCCACTGCTCATGGTTCCGAACCGCGGGCATAGCCTGCATAACCTTATCCAATATCAAATCAACATGTATAATTACCACAAAAATTTGAAAGCCACCCATGGCTATTCTTCACCCTGGTGGCAATGGCCGCTGCTCATTCGTCCAATTTGGATGTATCAAGGGCAGGGTCTCCCCGAGGGAAAAATCGCCTGTATTTCATCGATGGGAAATCCGGCGGTATGGTGGCCGGGTACCCTGGCTCTCCTCGCCTGTTTTATTCTCTGGTTTAAAAAACGGGATAACACCCTTTACTTCATTCTAGCCGGATTCCTTTCCCAATATCTCCCTTGGGTGATTATCCCCCGACTGACCTTTATCTATCACTATTTTGCCAGCATTCCCTTTGTTATTTTCTCCATTGTGTATATCATCCGTGAATTTCTTGAAAGCTATCATGGATTCAAATATTATGTATATGCATATTTAACCGTGGTCGCTGTTCTATTTGTCATTTTTTATCCGGTCATTTCCGGGATGGTCATTGACAGAGCATATGCAGCACGTTTTTTGCGCTGGTTGCCCAGTTGGATTTTCTTTATTTAAATATTGAATAATAGAGGGCAGACAATGATAAACACCATATACTACTCGGTGATCGTGCCGGCTTTCAACGAAGAACCGGTGATTGAAGAAACCTATAAACGGTTAAAAAAGGTGATGGATGGAATCGGAGAACCCTATGAACTCATCTTTGTTAACGACGGAAGCTCAGACCGAACTGGCGAAATTCTCGAACGAATCCATCACACCGATCCCCATCTGAAAGCCATTCATTTTTCAAGGAACTTTGGACATGAAGCCGCTACCACTGCCGGATTGGATCACGCCTCTGGTCAGTGTATTATTATTATCGATGCTGACCTTCAAGACCCCCCGGAAATCATCCCGGAAATGATCGAAAAATGGAAACAGGGCTACGAGATAGTCTACGGTAAAAGAAAACAGCGTAAGGGCGAATCAACCCTCAAAAAAACCACTTCAGCTCTCTTTTACCGGTTTCTACAACGAATGACCGAAATCGATATACCAGCAGACGTGGGTGATTTTCGTTTAATCGACCGGAAAGTCTGTAATGCTCTGAAACACATGCGAGAGAAAAATCGCTACATGAGGGGAATTATCAGCTGGGTTGGATTTCGGCAAACCGCTATTGAATTCGTTCGTGAAGAACGCTGGGCGGGTGAAACCAAGTATAATCTCAAAAAGCTCCTGCGATTGGCTTGGGACGCCATCACCGCCTTTTCCTATAAACCATTAAAAATCGCCACTTATTTGGGATTTGCCCTTTCGGGAATCAGTTTTATTTATCTCTTAGTGGTCATCTGTGAAAAACTCTTCACTCAAAAAACCGTTCCCGGGTGGGCTTCCATTATGGTCATTAACCTTTTTTTTAATGGGATCGTCCTCATCATGCTCGGACTCTTGGGAGAATATATTGGAAGAATTTTTGAAGAAACCAAAAACCGACCCCTCTACATCATTCATAAAGCCCAGGGATTCGAGTCAACCCCCTCCAATCATGAAGAATCTCCCCACTCGTAAAAACTTTGTGCAATTTATCAAATTCAGCCTGGTTGGGATTCTCAATACAATGGTTGACTTTGGTATTTTTGCCGCATTGAATTGGGCATTTGGTGAAGAATTTTATCGAGTATCCCAAACCCTCTCTTACTCTTGCGCGGTTATCAACAGTTATTTTTTAAATAAATCCTGGACCTTTCAAGCTGGCCACAGGTTTAATCTAATAGAAATGATAAAATTTCTATCAGTGAACCTGGTTTCGTTGGGAGTGTCGCTTTACTTTCTCTTCCTATTTCATGAACGCTATGGGTTAGGTATCCTTTGGAGTAAAGTTGGCGCCACTTTTTTCTCAGTTATCATCAATTTTCTCGGAAATAAACTCTGGGTATTCAGAAAGACGGAAAAATCACCCAATTGTGCTGTAAAAAGATAGTGCGTACCATCAATAACATTACTATATTCAACAAATTTATAATATTTAAAATCCTAAGATGTCCCCTACACCCAGGGGAATGCGTACAATGAAAAAGGAATATATAAAAAAAGAACCACGCGATTATCGAAGGGGGTGTTATCGTTTGAAAAAATTATTGGGGAGCCTATTTATACTTTTTATCATACTACTGGTCATGCCGTCATTGGCATTGACCTATGAAGTACTCCTGTTTGGTAACGGAACCCTCCCCGCCGAAGAGAGCAACCCTGAGGTCATAGCCTACGTCGATCTTGGGCAACACCCAGCTGCTGCCGATGAATGGGAAAAATGGCAACCCGGTTCTAATGCCATCATCGTTCTTCCCTCGACCGACGATCTGCAAAAAAACCAGGATATTTTGAAAAAAATGGAAGAAAAGGGGAAATTGGTGGCTGTTTCCGACCTACTGGATGATGCCAAAAAACCGGTTTTCCCCCTCTATGCGGTTTTCACTGAGAATTATCATTCCATCATTTTCTTGAATTTCGTTAATGATGAAAAAATCTTTCTGGATAATGACACCATAAAGGCTATCCAGAAAGAAAACCCGGAAAAAATTGTAGTGGTGGGCACTCAACAAAACCTACCGGTGGTAAAAGAAAAGTTGATTGCATTTGATCCCATTCCCATCGAATATATCGAAAGAGAAAAACTTGGAGTTGATTTTACCCAAAAAATTTCCATCGCTGAAAAACCGGTGATTCTCTTTTTCTTTTCGTCACGTTGCCCAACCTGTCGGCGGTTGAAAAATGAAATCACCCCACCGATATTCGAAAAATATCGTGATCAAGTCAAAGTCGTCTATCTTGACTATGTTTTCTCTGAAAACTATGAAAAGCTCGCTCTATTAGAAGAACAATGGCAAGTTGAAAATAAAACTTCGGTGGAACTCTTCTCTGAAGCTGGTTACGTAACCTCTGAAGACGAAGGAACCATCAATCAAAACATTGAACAATTGATTCAAAAAACCCTGACACTTTCCGAAGCAGATAAAAAAAAAGTAACCAGTAAAGCCGGGTCAATTCAGGATATTATCTTCCTACGCTTCAAAGGTTTTACCCCATGGGTGGTAGCCGGCGCAGGGGTGCTCGATGGTCTGAATCCCTGCGCTTTTGCCACCATCATTTTTATGGTTAATTTGCTCATGGTTCTTGGCCACTCCCGTAAAAGAATATTTGAAATTGGAATTACTTATAGTCTCTCAGTTTTTATTACTTATCTTCTTCTCGGATTGGGTCTTTTTCAAATCTGGCAAAGCCTAGCGGTTTATCAGGTTTTTTCACGAGTCATATATGGAGTTATGGCTTCCGTTCTTCTGGTCTTTGCCATTTTGAGCATCAAGGACGCCATTCAATACAAAAAAGACAAAAAAGAAACCGAGTTTTCCATGGGACTTCCAAAGGGATTCCGGGTTAAAATCAACCAGTATTTAAAGAAAAGTTTTTCCGAAAAAAAGTTATTGGTGGCGGCTATCCTCAGCGGTTTCGTTATTTCGCTTTTAGAAGCCGGATGTACCGGTCAAATCTATTTGCCCACTATAATGTATATCGCCCGTCAAAGCACGTCTTTGCGAGCCTTTTTCTATCTTATCCTGTATAACGTCTTTTTTATCATTCCGTTACTTGTCGTCTTTTTAGGCGTGTATTATGGAAGCCAGTCTAAAGCTCTGGTCAATTTTGGACGAAAAAATATCCTGTTCTCCAAACTTGCTCTGGGTTCCTTGTTTATCGTGCTCAGTATGTTGCTCTGGCAGAGTGCGCTATCATGAAAAACATATATGATGGGATGATAAATACTTATCGGCCATTCCAAGAAGGTTATTCAACGACGTAAGAAATCAACCATACTCATATAAATATTAAAAGACCGAATCCCTCTCAATCTCCCTTTATCCAAAGGGAAATAATTGAATGTTTTTGAGTCTTTTACTGGTTACTCGTTACTAATCACTCGTCACAGTACTTACATCATATATTGAATATAAAGGAGGTAAGTCATCCATGAAGCGAAAAGTGCTGGTTACCCTACTTATATTGATTTTTTCATTCGTCTTTGCAGATTTGACTTTCGCACAAGATACTCTCATTCCCGTTACCATCTTAAAAGTATCTCAACCAAATATTCTGACTGTAGAAGCATGTTGCGGTAAAGAGACCTTTAAAGTAAGAGTCAAGCTTGCAGGAATAAAACCTCCCCTTGGGTATGCTGGTATAACCGATCTTCTTCAAGAAAAATTAAGAAAATTTGTCAACATGCCAGGAATCACTTTCGATTTTGCCCTCGGCCATACCCAAGAAGAAAAGGTTTGGGTAGGATATCTCTATTACGAATGTCAATGTGAGAATAATGACGATACTCTTGCAATAATTAATGCGGAAATTATTGAAGAAGGTTTAGCTGAAGTCGATCCTGATACCGCCGGGAAGAACATGATCAATTATTTATACGAACTACAGGAAAATGCCCAGGTTGAAAAAAAAGGACTGTGGGGTGTAAAGGAGAAATTATCCGAGCCGCCTAAGAAGAAAGACAGTAATTGTCCAAGTTGTGAAAGATAAAAGAAAGGAGAATCATTTATGAACTTTTTGAATAAAACTCTGCTTTTCATCCTTTTAATGATCGTTATTACCAGCCTGAGTGGTTGCTTAAATCAGATTTTCCCTCCGATAACCGATAAAGATTTTACGCTTTCCGATCTCAATGGGAATAGTTTTACTTTGAGCAATAATCTTGGGAAACCCATTTTACTCTGTTTCTTTTTATCCACCTGTCCCCATTGTGCCAATGAGGTACCTCATCTGAATGCGGTTTATAACAAATATAAAGATTCGCACAATTTACTTGTGATAGGTATTGGGGTAGGATCGTCCTCGAATATTAGTGAGTTTGCAGAAACCCATGATATTCAATACCCGGTGCTGGTTGATCAGAGCCAAAAAGTTGCTGATTTATATAACGTTAGATCTGTTCCTCATAATGTTTTCATTAATCAAAGAGGTAAAATCGTACGTGAAGAAATTGGGGAGCTTACTGAGGCTGAATTGGAACTCTATCTTCAAGAAATACTATAGAACATTCCAATAAGATGTAACGAAAAAGCCTATAGGTGGATTCTTCATCTATAGGCTTTTTCGTTACTTATTCATTCTTAGAATTTGTCCGGCGTCTGGAGCAGCTTTTGAGTTTCGGGACTTGAGTAATTTTCCGGAGTAATGATAGCCACTGGAATTTGTATGTTCTTTTCACTCTCTTCGATTGCTCCCCCTTTTATCACTTTGTCGAGCATTTCTACCCCCCGGTACCCCATTTGATATGGATCCTGAGCAATGATGGCATTAATTGTCCCTTCTTCAAACAAAGGTAATACTTCAGGGCTGGGATCAAATGTAATCAATTTCACTTTCTTGTCCAAACCTTTCGCTTTGAGAGCCTGGGCAATGCCTACTCCCATCGGTGCGGCAGCCGAATAAAAACCGACCAGATCGGGATTGGCATTCAACAGGTCAGTGGCGATATTCATAGCAGTTGCCGCTTCAGCGTTGGTCCACTGCACCGGAAGGACTTTGATATTGGGGAACTTCTTCATAGCTTCAATGAAACCGTCACTACGTTCCCGACCAGTCTGAGATCCAGCAGTGATGCCTATATTGGCGACTGTTCCTTTTTCGCCGATCATTTGAGCCAGCAGAAGACCCGATTGATAACCCCCGTCAAAGTTGTCAGTAGTAATGTTGGCAAGCGGGATTGTTTTATCCTCAATTCCGGAGTCTACCATAATAATGGGAACACCGGCTTTGATACCGTTTTCCACTGCTGGTTGTAACGCTTTGGCGTCAGTGGCTGCCATGAGAATACCAGCCGGTTTGGTAGCGACGATATTATTCACCAAATTTACTTGCCCGGCAACGTCTGCTTCGGTTGCCACTCCCTGGTAATCGATGGTATAACCCAATTCTTTGGCTTTATCCGCGGCTCCTTTCCGTAAGAACAGCCAATAAGTGACATCAGTCGACTTCGGGATGAAAACGATGGTGGTGGATTTCCCTTCTTGGGCAAAAGCGGTAGAGAGCCCACCGACCACCAGAAGAACGACTACTAAGAACGATACCCAGGAATACAGTTTTTTCATTTTATTCGACCTCCTTTTATTTTGAAAATGACTAACCGAGCCATTTTCAATTTTTTACCTACTACGGCGTATCTGATCAGCGGCTACGGCAAAAATAATGATCAAGCCATTGACCACATACTGATAAAACGCCGAAACCCCTAATATGTTCAATCCATTTCGAATGGTGGTCACTAGCAAAGCACCAATTAATGAAGCAAAAATATTCCCTTCCCCACCGAAAATGCTCGCTCCTCCAATGAAAACCGACCCGATAGCCAGGAGCTCATAGCCATTCCCGGCTGCCGGCTGCATGGTACCCAACCGGGCTGATTCGATAACCGCAGCAATTGAGGCAAACATCCCCGAAATCATATAGATCCCAAGAATAACCGAGGATATTTTAATACCCGATAAGCGGGTCGCTTCAGTGTTGCTTCCGATGGCATAGGTGAATCGTCCAAAGCGGGTATTTCGTAAAACAAAAAACATCAGAGTAAATAAAATTATAACGATAATGGTGGGGACCGGAATAATCCCAGCCACTCGTCCCTGACCGATCCACATATAGCTGCGGGGGAGACCATAAATGGGAACTCCATTACATAAAATAAGAGCCAATCCCCGGGCAATCCCCATCATTCCCAAAGTGGCAACAAAAGGAGGAATTCTCAGCTTGATTATCGACAGGCCGTTACAAAAACCAGCAAATAGTCCAGCTCCTATCGAAGCCATAATGGAAAGAAAAACACTTCCGGTGAATTTGAGTG
>Ga0116202_10002817_pt1 | contig 10421 bp, 7 predicted proteins | sample LakKivw325mmetaG_FD_94479 | JGI IMG/M metagenome (GOLD analysis project Ga0116202, IMG submission 94479) | Anoxic lake water microbial communities from Lake Kivu, Rwanda to study Microbial Dark Matter (Phase II) - Lake Kivu water 325m metaG | ecosystem: Environmental > Aquatic > Freshwater >... | reverse complement strand
GGGGGCCACCGTCAACTGCCAATCTGCATCCGGAGATAGGCACGCGCGCGACTCATCCCAACGTAAAGCAGCGCCGGCGACGCCCGATCAAGATGACCGTCCTCCAGATCAACGAGAATGATGGCGGCATTCTCCAACCCCTTGAAATCCTGAATCCGAGCAAAGCTCACATGCTTCGGGGGGAAGGATCGCAGACTGAACTCATCGAGTTGCACGATATCGCGGGCCTCGCGACCCGAAAGGTGCGACGCGCAAGACTCTTCCCAGGGCTTTGGCGACAGCACCGTGATCTGCGATAGGGAGACTCCTTCAGACTGCAGGTTGCGCAGTGTCTGCGACAAGGCGTCCGCCCCCGTCGTACCGCCACCCAGTCGAAGCACCTCCACCCGAGGCCCTCCGCCCTGTTCCTGGCTGCCCATGTCGCATCCTGTGTAACGCCCCACCTCTTCCACGATAGGCCGAGTGTTTCGGCAGTTCCGCTTCAGCGGAACTTGCGTCACTCCCATCGAGGTCAGGAACTCAAATGCCTTTGGATCCCACTGTCCGACCAAGCCCGCCTGGTTGTTGCTGTCACAGAAGACGCACCAGTTACCGCCTGCCAGGCCACCCTCCACAAGCTTGTCGAGAACGTCAAGATCACTGAAATTCATCAGGTCCTGGCCCTCGTCCGTGATCAAGAGATCAACCGGAGAGAGGCGATCCACCGTTCTTCGTGCCTTGTCGATCGTCAGAACCTTGAGTTCAGGATGCTGTAGCTGGACGTCAAGATAGTTCCGCAGCCAGGGGGACGAGCAACAAAGGGCAACGCGCCGCCCGTCAGCCAGGCCCCGTCGCGCCAGCTCCATCGCCAGAAATGTCTTCCCCGTTCCAGCGCCGCCCCGGCAGATCACGCGAGGGTTGGCCGTCAGGATATCAACGGCGTGACATTGATCCTCGGTCAAACAGTTGAGCGTCATTTCCGCCGAACCAAGCGCCCCCCCAAGGGAAGGGACCAGTTCAAAGCGAGGCCGAAGCAGGTCCGCGATGGTATGGACAACACCGGGCGGCGCGGCATAACTCCCGTCTTTGCCGTCCTTCCGTCGGTAGTAGCGGACCAGGTTCTGCAGCCAGACGGAGAACTGGCCCATGCGCCTCTGATCGGCGATTGTCGCGTCGTCCCATTCCACGCTACTGACATTGAAGGAGCAGTCTGGAAACACGACGCCCCATCCCTTCGGTATCCCTGCCAGCAAGTCGCCGGGAACATGCTTCTTGAGTTGATCGAGGAGGGCGTAGAAGTTACCCTGGACCTGCCTGAAAGGACCCTCCTTGTGGATATGCTGTTCACCCTTGCGGTCCGTCAGCACCCACTGTCCCTTATCGTTGCGGCTGACCCCACCGCCTTTCACCTCCAGCGCGTAGAGCCCATCAGGCCCGACGATCACAAAGTCCAGTTCGCAGCACGCTTTGTATGCGTGCTGTGGCAGACCAAGAGAATGCAGGCACAAGGCCCCCTCCAGGCATCCGGCGTTCTTCAACGCGTAGAAGACCTTGCGCTCCGCGTTGCTGCATGAGGACGCCGGCGATGAGGGAACCATTTTCACAAGCTGAGCACTCCTAATCCCATGGCAGATCCAACTGGAAGGTGACCTTCTTGCTCTTCTTGCCCTTCACCGCGCGTGTGACTCTCGGTTTGGCGCTCTTCTTGGACGGCATGACGTTGACCTTCACCTCGATGCCGGAGGCGCCCTGGGCTATGGCGTACCTGTGCAGACGCTTCCGGGAGTCTGGATCGGACACGCCTTTGATGACCTCCGCAAGCAACCTGGCAACGAGGGCTTCTTCGTCGACCCACTCAAACGAACGTTTCTGGAACCGGAGACTGCCCGGCGCACCACCCGACAGGCGGGCCATTGCGTACCCAATTGCCAGTTCTGCCCTGGGCGCACCGCGCATGGTCACGGGAACTCTCGTCCAACCGTGTAACGCTCCGCGAAGGATCTCTCCAACAAGCAGGTCAGGGGCAGCCGCGTTGCATCCGGCCGGCAGACGTCGTTCTTCGCGATAGGCATCGTCCAGCAACAACAGGAGTATCCCCCGCATGACACTTGACCCTGTCTCCTGGAAGAGCCGGGCGGGATCCTGGTCCTGAAGTGCCGAAGCTCGGATCGTCGCCAAACGGGATCGCAGCACTTCATGATGCGCCGCCAGACATTCCTTGGCCGCAGCATCGAGGGAATCGAGAAAACCCTCGGGAGACAACCCCGTAGTAAACGGCTGGGCACTCAGCGAATCCAGGGCCAGCCGCAGGATGACAGCGTTCGGTGATGCGTCCACCTGCCCAGTGCATTCGACCCAAGAGGCCACCGAGTCGGCCAAGCCCCTGTCGAGCCCTCCCGCTGCGTCCTCATCGTCCTCCCACTCGGGAGTCCATTCGGGAAAGACCCTTCTCAGGAGGCGCTGACCGCCTTTCCCCTGCATACGCAAGAGAGCGCTCAGAACCCCGCCCACTGCGTCAAGGCGACGCATAGCCGGGAGCCCGTACCGGTCCGGATTGGGCGGAGAGAATCTCTCCGCCGGGGGCAAGGTGACGGCAACATCCTGGATGCCATCGAACTCGTGGCCAACCCGAACCAGATCCGGCCGCGTATTTGCCATTGCCCTGCAATCGCTCAGAAACCGCTTTGCGTCCTCGGGGCGTCTGAAGTGCATCTGTTTCAGGTCGGCCAACGGCACAACACCCCTGACCAGAATAGCGCGGGTCGAAGCAGGCATCGATTCGAACGCTTCTTCCGCGAGGTGACCTGTTTCGTCGACAGCGGTCAAGCCCCTGCCACCCCATCCGTGGGCATGGAATTCGAGAATGACCGGCAGATCGTGCTTGTCGTGCTGCGCTACCGTTGCGAGCTGTGATAGTGGCGCACCATCACAGAAAAATGGGACACACCCCGACACCCTGTCCTGGAAATCGGCGGCGTACTTCGGCCATCCGACCATGGGGCGCAGAAGACCAGAAGAGAGAATCCCGCGAACGTTGGTGGCATTCGTAACGTAGAAGAGTCGCCTCTCGGTTCGGTCCTCCGACGGGGGTTCGAACTGAGACGTGTCGAACAGTTCACCGTTCTTCTTCATCCTGAAGCTCCTTCTTTGCTGAGGGAGTACCGGCACAGCACATCCTCTCCCGGCATGTCGTTCAGGATGGGTGTCGGCTGGTTCCGATCGTGAAACAAGTAAAGGCGTTCGCGGGGTCGCGAAGAGGCAACATAGAGGCGCATCTTGTGCTCCATCGCATTCGGCCGGACGCTATGGCCGTGGAGATCGGCGACGAGAACGCTGTCGAATTCCAGCCCCTTCATGCTCTGTAGGTTGAGAAGTACGATGCCGGGACGGTCGAAGTTGATGCGTCCATTGTCGGAGGATTTGTAACAGGTGAAAGCCACCTTGTGTTCCTGGCAGAGGGGCTCAATCTTGTTCCGCAGAGCATCGAGGTTGTCATTCTTGGCGGTGATGATCGCGATCAGGAATTGCGGGTGTATGCGGTAGTGGCGCACGATGCGTTCGGCGAAGAAGCCAAGATTGCCGTAGTCGATCAGGTACGCGTTCGCCCCAACCCGGTTTGGAAGGTCAGGGACACCGCCGGCGGTACCCGCGTAGAAATGGCGCGCCACACGTGCGATCTGGAGTGTGTTGCGCATGTTGTCCTTCAATCGGCAGCAGTTATCATCCGGAACCCCCAGTTGGTCGCAGATGACCTGGATTGTCGAGTTCTCCTCCTCATCCAGCATCTGGTTCTCGTCAGCGAAGACCATGACGTTGGGAAAGTGCAGGCTGATGTACTCGTAGAAGTGCCGTGGAAGATCCTGCCCCTCGTCGACGAGGAGCGGCGTCGTGTCCTGTGCAATGTTGCCGGAAGCGGCGCATGCGTTGACGATCTTCTTCCAGTCATACCTGTACGGCCGCGGGCGGCCACCTTCATCGACCGTCTCGGGAGGCCTGCCCCCGTAGAGCTTCTCGTACTGCCGGCAGAACCAGGCATGATAGGTCCGGACTTCCACCTGAAGATTCCGCTTCCGCAGCACCTGATCGCAGTAGCTGCGAAGCAACCGGTTAAACATGACCACCTGAGGTACGTTCTCCCGCTGCGACATGGCGACGGCACGCAGCAGAGCGACAACGGTCTTCCCTGTCCCGGGGGGACCATAGACCAGATAGCGCCCTTCATCGGGCAGACGGAGTATCCTGTCCTGATCCGGTGTCAGGTCGTCAAAGCCAGGCATGGTCAGTCTCGACATCGATTCACCATCATCCCATATCGAAGAAGCCCGTCATCTCAGCGCCTGTTGATGAGGCCACCAGGGTCCTGTCCAGCAGAAGATTTCCACACTCGCAGCTTGTTTCGGGAAGCAGGCAGCAAGCATGGCACGCCGCTCGATTGAGAGGCGGTTCGCCCCGCCCCTCATGTTCCCCGCACACGGGGTCCAGCGCGCACCATTGAGCGGCTTCGACGCTTCGGAGCAAAAGCCTCAGAAATCGGTCCGGTTCCGCCAATTCCGCCAGTCCGCCCAGAGAGCCGCCTGGCTCGCTGGCCGCGAGGTAGACGAGGGCGCCCGTCATGGCGCCATCTCCTTCAGTCACGTAGAGGCGTTCTCGGAGAGAGGCCGCAGGGTACCCGCACTCGAACGCCATCTCCCGAATCATCAGGTGGGCGAGCGTGTGAATGACAATGAACTGTGGCAGAGTTTGTTCCGAGATGCCCAGGCGTTGACTCCAGATTGACGCCTCGTACCGTTTGCGCACGAGGTCCGTGCGAGCATGAACGCTTGGCATTTGCTGCCAGCGAGTCAGTTTTCCAGAGTCCAGCACGAAGAACAGACCCTCGCCGAAGAACTCGGCTACGGGTAGCCATGCGCTTGTGCCCGCCAGATCCGCCGGCACCAGCCTTACATCCGCCGTGCCGAGAGGATCAACGCGAGTGAACCCCTGAAATGCTCTGACTTCGCGAAGCCGCGGGGCAGCCACCAGTCTGGCAATCCGGGATCCGATGTGTTTGGCGCGTGGCTTCAACTCGCTTTGCCGTAAGCAAGCATTCCATGCATCGGTCTTGGGAATCGTGATGAACCGCTCGTACTCACGGTAGTCAGTCACCTGCTTCAGGAATGCTTTGTACTCGTCCGCGCGAAGGATGTGACTCTGAGCCAGAAGAGACTCGGGCTCGCGCGGTGACGCCGACGGCTTCTGCGTGGGTTCAAGCTGTGTCCACACTGCATCTGGAGGGACACCAATGCTGCGTGCAATTGTGTTTACCTGATTCAGCACTACGGGGTTCGCAGCGCCATGAGCAAGGAGGAGTTCCTGCAACTGGCGCCAGTCAGCGTGTTCACGCAACCGCCGGCCGATGTCGTCGCGGGGGTCGAGTCGCGACTCGGGCGGGATGTCGAGCGCACTCTCGACTTTGGGGTAGTGCACGAAGTGATCTCCGATTCCCGCAACAACAAGGGATCCGCTGTCCGCGCGGGCGTTACATTCCTCCTCGCTACGGACCCAGGGCTGCTTGCCTCTGCACGAGATGCCATTCAGGAACTCCTTGGCACGCAACGCCTGCAAGTCGAGATCGGCGCCGCAAGCCTTGCATACGATACGTGACCGAGGATTCTTGGCGTCCGCGGGCCAGAAGAAAAGCTGGGTGCGATCCTGGCAGGTGCGCTGTTTTTGAGACCTTTTGTCCCGGTGCGCAAGGAAAGGCCATGGCAGATCGTCCATGTGTCCATTCCGACAGATCATCACCCAGGGCATGGGCGCAAGGGTGGATTCGGCCTTTCGGCACGCCTCCTCCTTGCAGAGGATTGGCTCCTCAGCCCGTCCGTCGCTCTTCGGATACGCATACATCCTTCGACATTGGGGACAGTACATCCAGCCGGGGAAACGAACCACAGGAACGCGCCCGCCGCGCATGATCGGCCCTTGTTGCTCCCGCACCGGGGCCTTCCGGAAGGAACACCCCAAGGCACGACTGAGTCTTGGCATATCCACCTCTTCCCCGTCGTCCTTCCAGTAGCGTGTATCGCAGGGAACGAGGGCATGCCCGCCGATGTGGACCACAGAGCCAACGGCCGCTTGGTAGATCACGTGTGACTGCCGTACCTCAAGCTTCACGCGCGGCATCCGGCTCCTCCTCTCTGTCAAGGCTGTAAGGACGGATGACTTTGAGATCGGACATACGGTCCACACTGCGCATCGACTGCATGGTTTCCCACAAGCCCTTGTCAGGATGTTCGAAGACATTGCGGAGGAGACCGGGAAGCTGGGGTTCGCGGCTCTGATACAGGAGTCCTTTTCGCTTGTGGTTATCCCATTCCTCCACCAGCCGGCGCACCTGCTCTTCGACATCCTTCGCTGAGCCAGCGTCGGCCAGTCCACAGCGTTGAATGAGGAGCCCCATCGCCTTCTGCACAGCTCCGTCCTGGGGCGCCATATGGAACGCGTTCTCATTACGAAGCAGGTTGTCAATGCCGTGGCGAAGCAAGATGACCAGTGCCGCGTGCAGCGCTCGGTAACGCGCGGGGGCGGAGAAAGGCGTTACACTCGTGGGCTCAACGAACCGGTAGAAGGAGTCGTGGTATGGGCGGAAGTTCTCGAAATGGGAAAGGTCACGGGGCCTGCGGCGATTGTAGTGGGCAAGGACGATGCCGGGAACTACATCCCGCCCGACGCGGCTGCTTGCCTGGATGTACTCCGCGGTCGTGAGCGGCTGGCCATTCACGATCATGAGTGCCAGGCGCGAGATATCAATGCCCACGGACAACATGTTCGTACAGAGCACCAACGAAACGGATTCCGGATCATAAAATGGCTTCTGTAGTCTCCTCAACACATCCTGGATCCCGGCTGCATCGACCTGACTTGTCAGTGGGACAACCTGGTTTCCGGTCAGGATGCGTGATGCCGCCGCAGTTGGGTCAGTGGCTTGTGCGTCGGCGCTTGGTGCGGCTTCGTTTGGAACCAGTATCTGACCGAGAATCTCTGGAATCTCGTGCGCGGCAAGACGGTGGCTCTGACCAACGCCCCTCAGGCTGCCGTGGTAGACGACAAGCGTCCACCACGCGTCCCGGAGCTCGTTCGTCCATCCGTTGGCTTCCGGCGCAGCCAGTGCAGCGCCCGCTACATGGGCCAAGTTCTCGCGCCAAGACAGGAATGGATTATCGCCGCACAGGCCAACGTACAGCCTGCCGGGTCTTTCCTGGTCTGTACGGGCAAAGAATGAATCATCACAGGAATGCCCTGGAGGAGGGAATACCGCCATTTCCCGGCCGTACAGAACTCTGACCTGCTTCGCCGCATGCCGGATGGTTGCGGTTGAAGCGATGTACTTGGGACGAATGCCCCGGTATTGCAGCACGGAGTCCAGCGCGGCCTCGTAGATGCCAGCGAAAGACCCCAGCGGACCGGCGATGAGGTGCAACTCGTCCTGAATGACGACCTCTGGAGGGCGTCGATTCGGATGCCCAAGAAACGCTGACGCACGCTCCTCCCATGTGAGACGAGCAAACTTGTCCACCGTTGCGAGGAGCAACGTCGGGGGGTGCTGGTAGAGGTGTTCATCAATAACGTGCAGCGGCAGGCCGCTGTGGAAATCGCAGTCCTTACGGGTACAGAAGAACTGGATGCCGGATCCCGAGGCGCGGATTCCGAGCTCGATGCAGGCGTCCGGGTGAAGGGGTGACGGGGCAAGCGGGGTGCCGCACCATGGGCACTGTTCGAGGAAAAGGCTCTGCTCGGGGCGTTGGTCGCGCTGCAGTTGCCCTAGGATCTTCAGGGCATTGGCATTTCTGTTCGGGGTGCTCGCGCCGCCGACCCACAGGCCTCCGGTGATGGGTTCCGATCCCAGTTCGTCCGGCAGCTCTCTTCGTATACGTTCCAGTGCGCAGATAAGCGCAGTCGCGCGTTGGAATTGCTGCGCAGTGAGCAGCCGAAGCGTGTACCGCATGATCACGGAGGTCCCGCCACCCGACCCGGGCCAGCGCAAACGACGGTATAGAACGAGCACTGCAATCAGCGCGAGATAGGCTTCGGTCTTGCCGCCGCCGGTCGGAAACCACAGGAGGTCCACGAGGTCACGGTCCTCGCTTTCCTGGTCGATGACAGATTCCAGTGCCAGGAGCAGAAAGGCGACCTGAAACGGTCGCCAGCGGAAGCGATGACTAGAGGGGAGCGGACGCTGACCCTGAGCCATACGGACGTGCATCATCTGGTCCAACATGGCGCGTTGCGCCAGGGAAAAGGCACGCCGCACCATTGCGTCACTTTCCAGAAGGTCACAACCGTTCCGGAGGCGATCAACGGCCCGCCGCTGTCTCCCCGATATCCGTCTTGCCGTATCCCTTTCTGCTGACGTGAAAGTCTCGGCACGACCAGATGCTTCAACCCACTGCGCGTAAAGATCAACGAACTCTCTCAGATGGCCGATCACTTTCGCAGGTTCCTCTTGGCAGCGGGACAGGAGGTCTATGTCCAAGGCCTCCTGTGGAAGGTCGGGGTTCTGTGTCGTTACGAGAGGCACTTCGACCGCCGGAATGAACCGTGCATGCAGTTCCTTCACATCCCCGTCTTGGTCCAGGGACCAGTCGGCTGCGACCGCGTGTCCGATGGCAAAGACCTGTCGGGATCGGTACTGCAGTTCGAGTTCCTGTTCTTCATCCGAAAGCAACATTCCCTCAAGCTGGGGATAAGGGAGGATGCGGCCTTTGAGCGGGGAGCAGGTCAGGGACGTCTGGAAAAGGCATAGCTTCGCGAGTTGCTCGCCATACCGAGCACTCCCTGAAGGGCGATGGTTTCGGTTAACCAGCGAGACGGTTATCAGCCAATTCGCACCATGTTTGCGCCAGCGTGTGCATATCTCTGCCTTACCATCGAGAATGGGCCGACGGATGGTTGTCGGGTGAGCAGGTGGAGTGAGAACGCATTCGCCGGGACCAGTGGTAATGGGAGATCGATGCCAGCGGACCGACCTCTCCTGGCTCACTGCACCATCGGGGCTTTCCTCTCGATGAGTTGCCTCAGCCACCGTGCTGTCACCTGTGATCTCGGGCCCAATGCCGGAACTCGACGCGGCGCGCATCTCCGTACGATCGTAGACACCCGCGGTGACAGCGGTCTCGATGCAAACATCTGGGGAAACAAGAAAGGAGAGGCCGATCGATGAGCTTGGCAGGATCGCCAACGAGTCCGAGTTCTCCCCTTCCTCGGCATCGGCTACGGTCTCGGTACCAGCGGAACGAGACGTCGCCTCGCTCGGCAGAATCTCGCCGCTCGGCCGTTCGCCACTATCCGGAGAAGGCGGCAGTCCTGCCGGGGCAAGGATCCCGCTGCAGTAAACACTCAGGGGCGACCGGTCGATCTCTTCCTCGTCGCCGCCGCGAGGCCCCGTCAAAGTGGCGCGCATCCAGGACAGCCACATCTGTCGCGCGTCCGCATAACCTTGCCTTAAAGACTCCGCACCCATGCTGCACCTACTGCCCTCTCGGCATCCTCTTGTGGCGCATCCCTCTTACCCACGCATCAACTTCCGAAGCCCTGAACTTCCAGAGACCACCGACCTTGCTGGCAGGAAGGCCCCGCCCGCGAATCCAGCGATAGACCGTGTCCTTGCTTAGGTTCAGATGTCGCGTGATATCTTCGAGACTGACCCAAGGTTCCACCTGCATAGCACACCTCGCGCAGAGTACCAGCGCTGCGACACGTTGCCAACTATTACAGACTAATGCCGATCATTCAAGCCGATACGATGCTTCCGATCATTGATGCGTTACGACACACCTGCGTTCGGCCATTTTGAACCTGCGACCGCTTGCCTCCTCCAGCCCCCAGTTCTACAATTCTGGCCGATGAGAGACGTTCAGCAACGCAGCAGCCAAGTTTCCGACAGTCCCTCTGTGCTGTCCGCCGTACCGCCGCAGGGCGCCGGCCAGACCGACGAGGCGTATCGGGCGGTATTGGTGGACGCCATTGCCCTCATCGACAAGACCAAGCGCGACATCAAGGCGCAAATCCATTCAGCCGCCATTACGGCAAAGGCCGAGCAATGCAGCATCGATCAGGTGTGGCTCAGGCGTGCCAAGGACAAGAGCGACCACCTGACCCGCGAACGGGATGAGGTGCGCCGTGCGCTCGGCGACGTGAATCGCCGGATAAAGGACCGCCGCGTAGCGTCGCACGGCCGGCCCATGGAAACGGTCACCGAAGCCTTCATGCGCCTGGCCAAAGCAAGGCTTCTGCCAGAGGTCTACGAGGATCTGGTGCAGGATGCCAAGGATGCCAGCGGGACGGACGCGTGACAGTCCTCGAAACCGGTCCTCGAAATCCGACGCGTGAACGCGTATAGTCGCGCGCAAAGGACATACGGGGAACCGCATGGACACACAGAGCTTTAGACCGCCTGGACCCGC
>Ga0116202_10002815_pt1 | contig 10422 bp, 11 predicted proteins | sample LakKivw325mmetaG_FD_94479 | JGI IMG/M metagenome (GOLD analysis project Ga0116202, IMG submission 94479) | Anoxic lake water microbial communities from Lake Kivu, Rwanda to study Microbial Dark Matter (Phase II) - Lake Kivu water 325m metaG | ecosystem: Environmental > Aquatic > Freshwater >... | reverse complement strand
GCCGGCACGCCGACGGGGATGAGGGCCATGAGGCGCTTGGCGGCGGGGACGCCCAGTAAGGACTTGACCATGTCTTCGTACGGCAGCAGGTCGCCCTCCACCCAGCAGGCGCCGTAGCCCAGGGCGGCCGCGGCCAGGAGCATGTTCTCGATGGCCGCGGCGCCGTCCTCCACCCACCAGCGCGTGGCGGGGTCGATGACCACGGCGATCACCGCGCTGGCCTGGGCCACCCAGGCCTCGGTGACCTTGAACTCGGCGATCGTGGCGCGCTCTGTGACCACGATGAAATCCCAGGGCTGCACGTTGTTGCCGCTGGCCGCCAGACGGCCGGCGTCCACGATGGTTTCCAGGTGCTCGCGGGGGATGTCGCCCGGCTTGAAGCGGCGAATGCTCCTGCGCGTGCGGATGGCTTCCAGTGCTTCCATGGCGTTCCTCCTATGTTATGACTACTCTTGCGTGCGTTTCACGGCGGCAAGGCGGCTGAACAGCGCCGCACCACGTCCTGAACCGCCTCGATCACCGCTTCGGGCTGGTCGTACTGGATGTAGTGGCCCGATTCTGGCAGCGGGCGCAGCTCGCCCTGGCTGCTGAGCGCGGCCAGCTCCCGCTGCATCTCCAGCCAGGCCTCCTGCAGGTCCCCGCCCCCGCCCTGCGCGGGCAGGCCGCTCGGCCGCGCGGAGGCCAGCACGATCAGGGGCAGGTCGCCCAGGGTGGCGTAGCGCCCGGCTTGCGCCAGGGTGGCATTGGCCTGGACGCCTTCGTCGAACCAGGCCAGGCTGGATTTGGGCAGGAAGACCTGCTGTGTGCGGTAGATCTCGTCCGGCAGGCCGTAGCGCGGGCCTTGGAAGCGGCCGGGCTGGCCGAGATGCGACATGAGCCAGATGAGCGGGCGCAGGCGCGCGTCCGGAATCTGCTTGGCCAGGCCCAGCCCGGCAAAGCGCGTGAACTGTTCGGGATGGCTGGAGTCGAGCAGCAGCATGCCGCGCACGGCGCCCGGGTTCTGCCCGGCAAAGATGCGCGCGTAGGCGCCGCCGTAGGCGTGCCCCACCAGCACGTAGGGGCCTTGCTCGCCCGCGGCCTCCAGCAGCGCGCCGAGCTCGGCGGCGATGCGCTCGCCGTCGCGCGGCAGCGGTCCGGGCTGGCTCCACAGGATGCCGGCGCGGTCGTAGCTGCAGGCGCGCGTGAACTGCGCTACCGCGTTCTGCACGTAGGCCCAGCTCAGGGAGCCGTACTGGTCGAGGTCGGACTCGAACAGCACGGTGGGCCCACCGCTGCCCACGCAGTTCAGGCAGAGCTGGTGCGTGCCCAGGCTCAGCATGCGGCCCTGCGGAGGGTACTGGGCCAGGTACTGGCGGCGCGCCAGGGCCTCGCGCGCCCACAGGCCGGCCAGCGCGAGCAGCAGCAGGCACAGCGCAGCCAGCAGGATGCGTGCGAGCCGGCGCAGTGTGGGGTTTGGCGCTCTGGTTACGCGCATGGCTCTCCTTGGGCTCGGACTTTGGACAAGCAACCTGGTTTCGGAGCAGGTTGGTAGTGGTGGCTTCAGCCATTCCCCTGCCCCCCCATATACGCGGGGCGGTAGTGGCGGCTTTAGCCGCTCTGTGGCGCCAACGGCCAAAGCCATCACTACCATGTCGCGCTCTCCTGGACACACTTGCCCAGCGCGCCTGCCCCGTCCTATACACCCACTCGCAACCAGGTGCGTGCCCCGCCCACAGTATACTCCGTCGTGAAGAGAACGCGGGAACCGTTCCTGCGTTTGCAGTTGGGTGCCTGGCAGGATAGAATACGAGCATGCTTGTTCATCCGCCCGCGACCTGGAAGGGAGAGAAACGCGCATGGCCAAGCCTGCTGCAAAGCATCCTGTTCGCACCCTGCACGAGCAAGGCGCGCGCTACGTGGTGACCGCCGAGGGACAGCCCGTGGGCGTGTTGCTGTCCCTGGAAGAATACGAGCAGTATCTCGACCTGTTGGACGACGAGGCCGACAGCCAGGACCCCAAGCTGGCCGAGCGTGTGCTGCGTGCGGCGGCTCCCACACGCCGGCAGAAGCGGCTGTCCTTCCGGGAGTACGCGTCCTCCACTGCCCTGACGTAACCCCACCTCACCACGAAGGACACCAAGTCTGTCTCTACTCCTCTTGGTGTTCTTTGTGGCTTTGTGTGAGCTCCTCCAGCCACTCTGCGGTCGAGAGCACGTGGTAGCCGTTGCGGCGCATGCGCTCGATCAGCAGGGCGGATTCCTCGGGCAGGTGCGAGATGACCGCGTCGGTGGCGAGGGCGGGGACGAGGTCGTGGGCGTAGGCGCGCTCAAAGAGGCTGGGCCACCTGCACCCGGGCGCGCCGCCTCGCTGCGCGCATGACCCGAGCATGCAGCACGGCGGGCGGGCCGGCGTTCAGAAACAGGACCTGACACCGCGCCCGCCCGCGTTTGCGTGCACCACTCTGCTGCGTGTCCCCAGGGTCTAGCTCCCGGACCCGATCACTTCCTCCTTGACCAGATCATGGCGCGCCTTCTGCGCCTGTTGGTCAGGCGTGGTGAGCTCCAGCGCCTCCTTCGGGCACCACTTGACGCACTGCGGGCCGTCCTCCAGTGTGCCGCACAGGTCGCACATCTCGGCGCGTTTGGTGGCGGGGTTGATGGAGATGGCCCCAAAGTCGCAGGCCTCTACGCACCAGGCGCAGCCATCGCAGCGTGCCTCGTCCACCCGGATCACGCCGGTCTCGCGGTCCTGGCTCAGCGCTTCGCGCGGGCAGGCGATCACACAGGGGGCGTTCTCGCACGTGCGGCAAGCCACGGCGGTGATCAGGATCTCCTGTACCCGTACCGTGCGGATGCGGCTGCGGTAGGTGTTAAAGGCGCCCGTCTTGGTGAACGAGCACACGTACTCGCACAACTGGCAACCCACGCACTTTTGCGGATCACAAGTGATGTATTGGTACTTGGAGGTTGATGTTGGCATCGTTGGCTCCTATACCCCGATTTCCTTGGCCACGTCTTGCATGCCGAGGTCGATCAGCTTCTGCTTGGGGATCAGCCCGTCCTTGGTCCAACCTTTGACCTCGTAGTAGAGGTCTTTCATGTACTCGTGCTCTTCTTCCGTCACCAGGTATCCGGCGGACGCCCCCTTGGTCATGGCCTCATGCTGTACGCGCCAGGGCAGATGGTCGTCCTTGCGCGTCCAGCCTTCGCGGATGTTAAAGGCCTTCTTGATGGCGATCGCGCGCTCGCCAATCAGGTCCACGTCCTCGTACTGGAAATTCCAGCCGGTGGTGGCGTTGATGAGCTGGGCGATGACAGGCCAGGCGCCGGAGCGATCGGCCTTGCCCGTGAAGCAGCGGCGGATGAACTTGCACATCGGCAGCGTGTCGTAGACCGCGGCGTACTCCTCGGTCTCCCTGGCCACCTTTCCACGCGTCTCATCCACAGTGAAGCGGTTGACCTCCCCCTGGATGTCCGGGTCGTAGGTCGCCGAGCGGTTGTGGCAAGCGCCGCGCGTCACCACGGATATCCCCAGGGCGAAGGTCTTTAACGCACGCAGGTCGTATCCGGGCAATTCCAGGCCCTTGATGTGCATGGCCCACTTGAAGCTTTCACTGCCGCGCTCCGCGTCCAGCTTGGCGCTGGCCTTGCGCGTTCCCAGCGCAAGCAGATCGCCGATGCCCTCGCGGTCGCGGATCATCTCTGCCAAGGTCACGGCAGCGTCGCCGTTGCCAAAGTTTGGCTCAAAGCCCTCGGGGTACTTGGCGCACTTGAAATCCTCTTTCTTCAGCACGCCGCGCTCAAAGCTCTCCATGGCCCATCCGATGGTGACACCGGTGCTCATGGTGTCTATGCCGCCCTGGTCACACAAGTCGATCAGCTTGATCGACACGCGCACGTCGCCGATGCCCAGGTTGGAGCTGAGCGCATACAGCGATTCGTACTCGATGCCGGACATGGCTCCGGCGTACGGGCCATCCTTGACGCGGCGCATCTGCTCGCAGGCGATAGGACACTGCGCACAGGCGATGGTCTTGACGCGAAAGTTCTCGTACAGGTACTCGCCGCTGACGCGCTCTGCATCTTCGAACTCGCCCTCCTGGTAATTGCGCGTGGGGAGCAGGCCCAGCCGGTTCATGCTCAGCACGTTGGAGGAGGTGCCCAAGACCCGGTACTTTTCGGTGTACTTGCCCTGGGCGGTCTTGGAGATGTCAAAGCAGAACTTGAGCAAGGTCTCCGGGTCGGCCACCTTGACATCGTGCGTGCCGCGCACGGAGAACGCTTTGAGCTTCTTGGAGCCCCACACTGCCCCGTGGCCGGTGCGTCCTGCCTGGCGGCCGTCGTTGGTCACGTTGGCGTACAGCACCAGCTTCTCGCCGGCCGGGCCGATGGTGGCCGAGCGCACCTGGTCGTCGCCCAGCTCTTCGCGAATGGCTTCTTCGGTCTCGAACGTGCCTTTGCCCAGCAGGTGGGAGGCCGGCCGGAAGGTGACCTTGTCGTCGTCCACCAGAACGTACACCCATTCGGGGCTGGCGCCGTGGATGACTATGCCGTCCCACCCAGAGCGCTTGAGGGCCACCGCAAACCAGCTACCCGAAAGGCTATCACCGAGGAAACCAGTCAGCGGTGACTTGCTGGCGAGGCCCCACTTGCCGCCCACCGGCACCGGCGTGCCGACGAAGATACCTCCGGCAATACAGATGGGGTTGCCTGGGGAGAGCGGGTCGCAACCCACCTCGATATTCTCCCAGCACAGCCGGGCGGCCATGGACACTCCGCCGATGTAGATTTTGTACCATTCCTCTGGCTTGCTCTCGCTCCATGACTTGCGATTGGTCAGGTCGACGTGCAGGATCTTGCCGCTGTATCCGTACATGCGCATCCTCCTGTTGAGTTGAGCGCCCGAAGCGGGTGCCTGATTAGTTGTCGTGGCATTTGCCCAAGCAGCGTGCCAGAAAGCCAACCAAAACTATTATCGGCCAAACGCGCATTGGTGGCAAATCCGGTCTTGTGAGTACGAGCGCGCCGTTCTCCACACTGCCTCAGCCCACGATGACACTGTAGCCCAGCCACACAGCCAGCAACACGAACAGAACCGTCGTCCCCAGCTTGATCGCGGCCGTGCGCTGCGTCATCCAGCGGATCAACTGCTGCGACGTCGTACCAAAGTACACGAGCAGGAAGACCACCACCAAGGGCACGATGAACATGAGGTTGTACGTCACCAACGCCAGGGTTGCCATCGATCGCCATGCCGGCACGCCCAGCACGAACACGATCGTGGGCAGGTAGACCTGACCAGTGCAGGCCAGTTCGATCAGCGACACGACCATGCCCAGCACAAACGAGGCCAGCACAAAGTTCCTGACAGCCGAGCCCTCGCGAATCAGGCGCCGGCTCCACCCGCGCATGCGCTCCGGCAGCTTCAGACTCATGTCCTCCAGGCGCCCCTCTCTGGCCTTGCGATAGTCCTGGAAGCTTCCCACAGCCAGTCCAAAGCACAGCAGCATGGTCACAGCATTGAGCCACCTGCCGATGGTGGTCAGGGCCGGCAAGGACGCCAGGAAGCTCAAAAAGCCCATCCCAACGCCCAGGTAGGTCAGAAACACGCCCAACGTGAACGCGGCGCCAGTGGCCAGGAGCTCTCTGCCCTTGCGCTTGCGCACCGCCAGGTACGAAACCAGGAAGATCATGGTGGCGAACGCGCAGGGGTTCACCCCATCCAGCAGGCCCGCGCCGATCACAGTGAGCAGGCTCAGCGAGCGGAAGCGTTCCACGATCTGCCCTTCGGCCGAGGCCTCTTGCGCGTCAAAGCCCGCCCACGGCTCGGCCGCGCCGGTATCCAGATAGGGTTGAATCAACGCCTCGAGCGCGCGTCCGCCCATTTGCTCCGCCCCCACGTAGCCGCTGCCGACGAACACCATGGGCGCCGTCAGGTACTTGTCCTCCGGAACGCCGGCGCGCGCGCACAGGTACTGGCTCAGCGCGGTCTCTTGCTTGACATCGAAGCGGCGCACCTGCACTTGCGGATACCTGTCGACGATGTACTGCAGGTCATGCTCGGCCCGGGCGCAGATGTCGCACCCCGGCTGGTAGAAGTACGCCATGTGGATGGGTGGTCGAACAGCGGCAGTGGAGGTTGGAGTTGCACTGGGTTGCGGCACAGGCGTGGCCAGGATCTCTGTAGGGTGGGTTCCGGGAGTCGCTGTGGCTGCAGGCACGGTGGCTGACGCCGGGAGATCAACGCCTCCCTGCGCCAGATAGTGCTCGATGCGCTCCTGCAGTTGAGCGCGGATCTCCTCCGGTCCGACCAGCACTTCCTGGCCGATGATGACCTCGGGGATGCTGGGGGTTGTGACCCCAAAGCGCTGCTCAAAATCCATCAACAACTCAAGGTTGGCAGTCCTTCCGATGCTGCGTTCCTCAACGACAAGGCGCTCCCCGTACTGAGCCATTAGAGGCTCCAGTACCCGCACGTGAGTTTCCGTACAGGCAGGGCAACCGGGATCATAGAAGTAGTACAAATGCACAACGCCCGGCTGCGCCTGGGCAGACACGCTGTGAACCACAAGGCTCAGCAGAAGCAGCAGCGCCAGGCATGCCGCCAGGCCGCCTCGGTCAGTTACTCCCCTGGCGCTGCGCGAACGTGTCAAGCGCAGTATGTGGTCTGCAACGAGGGATCGAAGCATTGTCCGTGTCCTTACATGCTTTGGGATGAAGCGAGAGATACACACGGTACCGGCCGGTTACACTCAGGACGTCACGCCTTCGGCGGCCTGCAGCAGGCTGGCAAGCTGCTCGCGCTGGGCGCGGCGCTCCTCAGCCAGCAGCGGCAGGCAGGCATCGAGGTCCGCCTGGCCTGCCGCCAGCTTGAGGGCAAAGGTGAAACACGTGGGCTGGCCGCAGGCCTTGCAGTTCGTCCTCGGCAATAGCTTGTAGACGTCGAGCGCCTTCAGCGGCTCGCGCTTTGCCATACTGGGCTGGATGCGCTCGCGCTCTTCCCAGGTGCGATTGACCAGCTTCAGCATGCGCTGCACAACGGCTTCCGCCTCGCTGCGATCCTCCAGGTTGCTCACTGCAATCTCGCGCGGGCGGAACATGATGGTTCGGCCGCCGCTGCGCCAGGACAGTACCTGCGCCGCTTGCTCGTAGATTGCCCCTTTGAGAGTGGCGTTCAGGTAGGGCAATGCCTGGGAGATGTCTGCCGAGAGCGCCGCAAAGGCGCTCCAGCGCTCGCTCCCAGGCTCGCAGGGAGGCGAAACAAGCTCTAGCTCGTAGCGTTCGATCAACATGTCCAGCCCTCGATGCACTCAATGGATTGGGCAACACATGCGTGCGGAGGCCGAGTATGCCATGCGTTCTTGGTGAGCCATGCGCACACGACCCGGCTGTTCGTTGCGCGCCCGATCGAGCGCGAGTGCCTCGCGGCGATACCTGTATCACTCGCCTAGCGGCTCTACGCCTGCCTGCTCCAATTCCGCCGAGATGGCCTCAAGCTCGATCCCTCCGGCGAACATCAGTTTGCCATCAATGGCGACGAACGGCAGCGGGTAGCCGCCCATGTTCAGGATGCGCAGGGCCGTGGGATGCTCCTGCATTTGCGGCGAGAACACGTCCACGTACTGCACCTGCACGCCAGCGCCGTAGTGCTTGGCCAGGCGGCTGCTCAGCTCCGCGGCCTGCTCTTCGGTGGTCTGCGGCGCAGCCTGTCCACAGGCTTCCTCTGCCAACCCAGAACCTGGGTCACAGTCGCCGCCTCAGGCGCACGCGCCGACCGGGATCTTGCTGCCGAACACGTGCACAACCAAGGTGTGCTTTGGATTCTCCTGCATGTCTCTCCTTTGATGAGCGCGGCTCGCACGTAGGCATGTGCAGCCACGGGTTATTATGTCAAAGGTGGAGCAGCGCTGCTTGGACGCAGCCAGCAAACGGTGCCCGCACCCGCTCACTTCCGGCGCGCTGGTTCGCCTGGGACTGCTCGCCCTTGCCCTACACAGCCTCTTTGAGCCAGGCGACGATCTCGTCCTTTTGCGGGATGCGCGCGGACGACACCAGCTTCTCGTTGATCACCAGCCCCGGCGTGCTGACGATAGGATAGGCCAGGATGGCCGCCATGTCGTGCACGTGCGTGACGTTGACCTCAACGCCCGCCTGCGTGGCTGCCTCATGCGCCAACTGCTCCAGGCGCTTGCAGCGCGCGCAGCCGGGTCCCAGAACCTTGACTTCTATCACTTTATGCCCCCTCAATGAATATGTACTGCTGCAGCAAGCCGACAGTAGCCACTTACCCGCGCGCTTTGACCATCGTCGTTTGCCGCCGGTTTCTTCGCTCCGCCCACAGCAGTCCCAAAGCCAAAACGCCCAGCAGAGCCAACAGGTAGAGCCCGACCAGCCAGATGCTGGTTCCATCTACCACGGCCCCGTACAAAAGGCCCGACAGCAGGCTGAACAGGGCCACCCAGCCCACGTAGGTCCAGGCCTTGAGCCGGCCGATGATGCTGGAAAGGATGAGGATGCTCTGCAGGCTCAGTTCCGGGTCCGACATCAGGTAGGCCAGCAGCGGGCCGGGATGCATGCCCAGGCTCAGGAACATCTTGGCGATGGGCACTTCCACGAGAGTCGGGAAGTACATGAACACGCCAAACAGCACGCCGGCGAGGTTGCCCAGCAGCGTGTTGCGGCCTGCCAGAGACTCGATCCACTCCGGCCGGATGATCTGGCGCATGACGCCCACGAAGAACACCCCCACCACCAGCAGCGGGAAGATCTGCTTGACAAAGCGCCACGACTCCCACAGCCACTCCTGCATCTCCCAGGCCTCAAAGCGCCGCAGAGCCAGGTACGCAATCCCAATCAGGGCCAGGATCACCCCGAAGAACTTGCCTGGCAACAGCACGTCCACGCTCCCCGCGCGCGGGACCACATTGACCGCAGCGACCAGCACCGTCAACAGCACCAGCGCCAGCGCGGCCCACGTCCAGCGATTGAAGCCCTCGCCGACCTGGTCCAGGCCGCGCAACGCAGCCAGGCCGGTCAGGGCCAGCAGCACGATCAACAGCACTCCCTGGGCGCTGACTCCCTCCTCGCCCTTGCTGGCGTCGAACGGCACCAGGCGGTACAGCGTCGCCTGGAAGTCGTCCACGCCCTGGATCGGCAGCGTGATGCGCGCGTACGAATTGGTCAGCAGCCCGATCTTGAGCGTGCCAACCACCAGCAAGGCCACCAGCAACAGCAGAAAGGCCACGGTGTGCGGCCGCAGGCCGCCCTTGGCCGCGAAGGGGTCGTTGGTGCTTTCGTCGTGAGTGGCGTCTTCCCTGCGGAAGATCAAGGCCATGATCATGCCGATGCCGATGCCAAAGACCCAGGAGAGCAAGATGCGCGCCAGGGCGATGCCTCCGCCGATGGCCACGCCGGTGTAGACCAGGGCCAGGATGTTGGCCGCCGGCGCGATAAAGAGGAAGGTCATGGCCGGCCCCAGGCCCGCGCCCTTTTTGTAGATGCCAGCAAACAGGGGCACAATGGTGCACGAGCACACTGCCAGCAGCGAGCCCGCCGCGGCGGCAGCAGGATAGGACAGATGCTTGGGGGTATTGCGTCCCAGGAAGCGCGTCACCGCTTCCTTGGGCATGAGTGCAGCCAAAGCTCCGGCCACGAAAAAGGCCGGCACCAGGCACAACAGCACGTGGGCCGCCAGGTACGCGGCCAGGTTGCCCAGGCCGCCCTGCAACAGGTGGATGGCGTATGCGAGTGGTGTCATGCCTGGCCCCGTTGCTTGCAGGATGGTTCACGGCCCGCAGGCTGCGGCTGGGGCACGTCAGGCAGGCGCAGCAGCATGCTCTGGCAGCGCGGGCAGGGGCAGTTCTTGAGCGGGTATGCGGGAATGACAGGCAGGGTCAGGCCCTTGTGCGTGGCCAACAGCAGGGCCTTGCCCTGCTCCAGCAAGCGCGCCAGGTGCTCGTCGGCCAGGCGGTAGTAGATCAGCGCGCCCTCGCGGCGGTCGGCCACCAGGCCGGCCTCGCGCAGCAGGGAAAGCTGCTGCGAGACGTAGGGCTGGGGCTTGCGCAGGGCCGCGGTCAGGTGGCAGACGCAGGCCTCGTCGCGGGCCAGGATGTCCAGGATGCGCAGGCGCACCGGGTGCGCCAGGGCCTTGTGCAATGCGGCTTGGGTTCGATACGGGTCCATGCAGACTCCTGAATATGCAGCATTCTGCATATATAATAGCACACCTGTGGCCAGGTGTCAAGTGCTGCACGCGGGGCTGGTCGGGCAGACACGCTGCTCGCTGTCGCGCAGTGACGGGCTCGAAGACCCTCTCACGAGGGAACTACGAACGGCGCACGAGCGAAACACGAACCACGGCACGCACTGGTGGGACCGAAGACCCTCTCACGAGCGAACTACGAACGGCGCACGAGCGAAACACGAACCACGGCACGCACTGGTG
>Ga0116202_10002814_pt1 | contig 10423 bp, 8 predicted proteins | sample LakKivw325mmetaG_FD_94479 | JGI IMG/M metagenome (GOLD analysis project Ga0116202, IMG submission 94479) | Anoxic lake water microbial communities from Lake Kivu, Rwanda to study Microbial Dark Matter (Phase II) - Lake Kivu water 325m metaG | ecosystem: Environmental > Aquatic > Freshwater >... | reverse complement strand
GTTCTCCGCCACCCGATCCGGCCCCGGCGTCCGGGCCGCCGCCACCTCCAAGGGCCCGCCCTCGACCTCGTCCCAGGCCACCTGCTTGGCCCGCTTCGCCCGCCGCTGGCGATCCAGACACAGGTTCGCCGCGATCGTGTACAGCCAGTTCGCGAACGGGCGCTCCGGGTCGAAACGGCGCAGGTTGCAGTAGGCGCGCACGAACGTCTCCTGCAGGATGTCGTCCGCATCCTCGTGCGTGCAGGTCATCCGGTATGCCAGGCTGTAGATCCGCCGGCGGTGCCGCTCGACCAACGTCTCGAAGGCCCGCAGGTCGCCCGCCTGCGCTCGGGCGGCCAGCGAGCGGTCTGTGTCCACCATACCGAATCGCCCCTTCTGCGCGACGGCGCTCTCAGCCAGTATACGTTGGCGCGCCCCAAAGGTTTACCCGGTTGCCGAAGCCGACTCGCCCGAATCGCCCAGGCTATTGCTTTGGCAACCGTGACGTTTGCCGTTGCCGTCCGTGCCTGCGGCTCACCAGCGCCGCGCCGTCGCCTTCCTCCATCGCGTTCACGACACGGCGCGGCTCTGGTGAGCCGCAGGCACGGAACGGCAAGACTCACGGCCGAGAGGGCGCTACCGGCCCGCGCGGCGGCAAGGGGAATCGTCACGGGAAGTCGAACCGAACCTCGCCGGCGTTCTCCGGGTACGGTGATTCGCACGACCTGGCAAGCAGCCACACGGTGGGGACAAGATGCCAAGGCAATTCCCGATGAGTCAGCAGGGCAAGGAGCGGCTGGAGGCTCAACTGCGCAAGTTTCGGGCCGAGCGTGCCCAGGTCGCCGAGCAGCTCAAACACGCGCGGTCAATGGGCGACCTGTCCGAGAACGCCGACTGGACCGACGGCAAGGAGCGACAAAGCATCATCGAGGGCAAGATCGCCGAGGTCGAGGTTATGATCGCCAATGCGGTGATCGTGGCGCCTCCGGACGCCGACCACGACACCGCGAGCCTCTACTCGACCGTGCGGGTGCTGGACCTCGACGAGGACGAGGAGATCGAGTATACCATCGTGCCGGGCATCGAGGCCGACTACCGCGCCGGCAGGATCTCGGTCGAGTCACCCTTGGGGCGCGGCCTCGAAGGCCGGACCGAGGGCGACGAGGTCGAGATCGAGACACCCGGTGGCATGGTTCGGCTTCGCGTCCTCGAGGTTGCCTACCACCCCGAGTAAGCGCGGCGGGTGCGCCGCCCACACGCTGCCACACAAGGAGCATACCCGATGAAGCTCAGTTTCATGACCTGGGTCTGTCCCGATTGGGACCTCAATCAGATCATTACTGCCGCGATTCGCTACGACTACGACGGCGTGGAGCCCCGGGTGGAGGTCAAGCAGAAGCACGGCGTCGAGCTTGACACCACCCGGAAGCGCCGTAAGGAGGTCAAGGCCCAGTTCGCCGACTGCGGCATCGAGATCAGCTGCCTCGCCACTTCCCGGACCTACTCCGCCGCCGATCCGGCCGAGCGTGACGAGAGCGTCGATCTGACCCTCCGCTATATCGACCTGGCCGGCGATCTCGGCTGCAAGTGCCTCCGCGTCTTCGGCGGGCAGATACCGGAGGGCGTCGAGCGCGCCGATGCCCACCGCTACGTCGCCGAGTGCCTCCGCAAGTGCGGCGAGCACGCCGCCACACGCAAGGTGTTCGTCTGCCTCGAGACCCACGACGCCTTCAGCCGCGCCGAGCACGCCGCGGAGACCGTCCGGCTCGCCGACCACCCGAACGTCGCGATCTGCTGGGATGTCATGCACCCGTTTCGGGCTGGCAACTCCTTTGCAGAGGCCTTCGAACTGGTCAAGCCCTTCGTGAAGCACTGCCACGTCCATGATGGACACATGCCCGAAGGGCCAGGCGGCCCGGTCACTCTGGCCAAGATGGGCGAGGGCGACCTCCCGCACGACGAGCCGATCCGCCTGCTGGCGAGCATCGGCTTCGAGGGGCACCTCTCCGGGGAATGGATCGACTTCCTCCCGCCCGACGAGATCCTGCCCCACGATTCGAGGGTGCTGCGAGGCTACCTCCGGGAGGCCGGCTAGGGGCAAGGCCGAGCCGCGGTTTCTCGCGGAATGAAGGGGAGGTGGCGTACATGAGACGTGAGACCTGCATTGGGCTGGCGGCTGCATTGATGGTGTTGTGCGGCTCGATCGCCGCGGGGCAGTTCTTCGTGGCGCCCAGCCCCGAAGGCACCCTCTCGGTCACCGCGACAGGTTCGGCGGAGAGCCCGGCCGATTGGGCCGAGGTCAGGCTGACAGTCGAGGGCAAGGGCGCAACCGCTCAGGAAGCGCTCAGCGTCTGCGACGAGTCCTGGCGCAAGGTGCTCGACGAGTTGGCGACGCTGCAGATCCCCGAGAAGGACATTCACTCGACACCGCCCGACATCGGCCTGGACGCGACCGCTCAGATGGTCGCGGCGATGGGAAGAGAGGAGGGGGATGAGGGCGCCAAGCAGACGGTCCGGCGGGGGGTGACCGTCCGCCTGGCACAGGCCGATGAGCAGACGCTCTACGAGGGGATCTGCCGGATCATCGACGTCACGGGGGACGCGGGTGCCGCCATCAAGGCGCCCGGCCCGCTGGAGCAGGTGTGGTCACAGCAGGGGGCCCTCGTCTTCGGCGTGAACGATCCCAAGCCGCTCCGCGCTCAGGCCATCCGCAACGGGCTGGCCGCTGCCAAGGAGGTCGCCGACGTGGTCGCGGCGAGCATGGAACGCAAGCTCGGCGCCCTCGCCGGGGTCCAGGTGCAGGAGGTCGGCACGGAAGGCTATCTGGGCATGCTTGGCGCGATCGGCTTCCCTCCCAAGCCCGGACAGGGCGTGTACCGCGTCTCACTGACCGTCACCTACCACCTTGAGTAGCGCGCCGCTGCACAGCGGAAGCGGGGAGAGCGCTCTGGCTACTGTTGATAAGAGCACAGCCTCGGTCATGCCTGACACGCCGCCGAGCCTCCTCGTCCGCGGGCTCACCAAGCGCTTCGGGAACCACCTGGCGGTCAACGACCTGAACCTCACGGTCATGCCCGGTGAGTTCTTCGGGTTCCTCGGACCCAATGGCGCGGGAAAGACCACGACGATCCGGATGCTGGTCGGGCTGCTCCGGCCCGATGCCGGCCAGGTAGCGATCGCCGGCCACAACCTGGCGACCGACCCGCTCGGGCTGAAGGGTGCCATCGGCCTCCTGCCTGACGAGTTGAACCTCTACGAGCGCCTGACCGCCCGCGAGTTCATCCAGTTCGCCGGCACGATGTACGGGCTGCCGCTGGACGCCGTGCGCAGCCGGACTGAGGAACTCCTCGCGCTCATGGAGCTGGGCGAGCATGCCAACCGGATGATCGTGGACTACAGCGCCGGCATGAAGAAGAAGACGGCTCTCGCGGCGGCGCTGATCCATAATCCCCGCGTGTTGTTCATGGACGAGCCTTTCGAGGGGATCGATGCCGTGTCGTCGCGCGCGCTGCGCCACGTCCTCGACCGGCTGCGCGATCGAGGCACGACGATCTTCTTCTCCTCGCACATCCTCGACCTCGCCGAGCGGCTCTGCACGCGCATCGCGATCATCCACCTGGGGCATCTCCGCGCCGTGGGCACGCTGGCCGACCTGCGTGCCGGCATCGGCCTCCCGCCCAACGCGCGGCTCGAGGATGTCTTCATCGCCCTCGTGGGCGCGCCCCCGGAGAAGGACGAGCTGAGTTGGATCGCCTGAGGGCCGCTCTGCACCGCCTCCCCCCGATCGTCTTCCTCAAGATCCGCCTCGCTCTGCGTCAGGGCCGCGGGCCGATGGGCGTTGTCGGCGTCGCCATCATGATCGTGTTGTTCATCCTGCCGGCCGGCCTCGGATTGGGGGCCTTCACTTACGCGGGTTTTCACGTCCTCGATGGGGACGGCGACTGCGAGCTGCTGCACCTCATGCTCGCCGGCGTCTGGGTCTTCTGGATGGTCTTCCCCCTCATCGGCTTCAGCCTCAACCAGTCCTACGATCTCACCCGCCTCTTCATTTACCCGCTCTCCAGGCGCATGATCTTCGTGGCGAATCTCCTCGGCTGTTGCCTGGACCCGACCTTGCTCCTCGTGCTGCCGCTGTTCGCGGTGATCGTCGCTTCCCAGGCCACCAGCCTGCCCGCCCTGGTGCTCATCGTGCCGGCGCTCTTGCTGTTCCTGATGCAGACCATCGCCTTGAGCCAGGCGATCCTCTGGGCGCTGCTCAACGTCCTCCGCAGCCGCCGCATCCGGGACTGGGCGATCCTCCTGGCTCCGTTGGTCATGCTCGCCTTCTACATCGCGCCACACCTGCTGGTGCGCGGCGCGGTTGGCGGCGACGTCTTCGGGCGCGTGATCGCCTGGCGGCCCTCCCGCTACTTCGGCTACACCCCGGTGGGCATGGCCGCCGGCACCGTCATCTGCGCCGCCCGGGGAGCCTGGCTCGGCGCCCTCGGCTACCTCCTCGGCGGCGCCGCGTACCTCCTCCTCACCATCGCCCTGGGCGGCTTCGTCCTCAGCCGTCTGCACCTGGGCGAGATCGGCGCCGGGCCGGCGGCCGGGAAGCAGGAGGTCGGCCGCTGGGGCAGGTTCTCCCTCCCGCGCCTGGCCACGACGCCCCTGGCGGTCCTGGCCCTCAAGGAGGTCCGCTACTACTGGCGCGACCCCAGGCACAAGGCCGCCTTCATCGTCCCGCTGGTGCCCGTCCTGATCGTCGCGGCCGGCGTCATCGTCGGTCAGCCCTGGCCGCCCTCGGCGGCGATCATCTTCGCCGGCTTCGTCTGCCTGTTCACCTTCACGAAGCTCTTCCAGAACGCCTTCGGCATCGACCGCGAGGGCCTCCGCCTGCTGTTCGTAACGCCCTGCCCCCGGGGCGACGTCCTCCTCGGCAAGAACATCGCCGGCGTCGGCACTGCGACCCTCGCCACCTCGGTAGCGGTGCTCGCTACCGGGGCGGTGATCGGTGACGCTCCCCTCGCCGTCATCTGCACCTCGTTCGTGCTGCCGGTGGCCATTCTCCTCGCGGCGGTGGGCAACGTGGTTTCCATCCACTTCCCGACCCGTCTCGCGCGCCGCGGCGAGAACCCCTTCACCACCTCCTCCGGCCGTCAGTTCATCGTGGCGTTCGTCAGCCTCGCCGCCTTTCTCACCGCCCTGGTGATCGCCTCCCCCGTCCTCGCGGCGGGCGCCCTGCCCATGCTGCTGGCCCGGCCCGTGCTCTACGCCGTCACGGCGCCGGTGTCGGTGCTATACGCGGTGCTGGTCTATGCGGCGATCTTGAGGTTCTACTCGGCGGACGCCTTGCAGAGGAACGAGACGCGCATCCTCGAGGAATGCCTCGTCGGAGAGCCGGCGTAGGGCGCACCCTTGGGGACTGACGACGAAACCACCGCGGCCCGCCGGGCCTCCTCCCCCTCTCGCCACACCTGTCGGCCGATCCCCGCAGCACGGCGCGCGTTTCGTTGTCCGTCCCCGACGTTGCCGTTCCCTTACAGCATATACCGCGACACGTCCCGGTCCTCGACGATCGCCGCCAGCTTCGCCTTCACGTACGCCTCGTCGATGACCAGCTCCGTCGCCTCCATGTCCGGCGCCTCGAACGAGACGTCCTCCAGCAGCCGCTCCATCAGCGTGTACAGCCGCCGCGCGCCGATGTTCTCCGAGGCCTCGTTCACCTCGCGCGCCAGCCGCGCCAGCGCCTTGATGGAGTCCTCCCTGAACTCCAGCTCGATGCCCTCCGTCCCCAGCAGCGCGGTGTACTGCTTCACCAGGGAGTTCTGCGGCTCCACCAGGATCCGCTGGAAATCGTGCTCGCTGAGGCTCTTCAGCTCCACCCGCAGCGGAAAACGCCCCTGCAACTCCGGGATGAGGTCCGACGGCTTGCTGACGTGGAATGCCCCGGCGGCGATGAACAGCACGTGGTCGGTCGCGCACGGCCCGTACTTGGTCATCACCGTGCAGCCCTCGACGATCGGCAGGATGTCCCGCTGAACGCCCTCGCGGGAGACGTCCGGCCCGTGCATGCTCTCTCGCCCCGCAATCTTGTCCAGCTCGTCCAGGAAGATGATCCCGCTCTCCTCGACCCGCTCGATCGCCGTGCGGGAGACCTCCTGTGGGTCCACCAGCTTCTCGGCCTCCTCCATGACGAACAAGCGCCGCGCCTCGGCGACGGTCGTCTCCTTGTGAATCCGCTTGCCGGGGAACATGCTGCCTAGCATGTCCTGGAGGTTCACTCCCATCTCCTCCAGGCCGCTCTGGGACCAGATCTGGAAGGTCCGGTGCGAGGACTCCTCGACCTCCACCGTCACCGTTTCCTCCTCCAGCTCCCCGGCCCGGAGTCGCCTCTCGATGAGCCGCCGGTTCGCTTCCCGGGCGCGCTCCTCGTTCTGGCGCCTCTCTTTCTCGATCTCACTCTCCGGCAGCGGCGCTGTCGGGGCCTGGCCCCGGATCATCCCCACCAGGTCCATCGCCGGCGCGGGCTTGCGCGACTCGGGCCGCCCGCCTCTCACCAGCAGGTCCGCCAGCCGGCGCTCCGCCGCCTCTTCCGCCGGCCCCTGTACCTCCTCGAAGCGCTCCTGCTCGACCATCCGCACGGCGATCTCCACCAGGTCCCGCACCATGCTCTCCACATCCCGCCCCACATACCCCACCTCCGTGTACTTCGTTGCCTCCACCTTGATGAACGGCGCGTTCGCCAGGTTGGCCAGCCGCCGCGCGATCTCGGTCTTCCCCACCCCTGTCGGCCCCATCATGAGGATGTTCTTGGGGATCACCTCATCCCGCATCTCGTCCGTCAGTTGCTGCCGCCGATAGCGGTTCCGCAGCGCAATGGCCACCGAGCGTTTGGCGGCGTTCTGCCCGATGATGTACTTGTCCAGCTCTACCACGATCTCTCTGGGGGTCAGCTCGCCTTCGGTCACTCCAGCACCTCAACAGTCACCTGTTCGTTCGTGTACACACAGATCTCCGCCGCCGCCAGCAGCGCCGCCCGTGCAATCTCCGCCGCCGGCAGCTCCGTATGCCGCAGCAGCATCCGCGCCGCCGCCAGGGCATAGCCTCCGCCCGAGCCGATGGCGATCAGGTCCTCGTCCGGCCGAATCAGGTCGCCCGTGCCCGACACCAGCAGCAGGTCGCTCGCATCGCCCACCACCAGCAGCGCCTCCAGCCGACGCAACGCCCGATCCGTCCGCCAGTCCTTCACCAGCTCCAGGCACGCCCGCGGCAGGTTCCCGCTGTACTCCTCCAGCTTGTGCTCCAGCCTCTCGAACAGCGCCAGGGCATCCGCGGCGGTTCCCGCATACCCCGCCAGGATCTTGCCGTTCATCATCCGCCGCAGCTTCTGCGCCGTGCCCTTGATGACCGTATTGCCCAACGTCACCTGCCCGTCCGCCGCCAGCGCCAGTTGGCCTCCCCTCCGCACCGCCACCACCGTCGTGCCCCGCCACCGGGGCTGCACTGCAGCAGCTCCCCAGCTCGGGGACTGGCACCCATGCTCCCCCGGAGACCCCGGACTGCAGACCACGTATCGCGGAAAATGGTGCCTGTCCCCGATTCCGGAGCTGCCTTGCTTGCTCTCGTCACCCATGGTAATTCCTCTCCGCCGATAGCGGATGTGCCCGCTGGTAGCTCTCGCGCAGGTGTTTCAGGCTCACATGGGTGTACACCTGCGTGCTGCTCAGGCTCTCGTGCCCCAGCAGCTCCTGCACGCTCCGCAGGTCCGCCCCATTGTCCAGCAGGTGCGTCGCGAAGGTATGCCGGAACGAGTGCGGCGTTGCCGGCTGTCCCGTCGCCGCCCTCAGCACGTGCTTGTGCACCAGCGCCCGCACGGCGCCGGTCTGCAGCCGACGCCCCCTCTTGCCCAGGAACAGCGCCCTCTCGTTCGCGCCTCTCAGGTTCGCCGCCACCAGCGCTGGCCGCGCGCTTTCAAGGTAAGTACGCAAGGCCCGCCGGCACGGTTCACCGAACAAGACGGTCCGTTGCTTGTTCCGCTTCCCCAGCACCCGCGCCGTCCGCCCGCTCAGGTCCACGTCCCCCACGTCCAGCCCGCACACCTCCGCCACCCGCGCCCCGCTGGCATACAGCAGCTCCAGAATCGCCCGGTCCCGCAGGCCCAGCGGCACCCCCGGGTCCGGCGCCCCCAGCAGGCCCTCGACCTCCAGCCGATCGAGCACCGTCGGCAGCCGCTTCGGCTTCTTCGGCGGCCGTGCCAGGCCCGCCACGTTCAACTTGACGACGCCCTCCCGTGCCAGGAACCGAAAGAACGCCTTCAGCGCCGCCAGCCGCGCCGCAATCGTCGTCGGCGCGTACTTCGCCCGCGCCAGGTGCGCCAGATACCGCCGCATCGTCGCGTAGTCCACCCGCTCCCAGTCAAACGCGTGCGCCTCCCCCCACATCGCGCCCAGGTAGTCCGCAAACTGCTGCACCGCGCGGGAGTACGACTCCCCCGTCCGCACCGAACACGCGCGAACGTTCGTGAGGTACGACAGGAAAGCATCCAGGTGTTGGTGCGACATGGCTGCGCCTCGTGCTGTGATGGATGGCTGCGATCTCGACTGCTGATGAGCTTCGGTTCTCTCCTTCGGTGTGCACCCGCCTGGCGCCTGCTCTCGTTCCCCCTCTTGCCGTTCCGTGCCTGCGGCTCACCAGAGCCGCGTCGTTCCCTCGCGCTCTACCGCCTACTGTACTCCACCACGATCGACCCCGGACACTCCTCAATCCGGAGCGCGAGCCGCCGCAGCTTGCTCCCCCTCATCCGCACCGGGGACGACCGCTCGTAGCCGGTGGACTGCGTCACCTCGTACATGGTCTGCTCGTCGATCGCGCGCAGCTCGGCGTCATAGCCCGAGTACGGCGACTGGTGCCTTCGGAAGGCGAGCACCATCCCCGCGTCCTCCTCGGGCAGGTGGTACTGCAGGGCACACCATTCGCGCGGGCTCGTGGTGACGGGCGACAGCGGGTAGAAGTCGCCCAGGAAGTATCGCCGCAGCCGCTTGCCCTCGGCGATTCCCTGCTTGAGTAGCGCCTTGGGGTAGCCATCCGGCCGGCAGTCCTCGCAGAAGGAGATGCCGCCGTTGAACCCGCTGCGGAACAGGTACGGCGTCGCCCCCATCTGACCGCTGGTGTGGAGGGGCAGATACCGGCTCAGACCGGCGGTCATCGTCTGGTTCTGCAGGGCCGCCTGCGCGAAGTCATGGGCCATCAGCGGGCCGATGGTAGCGTCCGTCCGCCACAGCGGGATCGACCGGGAGCACGTCTCCAGGTCAATCCGCATCCCGCCGCTGGAGCAGTTGTCGATGAATAGGTGCGGATGCGCCGCCCGGATGTCGTCCCACATCCGGTACAGCCCCTCCACGTATCGCGTCTCGGTCAGCCCGACGCGGTCCGGGTCCTGTTGGTTGGCGAACTGCCAGTAGGGCAGGGGATCGAGGTTGTAGTCGATCCGCAGGCCATCAATCCCGTAGGCTCGAAGGGCCTCGATGAGATACCGCGTCATGTACTCCCGCGCCTCGGGGATACCGAGGTTGAGCAGCCCCGAGCCATCGCCGCCGGGCGAGATGACCCACCCCGGGTGCTCGCGCGCGAGTTCCGTGCCGGGAGCCACGCGCTCCGGCTCGAACCATACTACAAACCCCATCCCGGCCTCGTGTGCCGCCTCACCGATGGGACGCAGCCCGTGCGGGAAGCGGTCCGGCGGTTCGGCCCGCTCGAGGGGGAAGCCATAGTGACCCATCCCCGCCGGGAAGCCGTCGCGCGTCCAGTAGGCGTCCAGCCAGAAGTCCTCGAAGCCGAGGCCCCTGATCGCCTCCAGGTGCGAGAGTACGTTCGCCTCGGTGCTGTCGTTCAGCTCGTAGAAGGAGGTGCTGAGGTGCACGATGGGTGGCGTGATCGGCCGCCCGTCGCGCTGCGGCACGATGTGCCTCAGCATCGTGCGCCGCCAGAGGTTGTGCGCCTCATCGAGGTCCGCGCCGGTCCAGTAGAGCTGCATGATGCGCGGGCTGCGGATGCTCTCGCCCGGCCGCAGCTTCAGGTGCAGGAACTGCATCCCTGCCTGCATCCGAACCGCGCCGGCCTCGTTCCGCTCGATCGCGGCCGTCCACTGCGCCGACCACCCGATCGCCGTCACCACGCCCGCGCCGCCCCAATCGAGCGTGAAAAAGGGCCCGACCCCCCGCGAGGGACGCCCTCCCGCCGGCGTTAGCTCCACCCGTCGCCCCGCGGTCAGCGGCTCGTCGATCGGCACCCAGTCGTTGACCGAGCAATCGCTCCCCGTGATCCGGTGCAGCACGGGCGACCAATCGACGCCGGGCCCTAGCGTGATGTCGAGCGCCCGCAGGTCCTCGATCGCCGGCGTGTCCTGCGCGCCCCGGTTCGTCAGGTACAGCGTCCAGTCGGCGCCCGGCGTGTCCGTGTAGAT
>Ga0116202_10002813_pt1 | contig 10426 bp, 5 predicted proteins | sample LakKivw325mmetaG_FD_94479 | JGI IMG/M metagenome (GOLD analysis project Ga0116202, IMG submission 94479) | Anoxic lake water microbial communities from Lake Kivu, Rwanda to study Microbial Dark Matter (Phase II) - Lake Kivu water 325m metaG | ecosystem: Environmental > Aquatic > Freshwater >... | reverse complement strand
GCTGATCACGGAAGTGATGTCGCTCAGCAGTTCGGTCCTGTTCTCAGCCGTTATCTTTATCTTCACCGGATAAAGCTTTTTTTCTTCCCCCCAGCCGGCCTCGATCACCCTCTGGGGCCACTTTTTGTTCAGCCTCAAGAAATTTTTGCAGTCTTCGGCATGCACCGCCGCCCCCCCTTGGCTGGTGACATAGGCTTTGATTTCGTCTCCTGGCTTGGGAGAGCAGCATTTAGCCATCCTTATTTTGATTCCGGCCTGGCCGGCCAGGAAAACCTTTTTTTCTTTCTGGTCTTTTTTGAGGATCCTTTCGAAGAATGACTTTTTGGGTTTAAAGAGCTCTTTTTCCCTGACCAGGTTTCTGGCTATCTCCCTGACGGTTATTTCCCCCTCTCCGACAGCCACCAAAAGGGTGTCTAAATCCTTGTATGAGGAAAAGGCTTTTAAGAGATCTTCTTTTTTGTTCTTTGGGATCTGATGCCAGGATATTTTCTGGAATTGCTTTAGTTCCTGGTCTATCATATCTATCGCCTTGCCCAGGTTTTCCGGCAGAGATTCTTTTTTGAGCCAGAATTTGATGTGACTTTTGGCCAGGCTTGTCTTTACGAAATCAACCCAGTCCCTGGCCGGGGTCCTTGAAGGATCGGTGATGATTTCCACCACGTCGCCGTTCTTCAGCGGATAGGATAAAGAGCACATTTTCCCGTTCACTTTTGCTCCGGTGCAGTGGTTTCCTATTTCCGTGTGCACGCCGTAAGCGAAATCTATCGGAGTCGCCTGTTCGGGAAGGTCCACGGCGTCTCCTTTCGGGGTGAATACGAATATCCTGTTTTTAAAGAAGTCTATTTTCAGCCCTTCCCAGAAGTCTTTGGATTTTGTGGTCTCTTTCTGCCAGTCGCGCAGCTGGCTGACCCATTGGAATTTTTTGACGTCGGTCTTAAGATTGACCCCTTCTTTTTTCGCCCAATGGGCGCAGATTCCGTATTCCGCCTCTTCGTGCATTTCAGGCGTCCTTATCTGAATTTCGGTTATTATTCCGTCCACGAAAAAGACGGTGGTGTGCAAGGATCTGTATCCGGTCGGGCGGGGGAGAGCTATATAGTCTTTAATGCGGCCGGGCAAGGGTTTCCACTGTTTGTGGATTATCCCCAGTATTTTGTAGCAGCTCGCAACATCCTTGGCTATGACCCTGAGGGCCACCAGATCATATATCTTGTCCAGTTCCATGTCATATCTCAGGAGCTTCTGGTACAGGCTCCAGTAGTGTTTGGCCCTCACATGTATGTCCAGCGGGATTATCCTTTCTTTTTTCAGGGCCTTCAGCAGGATGGGTTTGGTTTTTTCCAGATATTCCGTTCTTTTCCCGTATTTTTTGCCGACGCTCTTTTTGAGCCAGTTATATTCTTTGGGGTAGAGGAAAGAGAAGGCCAGGTCCTCGAGCCTTCCTTTCATTTCTCCGATGCCTAGCCTGTTGGCCAGGGGGGCGAAAAACTCCATTGTCTCTAAGGCGATCCTTTTCTGTTTTTCTTCCGGAAGGAAATGGAGGGTCTCCATGTTGTTCAGCCGGTCTGCCAGCTTTATCAAGATCACCCTTATGTCCTCTGCCATGGCAAAGAACATCTTCCTCAGATTTTCAGCCTTCAGGTCTATTTGTTCTTCTTTGCGCTGCTCTAACGGAGGAGTTTTTATTTCTTCTTTGGGATATCTGATCTTCCCGAGTTTGCTCGTTCCTTCGACCAGGAAGGCGATTTCCTTTCCAAACTCCTTTTTTATGTCTTCCAACGTCTTTTCGGTGTCGTCGGCGACGTCATGCAAGAGCCCGGCTGCCACCGTTTCCGGATCCATTTTCATTTCAGCTAAGATCTTGGCCACGGCCAGAGGATGGACGATATATTCTTCCCCGGAAGCCCTTTTCTGGCCTTTATGGGCGGAATCGGCGAATTTAAAAGCCCTTTTGACAAGGTCGGGATTCCTGGTCTTTCTCAATATCTGCTGGAGTATGTCTTGAGCCATGAGTTATGGTGTAATATAACGCAAAATGAATTCAGTTACAAGAAAAGCGGGAAGATTTTTCCCGCTTTTCAGATATCTTTTTTACTTCTTGTGCTTGCATTCCTTGTTCGAGCACTTAATCTCTCCTTTCTTAGTCTCTATTATTGGAAATCCGCATTCTTGGCAGAGCTTCCCGGTGGGTTTGTCCCAGGTGGCAAAGTCGCATTCGGGCCAGTTGGAGCATCCGTAGAACATTTTTTTTCTCTTGGTCCTTTTCTCCCTTATTTTCCCTTTTAGGCATTTAGGGCATTCCATTTCAAACGAGCTTTTTTCGAATGACTCCGTGTATTTGCATTTCGGGAAGTTGGAGCAGGCGTAAAATTTCCCGAACCTTCCGAGACGGATCAGAAGAGGGGATTTGCATTCCGGGCATTCCCTTTCGGTCGGTTTTTCAGTGAAGGTTTTTTTGGAAACCTCTTCGTATTTTTCAGCCAGGTTTTTTTCAAACGGCCAGTAGAATTCCTTGAGGACGTCAATCTTGTCCATTTGACTCTGGGCTATTTTGTCCAAATCCCTTTCCATTTCGGCCGTGAACTTTATATCCACGACCTCCGGGAAGTGCTCAACCAAAAGATCGTTCACCACCGTTCCTATCTCAGTGGGCTTGAACCTTCTTTTTTCGTCTTTTTCTATATAGTTCCTTGCCTGCACCGTAGACAGTATGGGAGCGTAGGTGGAAGGCCTGCCTATTTCGTTTTCTTCCAAGGCCTTGATCAAGCTGGCTTCAGTGTATCTGGGAGCAGGCTGGGTGAAGTGCTGGAAGCGCTCGAGCTTTATCAAATTCAATTTGTCTCCTTTTTCCAGCTCCGGGAGCTTGTTTTCTTCGAAGCTCATCGGATAGACTTTCAAGAACCCCTCGAACTTCAGCGCCATGCCGTTCGCCCTGAAAGAATAGTTTTCAGCCGAGATGTCGGCTGAAGAGGAATTGAAAACGGCTTCTTTCATCTGGCAGGCGATGAATCTTCTCCATACAAGATCGTAAAGCCTGAACTGGTTCTTGTTCAGCTTTTTTTCCGTCCCAGTCTGTTCAGGGTCGTTTTGCGGGTAAGAAGGCCTTATGGCCTCGTGGGCCTCCTGGGCTCCTTTCGATTTTGTCTTGAATCTCCTTAAAGAAGAGAATTTTTCTCCGTATTTTTTTTCAATGAAAATCCTGGCTTCAGAAAGCGCGCTCTCGGCTATGTTGAAGGAGTCTGTCCTGTGGTAGGTTATGATTCCGTTTTCGTAAAGCTGCTGGGCGAGGGCCATTGTCAGTCTCGCCGGAAAATGGAATTTTTTCCAGGCTTCCTGCTGCATGGTCGAAGTGGTGAAAGGAGGAAGAGGATTCCTTCTGACCTCTTTCCCTTCCGTTTCTTCCACTAGATATTCCGCATTCTTGAGATCTTCCAGGATTCCTTCCGCCTCCTTTGAGCTTTTTATTTCCAGCTTTTCTATCTTCTTTCCGTCTTTCTTAAAAAGGCCGGCCTTGAATTCCTGGGAACCTGGCTTCTGCAGCAAAGCCTCGACGCTCCAGTATTCCTGGGGCACGAATTTTTCTATTTCCCTTTCCCTCTCAACCACAAGGCGGACGGCCACCGACTGGACCCTGCCGGCTGAAAGCCCCCTGGCTATCTTTTTCCACAAGAAAGGGGAAAGTTTGTATCCCACTATCCTGTCCAGAATCCTTCTTGTCTGCTGGGCGTCAACCAGATCCATATTCAGTTTTCTCGGATTTTTGAGAGCTTCTTCCACCGCCCCCTTCGTTATCTCATGGAAGACGATCCTCTGAAAAGGTTTTTCCTTTTCCAAGTTCAGTACCTGGGAAATGTGCCAAGCTATGGCTTCTCCTTCCCTGTCTTCATCGCAAGCCAGAATGACGGCCTCGGCTTTTTTTGATTCTTCTTTTAAAGATTTAATAGTCTTCCTCGCTTTCGGCGGTATCACGTACCTGGGGGTAAAGTCGTTTTCAACGTCCACCCCGAGCTCTGATTTGGGCAGATCCCTGACGTGACCGAAAGAGGAAAGGACCTTGTACTCTTTTCCGAGAAAAACCTGGATGGTTTTTGATTTGGTCGGAGACTCGACTATTATGAGTTCCATGGAAAGTATTTTGTTTTTCAGCAGTGTAGCACGGCTTTGGAACCTTAGCAAACAATAAGTTGGTTTTTTCCGCTCTTTTATTATAATATAATATTGAAACGTTTCGCAGCCATCTTGTTTTAATGGAAAAAGAACAGGCGCAGAAAAGAATTGAGAAGCTCAAAAAAGCGATAAACCATTACCGCTACCTTTACCATGTCTTGGACAAGCAGGGCATTTCAGAAGGGGCTTTAGACTCCCTGAAGCACGAGCTTTGGAAATTGGAGCAGGAATACCCGGAGTTCATTTCCAAGGATTCACCGACCCAGAGGGTGGAAGGGAAGCCTTTAAAATATTTCAGGAAGGTCGGGCATGAAACCCCCATGCTTTCCATAGAGGACATCTTTTCAGAAAAAGAGCTTTTTGACTGGCAGAATTATTTAAAAAGGATTCTGCCCAGAGAAGACTTTGGATATTACTCGGAGCTGAAGATCGACGGGTTCGCAGTCACTTTGGTTTACGAAAATGGGATTTTAAAACAGGGTTCGACCAGGGGGAACGGGCTGATCGGAGAAGACGTCACTCAGAATTTAAAAACCATTGAAAGCATCCCTTTGAGACTGTATCCGCAAGGCGTTTTTCCTTCGAAAGAAATCGATAAAAAGATCAGGGAGAAAATTGAAAAAGGAGTTATCGAGGTGAGAGGCGAAGTTTACATCGGCAAAAGCGACTTTCAGAAGCTGAACCGCAATCTCGAAAAAGAGAGGGAAAAGACCTTTGCCAATCCCAGGAATTTGGCTGCCGGATCCATCAGGCAGCTGGACCCCAAACTGGCAGCTTCCAGGCCTTTAAGATTCCTATCTTACGATATCGTCACTGATTTAGGCCAGAAAAGGCATTCTGAAGAGCACGAGATACTGCCCGTCTTGGGTTTCAAGACCAATGAAGGCATAATTTGTTCTTCGTTGGAAAAGGTAGTCAGATACTGGAAAGAGGTTTCAAAGAGGAGGGACAAAGTCCCTTTCCAGATCGACGGCGTGGTTGTAACCGTGAACGACAACAGTCTGCTCCAAAAGCTGGGCAGGGCCGGAAAGGGAATGAGGGGGAACAGGGCTTTCAAATTCGCTCCAGAGCAATCGACCACCAAGCTTGAAAAAGTCATTTTTCAGATCGGAAGGACTGGAGCTGTCACCCCGGTGGCGGTTTTAGATCCGGTGGAAATCGGAGGAACCTGCATAACCAGGGCCACCCTGCACAACGAAGACGAGATAAAAAGGCTAGGGGTGAAAATAGGGGACACAGTGGTCGTGGGCAGGGCGGGAGACGTCATCCCTGACATAATAAAGCCTTTGCCGGAACTGAGGACAGGCCAGGAAAGAGAAATCAGGTTTCCGAAGGAATGCCCTGTCTGCAAGGGAAAACTTGTAAAAGAGGAAGATCAGGCGGTCTGGAGATGCGAGAACAAGAATTGCGGAGCCGTAAAAATGGAAGGGCTCTACCATTTCGTTTCGAAAAAAGCTTTTGGCATAGAAGGATTGGGCCCGAAAATAATCGACCAATTGACGGATGCAGGCCTTGTTTCTTCTGCTCCTGACATCTTCGAGCTGGAAGAAGGAGACTTGCTGCCTTTGGAAAGATTTGCCGAAAAATCGGCTGCAAATCTGGTGGAAGCGATAGATCTGTCAAAGCAGATTCCCTTAAATCGTTTTATCTTCGCTTTGAACATCCGCCAGGTCGGAGAGGAAACCGCCATGGATCTGGCCGACTATTTCAGCTCCTTGGAAGAATTGGAAAAAGCTTCTCAGGAAGATTTGAAAAAAGTCCCGGACGTGGGGGTCGTAGGGTCAAAGAGCATTTACCAATGGTTCAGGGACAAAACCAACCTTGAGCTGATAGAAAGGCTTCAAAAAAACGGGGTGAAAATCATTCCTTTGAGAAAGAAGGAAAAGACGCTTGGAGGCAAGACTTTCGTTTTTACCGGTTCATTGGAATCTTTGAGCAGGGATGATGCCAAGAATAAGGTGAGGATGCTTGGAGGGGGAGTTTCTTCTTCGGTTTCAAGGGATATCGACTATCTGGTTGCAGGAGGGAATCCAGGTTCAAAGTTTGGTAAGGCGAAAAAGCTTGGAATCAAAATCATTTCCGAAAATGAGTTTTTGAAGATAGCAGGATAGCTTCATTGGTTTTTCATTTTTTCCACCGCTTCTGAAATCATCTGGCAATAAAGATTCAATCCGACTTGGTTGATGCTTCCCGACTGCTCTTTTCCCAGTACGTTTCCAGCTCCCCTTATCTCCAGGTCCTTTAAAGCCACTCGGTATCCCGACCCTATCTCTTGGGCTTCTTTGAGCGCTTTCAGCCTCTCTTCTGCTTTTCCTCCGAGGTTTTTTTGGTGGAAAAAATAGGCGAAAGCCTGGGTGAAAGACCTGCCTATCCTTCCCCTTATCTGGTAAGCTTGGCTGAGCCCGAGCCTTGTCGCATCAGCGACTATAAGGGTATTCACGTTCGGGAGGTCGAGCCCGTTCTCGATAATGGTGGTGGCGAGCAGTATGCCCGTCCTGTTGTCCTGGAAATCTTGCATTTCTTTTAAGAGCTTCTTTTCTTCCATCCTTCCGTGCACGACCCCTATTTTCCATTTCCCGGAAGACATCTTTTCCAGGAATCTTTTTATCGATCCTATGGTCTCCACCCTGTTGTGGAGGTAGTAAACCTGGCCTTTCCTCTGGAGTTCTTTCTGGATCGCTTCTTTGATCGTTTTTTCCGACCACAGACCAATATATGTTTTAACCGGCCTTCTTTCCGGAGGGGGAGTCTGGACTAAGGTGATTTCCTTCAGGGAAGACAGGGCCAGATACAGGGTCCTGGGTATGGGGGTGGCGGAAAGGGAGAGGATGTCCAGGCAAGGCCTTATCTCCTTGAACTTCTCTTTCTGCTTGACCCCGAACTTCTGTTCGTCGTCTATGACAAGCAGGCCGAAGCTTTTCTGCCATTCCACGTCCTTTGATAAGAGCCTGTGGGTGCCGATCACGATGTCTGCCTTTCCTTCCTTTATCATCTCTATCGCTTCTTTCTGCTCCTTTTTGGTCTGGAGCCTTGAAATCATCTTTATCTCCAGAGGCGTGTTTTTCAAGCGCTTTTTGAAATTCTGATAGTGCTGGTCGGCTAATATCGTGCTCGGGCAGATCATCGCTGCTTGGTGCCCGGATTCCACGGCCAGGACCATTGTTCTCAAAGCTATCTCGGTCTTGCCGAATCCCACGTCTCCGCAGACGATCCTGTCCATGGGCTCTGTTCTTTTAAGGTCTTCTTTTATTTCTTCCATCGCCCTCAGCTGATCCGGGGTTTCTTCGTACGGAAAGGTCTGTTCGAGGTATTTTTCCATTTCAGAATCTGTATTGTAAGGCGGCCTTGAAGAAATCTCCCTCTTGGCGTAGATGTTTAAAAGCTCTTTCGCCAGTTTTTCAGCTTCTTCTCTGGTCTTTTTTTTGGTTTTTTCCCAAACAGGGCTTCCCAGTCTTGAGATCCTGGGCTCTGAAAATCCCACATATCTTGACAGCTTCCTTTCCAGGCCGAATGGCACGTACAGCTTGTCTCCCTGGGCGTATTCCAGAAGGTAGAAATTTTTCCCTTCGTCGCTGACAGCCTTGGCGAATTTTCCTATGCCGTGATCCAAATGCACCAGATAGTCTCCCGGCTTTAAACCCTTGAGGTCGGAAAACACTTTTTGAGACTTCAGCTTTTTTTTCAGCCTCTCTTTCTCAGCCTTTTCGTCTTCTATCTTTATATCCAGCTTTTCAATGCTTTCGATCGTGTTTCCGTAAAAATCGAATCTTACGGCATTAAGCGAGTTGATTGGGAAGATTTCCAGTATCCCTCCCTTGTTTGAGAACTCTCCCTGCTCTGCGACTTGGAGCACTTTTTCATATCCCATTTCATCGATGGTCCTTAACAGATTGGAAAGGCTGCAGCTTTGGCCCTTTTCCAGGAACAGGGTGTTGTCCTGCCAAAAGCTCTGCATTCTCCTTATCTTCAGTATTTTCTCTGAGTTTTCCTCAAACCAAAAAGCCGGCCTGTCGATGAAGTAGGGGGTGATGCTTGCGATCAAAGCGCTGCTTATGCTTTCAGCTCCTGATTCATTATTCATTTTTTCTTTATCCGTTAATCCAGCAATATATCATTGAAAGGTGTTTTCGGCAATAAAAAACCGGAGTTTCCGGTTTTCAGAAAACGTCCAATTTCTCCAAAGCCAGGGATATGTTTTTTTTCTCTTCCTTGCTGAAATCCCGCAGAACGAACTTTTCGACTTCTTTCGGTTTTCCTTCCAAAGGCTGGATGCCGATTCTCAGTCTCCAAAAGTTCTTCGTGCCTGCTTCCTTAATAATGGAATCCACTCCCTTGTGTCCGGCTGATCCTCGATTCCTCGAAAGCTTGGATTTTCCTGAAACCAAATCGATGTCGTCGTGGATCACGATGATTTCCTCTGGCTTATGGTTTTTGATGAGCTGTTTTACAGCTTTTCCTGAGTTGTTCATGAAAGTCTGGGGCAGGGCCAGAATAACCTTGTTTCCTTTGAGGGTTTCTGAGGAAATCACGGCGTTTTCCTTTTTCGAAAGGCTGAAACCGGGAAATCCGTTTTTTTCAGCGAATTCCTCCACCGCTGTGAATCCGGCATTGTGCCTGCTGTTTTTGTATTTTGGACCCGGATTTCCGAGGCCGATTATCAAAATCGTCATATTCAGCAATTATACCATTAATTTTGGTTTAAGCGTAAACCTCTTGCATAAACCGAAAATTTGGTGTATAATCAAAGCATCAATTTGAATATATATATGAAGGGAACCCTCCTTTTTTTGTGGGAAATAGCGAAAATAGTGGTCATTTCCCTGATGATAGTCCTTCCTATCAGGTATTTTGTTTTCCAGCCTTTTTTGGTCAGAGGGGAAAGCATGGAGCCTAATTTCCAGGACGGAGATTACCTTATAGTAGACGAGATTTCTTACCGTTTCGGAAGTCCACAAAGAGGCGACGTGATAGTGTTTTATTCTCCCACCATGCCTTCCCAGAGGTTCATTAAAAGGATATTAGGGCTTCCTGGCGAGGAGGTTGTGATAGAAAACGGGATAATCGAAGTGAAAGGGGAGGAAGGAGTCCAGGTTCTGGACGAATCCGATTATTTGTCCGGTGCTGAAACCATCGGAGACGTTAAAGTTTTCCTGGGCGAAGGGGAATATTTCGTCTTGGGGGACAACAGGGACTCTTCTTACGACTCCAGAAGGTGGGGTCCTTTGCAGGAAGAAGAAATAATCGGCAGGGTTTCCTTAAAGGCCTGGCCGGTCGTCGCTTTCTCCATAATTGAAACTCCGGCTTACTAAAACATGAAAACATCAAGAATCCAGGCTCCAACCGGGATGCACGACATTTTGCCCGACCAGCAGAAGGGATTCCAGAGGATACACAAGGTTTGCGAGAATGCAGCCAATTTTTACGGTTTCGGAAAGATAGATACTCCCATACTGGAGCAGGCTGAGATTTTTTTGAAAGGAGTGGGAGCTTCCACCGACGTCATCGAAAAGGAAATGTACATTCTGAGGACGAAAGGGGGAGACGTTTTGGCTTTGAGGCCGGAAGGGACAGCTTCGGTCGCCAGGGCATATATAGAGCACGGCATGTTCAACCTTCCTCAGCCGGTGAAGCTTTGGTACTGGGGGCCGTTTTTCAGGCATGAAAGGCCCCAGGCCGGAAGGTACCGCCAGTTCTGGCAGTTCGGTTTCGAAATACTGGGAGACCAGTCTCCGGTGATCGACGCCCAAGTCATCCAGATTTTTTACGGCATTCTCAAGGATCTCAAATTTAAGAACCTGATAGTGGAAGTGAATAGCATCGGGTGCACCCACTGCAGGTCATATTACAAAAAGCTTTTGTCCGGATATTTCAGATCCAGGAGCGTTTCCTTATGCTCCACTTGCAGGAAAAGACTCAGGGAGAACCCTTTGAGGATACTTGATTGCAAGGAAGAGAAATGCCAGAGGATAATACGCCAGGCCCCCCAGATGATGGATCATCTGTGCGAAGAGTGCAAAAAGCACTTCAAAGAGGTGCTGGAATTCTTAGACGAAATAGATCTCCCTTACAACCTCAACCCGTATCTGGTCAGGGGATTGGACTATTATTCCAAAACGGTTTTTGAAATTTTTTCAGTTCCCAAAAGCAAAGAAGAGGAAAGCCTTGAAAAAAAGTCGGCCCTGGTCGGTGGAGGAAGATACGACACGCTTATAAGGCGCCTGGGAGGAAGGGACGTTCCGGGCTGCGGAGGGGCGGCCGG
>Ga0116202_10002812_pt1 | contig 10431 bp, 11 predicted proteins | sample LakKivw325mmetaG_FD_94479 | JGI IMG/M metagenome (GOLD analysis project Ga0116202, IMG submission 94479) | Anoxic lake water microbial communities from Lake Kivu, Rwanda to study Microbial Dark Matter (Phase II) - Lake Kivu water 325m metaG | ecosystem: Environmental > Aquatic > Freshwater >... | reverse complement strand
TAAAATTTACTGTTTGATCGAGACACGTGGGCAGAATCCTATCAGAGAGGCAATATCGTTGGCAAAGGACACTGAAAGCGTCAAACTGTTCGGCAAGTGGGACCTCGACGGAGTCGAGGTTAGAGATCTAGGACTGAAGCGGTACATAGATGTAGGAAGAGGTGTGTTGCCACACTCTGGTGGAAGGCACGAGCACCACAAGTTTGGTAAAGCCGAGGTATCGATAACTGAGAGGTTGGTGAACAATCTGATGCGCCACGGCCGATGTGGCGGTAAGAAGGCAATGGCTGTTGGCATAGTGAGTAGTGCGTTTGAGGTTGTACATCTTAGGACGGGGACGAACCCAATTGAGGTGCTGGTTAGGGCTGTTGAGAACGCTGCTCCGTGCGAGGATACGACGAGGGTTGGCTACGGAGGGATAGTCTATCGCATGGCTGTTGACATATCGCCGCAGAGACGCGTCGACTTGGCGTTGAGGTTTATCGCGGAGGGAGCCAGAAACGCGGCCTTTGGCAATCTGAAGTCGATGGTGGAGTGCCTGGCAGACGAGTTGATCTTTGCCTCTACAGGAGACAGCAGGAGCTACGCTATTCAGAAGAGAAATGAGATGGAGAGAGTCGCGCTATCTTCACGCTAGACGGACTACGGAGATCACATATTTTTGAGATTGCCAGTCTTTAGGAAATTATCCTACTAGCGGATAATCCTCTTTTCCAGTTCTTCTATTCTTTCTTCCACAGATTTCAACTCTGCACTCAGTTCCCGTTCTTCGTGCTTCAGCAGAGCTTCTTCAAACTCCAATCCCTTCTTGACAGCTACACTTAAGTCTGGGCTGTCCTTAACACTGAAAACGACGTGTCTTGTGTTAACCTTATCGGGCTCGACCTTTTCAGCCACCATTTTTGCGTTTGATGGCGTGACCCCGCCTCCAACAGAAACAAGAAGGCCCGCTTTATGCGCCATCTCAGTGATTCTCTTACAGATCTCTATGACTTCTGGGTCATCCACCGTCTTTCCCAAGGACCCCGATAGATCGCTTCTTCCAATCGTTATTTGATCAAGCATCTTTGCTTCGGGCATCTCGAGCATTTTCGGCAACATATTAAAACCGTTGATAGTCTCGATGTTTATGCCCTTGAACCAAGATTCAAGCCTCTCACCAGCCATCTCTTTCAGTGCAGATATGTAGTTCTCCAGTCCATAAGTTGACTCGACCATTGGCGCAATTGTTCCGCTCACACCGATTTTCGACAGGGTCCTGATGTCATTCCTTGCGTCAGGTCCGCCAATCTTAACGATGACTGGTACGATGCCATTAGCCAAGCGATTGATGTACTCTATATACTCGAAGCTGCAGGCCTCCACCTCTGTTCCGAGCTTCAGTCCGACACAGCCATGTTTTTCTTTTAAGTCTTTCAACATGCTTCTAAGCCTCTTTTCACGATCAGTCCAACATTCAAGTTGCAGAGACCGAACAGGGTTATTCACGGTGATTCACCAACTCTTAGTCTCTTTTGCATATTTTGTTTTTCCCATAGAAAAGATTTTCCATTTTACGAGAAGAAGCTTATCTCTTGAGAACCTTTTTTAGGCTTATTATGTCGAACGTCAGCAAGTTGCCTTCTGCATAGATATGCATGCTCCCAACCGTATTTATTGATTGGAGATCTGTCTCCTCTGGCCTCCAGCGACTCATTGATTTTTCTAAAAAAAGATCTAATGACCTGGGATAGTCTTGGTTTTGAGGTGAATGTGTTTGCAATTCTGATATATGGTATAAAATATGCGCCAGAATGTTTTTGGACACTAAATCCGTGTCTCATCAGTTTTCTTATGAATAGCTTTGGGGAATAGAGCCTCATATATCGTATAGGTTTTAGATTGTTTAGAGAAGTTGCGTTTCTGGCGGTTACTACTAATAGGCCGCCTCTCTTTAATGTCCTAGAAGCCTCTTGTAATAGTCGTTCGCCTCTGGAAACGCGTTCAATCACGTTAACACAAATGATGAAATCAAATGTTTCTTCCTTGAATGGTAGACACATGCAGTCTCCACGTATTCCACTAGCGTTAACATTTTGACCCATCTTTAGATTTAGTCGAGCAGCTTTTACATAGAATCCCTCTTTATCTACTACCGTTATGTCAGTAGCTCCCTTTGAAGCCGTGGTCAGAGAGTAAACTCCACCGCCACAACCCAAATCCAAGATTTTTACATTTTCAAAAGAGCTGGGAAAAAGCCTAACTACAGAGTTCACTTTCGCTTTCCAATACTTCTTTCTATACCTATTCATGTATTCGGCCAAAAATTCCCGCGGAGTCACTCTCTTATAAAGTGAAAGTTGAGACAACAGAAATGTTACCCAGATTTCAGTTCTTCATGAGCAATAATAAGATTAATATACATCGATTTTAAGCAAACATTTTCAGAACTTCTAAGATTTCACTTTTTCTTTCAGCACTTCTGATCCTCCATAAAGCATCCTGATCTTGAAATAGTTGCGCTAGTTGTGCCAAAGCCATCAAGTGAGACGTTTTGTCAACAGCTCCAAAAGCCACAAATATGTCTACAGGGTCGTGATCTTTATGACCAAAATAGACAGGTTCTTTTAATGTTACCAAACTAAAGCAGAGCCTTTCACCACCATCTTCGGGTCTAGCGTGTGGAAAGGCTATGCCTGGAGCCACCACTATATAGGCGTTATATTTTCTAGAATAGTCGATTATAGCAGAGATATATCTTGGTTCTATGGACCCTGCATTTAACAGCAATACCCCGGCTTTGGTGAAAGCATCTTTCCATTCTGAGGCTGAGGCTCTAACTAAGACGGTGTCTTCTCTTAAAAGGTCTGCTAACTTAAGCATATAATCACAATATCCTTCTATCCGCATGAATCGCTTATCCGCAATAATTCTTGGTTTTTGTAAAATTTATGAAGACTTTCTATAATAATTGTCTGCTTATTCCTAGATTCCAACCATCTTGTCGCAAGAAGTTGTAAAAAGATTGTCGCGCGCTTGGGATAGAACATGTTAAACAATCTCAATAGAAGCTTTCTCAATACGCCGTGAGATCAGTTTTTGATCCTTTAAAGTAATGCCTCAAAAAGTTTGTTTGTACATCAACGTGAAAACGTAACAGAAAAAGAGGGAGATTATGTTCCAAGGTTAAAGGCAGAGGGGCTGGACGAGGAGGTTATCCAAGACATCCTTGTTAACAACCCTAAACGAGTCTTGTCCTCTTAGATCCACAAAAATGCGATACCGAAATGGATATGAAAGTAAGTAAAGGAGAATTAGTTAGAGGAGGCGATTTGTATCTATGAGTACTCTAAAAGAAGAAGCGTGCGAGGCTGTTTTTGAGAAAGTTTATGAAACTCTGAAGAAGGTTGAAGTATCCCAGATGGACAACATAAGGAAGGCAGCTGAAGTCGTTACCGAAGCAATGATTAGAGGAAATTTTCTGATCACTTTTGGCACTGGGCACGCAACCCTAATAGCCTTGGAGGCTTTCTTCAGAGCAGGAACACTAGTGCCGACAGATACCTTAATCGATCCTACTTTGACACCCCTGTCGGGTATATCAGCTGGAGTCGAAAGGAACTTGGGAGAGTATGCACGCGTCCTCATGGACTATCATAATGTCAGAAAAGGCGATGTCATAATCATTGTCTCAAATTCTGGGATAAACTCTGCGATCGTAGAATGCGCTATAGAGGCTAAGAAAAGGGGATTGACAGCGGTTGCACTGACAAACCTGTCCCATTCCAAGGCGGTTGAATCGAGGCATCCAAGCGGAAAGAAGCTATTCGAGGTTGCAGACATTGTCATAGACAATTGCGGTGTGTGGGGCGACTGCAGCCTAGAAGTTGGAAAGAACATAAAGACAGCACCCACATCCCATATGGTGGGAGGAACGATAATACATGCGATCGTATCACAAGTAGCCCAGAACATGTTGAGGAAGGGTGTCACACCACCCATAGGCCTGAGCGCTAACATCCCAGGGTCAGACAAGCACAACAAGAAGCTTCTAGAGGAATACGTGTACACTGATCGGCGTAAACCATACTGAACGCCAACAAGAAATGAAGCCTTGAATAGACCTGATCCAAAACAATAGCCTCCTCTTTTTTGCAATTATGGAAAACGCCTTACTTGTGAGAATATTTCTCTCTTCCTACGCAATCAGGGAAAGTAAATTCTATTTCCAAGAGAGAAACTATAGGAGTATCCTAGAGTCTTTTGTAAAAAGAGCATGTTTCTCACTCGTTGGCATGGTGAACTGAAAATCAACTATCAGAATATCTGCTGTCCTGTTTCTTTACAGGTTAAACATTTTTAAGATGAGGCGCTATGCTTGGCTAAGTTTCTTTTCGAGCTCCTCAAAGAGGTTTTTTATGTTTCTGTAATCCTTGAATAAAGAAACAAGATCCCAAGAGCTTTCCGATAATACATGAACACGTATTTCTTTATCATCAACTTTGCTGACCTTGATACAAACCCTTTCACCCCAAGAAAACATTGATGGTCTAGTTACAGCCATTATTTGCCCAGATTTTTTATCTGAGATATCAATTCTCCATCCAAATTCTTTACAGACAAATAGAACAGCGCTGAAAACAGTGCTAAGAGGTTGGGAAAAGGACCTTGCCCCCTCTCTTTTAAAGCTCAAATACTTCCCTCCAAGTTCAGATAGACGACACACTAATAAGGTTTAGAATAATTTGTTTATTTTTCTGATTCCTTGGATCCAACGTACGTAATTTTTGATGATCTAATACACAATTCGAACATGTCTTTCAGCGTGATGAGGACATGCGAAATCGACTTTACAAGAATAAAAAGAATTCTCTCCTACTTGTCCCATTCTCGAGGATATGGAGAAGTATGTATTTTACTCTTTCAAAAAAAGGAGGGGGTTTTGTTTAGGTTTACGGCACTTTTCTGAACAGGTTGGCAAGCCATATTAGTGGAACCCATAGTAGCGATTGGTCGAGGTTTCCTGAAAACGTCCCTGGATAGATCTTTATAGACGCAGGATACAGCGGCCACTGCAATGAAACACCCCAGACGCACAAGAAGCCAGTTAGAAGACACACCAACACGACGGTTTTCCATCCACCTCTTTTGTCGCAGTAGATTCCAATTGTGGAACCATCAAAGAAGAGGAATGTACCTGGCAACGTTATGTATGGAAAGTGCATTAAAGCCATGGAGAGTGTTCCGGCGGCTTGTCCTATGAGGTAGGTGATGAAGCCTAGAGTCATTGCTTGCGGACCGTACGGATACACCGTCGGACAGTCATAGGCTGGTACTGCTCCTGGAACCAGCTTCTCCTTGAAGCCCTCGAAAGCCACTGTCAGCTGGCCTATCATGATCCTGACTCCAAAGAGGATTACGGTTAGACCGCATGTAAAGTTGAGGGCTTGTGACAGAATCCATATCGGCAACCATAGACCGCCTGTATACGGCAAAAGGATTGCCGGACCAGCTACTACCGTTACAACGATCCACATTACCAATAGAACCGCGGTGTTCAGAATAGTATTGTCCTGAAAGACCGCTAGCCAGCCTGGGAATTTGAGTTTCTCCGCGCTTTCTTTCTCCGGATCACCAATATACGGCCCGATGTAACCGCCGAGGATCTCACCAATGTACTGAGCATGACCCAGTGTATACGCTGCCCCAGGAATCCACTCCTTATCCCACTGATGTACTACCGCTGGCCCAATAGTCCAATACAACGCGGTAAGAACGGAGCTGATGAGAATCAGCTGAACAGGATCGGTAATCGCTATACAGAGAACGGATGGAACACCCATGGCCCACACCCACATCATGTTTCCAACTATGTACACGTATTTCCATCTGGTAAACCTTGCAATCAAGAGCTGGATGAAGAAGGCTAGTACCAAGGTTATCGAACTTACCATTGCGAAGTCTACGGGGTCCGTAATCCCGAAAAGGAAGGGTTGCCCGCCTGGTATTAATCCGGTTACTCCGAAGAGGGTGTTCAAAACACTAGACATTGTGATTATTGGTCCTATCATGCCGCCTACGCCTAGGAACAGAATGACCATGCCAAACATCGCTTTTAGAGTACTGGTAAAAACCTCGGAAATAGGCTTCCGCAGTAATAGCATGCCAAATAACGTCACTAGCCCTATCATGATATAAGCTTGGCCAAGTACTTGCTGCAGCGCATAAAGAAGAAGGTCTATTATCTCCATTTTTTCTCCCTATTTTTATCTTTTGAACACTTTTGCATAGTCTCTCAAAGCATATAAAGATATAGGTAATGATCCTGTACTGTATCAAAACAGCAATGGCGTACTTCGACAAAAATAGAACTTTCAAGACTCTCTTGCGCCGTTATGAATGTTAAGATACGACGCGGTTCTTTACGTTCTAATCAAGAGGCTGTAAAACACAAATCGTGGTAAGCCGCCGCTAAACAATTGCGGTTAGGAGCCTGCGGGTTTAAGAAAAGCTGGTGCGGATTGATTTCATAACCGCTCGCGCATATTTCAAGGATGCCTCTCCCACGCATATATTTTGAATCTTTCTCGATTTTTTCTATCGAAGAAGTTCAGAATCTTTTGAAAATCATCTTTCGAGTAGCTTTCCTTGGGAATAGGGGGGAATTTCTCCGCCAAGAATTCTTTGCTATTCTTCAAAAAATCGTGACCCAGAACCCTGTGATACTCCCTTTTCATCATCCGTGTGAACTTGTCATAGGTAGACGTACCGAGTACCAAGTCGCTGCGTATTATCCTTATTCTATAGAAATCTGAGAGAATCTCAACCTTCAATTGGTCCCCTTGGTTTTTCCAAAAATGTCTGAAGTTCTTTTCAAACCGACAGATATTCGTGGCTAAAGACATGTGTTCCTCCAAGAATTCTAGAAAATATTTTTTGAAGTGTTCTAGTTCGATGAGGTTAGTATAATACTCATTCATGGTATAATAGAGAAACCATTGATAACCCTTTATGGGTGTATTAAAAATGATGTGGGGAAAATTCATCGAGTAGTGTTTGGCATGAGAACACGCATGGCACAAGACGTTGAGTGGGATTGCCCTTTTCTTTAAAGATAGTTGTATGCCAACTATTTTCCCACTTCTCGTTATTGGAGAAAGTTCCTCCAAGGAACCACTAAAATCGATATCTATAACGAAAGCTGTTGGTATATTTAGCTTCTTTCTAAATTCGGAAGTATAATGCAATATTTTTTGACCAGAAACCCTCTTGAACAATTGTTGCCCTCATTTATGCCAGATTACATATAAGGTTGTCGTGATTTTGTAAATTTATAATCATTGCTTGATCACCAAGCAAGAAAATAATATACATGCCGTCATTGTTCCAAGCATTCTTGCCGCATGTCTGATCCGATATTATAATTAGTATTCTCGACTGTCATCAAGCTTGCGCTTTTATGAGAACGCAAGTAGAGGTTGGTAAGCTCCGTAGGATAGATCCTAAAATATTTGCTACACATCTTCTCTTTAGGTCGCTAATGGATTTTGGTGCAAAAATGGAGAAGTAGTTTTTCTTGAAGCTCACACAATATTGTAAAGAAGTAAAAGGAGTAAGATTCCTTAAGAAATTATTGTTGTTCTTTAACTATTACATCCAGGATAGGTGAAATTGCATTGTATAACCCTTCTACATCAGCGTAGTTTTTCACTGCGACAACTCTTTTTGGAGTGCTGTTGAATAGACTTGCGAATTCAGGTCTCTTGGAGAGGTGTTCATATATTTCTGGCATTGTTACAACTAGGGCGGGCAACTTTCCGCCTGCTGGAAGGTCCGTGGTTCCAAAAACAGTGACTTCTCCTCTTATTTTTTTCCTATCAAGGACTTTTTTCACACCAAGTTGTAGAAGTGTTGCAGACCCAAGACCGCAAAAGCACACAACGTATATCTCAATCAAAAACATTTCCCCTTCTTTTGATTTTCTCTTATGCATTAGAACTTTATAAGCATTCTGAGAATCGCACATTGCACAACTATACACATGAATGTCAAAAAAAAAAGGTAAATTCAAATGCAAACAAAGCCTTAACTAGTTTTATCTCTGTCTACATCTTGATATAAATGTAGATTCTTTAAGAATTATCAAAATAACCAAATAGAACCAGTTGACTATTCTAACCTAATCACCTAAACCAAAAAGGTGGGAACTTCACATGGTCAATTTGGAAATGAGCAGGTTGACCTAAGATGTCTCTTTTGAGAAGAAAAATAGTCTTAGAATTCTATTACGATCCTAGCGTTGCCTCCTCCCAAAACATAAGATGTAATATTCAGAATATTCTGACGATGCTCGATAATCTGTCGAAAAAGGAAACAGGGAATTATGAATACGAATCAAAACCAAAGGATACGAGTAAACTATCAAAGGAGGAAATTAAGCGCATCTATCTCACGAAGGCGATAATACCCGCTGCCATTAAGAAATACGAGATTGAAAATGTTTTTGGCGCAAAAAGAGAGGAGCCTACTTTTTTTGGGAAAGAGGTGCCAGCGATACTGGTGTATAAGAACTCAACTTTTGGCTACCCCTATGATATCTATCCTCACATTGAAAAAAATAGACTTATCACAATAGAGGACTACCTGGCAACGCTATGACTACATTGAAAATTGGTTTTATGAAAAAACACGACTAGAATTATTGTGAAGAAAAGACTGTGGATCTCTCAATTAAGTAAAAAGGGGAGAGGGGAACGTGAGAGGTTCTGTCCAGACTGTAATAGGTATGGTGGATCCAGAAGATTTAGGAATAATCTATCCACATGAACATCTTATTAACTTTCAAACAGAGGAAACGGGAGATCCCGATTTTGTCCTCGATAGTGTAGAAAAAGCTGTTGAGGAGGTTGGTTACTTCAAAAAAGCTGGTGGACAGACGATAGTGGAGATGACTCCTATAAATTCGGGAAGGAGCCCTAAGGAGCTTCAGGAGGTAGCTAGGCGAACAGACATTAACATCATAGCGACAACTGGCTTTTTCAGAGGGCCATATGAAGACTGGGTAAACTCTTCTTCAAAAAAAGAACTTTCAAAACTTTTCGTAAGAGAAGTTGAACGAGGAATCGAAGGTACAGATGTTAAAGCTGGAGTGATAAAGATAGGATCTAGTTACAATCATATAAGACCTGAAGAGGAGAGGGTTATTCGAGCTGCCGCGAGAGCCCAATTAGCCACAGGCGCCCCAATATCGAGCCATACGGAAGTTGGTACGATGGGATTGGAGCAACTTGAAATTCTTCAAGAGGAAGGAGCGAATCTGGAGAAAGTGATTATTGGTCATCTTGACCGTAACCCTGACTACAACTATCATAAATCCATAGTGGAAAAGGGCGCCTTCGTTGAATATGACTGCATTGGCAAGATCAAGTACCATCCAGACGGTATGCGCATCAAATTAATCATTAAACTAATGAAAGAAGGCTACGGTGGGAATATTCTCCTTTCTGGTGACATGGGTAGAAGGTCGTACTGGAAAGCATATGGCGGAGGTCCGGGATTGGATTATATTTTGACAAAATTTGTGCCTCGTCTACGTCGAGAGGCATTGGATGGGGGATTAAAAACTACTGTAGTCGATGACCTACTTCTAAAGAACCCTACCAAAGCGTTTACATTCTATAAGTGATAACCTCCAATTCTCTGAAAAGGAAAACATAATCGATCGACTGTGTGACGAAACATACATGAAACATGCTTTTCATATCCGTAGGAAAGATAATCTTCATTGGGGTCTTTTGATGACACGATCCGAAAAAGATTTTGCCCACGCACTTGGTTTTATATGCAGAATTTTTGGACATAACTACAATAAATACCATGCAACGGAAGACGAGAAAAAAGCCGGGCGTGCCACATTTATTTGCAGAAGATGCGGCCACAAACTCGTTTCAAGAATTACGCCTCATCTGGATGGAACTTACGAGATGGATCCTAATCCTACAGATATATTCTAGATCCCAGCACACCTGTTTCTTGATAGAAATATTAAATCTTTTATGAGTCGTTAAGAATCATTAACGAGATATTCATGAAGGTGAGGAAATGGAAGAAATACGATTAGAAAAGATGACTTGGAAAGAAGTCGATGAGAGGTTAAAAGCGGGAGCTGATATCGCAATTATCCCGACCGGGTCGGTTGAACAGCATGGCCCTATGCTTCCGCTCGATACCGACATTTATAACTGCTATCAAATGACGCTGAAGGCAGCGGAGAAAGTGGCAGATGACGTGAAGCCAGTGGTCGTTCCTCCTGTCTGGTTCGGTTACTCGTGGCACTTCATGGACTTTCCTGGAACTATCACACTCAAGGAACAAACATTTACGAATGTTGTCGTCGAGGTCTGTAAGAGCGTGATCCACCATGGTTTCAAAAAGATCGTGATAGTCGATGGC
>Ga0116202_10002809_pt1 | contig 10435 bp, 8 predicted proteins | sample LakKivw325mmetaG_FD_94479 | JGI IMG/M metagenome (GOLD analysis project Ga0116202, IMG submission 94479) | Anoxic lake water microbial communities from Lake Kivu, Rwanda to study Microbial Dark Matter (Phase II) - Lake Kivu water 325m metaG | ecosystem: Environmental > Aquatic > Freshwater >... | reverse complement strand
GCGCTGTACTGGTCCAGCAGGTCCCGGCTGCCCGCGTCGTCGGCCAGCCGGGCCGCCACCGCGTGCAGCTGGCTCTCGACCGCCCGCACCTCGGCGAACACGGCCAGCATCGACTCCCACAGCGTCGTCGCGCTGCAGGCTGACGGGTCCTGCGGCAGGTAACCGATGCGCAATCCGCGCTTGACGGTCAGCGAGCCGCTCGTCGGCTCTTCGAGTCCGGCCATCAGGCGCAGCAGCGTGGTCTTGCCCTCGCCGTTGGGGCCCACCAGACCGATGCGATCCTGCGCCTCGACCCGGAAGCTGATGCCCCTGAAGACATCGTGGGCGCCGTAGTACTTGTCGATCCTCTCGCCGACGATCAGTGACATGGCAGGGCTGGGGATGTGCCGACGGTCTGCCGGAGGCGCCCGCAGCGGGGCGGCACGCGGTGAATCCTAAGAACGAGCCGCCCGCGGGCTCCGGCAAGGAGACGCGGCGCCAACCGCCCGCGGCGGCCGCTTGACACGGCACGGCGCGGCCGCGAGCGTACGCCCGCGCCGCGGCCGCGCGACGGCCGACCGCCGGCTGTGGGCGAGGGCGATCCAGGTCGGGTCCATGCTCGCCGAACCATCCGCCGATCCTGCCTCCATGCCTGCGCAGCGCCTGGACATCGCCCCTCTTCTGGCCCCGTACGCCGCCGAGCTGGTGACACGCTGTCTGGTGTTCGAGCCAGGGCTGTTGCCGCGCTCGGCGTCGCTGCTGCGCGCGCACCTGCCAGCCGGCACTTGGCTGCTGGTGGCGGATCCGACCACCTGGCGGGTGGCCGGTGCGGCCGTGGCAGCCAGTCTGGAGCGAGCCGGCCTGCCGGCGCGGGTCGCGATCGTGCCGCCGGAACCCGGCGCCACGGCGCCCGTGGCGGACGACGCCAGGGTCGAGGCGATCCAGACCCGGCTGGGCGAACTGGGCTGCAGCGCCGCGGTCGCGGTCGGGGCCGGCACCGTCAACGACATCGTCAAGACAGCAGCCGACAGCCGCGGGCTGCCGTACGGCGTGGTCGCGACGGCGCCGTCGATGAACGGCTACACCTCCAGCCTGTCCGCCCTGCTGCGCCACGGCGTCAAGATCACCCGGCCGTGCCGGCCTGCCGTTGTCTGTCTGTTCGACCTGGACGTGCTCGCCGCGGCACCCTACCGGATGATCGCCTCCGGCCTGGGCGACCTGCTCTCCAAGCCGGTGAGCAGCGCCGACTGGAGCCTGGCCCAGCATCTGGAGGGAGAGGCCTATCCCGGCCGGGTGCGCGCCTTGATGGAGGCGGGCAGTGCACTGCTCGACGGCGTGGCCGAGCGCCTGCCGGGCCGCGATCCGGCTGCTGTGGGCAGGCTGTGCGCCAGCCTGTGCCTCTCCGGTCTGGCGATGGGGCTGGCGGGCCCCGCGGCGCCCAGCAGCGGCGCCGAGCATCTCGTGAGTCACTATCTCGACATGACCCACTTTGCCTGGGGCGAGCCCCACGATCTGCACGGCTGTCAGGTCGGCGTGGCCACCGTGGCCATGGCCGCGCTGTACGAGCGGCTCGCCGGCATGTCGCCGGCGCAGATCGACGTGGAGGGGCGCGTGGCCGCGCTGGCTCCGTGGACGGCCTACCGGGCCCTGGTGCGGCGCCGGTTCGGAACGCTGGCGGATGCGGTTGTCGAGCACGCGCGCCGCGCCCATCCGGACCCCGAACGCCTGCGGGCGCGGCTCACCCGCTTGCAGCGACACTGGGAGGAGATCCTCGCCGAGGTGGCCACGACCCTGCGGCCGGCAGCCGACCTGCGCGCGGAACTGGAGCGGGCCCAGGCTCCCGCCACCTTCGCGCAGATCGGCGTGCCGCGGCGCCGGGCCCGGCGCGCCCTGGTCCACAGCAAGGACATTCGCGCGCGCTACACGATCCTGCACCTGGCCGCGGATCTGGGCCTGCTGGAGACCTGGGCGAAGGCCGTGCTGGCAGCCGCGTGAGGGCCCGCCCGGGGTCGTCCCCTCACTGCTGGGAGGCGTCTGTCTCCGGCCGCAGCACCACGCGCACGTAGCGCGACTTGTCGACGTACCGGGCCGCAGCGCCCCGCAGCAGGTCGGGCGATAGCTCGGCAAGCTGGCGATCCAGCTCGAGGACGCGCTGGGGCTCCAGCCCGTGGAAGTCGGCGGCCTGGAGCAGCTCCAGCCAGTAGCTGTTCTCGCGCAACTCGACCTCGTGCTGGCGCCGCTTGACCGAACGCACCCGCTCGATCAGCGAGGTGTCCGGGCCCGCCAGGGCCATGCTGTCGAGCTGGGCGAACACCGCGCCGGTGAGCTCCTCCAGCCGCTCGGGCGCGCATCCGAACCCGATCGCCAGCCGGTACTCCTCGTCCGGATAATGGAGAAGCGTGCCGCCGACACCCACCCCGTACGTGCCGCCCAGCCCCTCGCGCAGCACCTCCCTGAGCCTGATGCGCAGCACCGCGGCCAGCGCGTCCAGCGCGAACGCCTCCTCGTACGACCACGGGCGTTCGCCGGCGAAGATGATCTGGGTGAAGCACTTCTGCTCCAGCCCGCGGCGCACCTCGCGCTCGACGACGCCCGGCGGCGGATCGATGCCCACGTCGCGCCAGCGCTCGCCCGGCCCGCCCGCCGGCAGGGCACCCAGGTAGCGGCAGACCAGGCCGCGCAGCTCTTCGAGGTCCAGGTTGCCCACCAGGTAGAACGTGAAATCGCCGGCGGCCGCCATGCGCTGCCGGTAGATGGCCAGCGAGCGCTGCAGGTCCATCGCGGCGATCATCTCGGGCGACCAGGGCCGGGCCCGGAGATGGTGCTGCGACAGGATGGCCGTGACCGTGTCGCTGAAGGCTGCATCCGGGCTGGCGGCCCGATTCTCGATCATGCCCGCCAGCCAGTGCTGGTACGACGCGAACGCCGTGCTGTCCGCGCGCGGCTCGACCATGTACAGGTACACGAGCTGGAAGAGCGTTTCCAGGTCCTCCGGCGAGGCGGCGCCCTTGAGTCCCTCCTGCAGCTCGCCGATCCACGGCACGACCTGCACCATCCTGCCGGCCAGGGCCTTCTCCAGCGCGATCTTGTCGTAACGGCCCACGCCCGACTCGCGCACCACCGCGTCCGCGGTCGAGGCCGCGATGAAGTCCGCGTCGTCCACCAGCGAGTGCCCTCCGGGACTGACGGCGGCCAGCAGCACCTCGTCGTTCTTGAAGTCGGTGGGCTTGACCTTGACGCGGACACCGTTGCTCAGCTCCCAGACCGTGAGGCCCAGCTCGGGCACGGTGGACTCGTGGACGATCCGCCCCGGTGAGGGCGGCGGCTCGACGAGCTGACCGTCGAGAGCCGCATCGATGTAGGGCTCGATGGTCTCGGCCTCCACCTCGGCGAGGGTACGCCGGAGCATCGCTTCCGTCGGCACGGCGACGTCCACGGCGGCGGACATGCTGACCAGCACCACGCGATTGGCCTCCGCGTTCCACTGGGCCGCGCTGGCGGCCACCTCCTCCCGCGTGATCTGCGGCAGAAAGGTCCGGTACAGACCGTACTCGTACTCGAGGCCCGGCGTGGGCTCCGCATCGAGGAAATGCCGGATGTACTCGGCCGCATACGTCGCCGATTCGGTCTTGTCTCGCTCGCGGTACACCTGGTCCATATAGCGCAGCATGTCCTTCTTCTCGCGCTCGAGCTCGGTGGCGGTGAAACCGTACAACCGCGCTCTGCGGGCCTCGCGCACCAGCGCGGCCAGCCCGCCCAGGACGCCGGCGTTCGTGGTCTGGCAGCGCAGGACCTGCGCCTCCGCCGTCGCCACCAGACGGGTGTTGCCCGCCGCGGCGCTGAGGAACGGCGGCTCGGCCAGCATGGTCAGCTCGTACAGACGCTGGTTCAGCATGCGGTAGTAGAGCAGCTCGACGAGGTAGCGGCGGTAGTCGCCAACGGTCGCCTGGAGACGCGCGTCCGCCTTGGTGTAGAGCGCTACCTGCGCCGCCGTCGCCTCCGGGTCGGTGGCGATCGAGAACAGCGTCTGGGCGTGGGGCGGCACGGGGAATTCGGGTCGCGCGGGAGCGTCCGGAGCAGCCGCCAGCGCGCCGAAGCAGTCGCGGATCTGTTCCAGGAGCCATGCCGGATCGCAGTCGCCCACCGCGATCACCGCCATCAGGTCGGGGCGGTACCAGGCCCGATGGAAGGACCGCAGCTGCTCGTGATGGAAGGTGTCCAGCACCGCCAGCTGCCCCATCGGCAGACGCTCGGCATAGCGGGAGCCGGACAGCAGCAGCGGCAGCTGCTGGTCGCGCAGACGGGCAGCGGCCCCGCGGCCGGAACGCCATTCCTCGATGATGACCTGCCGCTCCCTGTCGACCTCCTCGGGAAGCAGCAGCATGCCCCCGGCCCAGTCCGCCAGGACCTGCAGCGCCGTCTGCACGACGGCCGCCGAGTCGGTGGGCACCCGGAGCTCGTACACGGTGGCGTCGAACCCGGTGTAGGCGTTCAGATCCGGGCCGAAGGCGATGCCGAGCGACTCGAGGTACTGGACGAGCTCGTGCCCGCCGAAGTGCCGGGTGCTCTGGAACGCCAAGTGCTCGAGGACGTGCGCAAAGCCCTGTTCGTGGTCCGCTTCCACCACCGAGCCGACGCGCACCACCAGACGCAGCTCGAGCCGCGACTCCGGCCGCTGGTTCCTCCGGATCAGATAGCGCATGCCGTTGGCCAGCGTGCCGTGGTGGAGCGCCCGGTCCAGCGGGATCGTCTGCTGGAGGTACGGCCGGATGCCGGCGGGAAGCGGCGCGGTGTCCGCCGTTCCTGCGGGGAGGCTCGGCCGCGACTGTCTGCCGGCGCAGGCGGCCACCACCGCGACGGCCGCAGCACAGACCACGGCGCGCAACGATTGCATGGGGCAGTCTCCGGGGGGTGACGACCCGCTCCCTGTCGGCTGCCGCTCACACCGGCTGCGCCAGGGACGGCGCTGGCGGGCCGATGCGCAGGCATCTTGCCGGTCGGCGGGCGGCGCTAAGGTGTCCGCTCGGCGCCTGGCTGTCAACCGGCCCGGCCACCGCGGCTTGACCGCGGCCCCGGCCTGCGGTTCATTGCCTCGGCGCGCGGCAACTGGCGGCCACCAGGGCCGCAGTCCCGGTCAAGGAGAACACCGAATGAGCGGCACACTGGGCAGAAGGCGCCTCGGCAACACCGGCATGACCCCCTGCGTGCTCGGCCTCGGGTGCGCCTGGTTCGGCAGCGACAAGAGCTCGGACCGCGACGCCATCGAAGGGGTGCGGCGGGCCATCGAGCTGGGCATCGACTTCCTCGACACGTCGGCGGGGTACGGACAGAGCGAACGTCGCGTGGGGCTGGCGCTGGCGGGCGGCTGGCGCGAGAAGGTGTACCTGGAAACCAAGACGGGCACCCACCCGGAGCGCCGCGGCGACTTCAGCGCCGCCGGCACGCGCTGGAGCGTCGAGAACAGCCTGCGACTGCTGAAGACGGAATACCTGGACTCGGTGCTCATCCACGACCCCAGCGACATCGAGGTGCCGCTGGCGCCCGGAGCCTGCCTGGACGAGTTGCTGAAGATGAAGGAGGAGGGCAAGGTCCGCCACCTCGGCATCGGCGTCCGCCAGCACGAGTTCCACCGCCGGATGATCGAGACCGGCCACTGCGAGATCGTGCTCACCTACCTGGACTACACGCTCCTCAACCAGTCGGTGGCCCGCACGACGCTGCCGCTGGCGCGCGCCCGCGGCGTCGGCGTCATCATGGCCAGCGTCTTCGGCATGGGGCTGCTGGGCGGACGCGAGCCCGACCTGTCGCGGCCGCGGCCCCAGGCCTATCTGGCGCACGCGATGTGGCAGTGGTGTCGCGATCGCGGCGTCAACATCCGCCATCTCGCCATGCAGTTCTGCCTGCACGCCGATTTCGACGGGCTGGTGATGCCGGGACCCTACAACAAAGAGAAGGTCGAAGAGGCGTACGAGGCAGCCACAGCCGAGGTCGATCCGGCAGTCTGGCGCGCCTTCCGCGCCGAGTTCGGCGTCGGCCTGGAGCGCTGACCGCATGGCCCGGCCCTGCCGCTGACCCGGCGCCGCGCACCCGGCAGCCCCCGCTGCCGGGTGCGCGGCGCCGGGCTTGCCGACGGGTTCAGCCGCGCGCCTCGCCGCCGCCGGCGCTGGCACCGGGATCCCCGTGCGTCAGGTCGCGCCCGTGGAGGTCCGCGTCCCGCAGGCACAGCCCACGCCACTGCACCCTGGGGGCGACGGCCCCGGCCAGGTTCGCGCCGCGCAGGTCGGCACCGTCCAGGTCTGCCTCGCCGAGGAAGGCGCCCGCCAGGTCGGCCTGCGAGCAGTCGGCGTCCGGGGCGCTCAGGCCCTCGCAGTTGGCCCCGGCCAGCCGGGCACCGGCCAGCACCGCGCGCCGCAGGTCGGCCCCTTCGAGATTGGCGCCGGTTAGGTCGGCGTCGGACAGCTCGGCCTCGGCCAGCACGGCGTTCTCCAGGTTGGCGCCCGCCAGGCTGGCGCCGACGAGGCGCGCGGCCTCCAGCCGCGAGTTCTCCAGATTCGCGCCGCCCAGATCGGCTCCTGCAGCCACCGCTGCGTCCAGGTGCGCGCCCTCCAGATTGGCCCGCACCAGCCGGGCCCCGCGCAGCACCGCGTCGGCCAGCACCGCACCCTCCAGGTTGGCGCCGCTCAGGTCGGCGTCGGTCAGGTCCGCGTGGCGCAGGTCGGCGCCCTCCAGGGTCGCCCCCGCCAGCAGCGCCCCCTCCAGCAGCGCCCCCTCCGCCAGGGCGCCCGCCAGCGATGCCGCCGAGCCTTCGCCAAGTCCTGCGGACAGCGCCGGCGCCGCCTCCGGCCCTGTGGGCTCCGGCTGCCCGAGGGCGGCCAGCAGCCGCTCGCCGTCGGCAGGCGTGATCGCCTTCCTCGCCACCAGCGCCAGCACCTTGCGCATCTCCGCGTTCATCGTCCCGCCTCCTCGGGTTGGGTCGAGCCGAGGTGGATGTTGCCGTTCAGCGTGCGCAGGCGCAGTTGCGGCATCTCGGCGGCGGCCTCGCCGATCGTTCCCACCAGGGCGTTCCGCTTCTGCTCGACGACCCGGGACATGGCCAGCTCGGTCGTCACGGTGCCGTTCGTCGTGCGCGCCTCGACGTCGGCGCTCGCCGCGGCAGGCAAGCACAGCCGGACGTTCCCGTTCTGCGACGTGGCCGTCAGGGAGCCGCCACCGCCCAGCACGTCCACGCTCACATTGCCGTTGGTGGTCTCGAACGAGCCAGCCGCGGTCAGTTCGTCGACCCGCGCCACCACGTTGCCGTTCACCGTCCGCGCGTCCAGCTCGCCGCGGCAGTGCTCGGCGTGGACATTGCCGTTGGTGGCCGCCAGCCGGGCTCCGCCTTCGATCCGGGTGCAGCGCACGTTGCCGTTCGCCACCCGCAGCTCGGCCCGCAGGGAGCGCGGGCACAGCACGCGGTAGGCGACGCTCACCTGCGAGCCGCTCGGGGGCTTGTCGGGCTCGACGAACAGGCGCAGGCAGTCGCCCTCCTCGACCGCGCGCGGCACGACCTGCTCGGCGACGGCCGCTGCGCCGGCCTGGTCGCGGGCGCGCACGCGCACGACGGCGTGGACCGAGACCTGCTCGCCATCGCCTCCCTCGACCTCGATGCGACCGTTGGCCACCGTCGCTGCCAGCCGCCTCAGGTTGACGCCCGCAAAGGACCACTCCTGCTCCTTCTCGACCTGGACGCGCGGAGCGGCATGCTCGACAGCCTGCGTGACGGCTTCCGTCACCTGCGAGACGATGCGGCTGGCCAGACCGCCCCAGTCGGCCCGCTGCAGCGATCCCAGCGCCTTGCCGACCTCGCGGCTCACCGTGCGCCCGATCTCGCTGGCCTGCAGGGAGCTGCCCGCACGCCGGACCTGCGCCCCCAGCGCTTCCAGATCCAGGCCCCGCGTGCCGTCGTGGCCGGCCGGCGCCGCCCCGGCGCCTGCCTGCCCCGCGGCACCAGTGCTGTCGGCTGCCGGTCCAGCGGCTTGACCGAGCGCCAGCAGCAGACGTTCGGCCTCGTCCACCGAGATCTTCCCCTCGGCCAGCATGGTGAGGACGCTGAGACGTTCTCCGCTGTCCATGGCGACACCTCCGTCATCGTGTGTTCTGTCTCAGGGAAGCCGCTCCAGCGCGACGACGGCCTCGTCGACGCTGATCCGGCCCTCCTCCAGCCGCGCCAGGATGGCGCGGCGCTGCGCCGCCAGTTCCTGTTCGCCAGGCGGGCGCTCGCCCTGTTGCTCCTCGGTGCCGAAGCCAAGCTCCTCCAGAACCGCCTGCAGTCGACCCCGTACCGTGGGATACGACATGCCCAGCTCGCGCTCGATCTCCTTGAGGTTGCCCCGGGTGCGCACGAACGTGGTGACGAACTCCAGGCTGTCCGGGGACAGCTTGCAGAAGGTGCACGGCACGAAAACGCCCTCGATCACCGTCTGGCACTGCCGGCAGCCGAGTCGCGTGACCTCGAGCGCTGCGCCGCAGGCCGGACACTTCTCCAGGATCTTTCTCACGGCATCGTCGCTCCTGTCTGGTTTCAACGATAGCACATATTCTTTAACGTGTCAACACAAAACATAGATCGTTTTGGGCCCTCGGTGGATTTTTTTGCTTCTCTTGATCGCATTTCGTGTACCTGCCACCATCGCCCCGAGCCCGACCGCCGAGGCACGGCGCAAGGCCCGCCGCGCACCCGTGGGCGGATCCGGCAGGACCGCCGACCGGCGTTCCCGGATGCTCCGCGCCGGACGCGACGCGCGGGCCGGCGCCCCCCGCCGTGGCAGGTCACAGCCGCCGTGTACTGCACCGGCGGCCGATCGCGACTATATTCGCGGCCATACTGGTGGCCAGCCAACCGTCCACGGCGTGGAGAGATCAGCCGAGGCAGGTCAGTATGGGAGCACGCGAGAAGTGGGTAGTGGCGGGCGTGACGGCCGGCATCCTGGTGTACGCGTTCGGTCCCAAGGGGCTGCTGCTGTGCCTGGTCGCCGGGCTGGTGTACCTCATCGCCCGGCCGGGGCGACCGCACCACTCCTGATCCGCCCGACGCAGCGGCCCCGGCAGGCCGGGAGAGGCCCGCACGGGCAGCCTCGCCCCGCGGCTAACGCCCCTTGCGGTTCCCTTCCTCGAGGAAGGCGGTCAACAGGGCGATGGCCGCGCGGATGTCATCCTTGGCAGCCAACTCGATCGAGGTGTGCACGTAGCGGGTCGGCACGGAGAGCGTGACGACCGGAACGCCGGCGCGGGCGCGCTGCATGGCGCCGGCGTCCGTGCCGCCGCGGGGCAGGATCTCGATCTGGTGCTCGATCTTCCTCTTCTCTGCCAGCGCCCGCATCTGCCGGAAGAGGCCAGGGTCCGAGATGGACGCCGAATCCAGCAGCTTGATGGCCACGCCCTTGCCCAGGCGCGTGACCTGTTCGTGCTCGGGCACGCCGGGTATGTCCGCTGCCAGCGTCACATCGAGCGCGATGCCCAGCTCGGGCTCCACGCCGTACGCGCTGACCGCCGCGCCTCGCAGCCCGACCTCTTCCTGAGTCGTCGCCACCGCGTACGTGTCGAACCCAACGCTCTTGGCCTGCTGCATGGCCCTGATCATCACGTAGACCGCCAGCCGGTCGTCCATGGCCTTGCCGCTGACGCCGGCGCCGATCTCCTGGAAGTCGCGCTGCAGGGTGACCATGGTGCCGACCGCCACCAGACTGCGGACGCGATCGGGCGGCAGGCACAGATCGACGAAGAAGTCGCTCAGGTTGAGCTGCTTCTTGCGGTCTTCCTCGGTCTGGATGTGGGGCGGCTTCAGGCCGGGGTAGAGCAATCCGGTCAGGTCGCCACCGTCGGCGCAGACGGTGACCCGTTGCGCTACCAGGTTGCGCGGGTCGTGGCCGCCCAGCGGCACCAGGCGCAGCAGACCGTGGTCGTCGACATGCGAGACGACGAACCCGATCTCGTCCATGTGGGCGGCGAGCATGAGCCGGCGAGCGCCCTTGCGCCGCGCCGCCCGCCGCAGGGCCACGACGTTCCCCAGTGCGTCGACGTGGAGGTCGTCCACTACCGGCCTCAGTTCGCGCTCGACGATGCCGCGCAGGCGCTCTTCCCGTCCGGCGATGCCGGCGGTCTCGCACAGCTCCTTCAGCAGCTTCATCCGGATTCGCCTCCCATGGGCAGCTGACTGGGACCCGCCATCGGGACACAGGCCGCCGGCGCCGCAGACCGGCCGCAACCGCGCGCCGCGTGCCGGCGCTCAGCAGGCGCGGGCCAGATTGGCGGCGGCGAACTCCCAGTTGGCCAGCCTCTCCACGAAGGTCTGCAGGTAGTCGGGCCGCCGGTTCTGGTAGTCGAGGTAGTAGGCGTGCTCCCAGACATCCACGGTGAGCAACGGCGTCACCCCGTTCCAGGTCAGCGGGGTCTCGGCATTGGCCGTGCTCGCGACCTC
>Ga0116202_10002808_pt1 | contig 10436 bp, 11 predicted proteins | sample LakKivw325mmetaG_FD_94479 | JGI IMG/M metagenome (GOLD analysis project Ga0116202, IMG submission 94479) | Anoxic lake water microbial communities from Lake Kivu, Rwanda to study Microbial Dark Matter (Phase II) - Lake Kivu water 325m metaG | ecosystem: Environmental > Aquatic > Freshwater >... | reverse complement strand
TGAAGAAATGCTCGTTCTTGCCGAACGCCTCCCGCTCCACCAGTGAAGCCCTCACAAGTCCGTCCATCAGAGGTCGCCACCCTTCGCCCCAGATCGCGTCCAGGTTTTGCGACAGAGCGCCGGAAGGCAAAAGGCCCATCACCGCAAATAGTCGAACAGCCTCCGGTTTTCGCTCTCGCATGTAATTGACCGAGACGCCCAGGGATACCGCTAAGCTCTGGATCGAGTCAAGCTCGTCCTCGGGAACGCCTGGAGTCACAAGAGTCTCCACGGGCTGGATTCTCAGCATATCGTAGAGCTGGGAGAGCGTCTTATCTTGGAGGAGAGGTGCCGCGAGAATGATGGCATGGGGATGTCCTGATAAAATATCGAATATTGGATGGTTTATCAGCCCTTTCATCTCAGAGGGGTCGAGCTTGCGCGGGGCTCGCTCGATGAATAGACGGGCAGCGCTCGCGCGATCGAGCTGGTGGAGGTGATGAACCTTCTCAGCCAACCCCGGAATTCCGCCGCCCAGGGATTGCCGAGAGGTGAGGAGGAGCTTTGCGCCGCCAGCCTGCTGGAGGAGCCGGCCGATGAACTTTCGAAAATCGCCAGCGGCGTAATGCAGGGGATCCTCGCAGTTGTCCAGCACCAGCAATAAGCGCCTATTGCCGATGGCGGCGAAGAGCTCCGCATCGTCCTTCGCCTCGATCCCCATCGCCGTCGCCACCGCGAATCGGACCGCATCCGTCGAAGCAGCTCCTCGCAGCTCGACGAAGAACGTCCCGTCCGGGAAGAGACGGCGCTCGTTGATGTAGTGCCCCGCCTCGATCGCCAAGGCCGTCTTGCCGATCCCAGGACCGCCGCGTACTGTGACCAGTCGCCCGTCCAGGATGTCCGAGATGACCTCCTGCATGATAGCGCTCCTGCCGATGAAGTGATCCGGCCTCGCCCGAAGGTAGCTTCTTGGAGCAGGCGGCGTGGCGTCCTTGAAGGCTCCCGGGGAGGCGTCCCCAAAGACCGCGACATCGTGCTTGCCGTACTCGGGAAGGAGGAGGAACTTCTCCGCCTCGTACGACGATCCCTGCAAGTGGGGCGTCGCCTTGACGGAAGCGCGGCCGGAGTCGAAGGCCTGCTGAACCGTCTTGCCAGCCGCCAGGGCGAGATAGAACGTCCTCGCAAACTTCCGGGCCGCGAGGTCGTAGACCGGCTCCTCCAACCTGACACAGACGACGTGAGCCACCCCCGCATCCACGAACGCCTCTCCTGCCTTTCGCGAGTGGCAGGCGCTGACAAACGCCAGCTCTACGCCGCTGGGGCCCCCGGAAGCAAACAGCCCCTTCAAGGTCTCGGGGTCGATGGGGTGGGCTTCCCCTCTCCCGTCCTCGAATGCGAGAAAGTCGGGATGACCATGGCCGCTGTAGTGGAGGGCTCGGCAGCCCAGGAGGACCAACGTGCTGAAGTTGTCCGCCGTGGCAGCCTCGGCCCGCACCTCGATCGACCGGCCGGTCTCCTTCAGGCTTTCGAAGATCAGATCTCGTTCAGCCTTGAAGTCCAGCATATCGATCGGATCTGCATCTCCCAACTCATCGCGCCAGACCAGAGGCGCAGAATATAGCATCGCCAGTCGAATCGGATCTGTTATGCTGAGCCCTCCCTTTGAAATCGATTAGCAATGTGTTCTGCAATACGTTTAAAATTATTGCATCTACTTTCGAGCAACCAATCCATTTATTGGGAGGACGCCTCGAATCAAAATGAGATCGATCTATCTTGATCGATCCCAAAACCTCCGCCCCTGCTACCTAGATTTTATCATAACTTACAGCAAAGTCGAGTTGCCTTCTGGGTGGCGATGGTGCGCTCACAAGTTCAGACTTTTTCGGTGGTCTCCGACGCCGCTCGTTCAGCAATAGAGATCTTGGACTGAAGTAAAACCACGTCAGACCCACCATTATTTACCCCTCAAGAACAACTTACCTCGGATGTTAGTCTACGCCGTTTTTGGAGACCCCGTGGAGCACAGCCTCTCCCCGGCGATGCAGAACGCGGCCTTCTCAGCCATGGGCCTCTCGGCCCGCTACCTCGCCTTTCGTGTGAGGCGGGAGCGGCTGATGGACGCGATCTTGGGAGCGGAGGCGATGGGGTTTGGCGGCCTGAACCTGACGATACCCCTGAAAGAGGAGGCGCTGAAGGTCGTCGTTCCTGACGATAACGCCGCCGCTATGGGAGCGGTGAACACCGTCGCCTTCGGGGATGGCGAGGGGGGCGGCAGGATTCTCGGCTACAACACCGATGGCCTCGGAGCCCTGCGAGCCCTGGAGGGCGCCGGGGTCCGGGTCGAAGGGAGGAGGGTCCTGGTGATCGGCGCCGGAGGAGCGGCGAAGGCCATCTCCCGCCAGCTCGCCCTCTCCGGGGCGGAGCTCTCCATCGCCAACAGGGACCCTCGACGGGCCAAGGATCTCGCGGCCTCCGTCGGTGGAAAGGGCTACAGCCTCTCTGATTTGGAGAAGCTAGTCCCCGAAGCCGAAGTCGTCGTCAACGCCACCTCCGTCGGGATGAGGGCTGGGGACCCCAGGCTGGTGGACGGCCGGCTCTTTCGGGAGGGGCAGACGGTCTTCGACATCGTCTACAACCGGGAGACGGAACTCTTGCAAGATGCAGCCAATGCCGGGGCGAGGGTCCTTGACGGCGTGATGATGCTCGTTTATCAGGGGGCGCTATCGATAGAGATCTGGACCGAGAGGAAGGCCCCCGTCGACGTCATGGAGCAGGCGGTCAGGGAGGAGCTGAAGAACAGATGACTCAGACGATCGATTTGAGGACGAAGAACCGGATGCTGATCGTGGGGGGTACCGGCGGCACGGGAAGCTGGTTTGCTCGCTACTTCAAGGGCCACGGCTTTCTCGTCTCGGTCTGGGGCCCAAGCGGCAAAGTCGACGTCGCCGAGCGGCTGGGGGTGCGGTTCGCCGCCGACCTGATGGCGGAGGTGGCGGATAGCGACGTCGTCCTCCTCAGCGTCCCCATCAAGGAGACGGCCAAGGTCGTCGAGGAGATCGCCCCCCGGATGCGGCCAGGAAGCCTCCTCATGGACGTCACCAGCCTCAAGGCCGGGCCGATGGAGGCGATGATGAGGTGGGCTCCCGAGGGGGTCGAGGTCCTGGGAACCCACCCCATGTTCGGCCCCACCATCCCAACCATCCGGGGCCAGACGGTGATCCTCGTCCCGGCTGCGGGAAGGTGCGACTCGTGGCTCTCGCCGATGGAGGAGATCTTCCGGGAGGACGGCGCCCGGGTGGAGGTTCTCGGGGCCGAAGAGCACGACCGGATCATGGCCGTCGTCCAGGCCCTCACCCACTTCGCCTACATCTCTATGGGCTCGACGCTGCAGTCCCTCGATTTCGACGTCGCCAACTCAAGACGGTTCATGAGCCCCGTCTACGAGATCATGATCGACTTCGTCGGCAGGATCCTCGCCCAGAGCCCGGAACTTTACGCCAGCATCCAGGAGAACCCCGAGGCGGAGCGGGTGAGAGCTGCCTACATAGAGGAGTGCAAAAGGCTTGCCAAGCTCGCCGACGACGGTGACCTGGCCGGCTTCATGGACGCCATGAGATCCGCCGCCGACCACTTCGAGGGCCGAGACGAGGCTCTGGCGAGGTCGGATAGGCTCATCAGCCTTTGGATCGAGAACAGGGGAGTCGAACGGCGCGGATGAGCACAGATGGAGGTAGAAAAATGAGCGCAGTCGACCAAAAGACAAAATCCGAATCCAGTCCCTCAGGGCCCTCCTGCGCCTGCTCCCTGGGCCCCCGCCGCTCCTGGACCGTCGTCTTCCTCGGGATAATCCTGGTGATCCTGGCCGCGGCCCTGGACGTCTCAATCGAGGCGGTGCTGATCATTGGCCTCATCCCCCTGGCGGTCCTGGCGGCCTCGGCGGCGAGCTGCCGAGGACGAAGGCCCTGAAGCCTTCGACCCGATGAGCCCCCGAGTGCGAAGTCGCCCGGTTCACCCCTCAAGCCGCGGCCCAGTGGCGGCTCAACCCCAGGAGGGCCCCGTTCTTCGCCTCGAAGAGGTCCCGATCCTCGAAGCCGCAGAGGCTGCAGACCTCCTCTATGGGGAGGTTTCCGACCAGATCGGCCATGAACTCCGTCTTCAGGGTCATCACCTCCTCCGAGGTTCGGGCCCTTCGGACCCTCCGCCGGAACCTGGCGGCGAGATCGATGACCCGGTCGGCCCGATCTCCAAGGGCGACCCGGACCTCCTCCATCGGGATCGGAGCCCTCGCCACGGCTCGGTTATGCCTTAACTCCTCAACCGCCCTGACCAGATCGTAGTGGGCTTCCAGGGCCTGGTCGTAGGGAGATCCCGCCTCGGTGCACCGGCCGTACCGAGCGGCGTATCCGCAGCCCTGGCAGTCCTCGGCGCCCGGACGGTGAAAGGTGCAGAAGGGGCAGTAGACCGGGCTCAGGGGAAGGCGAGCCAGCATCTCGAGGGTGGACCTCTCGGCGAGCTCCAACACCTCCTCGGTACCCCCCGCGGCGGCGAGGTCTGCCCGGAGGTCACGGGCCAGGTCGGAGTACCGACCGGCCACCTCCACCAGAGCCGTCTTGACCCTCTCGGGGGGATCGGTCGAATTTTCGTCGGGGAACAAACGTCTCTCCTCCTCCCCAGAAATTACGCCCCATTCGGATTAAAGGGTTCCCTCGGTCGAGTTGTGCGGAGGAAGGGTGAACGGAGCGATGAGAACGCGGATAAGCCCGAAGAAAAAATGGAGGGATGACGATACGCCGTCCCCCTACGGCGACGGACTCTCCAACGATCTTCAAACGATCCGGCTCTTTCCGGTAACCGGAGCTGCATACCCCAGTATCCGCGGGTTTATGCCAGCCGACAGCTGGTGAACGTCGGTGAACTCCGTCGGCTCCTCCTCGACGGTCTTGTTCTCGGGTCCAAACTCGGCCTCGGTGCCGAGCGAAGTTTCAGATGTACCAGATTCCGGAGCAGTCTCTGCGACCGACAGCGTCGCGCGCTCTGAGGTATCGTTGCTGGTCCTCATTCCTGCGAAGCTGCCGCTGGTCGCCGATCCGAGGCTGTCGATCTGGAAATAGTTGCCCCGTATGGTCTCGCCAGCAAAAGTGCCCACCATCCCCGTGACGGTCAGAACGTCTCCATCAGCATAAAGGGCCTTGATCTCGACTCCATCCCCAAAGATCGATCCCGAGAGGACGCCATCCATCGGCTCGGGCTCCTCGGATTTTGCGGCGCCCCAGATCAGCCCCTCCGACTGGTACAGTAAGGCGGTGATGACGTCTGAAGCCCCGAGGCTGAAGGTCCAGATCCCCTCAAGGCTCGATATCTCGGGGGATGAAGCGACGTCCGACCCGGCACCGTTATCCGAGCTGTTTATACCTTCCTCGGCTAGAGCCGTCCCCCACACTGAAAGCGATAATATGAATATCGATAGGCATATCTCAGTTATCTTCAAACTAACCCCTTCGTTTTGAGATTTCTTCGGGTCGCGAGACTTTCCCCAACCGTCCTCATCGGCCCTCCCCTAACCCTCCCTCCGGATAGATAAGCTTTCAGGTGACGAGATCAACCCCTTCTAAAGCTTGCACGCCTTCTCGTCCTGCTGACTCTTCTTCACCAGATAGTAGCCCGCCGAGAGGGAGACGATGATCACCCCAATCCCGAAGAGGGTCATGCTGGGAAGGCCCTTGACGTCCAGGATTATCACCTTCCTCGCTATGGCTATGATCGCCACCAGCAGGACCACCTGGACGTTGATGACGTTCTCCTCGAGATATATCTTGAAGGTCTCGAGGAGCTCGACGCCGATCAATACCAGGAGGAAGTAGCCGAAGATCTCCAGGAGCTCGTCGATCTCCAAGAGGACCAGGGGCGGGGTGGCGATGTCTGAGACAATGATGTAAAAGAGCTCCAGAGTGGCCAGAAGGACCACCAGGGCCATCATCCAGGTCAGAACCATCAAAATCGCGTTCTGAAATCTGGTCAGCCTCTCCATCATAATATCCTCTCAGAACCTGATTATCTTCCTCGACGTTCTCCTTTGACCATCATTTTTTGCGTTCTTATCTGAAGTACCTTCCGGTGGTGTACCTGAAGTAAACAAAAATACCCAGGGTCAGGGTCGCCAGAGAGACGACGTTGGCCACAATCAAGGGCGAGTTTTTAATGTGGAGGCCGTAGACCAGCCATAGAAAGACCCCGAGCCCCATCTGGACCATCATGACCAGGCTCACGTCATCGACCGACTTCGTTCGCCCCATCTTCACCAGCTGCGGCAGAAACCCGAACATCGTCAGAGCCGCAGCAGCATAACCTATGATCTCCCAGTCCATCAAGATCGATCTCTTTTGAAGTTGGGCCCTGCCGACTTCGACGGCCAGTGCCCCCAGGATATAACCTTCAGCCTTTAATCCGGTTTTCGGTGCTCATATAACCGCCCGAAATATATCGAGATTTGTCATCGGTGAATTACAAAAGATCGACCGAAATTCTTATTAATTAATAAGGTCTCAAGCAATTACGTTTAACAAGTCGCAAGGAGGAGATTTTTTGAATAAGACGACGTTAATTTTGCTTCTGACCCTGTGCGCCTGCCTGATCCCAGGGATGGCGATCGCTGTCGAATATCCCCTGACCGTAACCGACTCTGCGGGAAGGTCTGTCACCTTCGAGGCCCCGGTCGAGAAGATCGTAGTCCTCAACTCCGATGCTGCCGAGGCGGTGGACATCCTAGGGGCCGTCGACATGATCGTTGGAACGACAGACAGCGTTCCAAATTACAAGGCCTACTACTTCGCAGACATCATGGGCGGCTGGGAGATAGTCGGGACCTGGAAGGAGTTCAACTACGAGAAGATAGCAGACCTCGCCAAGAACGATGCCGGCGAGATCGAGCCAGGGATGCTGGTGATCTCCTACGCGAACAAGGCCAGTGAGGTGGAGGAGAACCTCGCCCCCTTCGAGAAGATCGACGTCGTGGGCCTCGACCTATACAACGCCGAGACCCTGGAGGCGGAGATGACCACCCTAGGGATGGTTCTGGATCGAGAAGCGGAGGCCGAAAGCTACAACGACTGGGTCGGCGAGAAGAAGGCAGAGGTCGTTGAGGCGGTCGCTGATCTGGAGAGGCCAATGGTATACGTTGAGGGCGGGTCGATCGGAGATCTGGGGGCTCTCTGGACCTACGGCCGGGGGTCCGCCCTGAGCGATATGATCGATCTTGCTGGCGGCAAGAACATCATCGGCGCCGACGAGGCAAACCCCAAGGTGGAGTGGGAGACGGTCCTCGCCGGGATGCCCGAAGTGATCATCAAGGTGCCTGCGGCGATAAATCAGCTCGGCTGGAGCAACACCACCGATATGGAGACCCTCGTCGCAGATATCGAGAGCCGCCCCGGCGCTGACGCATTGCCGGCGGTGGAGGAGGGCAGGGTCTTCGTCGTCTTCAGGGACATGACCCTGGGGACGGGATCCGTCGTCGGCCTCACCTACTGGGCCAAGATCATCCACCCCGAGGCGGAGCTCGAACCCGCTGGCGTCTATCAGGAGTACCTGGAGATGAGGGGGCTCGAATGCCCGGAGGAGAACTTCTTCGTATACCCGGCGATCTGAACAAAAATCGGCTGAACCATCGGGACATGGATTCTCAAAAGTGGGACCAACAAAACTGTAATGCCCTGCCGGTCTATCGGCCGGCATGGCAACGATCTTTTTCGGCACCGGTCTATGCCGCCCCGTTCTCAACTAACTCTGATGGCCGAGCCAGTCGTTCCAGGTGTAGAGCCTGGCATCGTAACCCAGGAGCGTCAGGGCGTACCAGACGATGGAGGCCTGACCACCATTTTTGGTGTAGACGGCGACGGGCCGATCCGTTTCCAGATCGGAGAAGATCTCGGAGAGGGCGGAGCCGTCCTTGATCCAGCCGTCTTCGATAACCCTGTTGTAGTCGATGTTGATCGCATCCTTGATGTGGCCTGCAGCAAACTGATCTGCGACCCTTGCGTCCACCACCTGGACCTCGCCGCCAGCGACGGCCTCGTAGTCTGCGAGAAGCTCCGTGGACGGGTCGGGAGAGTAGGTGGCGACAGGCCTCGTCGTCGGAGCCGCTGCCATGGGAAGTCCTGCAGCGTCCCAATCTTCGGCTGTTCCTTCGAGGATCTGGACGTTCTGGTGGCCCAGGTACTTCATGATCCAGTATACAAAGGTAGAGTCGCCGCAGGAGAAGCAGTCGCCGTAGATCACCAGATCGTCATCCTCGGTTATCCCAGCGTTCCCGAGAAGAGAGGCCAGATCGGGAATGGTCTTGAGAGATCCATCGGCCGTGATCAGGCTTTTCGACGGAAGGGCTATCGATCCCTCGATGTAGGAGCCCTGGAGCGGGGTGTTGCTGACGTAGGCTATCACCGGCTTTGAGTCGCCTTCAAGCCCCTCCCGCAGCTCCTGAGCGGTTATGGAGGAGGAGATCTCGTCATCGATACCCTCCTCAGCTTCGGCCAAAGCTTCAGCGCCGCTCCCCTCTTCGAGACCGGTTCCAGCTTCCGTCCCCCCCGACGGAGCAGCCCCCTCCGACGACCCGCCCAGGGCAGCCGCGATCCAGGCGGGGCCGTCCCAGACGCCTTCGCCGCCTCCGCAGCTGCTGCACCCGGCCTCTGCGCCGCTCACAAGGGCGATCATAACAGTTAGAAGCGATCCATACTTCACCAGTTTAGTTCGCATTCCGCATGCACTCCTTTAAAGTACCTATATGGCAGGCTCTCCGTTTTTGCTGGCAAAAGCGGAAGCTTGGCCTCCTCTATCTCGCTCATCGAGATCCAAACCATATATTTATTCGGGATCCTTTATTCGGGATCCTTCCGTCGTCCACCATACGCCCCGCCAGTTTCATCATCTCGATGACAGCCCCATCGGAGAATGGACATCGCCTTGAAGACCTCGGCATCGGCTGCCAGAGCTGCCTCGTCGATCTTCTCGGATAGGGTCTGACGCCTCATGCCGGCGTTCTTGGCCTTGCAGCGGTCTCCAGTCAGCCTCGACAGCCTCTCAACAGACGGGTCCTGGGGTTCAAAGACTTCCGCCATCTCTCATCAGCTCATCAGCTCAGCAGCAGGAGCATTCGCCGGAGGGATGGAGCAGCTCCGCCTCACGTCTCAAACATTCTTCGCATATCTTCACCCGTCCCCACTTCTTATGCCTCGCTTTGAAAAGGGGATCAGAATCCTTGCCGCAAATATCGCATCTCATGTCTTCCTCAGCTAGCAGACCATCTTTGCTGTGGACGCTGTCACCAGGGATATCAAGATATTCGGATCAAGCTTATTCGATATATAATTGTATTGACTATCTTAGACAGTCCTGCCGCAGCGTTTAAAAGATAATCTCTTTTGAGGCAAGATGGATATCATCCATTGAAGCACGTCATAGGTCCTCCTGGCCAATCTGTGGATTGGGACGTGAGACGCAGAGTCCTGTTGCGGCTCTGTAAAGCTCCCGGATATCGGAAGGATGATCGGCCACTTCCTGCTCATTCCCTTCTTCGAGCTGGAGGGATCACCTCTTCAACATCCCCTTTATCTCCGCCACCGACGGCGCCCTTCCCACGGCCACCGCCTCGCCGTCGATGAAGAGGGCGGGGGTCATCATGACTCCGCGGTTGGTGATCTCCTGGAGGCTCTCCACCTTCACCACCTCTGCATCGATGCCGGACTCTGCCACCGCCTTCTCGACGTTCTTGGCGAGGGACTTGCACTTGGCGCATCCAGTCCCCAAAACCTCTATCTTCACCATACTCACATCCTCGAATCAACTTTGATTTACGAAATCGTTATGCTATCGCCCCGTAGATCATGCCCATCGCCGTCGATAGGAGGACGACGAGAGCGATGTAGACGCTCGCCCTCTTCGATCCGATGATCCATGCGATGACGATCATGCTCGGCAGGCTCATGGAGGGGCCAGCGAGAAGGAGGGCCAGGGCGGGGCCGGGAGCCATCGCCCCCGACGAGTAGCCGAACATGGTGCCGACTACTGGAACCTCCAGGAGGGTCGGCATGTAGAGCAGCGCTCCCACCACCGAGGCGACGAGGCAGGCGACGAAGTCGCTCTCGCCGAAGAACATCCGGATCAGGTCCACGGGCAGATAGTAGCCTACGACGCCCGTTATGAAGGTCCCCACCAGCAGGAGGGGAAAGATCCTCTTGGCGAGCCACCAGGTCTCCTCGAAGAAGGAGGATCTCTCGACGTCGGTGAAGCGGGCGTTCAGAAGCCACGCCGACGTCAGGACCAGGATCGCGATGAGGGCGGCCTTGAGGAGGAGAGGGAGCCCCGAGGTGGCGACGAGGAGGACGGCCACGAGAAGCCCTACGAAAAAGGGCGGGATGTATCCGGGCCTCTCCAAGCTGGCCTCAGTTGATGCTGACGGACTC
>Ga0116202_10002805_pt1 | contig 10440 bp, 7 predicted proteins | sample LakKivw325mmetaG_FD_94479 | JGI IMG/M metagenome (GOLD analysis project Ga0116202, IMG submission 94479) | Anoxic lake water microbial communities from Lake Kivu, Rwanda to study Microbial Dark Matter (Phase II) - Lake Kivu water 325m metaG | ecosystem: Environmental > Aquatic > Freshwater >... | reverse complement strand
CGAGTTAACACGTTTTCATTATATTCTTGCAAGATAGAGAAATCTATGAGCGTCCTCATGGCTCTTAATATAGCATTTATAGTATATATACTTTTCCATTAATTAGGTTTTTCGAAATCCTCCTGGATCTTTCTCCATGCCAGATGTGCAAAGATGAGGAATTGGAAGATATGGACCTAAGACCCTCCTAAAAATAATGTTTAGTTTTGATCCACCTATCTTCTGATTTCATCCGCTGTTTCCCCCTCGGGAATATTTCGAGCGAGGTTGAGAGCAGTCCTGGTAGCGATAGGGCTTTGCAAGCTCGAAGGTGGAGGTAGTGGCGACGATGGTGCTGAAGACTCTACAATTAGATTGCGAAAATATTTATGAGTATTTATATTAACCGGCTATCTCGATCCTACAAAGTTCCGCGCCAATATTTTTGATCTTAATATTCTGCTTTGGACCATTATTCATCGCTAACATGTTCATTTCTTGATTCGGGTAGAGCCTTCTCTAGAAGGAGTTGACCGATCTGAAATCCTATTTCTTACCGTTCAGATCCCGATCTCCGAGCAAGATGCTCCTCTCTTGTTATGTCGAAGAGGACGTCGTCGAGGCAGCGCTCTCCCAGCCGGGAGCAGGCCCGGCGGGTCCCTATCCTCCGAAAGCCCGCCCCCTCCAGCGCCCTTATCGACGACTGGTTCTCGACGGTGGCCGAGGCGAAGATCGACTCGAGCCCCAGGCGCAAAAGGCCGTGGTCCAGGAGCGCCTCCACGATCTTTCTCGCTAGGCCCCTCCCCCTGCTCTCGGGGTCGCCGATGAGATACGATATCTCGCCGGTGCAGGGGGTCCTCTCGTAGAGGGAGGCAAACCCGATGGGCTTTTCAGCCCAGTAAATCACGAAGTCCTCGTCCTTCGAGCAGAGGATGCTGACCGTCAGCTGATCTTCGGTCAGGGACGAGGAGGGCTCCATGTACTTTGTCAGCTCCTGGTCCTCAAACCACCGAAAGAGGAGGGGAGCGTCCTTTGCCCTCACCCGCCGAAATTCGAGCTCGCCCGCCGATAAGACCTCATTCCGGCCGTCCCTGTCCCCCATATCTGTCCAGAGATGGCCCTTCCCGAACCGGTCCAGGGCGGACCTCGCTATCCTCTCGACGAGCGTTGGGTAGTCCATCCCGGCGGCGGCCGCAGCCCGGGCGAAGCCGCTACCGGAGGGGTTGATGCAGGGGTTGGGGTTCACCTCGATGACGAAGGGCTCGCCGTCCTCGTCCCTGATCCGAAAGTCGACCCGAGCGTAGCTCTCGACCCCCAGGGCGGAGCAGGCCCGCCGGGCGAGATCCTCGATCCTTTCCCTCAACTCGGCCTCCAGGGGGGCGGGGCAGAGGGGGACGGTGTTCAAGAAGAAGGGGCTATCCTCGATCCACTTCGCCTCAAAGCCGAGGATCCTCGGAGTGCCCTCGGGCAGGTCGAAGACGATCTCGGAGATGGGGAGGACATCGACCCCGTCTGGTCCGATGATCAGGGCGGCGTTCACCTCTCTCCCCTCGATGTACTCCTCGACCAGAGCCGGCTGGCGGTAAGTTTCAAGAATTCGGGCGACCTTGGCCCTCAGATCATTATCGTCCCTCGCTATCGAGTCGAAGGTGATGCCGATGGACGCATCCTCCAGGACGGGCTTGATGATCACGGGAAAGTCGAGGCTGAACTTCTCATCGCCGATCCGAAAGAGCTGGAACCGGGGCGTTGGTATCCCCTCTCGTTCGAGGACGAGCTTCGAGAGCCCCTTGTCCCGTGCGACCTCGAGGGCTCGGGGCGAGGAGCCGGTGTAAGGGATGCCGAGAAGCTCGATGAACCCCGCCACGTTCGGCTCGGCCCGGAGGTCGTCGCCGAAGCCCTCGGCCAGATTGATGACCAGGTCGAAGTTTTTGAGGCTGAAGAGCGCCTCCAGGCTGCAACTTAGGGGTACCGCCTCGGCACCTCTCGTCTCCAGGCTCCGTCTTACCCCCCCGACCGTCTCCAGGACCTCGGTCTCCGCCTCCATCTCGATCTCGCTTCTGGACCCCTCGCCCGGGATGTTGTAAAGGATCGCCGCCTTCATCTCAAAATTCCCTCGCGTCTGAGGGCTGCATTGAAGACTCTGCCTATAAGCTCTTCGTACGAGCATCCTGCGGCGCGGGCTGCCTTGGGGAACCGGGAGTTCTCCGCGGGGTCGGGGATGAGGCCGGGGAGGGCGTTGACGTCGAAGACGGAGGGTTCGCCGTCGCCGTCGAGGCGGAGGTCGAGCCTGCACAGGTCCCTCACCTCCAGGGCCTCGAAGGTTCTCGTCGCCGTCTCTGCGATCTTTGATCGAAGGTCGTCGTCCAGATCGGCCGGGCAGGTGGTGGTGTCGAACCCGGCGTCCAGGGAGTCGTAGATCCACTTAACCTCGTAGCAGTCGAACTTAGGCGCTCCGGCGGGGAGGCCTTCAAAGCTCACCTCGACGATGGGAAGGACCTCAGGAGGCGAGTTTCCAAGAAGCCCCACCGTGAACTCTCTGCCCGGCAGGTACTCCTCGACCAGGACCGGCTGGCGGTAAGTCGCCAACATCTCCGAGGCGACCTCTTCCAGCTCCTCCTCCGAGCTCACCAGGGACTTGGCGGTGATCCCCCGGCTGGAACCCTCGCCGTTCGGCTTCAGGAAGAGAGGGAACTCCAGGTCCGACCTGAGGTCCTCGGCCCGGCTGAGAAGCTGGAACTTAGGGGTCCTTATCCCGTTGGCCGCCAGGACCTCCTTCGTCCTCCTTTTGTCCAGGGTGATGGCGAGGGTCGTGACCCCGGAGCCGGAGTAGGGGATCCCCAGCATCTCCAGCATCGCCGGGATCTGGGCCTCTCTCGCCTCGCCCCGGACGCCCTCGGCGATGTTGAAGGCGAAGTCGAAGTTTCCGCGGCGCAGCTTATTGTAGGCGTCCTCGTCGGCCTCGACGACCTCGACGGAGTCACAGAAGTTCAGAAGGGCCTTTTTTATCGCCTCAACCGTCGACGGGGCGTCGAACTCGGCGAAGGTGTCATCCCCCGACTCCCGGGAGTAGTCGGGGGGGAGGGTGTTGCAGGTGAGGGCGACCTTCATCTCTAGATCCTCGGGTTTGGATACTCGTAGACCTCGCCCTTGTAGTTGGATATGACCGCCTTCTCCTCGTCCGAGGCGAGGAGGTAGTCCGGCGGCAGTATCGGGATCTTGCCACCGCCCGGCGAGTCTATGATCAGGTGGGGGACGCAGAGCCCCGAGGTGTGGCCCTGGAGGTGGTGGATGACGTCGAAGCCCGCCTGGAGGGGGGTTCTGAAGTGCTCGACCCCCTTCACCAGATCGCAGAGGTAGATGTAGTAGGGCCTGACCCTGTTTTTGACCAGCTTCTGCATCAGCTCCTTCATCACCTCGGGGTCGTCGTTGACGCCCCGGAGGAGGACCGTCTGGCTGCCCAGGGGTATCCCGGCGTCGGCCAGGAGCTTGAGGGCCCGCTCGCTCTCGGGGTTGATCTCCCTCGGGTGCTCGAAGTGGAGGTTCATGTAGAGGGGGTGGTACTTCTTGAGGACGTTGACCAGCCTCGGGGTTACCCTCTCGGGCATCACCGAGGGGACCCTCGTCCCTATCCTGATGATCTCGACGGAGGGTATCGACCTCAGCTCCCGGAGGATTATGTCCAGCTCCCTGTTGCTCCGTAGGAGAGGATCGCCGCCGCTGAGGAGGACGTCTCTCACCTCGGGGTGGCCTCGGATGTAGTCGATCCCCTTGAAGATCTTCTGCATCGGGATCTGCTCGACCCTGCCGACGGACCGCTTTCGGGTGCAGAACCTGCAGTACATGGCGCACTTGGAGCTGACCATCAAAAGGACCCGGTCGGGGTACCTGTGGATGAGGCCGGGGACCTTCGTATCCCTCGCCTCGGAGAGGGGGTCGGCGACGTTTCGAAAGTCGGAGAGCTCCTCGGCGGCGGGAACGGCCTGCCTCCAGATGGGGTCGTCCTTTTCCTGGATGAGGCTACAGAAGTGGCTGCTGATCTTCATGGGGTAGACCCTTTTTACCCGCTCGATCTCATCCATGTCGCCGCCGAGGCGAGCCAGGAGGTCGTGGACGGTCTCGGCCCGTTGTGGCGGCTTATCTTCGGTGGATTCGGCTACAAAATCGGTTTTTCCGCTGGAAGTGCAGGCTGAATCAAACATTGGCCTCACCTCTCCTCAAGAGAGGTGCGATTAGTAGATCCATCATCTCATATGGTCTTATTGCATCTTTTCTCCGGCCGAAGCTGCACATTTCTCGCTTTGATGGCTTGAATCCAGATAAAATCCTTGAAATATAACCATCAAGGTGGTTTGCGAAGTTATTCGCGGTCATGTGTCTACCAAACTGCCACTATCTATACCTGGTAAATAAACCTATTGATCCGAGGGTTTGATACCCCGGAAAAGCCCTAATATCATTGGTTATCTTATCAAAATCCGAATTATTCTTTTCGTCGGGATAATGGGAAAATTGTCCCGAAAATCCGGTTCCCCACGCCTGTGATTCGACAAAAGAGGATTTGATGGGTTGATGGTCCGATCCGATGGGATAAAATCTCGGATCGTCCCTTAAATTGGACGATCCGCCACCCGTCCTTCGAGGTCTTCTTCGTCTGGAGATGCGAAGAAGATTCGCGAAGTGACAGCTCTGGAGAAGACGCCGATGAGGTCGGCTTCGCGATCAGATCTCTTCGGCAGACCATTTAAGGGGACAATTCCCCCTCCCCCTTTTTCTCCGGAATCTCCTCGTGGTAGAGGTAATGGCCACACCGTTAGCAGTAGTCGGCGTCGACGTCGTGCTCGCCGAGGCCGCACTGGGGGCAGAGGACGTTCGTCTTCTTTGATATCAAAATCCACTCTTTGACGATCTGGCTTGCCTCCCAGGGGATGAGGATTATGCCGGATAGGATCATCAGGACTGTGACCCACCTTCCCGCATCGGTGACTGGGGTGATGTCTCCGAAGCCGACGGTGGTGAGGGCCACCACGGTGAAGTAGAAGGCGTCACCGAAGTTTCTGACCTGATCGTTCACGGGGCTTTCGACGATGAAGAAGACCCCCGAGCCGACGAAGAAGATGATCAAGATCGTCGTCACCAGCCTCGCCACCGTCAGAACCTCCAGGGAGACGGACCCGAAGAAGAAGTGGGGGTCTGTGAGGAACCGGAGGAACTGAAAGATCCTGAAGACCTTGAAGACCCGGATCGTCTTGACGAAGGCGATGTCGAGGGCGAGGCCGAATATCGGGAGGATTGCTTGAAATAATGTGGGGATGATCGCCACCAGGTCTATCAGGCTGTAGACGTTGGTCAGCTGCCTTCTCCTCCTCGGCGCTCCGTAGAGGCGGGCGACGTACTCGATGATGAAGAAGCCGACGGCGAAGAGCTCGAGCCTCCACAGGAAGGTCCTCGTCGCTTCGGATATGTCGTAGGTGTCAGCGACGAAGATGGCGCAGACGAGGAGGTTCAGGAAGATCATCGCGATGTCTATGGATTTGCCGGGGGGGCGTTCTGTAGTCGATGAGGTAGAACTGGACGGTCTCTCGGAAGTTCTCGGGGGGCGAAGGTCCATCTTTCGTCATCGTCGAGACCAGTTTCGCCTTTTACAGATAAACAATCTTCGACTCCTGGAGGCCGTATCGAGTTGAGCAACGTCCATATATAAGGGCCAAGACTGACTGCCCTTGATTTTCTATGGGGGCAGGAAGGAAGATGAACGAACCAAAAGAAGCTGAGCTTAAGCGGGAGCTGGGGCTCTTCGAGGTTACCTTATCCGGAGTCGGGATCATCCTGGGGGCCGGGATCTACGCCCTCATCGGGAAGGCGGCGGGGCTTGCCGGAAACTCCGTCTGGCTCTCCTTTGCCATCGCCGCCCTCATCGCCGTCTTCACCGGCCTCAGCTACGCCGAGCTCTCGTCGATCTTCCCCCTGGCCAGCGCCGAGTACGAGTACACACGCCAGGCCTTCGGGCGGAGGCTAGCCTTCGTGGTGGGGTGGCTCATCATCTTCAGCGGGGTCATCGGCGCCTCCACCGTCGCCCTCGGCTTCGGCGGCTACTTCCTCGCCCTGACCGGCCTTCCCGTCCTTCCGTCGGCCATTCTGCTGATCCTCGTCCTCTCCATCATCCTCCTCTGGGGGATCAAGATCTCTGCATGGTTTGCCATCGTCTTCACCCTCATCGAGACGGTGGGGCTATTGATGGTGATCTACATCGGCCTCCCCCATCTCGGGAGCGTCGACTACTTCGAGATGCCCCACGGCTTCAACGGAGTCTTCGAGGCGGCGGCCCTGATCTTCTTCGCCTATATGGGTTTTGAGGAGATGGTGAAGCTCTCGGAGGAGACGAGATGCCCCGAGAGGAACATGCCCCTCGCCCTGGTTTTTGCCCTCGCCATCACCATCGTCCTCTACATGCTGGTGGCGGTGAGCGTCGTCTCCGTCGTCTCCTGGGAGGCTCTCGCCGCCTCCGAGGCCCCCTTCTCCGAGGTGGCGGCCGAGGCCCTGGGGGCCGACGCCTTCGTCGTCATCTCGGCGATAGCCCTCTTCGCCACCGCCAACACAGTCCTTCTGATGCTCCTGGCGGCGTCGAGGATCGCCTACGGGATGGCCGAGTCGTCGTCGATGCCAGATTTTCTCGCAAAAGTCCATCCGAAAAGGAGGACGCCCGTGGCTGCGATCGTCGTCGTCATGCTCCTTTCGATGGTTTTTGTCTTCTCCGGCGACATAGCCTTCGTCGCCAGCGCCAACGACTTCGTCCTCTTCGCCACCTTCGTCGTCATCAACGCGTCCCTGATCTATCTGAGGAAAAAAGATCCCGACCGTCCCCGGACCTTCCGGGTTCCCCTCAGCCTGGGCTGGGTTCCCGTCCTGCCGGTCTTCGGGATTATCAGCTGCATCTTTCTCATCGTCCACCTGGAGGAGGCCGCGATCCTCTTGGGGTCGATCCTCGCCGTCGTCGGCGGCCTTCTCGCCGTCGTCGGCTGCCGAGAGTCGGCCTGAGCCCCTTTCGGCCTCTTTCATCTGGGGCCCGATCCGGCCCGAGGGTCCTTGGTGCCGGACCTGATGGCTGCGGGTAGGAGGGTGCACTGGACCCACTTCGGCCCCACGGACCTGCCGCACTTCCCCTCGAAGATGCGGGTTTTGCCGGGGTTCTTCTCGACGTAATCCCCCATCGCCGCCAGAAGCTCCGGCGAGAGGGGGATCTCCTCAACCTCTCCTCCGCCTTCCTCACGGTCCTCTCTTCTCAGCAAAAGGACGCCTCGATCGCGGTCGAGGTCGGAGACCATCGCCTCCCTGAGGTCGTCGAGGGGGCGGCCCGTCTCCAGGAGGAGCCGGAGCAGTATCCTGTCGCTCTCGGATCGGAGGGCGGAGAGGAGCCGATCCCGCTCTTCAGGGGCGAGGGGGCGGAGGTCGGAGGTTCCGGCAGAGGTCATTGTTGGGATTTAAGCGGGCCTTATTTTTAGTGGTTTTCATCGGGAGCGGCAAGATGGCATCGGATCATCCCTAGCCGTCTTCGGCAAGGCTTTCTTCTGGATCGGCGGCCTGATCCCCTGGAATCGGGAGGTTCACCAACACCGTCGAGGTCGACGCGCGGTCCGTCGACGGGCCCGTCGTCCAGCCCGTGTACGCATCATGCGTCATCGATGTCGGCGTCGTCGAGGACGAGTGCGGACCCGTCTCCTGCGGCGTCTAGCAGCCTCCGAACTGGGAGCTCGAGCACGTCGGGTACCAGCCGGACGAGACGACCTGCGAGGATCTGAAATGCTACGAGAACTGCGAGTTTGCTCCTAAGAGAGGAGGAGGCTCGTCTTTTGAAGATTTCTCCATCCTTGCTGACAGATCCTTTGATGCAGGTGAATAACAATTTTTTAATTTTTGTCATATACATAATCGAAAAATACTTAATGAGAGACGTCCGTTAATTCTTTTTATGGGAATTCTGTGGGCAGGTTTTGGTCTAATCCTGATCTTGATCATCATCCTAATCTACTTCGCATCCGTCTACAATAGGCTCGCGAGCCTCAGCAACGGTGCCGAAGCCGCCCTCTCCCAGATCAGGGTGGCGATGAAAAAGAGGCTGGAGATGATCGAAGAGCTGGTCGGCTCTGTCAAGAGCTACGCCCAGTTTGAGAGGGAGGTGCTGGAGAAGATCACCTCCATGCGATCCATAGTGGGAACGGCCGGACCGGAGGAGCTGACGAGGATAGAGGGCGAGTCTAGGGGGATATTCGGAGGTCTCGCAGCCGTGGCGGAGAGCTATCCGGATCTGAAGACCTCCGAGACGGTGATGATCACCATGGAGGCGATCAGAGACGCGGAGGACGAGATAGCAAGGCAGAGGTACACTTACAACAACATAATCCAGAACTTCAACACCATGCTGGATACGATCCCCTCCAGCTACGTCGCCTCATCGGCGGGGTTGAGGAAGAGGGAGTATCTCAACTTCGAGGAGGACGAGCTGAGGAGGCAGGGTTACCTGACCAGCGAAGATGAGTATCCAAGCCGGCCGGAGGTGACATGGAGATGAGGGAAGAGAGGCAAATTGCAATCCTGATAACTTCAGTCTTTCTTATCGGAGCAGTCGGGCTCCTTCTGACGGAGGGGACGATCGGACTCAAGGCGAACGACGCCGAAGATGCATCGCAAAAACCCCTGTCGGTCCGAGATGACGTTTACGTCTATGAATACAGCTCGGACTTCTACCTGAACGGAACCCTCGAAGAGCGTTTCATCTACCAGATATCAACTTCGGGAAAGTACAGGATGCTTTATAGAAATTTCAATGAACGTCTCGCCCGCGTAAAGCTCAATCTGCCATCCTTCGAGCTGGTGGAGGTCCGGCCCCCGGCGGGAACCACCACCTATCTTAAGGACTTGTCTGGCAGGGTGGAGATCATCTCAGGAGACGCCTTCAGGGCTTCAGAGATCCACTCCCTTGCGATGACAAATGAGGTTGGATGCTACCGGCCGGAGAGGTTTTCTCAGGGTCGATACGAGATGAGATACCTCTTCAAAGTTCACCCTCCCCTGGAGTGCGACGACGAATACTGCCACCTGAACCTGAAGCTGGCCGACGAGCATCTGCCGTACCGGACGGCCACGATAGCCATCCACGACGAGAACGGATCCGTTCGCCGGATATTTCCCCATCCGCCCATGGACGTCGTCAAGGAAGGCGATGCCTGGCTATTGAGGGGATCAAGCCCCAAAGATGAGCTTCTGGAGGTGGAGATCCTCTTCGATCCTGCTGTCGCCGGGGCGATGGACGGCTTTCCGCGGCGCGTCAACGACGTCGGCAACAAGACCTTCGCCGCCAACGCCGACGGCTCTGGTGGGGAAAAGGGCGATTCGGCTCTGGACCGCAGCCTGACCGGGCTCATAATCCTCCTGCCGGCAGCCCTATTTCTGATCTATCGCAGATACGGCAGAGAGAAAGAGTACACCGTTCCCGATACTCTGAGCTACGTCCCGGAAGAGAGGAAGCCCTGGCTGGTGAACCTGGTCTTCAACGGTGACTCCTTCGACTTCGACGAGAACGGATTTTACGCCACCATCCTGGACTTCCAGCGACGAGGCATAATAGAGATGGAATCGGAAGAGATCGATGACGGAAAGTCGCTCTTCAGATCCGAGAAGTCCGATTTGAGGATCAAGCTTCTTAAAGGCCCCGAGGTGCTGGACGACGAATACGAAAGGGATGTTTATGCATTTCTCAAAGATTACTCTTTGAGCGGCGTCTTCTACTCGTCGAGGCTGGATGAGATCGTCGAGAATATGAGAAACGACCTAAAAAAAGGGCCGAAGAACTTGGATGCCCTCCGCAAGAGGATGACCCGGCTGATGTACGTACCAAATAAAGAGATATGCGGAAGCTTCGTTGCCAGATCCAAACTATTTCCGTCCGGGTTATGTCCCCGTTCCTTCATAGCCGAGTCTGGTCGGTGGATAAGAGGGGTGAACTTCTATACGTTGTTTTACACTTTAATTTTGTGTGTCGCATTTTTGCCGTTGATCATCCTCATATTCCTTGGTATGTTTGGGTCAAGCGCGGCGACCAAGTTCGTTATCCTCGCCCTCCAAATGGTTCCGGTGGCGATAGCTCCTTCCGCGCTTTTTGGGAGGTGGAAGGAGGACTACTACAAGGAGAAGCTGGGGTGGGATGCCTTCCGAAACCACCTGGCAGACTTCGCCTCGATCCAGAAGTACGCCCCGGAAGACCTGAATATGTGGAAGGAGTGGCTGGTCTATGGAACCGCCCTGGGGGTGGGCGATAAGGTCGTCGAGGCCATGGAGGCTTTGAACGTCGAAATTCCGGAGATCCGGGCTTCCAGCGATATGCCCGACACCTTCAGACACTCTTACGGATTGACGGTACCGCCCAGCAGCGGTGGAGGAGGGTTCGGCGGAGGGGGGTTCGGT
>Ga0116202_10002804_pt1 | contig 10442 bp, 10 predicted proteins | sample LakKivw325mmetaG_FD_94479 | JGI IMG/M metagenome (GOLD analysis project Ga0116202, IMG submission 94479) | Anoxic lake water microbial communities from Lake Kivu, Rwanda to study Microbial Dark Matter (Phase II) - Lake Kivu water 325m metaG | ecosystem: Environmental > Aquatic > Freshwater >... | reverse complement strand
GTAGTACTGGTCGATGGCGGCTATGATCTCTGCCTCCGCCACCTCCACGGCCTCCACCCGGCGGCCCGTGCGCTTGCGTACCTCGTCGATCGCGAAGACGTTCCCCGGGTCCGCCATGGCGAGCAGAATGCGGCCCTCGCTGATCTGCAGCGGCAGTAAGCAGTACTCCTCGGCCACGGTGCGAGGCACCTCGCGGAGCGCCTCGGGGTCAACCTGGTAGTCGTCCAGGCTGGCGCCGCCGGCCAGCGCCCTATCCGGCGCGACATCGCCCACGCTCGCGGACGGCGCCAGGACGAACCCCCCGTCGGCGGCATGTTCGGCAACCGCGCCGGCGGCTCGGGCCAGGTCCTGCGCCGTGCACGCGCCGCTGCGCAGCAGGGCCTGCACCAGCGAGACGTTGCCGGCGGCCTGCTCCGCCTGGGCGGCGGCAAGCTGCTCGTTAGTGATGATCCCCTGCCGCAGGAGGCCTTCGGCGATCGCCCGATCACGGTCCGGGTCCCCGGCCATCTCCTGTCACCTCGATCACCTCCGGCCGCGACGGGCATGGCTCGCCTGGCCGGGCAGGTGGAGTGTCGCTCGTTCCTCCGGCCCTGTTCCCCGTCGCGCGCGCGGGTTCCTTTCGCGTTGACACTGCTCAGAACCCTCTGATATGATGGCCCGTGGGATCCCTCTCAGTCTGTGCCCTCTGGGGGATTGCCCGGCGACGGCCGGTTGGGTGAACGCGCGTATGTGGCCTTTCGGACGCTCCGAGACGCCTTCGCGCAAGGGCCTCCTGCGACGGGCTCAGGCGCTGGCCTCGCACGGCAAGCCTGAGGAGGCCGCGGAACTGCTGGAAGGCTACTGACGGGAACACCCCGACGACTACCCGGCCGTCGTCAACCTCGGAGCCGTCTACTACGCCGCGAACAAGTACACTCCGGCGATCGAGAAGTTCGAGCAAGCCCTGAAGCTCAAGCCCGATAGCGCAACGGTGTGGCTCAACATCGGGGCGGCCCGCAGCGCCTTGGGGCACGTGGACAAGGCAATTGAGGCCCTGACGAAGGCCCTGGAGATTGACCCCAACCACCGAGACTGCCACTACAACCTGGCCATCGCTCAGATGAAGAAGGGGCGGCCGCTCGCGGCGTTGGCTGAACTCGAGCGCGAGTTGGCGCTCTCCCCGGACCACAAGCAAGCGCGACTGCTGGCCCAGAACCTCAGGACCGCGCTGCTGCACCATCAAGGCGAAGACTGAGGGCACGGCGCCCGCTGGGAGCAAGCGAATGCCTGACAACGGCCCGACGGTGACCAACTCGGAGATCGCCACGATGTGCCGGCAGTTCTCGAGCCTGGTTCATGCCGAGATCAACATCCTGGAGATCCTGGAGGCCCTGCGCGCCCAGACGAGCAACGCCTATCTTCGCGAGATCCTCGACAGCGTCCGCGAGGACCTGGAGATGGGACGCACGCTGGCCACGGCCTTCAGCCGCTACCCCCAGACCTTCAGCCCCTTCTTCATCAGCATGGTCCGTCAGGGCGAGCTGGAGGGCGAGCTGGACACGCTGCTGGCCGAGCTGGCCACGCACTACGAGAGCCGCCTTGACGACACCCCCGACGCCGCCCGACGCCGCGGCGCCGGCCTCTTCGACATCGAGAGCGCGGCCTCGCTGATCCGGTGGATGCTCACCTGGGTCGCCGCGTTGCTGGCGGCCTGCGCCCTGGGCGCTGGCGCGCTGATCTACGCGCACCAGCTCGAATCCGCCCGGGGCAGCCTTGCCGCCAATATCCTCATCCTCACCGCCGTCATCATCCTGCTGGGGGTCGTGATCCTCGCGCGCGGGAAACGACGGTAGACCCGTCACGGACAGGCTTCCCCGCAGCTGAGACGAGAGTCCGGCTGAGTCGTCGGGGCAGTGGGTTCGCGGCTACCCATCCGCCTCGCCTGCCGGCAAGGTGAAGACGAAGGTGCTGCCCTCGCCGAGACGGGAGTGGACGGAGATCGATCCGCCGAACGCCTCGACCACTTGCCGAGCCATTGCGAGGCCCACGCCCAGGCCCGGCACCTGCCCGGTGGGCAAGTCCTCAACCTGCACGAAGGGCTCGAAGATGCGGTCGTAGTACTCGTGCAGGATGCCTGGGCCGTTGTCCGTCACCGAGAAGCGAATCCAGCCCGGCCGGTCCGACTCGACTGCGACGGACACGCGAACCGGGTCCTTGTCGCCGAACTTGACAGCATTGTCGAGCAGCTTGTCCAGGACGAGCGAGAGGTGTTCCGGGCCACAAGCAGCGTGCGACACCGGCGCCGCTATCTCGCTCGCGATCTCGATCCGCTTCCCGCTATGCCGACGCCGAACGGCCTCCCCGGCAGGGGCCAGGACCCCCGCGATGTCGGCGGCTTCCGCCCCGGTCTGCAAGTCGCGGGTGGTCACCGCCTTGAACTCCAGCAGCCTCTGGACGATGTCGCCGAGACGTTGCACCTCCGAGTCACAGACGCTCAGCACTTCGGCCAGTTGCTGGGCCGCCCGATCGGGCGGCAGGCGCTTGCACAGATCGAGGCAGGCCATCAGCACGCTCAGCGGCGTTCGGAGCTTGTGGGACACCATCATGAAGAAGCTGGCGCGCATTTCCTGTTGGCGGCGCTGCTCGGTCACGTCGCGCAGCGCAAGAACCGTGCTGACCAGCCGACCGGCCGCGTCGAAGAGCCGCGTGAGCCGGGCATCCAGGAACAGCGGCGGCTCGGTGTCCGGACGGGCGATATCGAAGGCCTGCGCGCGCTCGGCGGACGTGCGAAGCTCGGCAACGGCAACCGATACCTGAAACCGCTGCAGTGCCTCGTCCAACAGCACCCCTTGGCAGCCATCCTGGGGCAGGTTCAGCAGCAGGCTCGCGGCGCGGTTGGCGGTGGCGATGGCCCACTGGCCGTCGGTTACGACAATGCCATCGCTCATCTGGGAGATGGCTGTGTCGAACCGCTCGCGTTCGAGCAGCACGGCCTGGTAGTGGCTGACCCGTTGGCGCTCGATGGCGTACCGGAGGGATCGCACCAGCACCGGTCCGTCGAGCCTACCCTTGGAGAGGTAGTCCTGCGCCCCTTCCTGGACCGCTCGGATTGCGACTCCCTCATCGTCCAGGCCCGTCAGCACCACGATGGGCGTCTCGGGCGCAGCGTCGCGGATCCCGAGGAAAGTGTCGAGGCCCTGGCTGTCGGGAACGGACAGGTCTGAGAGCACGACGTCGGGCCGCTGGACGCCAATCTGCCGAACGGCCTCGGCCAGTCGCGTCACGTGTTCCAGGGCGAACTGGCCCGGCGCGGCTTCCTCGAGGGTCTCGCGCAGCAGCCAGGCGTCCTCGCGGTCGTCTTCGAGCAAGAGGACTCGGATAGGCTCGTCTCCCACTGCCGCCTCCCTACGCCGGAATCTCGAAGTGGACCGTCGTGCCTGCTCCGAGCGTAGACTCCAGCCAGATTCGGCCGCCGTGTGCTTCGACAAGCTGCTTGGAGTGGCAGAGCCCGAGCCCCGTACCGCGCGCGTCGCGCTGGCCGCGATCCTTCATGAGGTAGAAGGGCGTGAATAGGTCGTCGATCAGGTGCGCCGGGATGCCGGGGCCGGTGTCGCTGACTGCAAAGCGGACGGCGCCGCCTTGGGCAGTCACTTGCGCCCACACCACGCCCTGCTGGGGCGAGTACGCGGCTGCGTTGGTCAGCAGGTGCGTGAGGACCAGGAGGAGTTCATAGCGGTCCCCCTGGATCGCCTCCACACCCTCCTGGATGTCCACCTCGAACGTGCACGCGGGGCCGGAGAGTTTCGCGATCTCGACGGCCTCCTCGACCATGCTGCGAATGTCGAACGACCCGGGCTCGGCCCGGACTGCGCGGCCGGACTCAACCCTGGACTGGCTCACGAACCCGTCAAGCAAGCGAGTGCAGTGGTCCGCCGTCTGGATCATGCGCCCGATGATCTCGACGGCTCGCTCGTTCAGCTCGCCCGTGTCATGGAGCAGGACCCAGATGGCCTGTTCTTTGACCGCGGCAACAGGCCCCCGAAGCTCGCGGGAGGCGGAGCGACGAGGCTTTGGCGCAGTTGCTCCACGCGGGAGCGCTCGATGGCGTACCGGATCGAGCGTTCGAGCAGGGGTGCATTGATCTCGCCCTTGACCAGGTAGTCGGTCGCGCCGGCCGCCATCGCCTGAAGGTCCACCTCCCGATCGCCTTGGCCGGTCAGCAGGATCATGGGTGCGCCGCACCCCAGTTGACGCGCCTCGCGGAGCAACTCCAGCCCGTCCCTATCGCCGAGCCGATAGTCGAGCAGATAGACGCCGTGTTCGGCGCGCTTGACGGCGGCCAATGCGTCCTCATACCGAGCGACCCATTCGAGGCGGAAGCCCGGCCCGCTCTCCACGTCGTGCAGCAAATCACGGCTGATGAGGTAGTCCTCCTCGTCATCGTCGACGAGCAGGACGCGGATCGGACGGCTGTCAGTCAAGGCCAGACTCCTTGCCCGCCCGGCGGGAACGTTGTGTGTGAGCGGGTTGTTGACAGATAGGTGGAGCGTTTCTCCCGTGATCGCGGTGCATTTCTCCCTGTCCGAGCAATGCCATCGCGCATTCTGGCGGATATGGTGGTTGACAATCCCAGACGTGATGTGGTATATGCATAGTTGCTTAGCGATCGCTCTGCCGCAGGTTTGGGGTGAAAGCCGTGGGGGCAGCTTTCCCCGTCGGGCGAGCCAGGAAGACGATTGACTCCAAGGGGCGCATTCAGTTACCAGCCCATCAGGGCTTCGCCTTGGGCGACACCGTCCATGTGTGTCCGGGCGTTGGCCCGTTCCTCGAAATCCACGGCGCACAGAGCTGGGAGGAGTACCGGGAGCGCCTGATGCGGTCCGCTCAATGCGGCCCCCGCCGGTTCCGAGCGCTTCTCCGCCGCGTGCTCGGCAACGCCACCGAAGCCAAGATCGACCCTCAGTTCCGACTGGTACTCCCCCGGGATGCTCTCGAACTGGCCCACCTCTCGCTCTCGCCCGACGCCGAGTCGCGCGAGGTAGTGGTCGTCGGCGTTGGCGAGTGTGTCGAGGTCTGGGCGCCCGATGAACTCGACTCCCAGTCGGCCGATGAGGCCCCATTGCTCGGAGACGTCTGGGACGAGATGCGGCAGCAATCGGCCACCGCCAGTTCCGGTCCGTCGTCCGAGGGGCGTGCAGCGCATTCAGGTGATGAACCGCAATGACGTGGCTCACCGCCCGGTCTTCGTTGCCGAACTGCTGTCTTTCCTCCGCCCGAGGGACGGGCGTGACTATGCAGACTGCACCTGCGGTCACGGCCACTTCGCCGAGAGGCTCGCGCAGTGCCTCGGGTCGAACGGCCGCCTGCTCTGCCTCGACATCAGCAAGCAGGCCGTGGCCGCTTCCTCCGAGCGATTGGCCCGCTTCGGGTCGCGGTGCGTGGTCCTCCGCGCGTCCTACGTCGATCTCGGCGACGTGGCCGCCAGAGCCGGAGTGGGACCCTTCGCCGGCATCATCGTCGATGCGGGCTGCCTCTCACGGGAGCAACTGATGGACCCGGCGCTTGGCCTGAGCTTCATGGTGGATGGCGAGCTGTACATGAGACTCAGCCCGGACCTACCCGGGCCGACCGCCCGGGAACTCATCGCCACGCTGTCGGCCCGCGAGTTGGCTCACCTGTTCAGAGAAGCCGGCGAGTCGGCCCGGGCCGCACGAACCATCGCCTCTGCGATCAACCGCGCCAGGTCGCAGGCCCCGGTCACTCGGACGACCCAGTTGGCGCGGATCGTCGAGGAGGCGGTCGATGCCGCGGGCCTGCGCCGTGGGACCCGCCACCCGGCGACCCGCGTCTTCCTCGGCCTCAGGAACACAGTAACGCAGGAGCTGCCCGCCCTGGCGGAGGGCATCCGAGCGAGCGTCAGCTGCCTCCGCGAGCGCGGTCGGCTATGCGTTCTCAGCTACTTCGGCACTGAGCACGCCCTGGTTCGGCAGACACTGAGGGACCTTGAACGCGGCTGTACCTGCCCGCCGGCCATGCCCGTGTGCCGCTGCGGGAAGCAATCCCTAGTTCGACACATTGTGCGGCGACCCCTTCTGCCCTCCGCGCGAGAGGTGGCCGCCAATGAGTCGGCGCGTAGTGCTCGGCTACACGTTGTGGAACGGACAACGGCGCCGATGTAGGAGGCATCGGCGCGGGATCCTCGCGATCCGCTCGGCGGCAACGAGGCCTTCCCAGCGAGGGGATCGGGGCATGGGCGGGCTCGGCACGCACCCACCGACAGCCCCGCGAAGCCCCCGAAAGCCTCTGAAACCAGGCAACTGGGGTCACCGGACGCAACAACGAACGCAGCCTCCACCGCACTCACAGACACCGCAAGATCCGGCACTCCAGGAGCCAGCCAGCGCCCCGATCTCCGTGTACGAAGCGCGCTGGCGAAGGCCTCGATCAGCCGCAGCCAGAGGGAGGGCGAGGCGCGATTGGGCCCGAGGCGCACGAAACGCCAGGCGCAGTCTCGTCTCCAGCGGAGACCCGTCGTCGCAACGCTCGCAGCAACGCACGCACGATACTCGCGGCAATCCATCGCAGCAACTTCAGAGCACCGTCCGTTGTGCGGCCCATGAGCGCCCGCCCTCTTCCTTTGGCCTAGCCATCATCACCGCTCGGGGAACCGGAGGTCCAGGGCGGGAGGCGGGCCCGCAGGCCCGCAACCAACCAGTTCCGTAGACGCGTGCTACATGGCAGCCTTCGACGTCGCACCGATTGCACGACCGGACACGGCATCTTCGCAGCACTACATCGCACCACACTTGCACCACTCCCTTGCTGCACCAGGGCCTGCGGGCGCGCCGCCTCCCGTGGGGTCGCGTTGGGAGAGCCTTACCAGGTCAGGCTGCCGCCAGGTCAGCCGTGGGCAGGCGCTACCGTACCTTGGGGGGATTCGCATGGGACAGCCGCTGCCGCGGCCGACGCTCCTCCGACAGCCCATCCCGCGTCTGGCCACGGTTGTCCGAACGGTCGAGGGCCCTGAACGCCGTCGGCTGCGGCGTGGGTTGCTATGGATCGGCGTGGTCGGGATCGCCGCGCTGGCATACTTGTGCCTGCTGGTTCGAGTCTCCGCGATCGACGTCAAGTGCTTCAGGTTGCGAACCAAGTGCGATGAATTGCGCGCCACCATCGCGGCCGACATGACCGAGCTGAGTGCCCTCAGCGACCGCGCGACGAACCTCGATCAGGCCGAACGCAACGGGCTGCAACCAACCGAAGGGCGCGACCGGGTTCTCATCAGCGGAGAGCTTTGCCGCAGCCGAACGCCGCAGGGCGGCGCGGCCCAGGAGGACGCCGGCTCGCCGCCGCTGATGGCGGCCGGGATGGGCGCGCCGTAGGCGTGCCCCCGGGGGGAAGCGTTAGCGTTTGCGACGCACCGCGGGCAACCTGCAACGGACGGTGGGGCCATGACGGGGAATGCACGTAAGGCCTTCGACAGACGGGCTGCCGTCGGTCGTTTGGTTGCCGGGCTGTTCTGTGCGGCGATCCTGGTCAAACTAGGGGCGGAACAGACGTACCTACGGGCCCGTCGCCTGGACCTGGCGGCCAAGATCGTTCCCCCGCCGAAGGGCTACGAGCCGGGGCCGGGACCGATCTGCGCTCTGGATGGCGAACACCTTGCCGATAGCGTGGTACGGTACACGATCTGGGTCGATCCGGCCGCATACCACTCGGCGGAGGAGCGCGAGTCGGTGGCCGAACTCCTCTGTTCGGCAACCGGCGTGCCCTACCACCGCGTCTACCCTCGAGTGTGCATGACGGACCGACGCTTCTGCTATATCGTCCGCCGAACAGACCGCGAGGTGATGGCCCGCGTCGCGAGCCTGGACCTGCAGGGCGTGCATATCCTGCCCGAGATCGGGCGCAGCTACCCGCATGGCAGGCTGGCGGCCAACGTCCTCGGCTGTCGCGGCGCCGACAACCAGGGGCTGGAGGGCATCGAGGCCCAGTGGGCGTTCGCGTTGGACGGCCAGCCGGGCAGTGCGCGGATCGACCAGGACTACTGCGGCCGGACCATCCTCGGTGCTCTGGGCGACTACGCTTCCCCCGAGCCGGGCGGCCGGGTCATCCTGACGCTGCACTTGCCGCTGCAGAAGGTCGTCGAGGCCGCGATGGACGACCTGTATGCGAAGCACCGGCCGGAGTCGGCCACATGCACCGTACTGGACCCGCGCACCGGTGATCTACTGGCGTTGAGCGCAAGGCCGAACTTCGACCCAAACGACCTGACCCATGCGCTACCCGAGATGCGCCTGGACCGCCAAGCCTCGGATGTGTATGCGCCAGGCAGCACGCTCAAGACGGTCATCGTGGCCGCGGCCCTGGACTGCGGCGCCATCAGCGAGAATTCCCGGTTCTACTGTCCCGGCACTATCGAGGTCGGCGGCAAGCCGCTGGGCTGCTGGGGCGAGTGGCGGACGCGGGGTCACGGGTGGCTAACGCCCGCGGAGGTCATCGCCAAGAGCTGCAATGTGTGCGCCGCGCAGATCGCGATGCGCCTCGGGCCGCAGCGGCTCTACGAGTTCATCGACCGTATGCACCTACAGGACACGATGTCCTCGGGGCTGGACGGGGAACGTCCGGGCAATGTGCTGCCCAAGAGCGAACAGCGCCTGCGCGGCATCGCGAACATCGGGTTCGGTCAGGGGATCGACGTGACCGACCTCCAGATGGTCGCCTGGTATGGTGCGCTGGCGAACGAAGGGCGGATGTACTACCCGAACATCGTGCGCGAGGTGCGCGGGGCGGACGGGGCGCTCATCCGCCGACGCGACCCGGTGCCTGCCGGCCAATTGGTCAAACCGGAAACCGCCCGGCTCACTTTGCGGTTCCTCGAGGAAGCCGTCGCGCACGGCACCGGAAGCGGCGCGCGGATCGAGGGAGTGCGGGTCGGAGGGAAGACGGGCACTGCCCAGATCTGGGACCCTCAACGCCGGAGGCACCTCGAGGACCAGTACATCATGAGCTTCGTGGCGGTCGCCCCCGTCGAGTCCCCGCGGTTTGTGGTGTTGGTGCGCGTCGTCAAGCCCCAGGTCGGCGAGCATGGCTCCGACACGGCAGCCCCAACCGCGAAGCGCCTGCTGGAGGCCGCTCTTCGGCTGAGCGACGCGCAGGGGCTGCCCCAGTCGCCCGTCCCGGCCCAGCCTGACGAAGCCGGCGGCTAGCCCATCGCCTCGGACCAGACCAATGGCCAAGACACTCGCCGAACTCCTCACCAACGTTGAGGTCGATCGGGCTAACGTACGGGATGGCGAGACGGAGATTCTCTCGGTCGTCAGCGACTCCCGGCAGGCGACGCCCGGCGCGTGTTTCGTCGCGATCAAGGGCTACCAGACCGACGGCCACCGGTACATTCGGCAGGCTGTGCAAGCCGGCGCCGGCGCCGTGGTGTACGAGGACCCGGCGTTCGCGAGCGCCATCCCTTCGACGGTGGCAGCTGCCCGGGTGACCGACTCACGCCGGGCGTGCGCTCTAATCGCGGTGCGCTTCTGGGATTCGCCATCAACGCGCCTGACGCTCACCGGAGTGACCGGCACCAACGGCAAGACGACCTCGGTCGCCCTGGTGGATGCCCTCTGCCGCAGCCGAGGCTACGCCACGGCCGCCCTGGGCACTCTGGGTCGCAGCATCGGGGACCTCACTGCTCCGACCGCTCACACCACGCTCGACTCCGTTGAGTTGCAGTCCACGTTGGCTGGCATGCACCACCAGGGCATCACCCATGTCGCGATGGAGGTCTCCTCACACGCGCTGTCACTGCATCGGACTTGGGGACTGAAGTACGATGTAGTAGCCTTCACTAATATTTCTCAAGACCACCTTGATTTCTACAATTCAATGGAAGAATACCTCGAGACCAAGGTTCTCCTCTTCACCGAATACGCCGACCTCGCCCGACCCGAGAAGCAGTTGCAGGGCGTCATCAATGCGGACGACCCGGCCGGCCGACAACTGGCCGCGCGGGCGAGGTGCCCGGTGCTCACCTATGGGCTGGGCCCGTGCGGCTCCGGCGAGCCGGACGTAACGGCGCGGAATGTCGCCTGCTCAAGCCGCGGCGCGCGGTTCGATCTGTGCGCCCGAGGGGAAGTGGAGGCCGTCGAGATCAGCCTCCTTGGCCGGTTCAACGTGATGAACGCGCTCTGCGCAGCCGGCTGCGGCCTGGCCCTTGGGATAGGTCCGGCGGAGATCGCCGCGGGGCTGCACACCGTGCGACCCGTTCCGGGGCGGTTCGAGCGCGTGGATGAGGGCCAGGACTATGGGGTCGCGATAGACTACGGCCACACGCCCGAGGGGCTGCGCAACATTCTGGCCTCAGCCCGCGAACTCACGAGCAAACGCTTGCTCTGTGTCTTCGGCTGCGGCGGGGACCGAGACCGCACCAAGCGACCGATCATGGGCGCCATCGCCGCAGAACTGGC
>Ga0116202_10002800_pt1 | contig 10448 bp, 16 predicted proteins | sample LakKivw325mmetaG_FD_94479 | JGI IMG/M metagenome (GOLD analysis project Ga0116202, IMG submission 94479) | Anoxic lake water microbial communities from Lake Kivu, Rwanda to study Microbial Dark Matter (Phase II) - Lake Kivu water 325m metaG | ecosystem: Environmental > Aquatic > Freshwater >... | reverse complement strand
CCATGGCCCTCCTCCAGGAGTTGGGCATGCCCCTCGCCCACGAGTAGAGCCTGAGATCAGGGGGATGCTTGCAAGTGGCAACGAAAGCCTGGAAGGTCAAGCAACAGATGACGCCCAGGTTCAGGGTGCGTCAATACAACCGCTGCCAGATCTGCGGCCGTCGGCGCGGGTACATGCGCAAGTTCGGTATCTGCCGCATCTGCTTCCGTGAGAACGCGCTGGCTGGGAATATCCCAGGCGTCCGCAAGGCGAGCTGGTAGCGCGGGGCCCGGCCCCCTCTGCCATCGCGTCATGCTTGGGAGGAATTGTGCATATGGGTACGGTAACCGATCCTATCGGCGACATGCTGGCAAGAATACGTAACGCCGTGCTGGCCCGCCACAACAACGTGAAGATCCCGGTCTCCAAAGTCAAGCTGGAGATCGCCAAGATCCTCCACGAGGAAGGCTACATCCGTGGCTACCAGCTTGTTGGCAAGGGACGGGAGATGCGCATCCGCCTAAAGTACGACCAGCGCAACGACCCCGTGTTGCGCGGGCTCAAGCGCGTCAGCAAGCCCGGTCGTCGTGTCTACGTGGCCCGGGGCGAGCTGCCCCGCGTGCTCTCCGGCCTTGGCGTCGCCATCCTGTCCACCGACCAGGGCATCATGACCGCCCGGGAGGCCCGCCGTCGCGGAATCGGCGGGGAGGTCCTCGCCTACATCTGGTAGCAGCCGGAGGGCTGTGTTATGTCTCGTATCGGCAACGCACCCGTTCCTATACCCGACGGTGTCTCCGTCATCGTCGGACCCGACAACACGGTCGTCGTCAAGGCGAGCAAGGGCGAGCTTTCGCTGCGCGCCCACCCGGACCTGACCATCCGCGTCGAGGACGACCAGGTGGTCCTCGAACGGCCCAGCGACAGGAAGGGCCACAGGGCCATCCACGGCACCACCCGTGCCCTGATCGCCAACATGGTCCAGGGCGTGAGCGAGGGCTTCCTTCGCGTTCTGGAGCTGCACGGCTTGGGCTACCGCGCCGAGGTGCGCGGCCGGTCGCTGGCCCTCCAGGTGGGTCTGTCTCACGAGGTAGTCTATGAGCCGCCTGCGGGGGTCGAGATCCAGGTGGAGAACCGCAACCCGACGCCGCCTCACTACATGAGCGCCATCATCAGCGTTCGCGGTGCCGACAAGCAGCAGGTAGGCCAGGTGGCCGCGGAGATCCGGCGGGTCCGGCCGGTGGAGCCGTACAAGGGCAAGGGATTGCGGTACCGTGGCGAGCGCGTGCGGATCAAACCCGGCAAGGCGGGCCGCGCGGCCGGTTAGGCTGGCGGCCTGGCCCTACGAGGTGCCTTACTGTGGCTGACAAGAAGCGTCAAGATGCTAGAAGGCGCCGCCACCTGCGGGTGCGCGGCAAGGTGCAGGGCACGCCCGAGCGCCCGCGCCTGTGCGTGACGAAGACTTCCCGTCACATCTACGCTCAGATCATTGACGACTGGGCCGGCCGCTCGCTCGTGGCCTGCTCCACGCTCGATCCCGAGGTGCGGGGGCGCCTGGAGGGCAGCTCCACCAAGTGCGCTGCTGCCGCCCGGATTGTGGGGCTGGTCATCGCCGAGCGCGCCAAGGCCGGCGGCATCGAGCAGGTCGTCTTCGACCGCGGCGGATGGCAGTACCACGGGCGCGTCAAGGCGCTGGCCGACGGCGCCCGCGAGTCCGGCCTGCAGCTCTAGTCAAGGACAGCGTGAGGTCGCACGGTCATGTCTGACAGCAACCTGAAGATAACCCTTCGCCGCAGCCTCATCGGCTGCCACGTGAAGCGGCGCCGCACGCTCAAGGCGCTGGGGCTGCGTCGCATCGGCCAGAGCGTGGTCCAGCCCGACAACGACTCCATCCGCGGCATGTTGAGGGTCGTCCGCGACCTGGTCGAGGTCGAGCCGGCCACTGAAGCCTGAGGGGATTGGCAATGCGACTCGATGAGATAGCTTCGCAGTCACAGGTCAGGAAGGCGCGCAAGCGCAAGGGCCGGGGCCTCAGCGCGGGCCAGGGCAAGACGGCCGGGCGCGGCACCAAGGGCGAGAAGGCTCGGGGCAGCGTACGCCCCGGCTTCGCCGGTCGAGCCACGCCCATCTATCGCCGCCTTCCCAAGGTGCGCGGCCAGTCCAATAGGGCCCACAACATCGGGATCTTCCGCCGCGAGTTCGCCGTGGTGAACGTGGGTTCCCTCGACCGCTTCGAGGACGGCACCGTGGTCACGCCCGAGCTGCTGTGCGAGGCCAGACTGGTCAGGAAGCTGGGTGACGGCCTGAAGGTCCTGGGCCAGGGCGACCTCACGAGGCGGCTGCAGGTGCGCGCCCACGCCTTCAGTGCCACGGCCCGGGAGAAGATTGAGAGCGCCGGTGGCACCGCCGAGGTGATTGGCGAATGAAAGAGCGCCTGGCCGGCCTAGTCCAGGCCCTCAGGGTCCCCGATATACGCCGCCGCATCATGTTCGTGATGTGGGTGTTCACGGTGTACATCGCCTGCGCGCACGTCCCCCTGCCGGGCGTTGACAAGGCGGCCTTGGAGAGCCTGTTCCAGACCGGAGCCGGGCTGGGCGACATTCTCGACACCTTCGCCGGCGGCTCCCTGCGGCGCTTCTCCGTGCTCGCCCTGGGCATCATGCCCTACATCAACTCCTCCATCATCTTCCAGCTCCTCGTCATGGTCATCCCGTCCCTGGAGAAGGTATCCAAGGAGGAGGACGGCCCGAAGAGGATCGGCCAGTGGACCAAGTACTGGACCATCCCCCTCGCGGCCCTGCAGGCGGCCGGCATGATCGGCTGGTTCTCCGGCATGGGAGCCTTCCGCGCGGGCATAGGGATCAGGCTCTTTGACATCCTCATGATGACCTCCGGCAGCATGTTCCTCATGTGGCTGGGCGAGATGATCTCCGAGCGCGGCATCGGCCAGGGCATATCCCTGATCATCTTCGTCGGCATCATGACCAGCATGCCGCAGGACATTGCCCAGACCATCCTTCTGTGGCGCGGCGGCGAGCTCGGGCTGGCCAACATCCTGTTCCTGCTGCTCATCTTCCTCGCCACCATCTACTTCATCGTCCTCGTCCAGCAGGCCCAGCGCAAGATCCCGATCCAATACGCCAAGCAGGTCCGCGGCGGCAAGATCTACGGAGGCGGCTCCTCCTTCCTCCCCCTCAAGGTCAACCAGGCCGGCGTTATCCCCATCATCTTCGCCATCGCCGTGGCCATGTTCCCGGCCACCGTCGCCCAGCTCTTCGCCTCCCAGACCGTCATAGACTACGTCTCCCGCCTGGGCATCGAGGAGGGTACCGTCCGCAACGCCGTGCTCTCCATCGTCGAGTACACCACCCCGGGCCAGAACGGCTTCGCCAGCCTCCTGTACTTCGTGCTCGTCGTCGTCTTCACTTACTTCTACACCGCCGTCACCTTCAACCCGGAGCAGATCGCCGAGAACCTGCAGAAACAGGGGGGATCGGTCCCCGGCATTCGTCCGGGCGAACGCACGCGCGACTACCTTGACCGCGTGCTCTACCGCATCACCCTCGTCGGCGCGCTGTACCTGGGGCTCATCGCCATCATGCAGTTCTACGTCGGCGACATCACCGGCGTGAAGACCTTCGGCCTCGTGGGCGGCACGTCGCTGCTGATCGTCGTCGGCGTGGCCCTCGACACGATGCAGCAGATCGAGGCCCAGCTACTCATGCGCCACATGCGCGGGTTCCTTGTCTGAGGAGGTATGCGTGACGTCCAACGCGCCCGTCGTCATATTGCTCGGCCCGCCCGGTGCCGGTAAGGGCACCCAGGCGGACGCTCTGGTCGAGCGCTGGTGCCTGGTGCACGTCTCCACCGGCGACATCCTTCGCGCAGCCGTGGCCGAGGGCACGCCCCTCGGCCTCGAGGCCAAGCGCCACATGGACGCCGGCGAGCTCGTGCCCGACGAGGTCGTCATCGGCATCGCTCGCGAGCGGCTCGCCCGCGACGATGTCCAGACCGGCGGTGTACTGCTGGACGGCTTCCCGCGCACCATCGCCCAGGCCGAGGCCCTGGCCCAGGCCCTGGGGGAGCTCGGGATGCGCCCGCCCGTGGTTGTCAACCTGGAGGTGGACGACGACGTGGTGGTGCGCCGGCTCTCGACGCGACGGATGTGCCGCGGCTGCGGGGCCATCTTCAACCTGCAGACCGACGGCCTGGACGTCGGGGACCGGTGCCCGAAGTGCGGCGGGGAAGTCTACCAGCGCGATGATGACAAGGCCGAGGCCATCCGCGAGCGCCTGCGGGTCTACTATGCCCAGACGGCGCCGCTGATCGGCTTCTATGAGGAGCGGGGCCTGCTGCTGTCGGTCGCCGCGGCGGGGTCGGTGGAAGAGGTGTCCGGGCGAACGATCGAGGCGGTGGCGCAGGGGCTCGGTGGCTGATCCGATGTCGAGGATGCGACCATCCAAAGTGCCGCGCAAGACGCCGCCCGAGATGGCGTTGATGCGCCAGGCCGGTGCGATACTAGCGCGAACCTTGGACAAGCTGGCTGAGGCCATGCAGCCGGGGGTCACGACGGCCGAGCTGGACGCCCTGGCCGAGGAGCACCTCCGATCGGAGGGTGCCATCCCGTCCTTCAAGGGGTATAATGGGTACCCCGCGTCGATCTGCATCGAGGTAGAGGATGTGGTGGTGCACGGCATCCCGAGCCACGGAGAGCGTCTGAGGGAGGGCACGCTGGTGGGAGTGGACGTGGGGTGCGCATACGAGGGCTGGAATGCCGATGCGGCCTTCACCGTTGCCGTGGGCGAAGTGGACGACCTCCGCCGCCGGCTGATGGAGGCCACGAGGGAGGCGCTGGACGCCGCCATCGCTGTGGCCGCGCCGGGCCGGGTGGTGGGCGACATCAGCCGCGCCATTCAGCAGATCGCCGAGTCCGCCGGCTTCGGCGTCGTCAGGGCCCTGGTAGGCCACGGGATCGGTCGGCAGATGCACGAGCCGCCCGACATCCCGAACTACTATGAGCCGGGCGCTCTGGCGGACTACGAGCTGGCCCTGCGTCCCGGCATGGCCCTGGCTCTCGAGCCGATGGTGACGGCCGGGACTTACGAGGTGCGGCAGGACGCCGACGGCTGGACGACCCGCACGGCCGACGGGATGCCGGCCGCCCATTTCGAGCATACCGTGGCGATAGCGAAGAACGGGGCCGAGGTGCTCACCGCTTCCCGGCCACCCAATCGAACTGGCCCCGTCTCGGGTGACTAATGCGACCAGCCAAGAGGGGTAAGAAGCGCAGGAGGCGCCAGCAGCCCGAAGAGGAGCAGCACATGCGGGTGCTCCGCGTCCTGGGTCGGGTGGTGGAGAAGCTACCCAACGCCTTCTTCACGGTCGAGCTGGAGAACGGCCACACCATCCTGGCCCACGTGAGCGGCAAGATGCGCGAGCGGTCCATCCGCATCATGGCGGGCGACCGCGTGACCGTCGAGCTGCCCGTGGACGACATCAACCGCGGACGCATCGTCTGGCTGCACAAGAAGTAGAGCCTAAGGCTGTGGAGGCTTTGGCCATGAAGGTAAAACCGTCCGTACGCAGACGCTGTGAGAAGTGCAAGGTAATCCGCCGCCGTGGCGTGGTGCGCATCATCTGTGAGAACCCTCGCCACAAGCAGCGCCAGGGCTAAGGAGGTGCAGGCGTGCCACGTATCGCGGGCGTAGACCTGCCCAGAGACAAGCGGATAGTCGTCGCGCTGACCTACATCTACGGCATCGGGCACAGCAAGGCGGCCGAGATCGTTGAGGCCGCCGGCGTGGACCCGGGCAGGCGCACTCGGGACATCACCGAGGAAGACGCTGCGAGGCTGCGCGAGATCATAGACCGCGACCATGTGATCGAGGGCGACCTGCGGCGGGAGATCCAGTCCAACATCCAGCGACTGGTGGAGATCGGCTCCTACCGGGGCCTGCGCCCCGTCGCGGCCTGCCCGTCCGCGGTCAGCGGACGCGCACCAATGCCCGAACCCGTAAGGGTAAGCGCAAGACCGTCAAGGGCCGCAAGAGAGCGGCTGTGCACAAGTAATAGGGGGCGACCCGATGCGTCGAGCACGTCGTCAGCAAGCAGCGCGGCGGGCCCGAGTCACCCGACAGGTGCCTTTCGGCCATGCCCACATCAAGTCGAGCTTCAACAACACCATCGTGACCATCACGGACCCCGAGGGCAACTGCATCGCCTGGGCCAGCGGTGGGGCGGTGGGCCTGCAGCACACCCGCAAGGGCATGCCCTTCGCGGCCCAGCTCGCGGCCGAGCAGGCCGCTCGACGGGCTGTCGAGTACGGCATGAAGCGCGTGGACGTCTTCGTCAAGGGGCCCGGTCAGGGCCGCGAGACGGCCATTCGCGCCCTGCAGGCCGCTGGGCTGGAGGTCCGTGAGATCTACGATGTCACGCCGCTGCCCCACAACGGCTGTCGCCCGAAGAAGCGGCGACGCGTCTAGCCGCCGCAAGCGGCGGAGGTGAGCTTTTCCCATGGCACGTTATACTGGACCAGTCTGCCGGCTGTGCCGGCGTGAAGGCCGCAAGCTGTACCTGAAGGGGCAGCGCTGCACGTCGCCCAAGTGCGCCGTCGAGAAGCGCCCCTACCCGCCCGGCCAGCTGGGCGAGCACGGCCGACGGCGTCGCCGCCGCACGGACTATGCCGTGCAGCTTCGCACCAAGCAGGCCATCCGTACCTTCTACGGCCTCCTCGAGGGCCAGTTCCGCCGATACGTCAGTCAGGCCGAGCGCATGCCCGGCGTGCCCGGCGACAACCTGCTGGCGCTGCTGGAGACCCGGCTGGACAGTGTAGTCTCTCGCGCCGGGCTGGTGGCCAGCCGGGCACAGGCGCGCCAGCTCATCGGCCAGCGGCACTTCGAGGTCAACGGTCGCGTGGTGACCGTGGCCTCCTACCGCGTGCGCCCCGGTGAGGTGGTGGCCGTGCGCGAGAAGAGCCGGAACCTGCCCCCGATCGTCGAGGCCGTGGAAGTCGCTGCCCGTGTGGCCCCTCGCTGGCTCGAGGTGGACTACGAGAGGCGGACCGCCAAGGTCGTGAACCTGCCCGCCCGCGAGGACGTTGACGTGCCCGGCGACGAACAGGTGGTAGTGGAGTTCTACTCGCGCTGATCGTTGCTGTCGGAGCCTGACGGAGCGTGTCCTCACACGAGGGGGAATAGACGATATGATCGAGGGGCTGAACGCACAGATCAGGATAATGGAGATGACGGCGACTTACGGCAAGTTCGCCGTGGAGCCCCTGGAGAGGGGTTTCGGCCATACTCTGGGCAACGCGCTGCGGCGGGTGCTGCTGGCGCACATCGAGGGGGCGGCGACCACGGACGTGCGCATTGACGGCGCGCTGCATGAGTTCGCCACCCTCGAGGGCCTCCTCGAGGACAACACCGAGCTCATATTCAACCTGCGCGAGCTCGCCATCAAAGTCTATGCTCCCCCCGAGCCCGTGGCCGACCAGGAAGAGCGCGAGTGGGTCCTGCGCATCGAGGCCGAGGGCGAGTGCGAGGTGACGGGCGCGGACGTGATCTGCCCGCCCGACGTTGAGATCGTTAACCCGCATCTGCACATCGCCTCACTCACCAGCAAGACGGCCCGACTGTATGCCGAGATGTTCGTGGAGGTGGGCAAGGCCTATCTGCCCGTCGAGGCCCGCACGCGCGGCCGCCGCGGCGCCGACGTCGTCCCCGTGGACGCCGCCTTCTCGCCCATTCGCCGCTGCGCCTACCACGTCGAGCCGACTCGTGTCGGCTACCGGACCGACCTCGACCGCCTCACCCTCGAGCTGTGGGGCAACGGCACGCTCATGCCCGATGAGGCCCTGCGGCAGGCGGCCAGGAAGATCCAGCAGTACCTGGTCATGTTCGTGGGTGTCGAGGCTGAGGCCGGGCTGCCCGAGGAGATGGAGGCCGAGGAGGCCATGCGCGCCCGCGTCCTCGAGTACCCCATCGAGGACCTGGACTTTACCGTCCGCACCTACAACTGCCTGAAGAAGTCGAACATCAACACCCTGGGCGAGCTGGTACTCAGGACGCGGGAGGACCTGCTGGCTATCCGCAACTTCGGCCAGCGCTCCCTCGAAGAGGTCATATCCAAGCTGGCTCAGTTCGAGCTCTCCCTGCGCGAGCCGGAAGAGGCAGAGGACGAGTAGCGGCTCGCGCGAGCGCAGCAGCGGAGTGTTACTGATGCGGCATCGGAAGAGAACCCCAAAACTCAACAAGCCTACCGACCAGCGTGAAGCCATGCTTCGCTCGCTGGTCCGCAGCCTGATACTCCAGGAGTCCGTCAAGACGACTCTGGCCCGGGCCCGAGCCGCCGCCAGCTTGGCCGACCGGCTCGTGACGTGGGGCAAGCGTGGCGACGTGCATTCCCGCCGCCTCGCCCTGCGCGTGCTTCCCGAGCCCGAGGTGATCACCAAGCTTTTCGCCGACATCGCCCCGCGCTTCCAGGACGTGCAAGGCGGCTACACGCGGGTGGTCCGCGCCGGCCTGCGCCGCGGCGATTCCGCCGAGATGGCTGTGCTACGCTGGAGTGGGTAGGCCCGGGCCATGGCCCATCAGGCCGAGGGCAACCGACGCCACATCCTGATCGTGGTCCAGTACGACGGCACCGACTACGCTGGCTTCCAGCGCCAGCCGGAGGTGCCGACCATTCAGGGCGAGCTGGAAGAGGCGCTGTCGCGGTTGTTGGGTGAACCTACACATCTGAAAGCGGCCAGTCGCACCGATGCTGGCGTGCACGCGCTGGGGCAGGTCGCCGTCTTCGACAGCGGCAATCCCATGCCGATCGAGAACGTCGCCCGTGCCCTCAACGGCTTGTTGCCCGTCGCCATCAGTGTGGTCCAGGCCCTCGAGGTCCCGGCGGACTTCCATCCGCGCTTCGACGCCGTGGGCAAGCAGTACACCTACCGCGTCCTCTGCCGGGAGACGCCCTCGCCTTTCCTCTGCCGGTACGCCTGGCACCTGGGGGAGGTGCTCGACGTCCCCGCCGTGCGGCGGGCCGCCGAGGCGCTCGTCGGCGAGCATGACTTCGCGGCCTTCTGCGCCTCGGGCGGCAGCGCTCGCAGCACGGTGCGCAATCTGTACCGTCTGGACCTAGACGAGAACGCGGACCTGCTGGAGGTCCGCCTGGCTGCCGACGGCTTCCTGTACATGATGGTGCGGATCATCGTGGGCACTCTGGTGCAGGTCGGCCGCGGGCAGCTCGTGCCGGAAGAGGTGGCCGCAATTCTAGAGAGTCGTGATCGTCGCCGCGCCGGCCCCACGGCCCCGCCTCAGGGGCTGTGCCTGGTGCGGGTGGATTACTGAGCCGCCGGGGAAGGTCTGGCGCTTCCGCGCCGGGCCGGCGACGCCAGGCAAGGCGGGTCCCGGTTTCAGACAGGGAGTAGAAGACATGACCGAGCTGAAGACTCGTTCCGCGAAGGCCGAGGAAGTAAAGCGTGACTGGTGGGTAGTGAGTGCCGAGGGCTTGCCCCTGGGCCGTCTGGCCGCGCGCGTCGCCGCGGTCCTGCGGGGCAAGCACAAGGCCTGTTTCACCCCGCACGTGGACTGTGGCGACTTCGTCATCATCACGGACGCGGAGCGGGTCATGCTGACGGGCAAGAAGATGCGCCAGAAGATCTACTACCACCACACGGGCTATCCGGGCCACCTCAAGTCCGAGGAGGCCGGGCAACTGCTGGCCCGGCGTCCCGAGCGGATGATCGAGCTGGCCGTCCGCGGCATGTTGCCCAAGGGGCCGCTGGGCCGCCGCATGTTGCGCAAGCTCAGGATCTACCGCGGCTCCGACCATCCCCACCAGGCCCAGCAGCCCAAGCAGCTCAAGATCTGACCGGTGTCCGGGAGGCATACACGTTGGCGACCGTAGAACGCTACTACGCAACCGGCAAGAGGAAGAACGCCGTGGCCCGGGTGTGGATCATGCCCGGCACGGGTCGCGTCCTTGTCAACGGCAGGGACCTGGACGAGTACCTGGAGCGTCCGCAGCTCACCGAGTGGGTGCTGCAGCCGCTGCACGCCGCCCAGAAGTTCGGCCAGGTTGACGTCAAGGCCAAGGTGCATGGCGGCGGCAAGGCCGGCCAGGCCGGGGCCCTCCGCCACGGCATCGCCCGTGCCCTCGTCGCCATGGACGAGAGCCTGCGCCCGGCCCTGGCTCAGTACCGCATGCTTACTCGCGACCCGCGGGTCAAGGAGCGCAAGCACGCGGGCTTCCGCAGCGCTCGCCGCGGCAAGCAGTTCTCAAAGCGCTAGTCTGCCCGGCAAGCCTGCGCGGACGACCGCCTTGGCGACCTTCGGCCGGCCTCGGATGCGTGCTGCCTTGCGCTCAGCCGCGGCCGGCCGTTCGCGCGCTCGCCCATGGGTCCGCGGGCCCTGGGCCGCCGACGCGGCGACAGGCTCCCCGCGAGAGCCCCACGCAGCTCCGCCGCCCGGCCTGCCGTCCCT